>Ga0315280_10005338_pt1 | contig 18394 bp, 16 predicted proteins | sample YL17G06_40_MG_FD_203697 | JGI IMG/M metagenome (GOLD analysis project Ga0315280, IMG submission 203697) | Sediment microbial communities from Yellowstone Lake, YNP, Wyoming, USA - YL17G06_40 | ecosystem: Environmental > Aquatic > Freshwater > Lake > Sediment | place: USA: Wyoming | collected... | reverse complement strand
GGCCTGGTCGGCCTGCGCCGGGGCGGCCGCCGGAGCCGCGGTTTCCGCAGACACCAGGGGGGCCATCGCCCCCAAGCACAGCAGAACGGCCCAGCACGCGGTGCGCCCTGGCATGATCGTACCCTCCTCCGAGAATGTGCCCGTCTTATCCAGACCGCTTCGTCCTAACGTTAAACGTTCGTCAGGCTGTCCGATTGCAGACAAAGGCCCGTGGCAACACCCGAGCCCCGAATGTGAACTGCCCTGGCGGTCTCGGCGGCCCTTGGGCTACTTCTTCGCTGAGAACAGCGGGCTGTCGGGCAGGAGGACAACCCGGCCAGTGAGGGGTTGGCCTTCGCTGGCGGTTTCCACGCTGATCCCCCAGCGCATGCCGGAATGCACCGGCTCCGCGTCGTACAGCACCAGAAGGCCCGGCCGGCCCGGAACGCGCAGCCCATCCTTGCGGTAGATGTACGGCTTGCCCGAAAGCGGGCAGACCAGCGGCGGCAGGGCGCCGGAATCGAGGCCCCTCATGTCGGCGAGGGCCGCCGGCAGTTTTCCGTTGACCCTGTAGTAGAGCAAGAGTCGCCCGCAGATGTCGTGCAGGCGTTCGGCGCAGAGGTCGATTACGGCGTCGGGCCTGCGGGCCGAGGGCGTCGACGTCTGGCATCCCCCGGCGACCATGGCCAAGGCCACGCCGCAGGCCAGGCACAGGAGATCAAGGCTGCGTCTCATCGTCCTCTCGGCGCGGGGACGGCGCGGTCTCGGTCTTCGCGGCAGGAGCATCTCGCTTCTCTCCCTTGGTTGAAGGCGGGGCGGCGCCGCGCTGCATGCCTTCCATGTGGTCCTTGAACGCGCCCGGCGCCACGGCCTTTGGGACCACCTTGATGCCGGCCTGCTCGTCCTCCGACATGGCCTTTAGGTCATCGGGCACCTTGGCGACGTGCGGCGTGAGGAAGATGAGCAGTTCGGTCTTGGTCTTGGTGGTAACCGTCCGCCGGAACAGCGCCCCGAGTCCGGGTATGTCGCCCAAGAGGGGCACCTTGCGCTCGGTGTCGGTGCTGCGGTCGGCCATCAGGCCGCCGATGACAATGGTCTGGCCGTCGCGGATGGCCACGCGGCTCTGGGCGGCGCGTTTGGCCAGGGCCTTCGCCGTGGTCGTGGCCGACAGGGGCACGGTGGTCTCGGTCAGGTCCGAAATCTCCTGGTAGACATCCATGATCACCAACCCGTCGGGATTGATGTGCGGCATTACGTTCAGGATGATGCCGATATCCTCCCACTGGTAGGAGTTGTTCGTGATGCCGGTGTCGGTGAGTTGCGTGTAGGCGATGAACGGCACATACTGGCCGACCTGGATCCACGCCTCCTGGTTGTCGCTGGTGAGGATGTAGGGCCGCGAGAGCACGTCGAGTTTGCCCGTGGTGGCGAGCGCCCGAAGGGTCGCGGTGTAGTCGTCGTGGAGCAGTTTGACGACTACCCCGCCCGTCTGAGCGGCCACGGAGAAGTCGGTGCTGTAGGTTTCGCCCTTAGTGCCCGCCGCATTCATGTTCAGGACCGAGAATTCCACGCCCAGGTCGAGCGAGTTGTCGTGGGTCACTTCGGCGATGAGGACCTTGATGAGGACCTGGGGCACGGGGCGGTCGAGTTCCTCTAAGATGCTCTTTATCTTCTCGAAGTTCTTTGAGGCCGCCGTTACCAGGAGCGAGTTGGTGTCTTCGTCGGCCACCACGAAGACCTGGCCCGCCAGGTCGGAGGCCGCCGACGCGGTCGTCGGCGATATACGCGTGCCCCCGACCCCGGTCGCGCGGCTCTGGGTGGCGCCCGTCCTGCCCGCGGCGAGGCCCGACGATCCGAAACCGCCGGACCCGAAACCGCCGGACCCCATGCCGCTGGACCGGAAGCCGCTTGACCCGGAGCCGCCTGACCTCGAACTGCCCGTGTTCCGGGCGCCTGTCTGCCCCGCTCGGAACTGCGAGGTGCCTGGGGTCGAGGTCGTCCGGCCGGCGGTGGTGCCGCCCGACCAGCCGAAGAGGCTGTTCAGGACTCCCTCGAGATTCACGGCCTTGGCGTTCCGCAGGGGGTACGTGAAGACCCCCTGTTCCTCGGTAGGGTTGGCGTCCAGTTCCTTGACGATGCCTTCAATCACCTTCATCTGGTCGGGGGGGGCGCTGACAACGAGCGTATTGGTGCGGTCGTCGGACGAGGCGGTCACCTTCTGAAGGCGGCTGGTCTGCTGGTCGCTGCCCTGGCCCTGCGGGCCGCCCGGCCCGCCCCTGCCGCCCATCATGAAACTCTGGATGGCGCCGAAGGGGCCGCCCATCCTTGCCCCCTGCTGGCCGGTCTGGTCCTGCCTGAAGAGGTCGGTGATAAGCCGCGCGGCGTTGGCGGCGTTGGCGTACTTCAACTGAAAAACCTTGACCTCCGAGACGGTCGCCATGCGAGAATCGAGCGCCTTGATGATCTCCACGAAGCGGCGGACGTTCGTCTGCGTATCGGTCAGAATCAGCGCGTTGGTACTGGCATTGGCGCTCAGGTCGGCGTACGTGGGGATGAGCGTGGCGAGGTCCCGCTTCAACTGGGTCGCATCGGCGAACTGGATCGGAATGACGTGGATGATCATCTGGTCGGAGGGCTCGATCTTCTCGGGGTCGATGCCGGAGCGGACCGGCAGCGCCGCCTTCTTCGCCTGGTCGAGCGTCACGATCTTGAGCGTCCGGTCGGTGCGTATCGCCGCGTAGCCCTTGGCCTTCAGGACGCTGCCGAGTAGCGAGACCGCCTCATCCACACTAAGGGGCTGGCGGCTGATGACCGTCACGCGACCGTCCACGGGGGTCTCTTCCACGATAATCAGGCCGGCGGCCTCGGACAGGTACTCCAGGACCGCGTGGATCGCGGCGTCCTTGAAATTCAGCAGAATGGGCCCCTCCAGCGGCTTCTTCGGAGTTGCGGGGGGCGCCGTCTCGCCCGGTGCCGTGCTGGGTGGCTGCGAGGGGGGTGCCTCGGGCGGCGCTGGCGTGGAGGGCGTTTCTTCTGGCGGCTGGTCCATGTCAAAGATGTCCGGCGGCAACGGCCCCGGCGGCACCATCTCCGGCGGCGCGCCAGGCGCAGGCGCAGGCGGCGCGGCAGGCGCAGGCGCTGGCGGCGCGGCGCTGGGGGGCGCCGCCGGTGGCGCGCCTGTCTGCGGCGGCGCGGCGGCGGGGGGGCTGGCCGGCGATGGCGCCGCTCCCGGCGTTGCGGCCAAACCGAGGGTGGGCATCCACAGGGCCAGGAGCATGGAGGCCACGGCCGCCCATATCCCCGGCCGAGCCGGCCTCCTGAGACGCCGTTGGGGGCATCGGCGGAAGGAGTTGGGAAGGCAGAGTGCGTTTTTCATTTGTTGAGTTCCTGTTCGCGCCGCTGGCGCATTCGTTCCAGAATGCTGGCGGCGCCGCGGTCCTTTACTTCGCCGGATGTGCCGGCACCGGCCGGCAGAGGGGCATTCAGAGGCTGGGGTGTTGAGGCCGTCACAGGCGCTGGGGCCGGGGGGACGCCCGCAGGCGGTGCCCCCGCTGCACTTGTTGCTGTCGCCGGCGCCGGGGCCGTTGACGTCGCGGCAGAGGGCGCCGCTGCACTGGCCGCCGTCGCCCGCGTGGGGAGCGATGCTGTGACGCCGGCCAGGTTGCTACCAATCTCAATCTTCGTGGTGTTCTCATCGCGCATGTACTCGACGGTGTCGAGCGTAATGGCCGCCACGCGGCCCTTTCCCAGCAGGGCATCGACTTGCACCGTCGTCGTCTTTCCGGTCTGAGTGTCTTCGAAGAAGGCGATGTAGTCCTTGCCTTGTTGAACGAGGCCTGTCAGCACCACGCGCTCATCGTCGCTGCTGATGACCGGGTCCGCCGCCTCTGGCGCGGGACGGATGATGTACGGCCTCGAACGATTGCGCAGGAAGATGTTCCGTTCCGACAGGATTTTGAAACTATCCCACTGCCGGGCCGGTGGAGCGATCGGTGCGGCGCTCGGTGGGGCGCTGGGTGCGGTGATCAGTGTTGCGCTCGGGGCATCGCCCGGTGGGGCGCTGGGTGTGGTGATCAGCGTGGCGCTCGGGGCATCGCTGGGGGGAGCGGCCGGCGGTGGCGCCGCCGCCAGAGCGGGAAGCAAGACGAGCATCCCTAGGGCGAGAGTCCGGCGCGTCATTCCTTTCCTCCTGCCGATGGGGCTGGCGCTTGGGCCTCGGTCGATGCCGGCCGCCGGGCCGGCAGGTAGAGCGTCGAGAGACGCAACTGAAGCGTCAGGTCGTCCGTGCCTTCCTTGCGGGCGCCCAACTGCAACTCCTTGACCCGGATAGGAACCTCGGCCGTCTCGATCCGCCATAGGAACCGTGCGACGGCATCCATGGACCCCGTGCCCACTGCCTGAAAGGAGATCTCCTGGAGGCTCTTCTTGCCGGGCAGCCGCTCGGGCTTCAGGGAGGCAAGTTTCAGGCCGGTCTCTGCGGACCAGTCTCGCACGGCGTGCAGGATCTGGCTTTCGGCTTCGGCGGGATCGCGCTTCAGGCCGGCGGCCATCGTCTCACGCCACTTCGGGTCAATCCGGCGTTTGTGCGCCATCAGGGCCGTCGCCCGCTGCATCTCGGTCGCGGCGCGCTGCTTCTGGGTCTCGATGGCGGCACGGTAGTCCAGGAGCGGCGTGATGGCGTAGCGGTCCAGCGCCAGCAGCGCCAGCACGATCGCCGTGACCAGGATGATGAGCCGTTCCCGCTTGGAGAGAATCATGATCGTTCCGCAGTGACAAATTGGAGGCTGATGGCAAAGGAGACTTCGTGCGCGCCCCCGCCGACCTCGCGAATATACAGGGGCTTGACGTCCGAGAACCTGGGGCTTGCCTTCAGACGGTCCATGACCTCCAGCGCGGCGCCCTCGTCGGTGGCTTTTCCCGAAAGGAGGACTCGCATGTCTTCGCCGATGGCGAGGCTTGTCGTCCAACTCCGGCCGGCCTCGGGAAACGCCAAGGTCAGTTCTCGCAGACAATCCAGATGCGTGGGCCGGCGGTCATACCAGCCCCGGGCGAAGGCCGCCTTGTCGACGATATCCTTGGCGGCGGCAAGGCCGTCTTTCATGCTGTCGAGTCGATCCTTCAGGTCCTGCACTTCCTGCCCTTCCCACCGTAAGTCCACCAGCAGGGCGATGCCTGCCAAGAGCACGGCCGCGGCCAGGCCAACGGCCCAGGCGAACTTCCTGCGCAGGGCGAACCGCTTGCGGGGGTTCAGCCGCGAGTGCACCAGGTCCACTGCGAGCGTCCGGCTATCGAGCCCGGCCAGCGCGAGCGCGGCGGCGGTGACAAACTCGCCCGCGGGCGCCGCCGGGCCGTCGCTGATCCCCAGGTCCGCAGGATACTCGCAGAGCCTCACCGCGAGGGAAAGCCGCTCACCCAGCCTCCCCAGCGCCGCGGCCGGGAGGCCGGAGGCGTTCCAGATGAGCAGGTCGGGGCCCTGGGGCGGCGTCTTGGCGCCGGGGAGCAGTGTAATGACTTGCCGCAACTCATCGGCCAGGCCATCGAGCCGGTCCTCCTCGGGACATGGACGGGCGGCGGTCGCGGCGGGGAGCGATGTCGCCAGCCGCCGCACCATGCGACAACCGCCGCCCGACGACACACTCAGTTCGGTGGCGGTCGGCGAGAGATAAAGCACGAGCCGCCGCGCGGACGCCGGACCCCCTGTCGCGGAGGCCAGAGCCATCGTGGATGAGGTCACGGCCGCTACCGTCAGCCCGGCGGCCCGGGCCGTCGCCAGCAGATGGTCGACGCTGCGGCGGGGGGCGGCCACCAGAAGCACGGACTGCCCTTCGGAGGAATCGACCGGACCGCTGTAATCGCAGGCGAGGTCCTTGGGGTCCGACGCAAACTCCCGCTCCGCTGCAAGCGACAGGACGCCGGCCATCAGATCGGCCGCCGTGGGCGGCAGCGACTGCTCCTTCGCGACCAGCCAGCGGGTCCCGATGCCGACCACTGCGCGCGACGCCGAGAAATGATTCCGCCGCAGGAACCGCCTCAACTCCTTCCCCAGCAGCGCCGGGTCCTGCGGCGCGTCCCCGCCGGGCATGGGGAACTCGGCGGCGTGGAGCACGTGTCGGCGGCCGTGAACGACGGCGACCTCGACGGCGGTTATCGACCGCTCCGTCACGGCCAGCCCCAGCATCTTGCGACGGGTCATCATCATCCGCCAACCTTCTGTCCGACGGTCCGAGTCAGGCGCTCCAGGGGCGTGCCCGAGCGCAGTTGCGTGATAATGTCCGGCGAGAGCGGCCAACCCAAGTGAGTCAGGCTCTGCCGGTAGATCACCTTGGGCGGACTGGAGCTCGCGTCGATCATGGCGCGGCAGCGTTTGAAAGCGCGGCCGCCGGCCGCGAGGCTCACGATGTCTGCCGAGAACTGGAATGACTGGGCCGTGATGTGCCCGCCAATGGCAATCGCCTTGGCGCGAGGCAGTGCCTCCGCCACCCAGGCGATGCTCGTGCGGTCGGCGTCGGCCGTGGGCCGCTGGGCCAGGAGGGCGGACGCGTCGCTGTCCTCCAGGCCCGGCAGGCAGAGCAACACCTCCTTGGGCGCGGTGTTCACGTTGACGAGGCCGGGCCGGATTCTTGCCGGGCCGGTCGTGATCTGGTTGACCACCTGCCGGAACTCGGCCATGGTCAGGCCGGCGCGGAAGTAGAAATCGATCACATTGCGGAAAGGCCGTTCGCGCCGAACGCGATCCAGCACACCCGGCAGTCTGTCCGGTGACACGGCGTTTCGCAGCAGTTCGGTCAGGCTCCGAGACTGAGGATCATTCACGTTGATGCGCTGGCCGCCGCCGGCGGTCGCGGGTTCGATGCTGTACACGGTCGCATAATTGATTATGCCTCGGTAGAGGTGGGAGCCGGTGCTCGAGAACGTTCCGCCGAGGGGCGTGGCGCTTTCGCCGGGGTCGAGGACGCCGTTGCGGTTGGCGTCCTGGCCGACGATGATATCCTTCGAGGCGCCGCGAATCAGGAACAGTTCTTCCACGGTTTCCAGCGGGCTGTTCTTGCATTCGTAGGGGTCGGGTAGCATCAGGTAATACTCGTTCTCCGCGCCGCCGGCCGTGACATTGCTGTCGGGGTCGCGCCAGTCGACGATGGACGCCGCGAACTCCGCCGTCATGCCGGGCAACTTCGAGATCATCTCCAGCGAGGCCGTGTTGAGGTTGACCTTGGCGGCCTCGTCGGTGATGCCGTAGCCATAGGTGCGCTCGTCGTCGCCCGTGGCGCGGAGAATCCAGAAGGCTCCGTCGCCCACCTGGATGGCTTCGCACGGCGTGTCGGCATCCGATGGCGTCTGGCCCTTGAGCCCGTCCACGGTGGACAGGACATACTGGATGGCGCCCTGCTCAACGGCGTCGGCCTGCGTGGCCGCCAATTCGTTGGCCGAGCGGTCTCCGGCCGCACGCATCGCGCGGGCCAGGACCAGCACCAGTCCGGCCACCACCAGCAGGATCCACATGGTGACAATCAGCACCGTGCCTCTCCTGCGCGAGCGCGATCGCCGGGCGGCATGGCCACGCGCTTTTGCGTGGCCGCGTTTCTGCAACGGGGTCGGCTCATGGCTGCGCAGCGGCGCCCGCCACGGCGGGCGCGCTGCGGCCATGCCACCCCTAAACCGAGACGCTTCGGGATGCCTCATGGCGAAGCCCCCGCGGATGCCGTCGTTGTACCCGACGCCGCCACGCCGCAGGGGACCAGGAACACCTGCGAGATGCCATAGCCGCCGCGGTTCGGGTCGGCCGACGGCGCGTCCTGAAGTTGCAGCGTCACTTCTATCGCCAGGGGCAACGTGTTGTTCTCGACCGTGCTGTCCCAGTTATCCCGCCAGTCTGAGCCATCGAAATACCTCAGGTTGAACGAGTACACCGCGCGGCAGAGGACCTCCCGCCGGGGCTCCACGGTCCTGGGCGCCAGCAGGTTGGTTGTGACGAGCCGCACGAGAACCTGGGTCTTGCCGTCCTCCGACGGCTCGCACCCCAGTTCGACCTTCTTGACATCGCCGATCCCTTCCGCCGGCTCGGGGGTGCCGGTGGTGCAGCAGAACACGAGCGAGTCGGAGTCGTGCCCGCGGGCGTCCGTGGCGTCCTGTCCCACGAAGGGCCCGGCCAGCAGCCCCTTGGGGACCACGGCACACCGGATGTCCTCGCCCAGGAACCCCACGGCCAGTTCGGCTTTTCGCACAGGTTCAATGGCCGCCAGTGCGCTGCGCCGCGCACGGAACGCAACGCTCAGGCTGGAGTACAAAGAGCCCGCAAGGATGGCGACCATGGCCGTCGCCACCAGCATCTCCAGCAGGGTGAAGGCGCGGGACGCTGCGAGTCGTCGGTTCATCCCGAGTTTCCCGTGTAGACCAGCGTGGTCAACGTCACGCGGCGATCCTGGCCGCGGTAGTTCCACAAGACCTGGACATCCAACTGTTGCAGGCGCGTCCCCTGCCAGTTGCTGACCTGGGCCGACCAGCGGTACTCGGGTCGCTCGGGGCTGAAATCCCCGGCCAGCGACGTGGTATGCCAGAGTTCGCAGGCCACAATCTCCGCCAATTTGGCCTGGGCCAGGGCCGCCGCCTCGGTCTGGTGATTGCTCTCATCGGCTACTTTCAATGCCAGCGAGAGGCCGCTCATGGCCACCGGCAGGATGATGGCCACCAGCACCAGAGTGGCAAGGATCTCCACGAGGGTAAACGCGCGCCGGTCATGTGCGGCGCGAGGCGGCATTGGCAGGCTATCGCTCATGACCCTTGGGCCTCCGCCGGAGAGACGACGCGAAACGCCTCGGTGGCCGAGTCGCAGATAACCTGGAAGACTTCCCCTTGCCGGCCTGTCACTTCAATCGTGGCCTCCTCCGTTCTTCCGTTCGGGTAGAACTGGATGTACGGCGGCGGCGATCCGCCTGACGGCGGCAGCACGCGGACTGTCGCACCTTCCGGCAGTCGAAATCGCCGGCCGAATTCGCAGTTCAGGTCCACAAACGCCCCGGCCTGTTGGACGGTGAGCCAGTAGGTGCTGGTCTGCGGATCGATGTTGAGCCGGTACACGCTGCCTTGGGCGGCGGCACGCGACCCGGCCAGTTGCGTCAGCGCCAGCACCTGGGCCGCCGCATCGGCGGTCTGCCGCGAGGCCAGGAACCCTCGCAAGGAGGGCGCGGCCAGGGCCAGCAGTACTCCGACCAGGCCCAGGACCACAACTAGTTCCAGGAGGGTGAATCCGCTGCCGGCCCCTCGCGGCCGCCGGGGCCGCGGCGCCGCAGCGCTAGTGTTCTGACCAGTTGTCAATGTCGTCTCCGCCGCCTTCCTGTCCGTCGGGTCCGAACGACCACAGGTCGTATCCGCTGGTGTTGTGCTGGCCGGGATAGCGGTAAATGTAGAGGTTGCCCCAGGGGTCTTTGGGCATGCCGCGCTTCAAGTACGGGCCATGCCAGCCCCGGGCATTCGTAGGCTGTTCAAGAAGGGCCATGAGCCCTTCCTCGGTGGCGGGAAAGCGTCCGCAATCCACCTCGAAGGAGTCGAGCGACGTCTCCATATTGGCGATGTCGGTGCTCGCCGCGGTGACCTTGGCCTGTTCGGAGCGCTTGGTGAACTTGGGCACCACCAGCGCCGCCAGCGTGGCCAGGATCACCAGCACCAGTAGGAGTTCTATGAGCGTAAAGGCCCGAGCCGCAAGCCCCAAGGCCCCCGTGTGCCCCCGAGTCCGTAGCACAACTTTGTTGTTCATAGTTTGTTCCGTTCAACGAATATATTCTTGCAGGGTAAAAACGGGCAGCAGCATTCCGATGACGACCGTTCCCACGACGGCGGCCATGATGAACAGAAGCACGGGCTCAGCCAGCGCCACCAGCATGCGCAGTTGGCGGTCCAGGTCGGTTTCGTAGACTGTGGCCAGCCGCAAGAGTTCCTGGTCGAGGCGGCTGCTCTCTTCGGCCACGGCGATCATCTCGATGGCGGTGGCCGGAAACAGCCGCTCGCATGGAGCCAGGCTCTTGGCCAGAGGTCTGCCTTGCTGGACGTCTTCGATGGACAGGTTCACGGCGTCCGCAAGCGTCTGGTTCCCAATGGCCTCCCTGGCCACTCGCAGCGCGGTCACCAGGGGTACTCCGGCGCCGAGCAGCGTCCCCAGCATGCGGCAGAAACGGACGAGGGCAAAGCGGGCCAGCACGCGGCCCACGGCCGGCACGGACAGCATGGTTCGCTCCATGAATCTGCGCCCGGCCTCGGACTTCAGCGCCCGCCGCACCACCATCACCGCCAGGGCCGCCGCGATCACCACCAGCAGGCCATACCGGGTTACGATGTGGCTGGTGGCGACGATGGCCTGGGTCAGCGGGGGCAGGGCCGCGCCGAACTCCGCGAAAACGCCGGAGAATCGCGGAATGAAATACGTCATCAGGAAAACCAGCACCCCTCCCGCCAGCACCACCAGCACCGAGGGATAGACCATCGCGCCCCGGATCTTGGACTTCAGGTCCCGCTCGCGCGACCGGAAATCGGCGATCTGGCCCAGCACGACGTCGAGGAATCCGCCGGTCTCGCCCGCGCGAACCATGGCGACGTGCACGGGAGGGAACGACTGCCCGAACTTGGCCAGGGCATCGGCCAGCGGCGTGCCGCCGACAACGTCGTCGTGGATCGCCGACCATTGTTTCCGGGCGGCGGCATGCGACGCCTCGCGGCTGAGGATCTGAAGGGCGCGGCTAAGCGAGACCCCCGCCGCCAGGAGGTTCGCCAGTTCCCGACTGAAGGCCTCCACGTCGGCCTGCGACACGCGGGCGGAACCTGGCAGCAGACGGCTCGGCTTCTTGGCCGCCGCCGATTGTTCCTCCACGGCGGCCGGGACAAGCCCCTTCTGGATCACCGCCTCCAGGGCGGCGGCGCGGCTGGGTGCCGGGACCGTTCCCGAGGTCCGCGCTCCCTTGGCATCCACGGCTGTGTAGATGAAGACGGGCATCAGTCGTCGGCCTCCGTGGGTGGGTAGCGCTGGTCATTCCGCCCATTCGCCGGAGCGGCCGGGGGGCCGGCGTTCTGCTCGCCGTTGCCGCCCGCCCGCTCGTCCTTCGTTACCCGCAGGACTTCTTCGAGCGTGGTGCGTCCGCTTCGCACCAGCCGCCAGCCGTCCTCCCGCAGGCTCTTCATGCCCTGCTGCGCCGCCATCCTGCGGATCTCTCCGGCGCTGGCGCGATCGAGGATCATGGCCCGGATTTCCGCGGTCACCAGCATGGTCTCAAAGATGCCGGTCCTGCCGTGATATGCGGTGCCCTGGCACGCGCGGCAGCCGCGCCCGCGGTACAGCGCCTGCGGGGCCTCGTCGCCGAACTCCGCCGTGAGCGTTCCCGCCTCTTCGGGGGCAAAAGACTCCTTGCAGTGGGGACAGATGAGCCGGACGAGCCGCTGAGCCAATACCGCCTCCAGCGATGAGGCGACAAGGTAAGGCTCAATCCCCATGTCGACCAGCCGCGTCAGGGCGCCCGGCGCATCGTTGGTGTGAAGCGTCGAGAAGACCAGGTGGCCGGTCAGCGATGCCTGCACCGCGATCTCGGCGGTTTCGCGGTCGCGGATTTCGCCGACCAGGATCACGTCCGGGTCGTGGCGGAGGATGGACCGCAGCCCCCGCGCGAAACTCAGGCCCGCCTTGGTCGAAACCTGAATCTGGTTAATGCCCCGCAAGTGGTACTCGATCGGGTCCTCGATGGTCACGATCTTGCGCGTCACATCGTTGATCCGTGAAAGGGCCGCATACAGCGTGGTCGTCTTGCCGCTGCCGGTCGGCCCGGTGACCAGGATGATGCCGTGAGGAATCGCCAGGAGGCGCTCGAAGATCGAACGGTCGCGCTGGGACATGCCCAGGTGCTCCAGGCCCAGCAGCATCGCGGTTCGATCCAACAGGCGCAGGACCACCGCTTCTCCGTGAAGCATGGGGATGACGGAGACCCGGACGTCGACCTCGCGGCCGGCGACCTTGAGCCGGATTCTCCCGTCCTGGGGCAGCCGCTTCTCCGCGATGTCCAGGCGGCTGAGAATCTTGACGCGCGAGACGATCGCGGGCTGAAACTGCAGGACCTCCGGCGGGATGTTGGCTTCCTGGAGCACGCCGTCCACCCGGTAGCGAACCCGAAGCGCGTCCTCGAACGGTTCGAAGTGGACGTCGGTGGCCCGCCGGTCGATCGCCTCGGCGATCACCTGGTTGACGAACTTGACGATGGAAGCGTCTTCCGCAGCGGCCGAGAGGTCCATGTCCTCGTCGGTCTCGTGATCCACCACCTGCACGGCCTCGTCTCCCGCCTCGGAGACGAGGGACTGGAGCGTGTCGGCCCCGACGCCCAGGAGGCCCTTGATGCAGCGCGTGATCTCGGCCGACGGGGCCAGCGCCACCCGGAACTCCAGCCCCGAGGCCAGCCGCAGTTCGTCCAGGCCGCTCGTGTCAAAGAGACGGTTCGAGGCGACCGTGACGACGCCGTCCTCCTGCCCCAGGGGCAGGAGCCCGTGCTCCAGCAGAAGGCGGGCCGGAAACTGCGCCAGGAACTCCTTGGGCGGCGGATGCTGTTCCAGGTCGACGTACGGAACGTGGAACTCCTCGGACAGGAACCGCAGGACCTTGTCCTCGGGCAAACCGCTGGCGGCCAGCAGGGCCTCGTCCAGCGGCCTGCCCTCGGCCACCAGCCCTTCGACCCGCTTGGCGCCCGGCTCGTCGAGCAATCCGGACTCACGCATTCGTGCGAGGATTTCGGCCATGGTCACAATCTCTACCTTGTGTGGGCGCCGTGGGTCGGGGCATTGTTTACGGCGTCTTGCTTGCGTTCTCGCCTCTCGCCTCGTGGGAGGCGCAAACGCGGCCCGCGCGGCGGTCGCCCTCACCCGGCTTCCCCAACCCTTTCCCGTCAAGGGAGGCGGTTGACGGCACCTCAACGTTCCTACGGCCGGGCGGCATGCCCACGGAACGGATGCCGTGGGCCTGCCACCCGTCAATGGATCAGCGAAGGGGCCCTAGTCGAGCACCCCCATCAGCACCAATCTGGCTTCCTGGCCCACGGTGATGATGTCGCGAAGTTCCTTCTGGGCGGCCTCGAGTTCCGCCTTGGCCTTCGCCCGGACCTCGCGCAGGGCCGCCAGGGCCGGCTTGATCTCTTCAGGCTTGGCTTCCTTGTTCTCGAGGATCTTCCGGAGTTCGGCCACTTTTTTGTCTAGTTCGGTCTGAAGCGGACGGTTGGCGTCGGCCTCTGCGCCCGGCCTGGGGCCGCGGCGGCCGAAGCCGCCCACGAAGCCCATGCCCCCGCCGCGCGACTGCCGGGCCAGTGTCTGCACCTTCTCGATCTTCGGCTGGAGGACCTTCCATTCCTCATCGTTGACCCCCAGTTCCTGCTTCATTCGGTCCGCCATCTGCTGGCGGAACTGCTCCATCCGCTGGCGCATTTGCTCCGGGTCGCGCTGGCCGGGCGCAGGCGGGGTCGGAGCGTTTTCCTCAGAGAGGGCCTGCTGGAGCCAAGCCCCGGCCACAATGGTGGCCACGATCACGAGCCCAACGGCGGTGCGTCGCAACATGTTCTGCCTCCTTCGCAAGAAGTCCTCGGTCTCTACGCCATGAGCACTACCCCCCACTGCGGGGAGCATGCTGTTTGTCGGGCGGCGGTTCAAGAGGCGGGCCCGGCGGGGGACCCATGCGGCCACCGTGCGGCGGGCCAAATCCTCTCTCGCGCTGCTTCTGCATCAACTCCTCGTACTTGACGGCCTGTTCGGGCGTCAGAATCTCCTTGGTGCGTCGGACGGCTTCCTCGAACGCCTGCTTCCTCTGATCCGACAACTCGCCGTCCTTGCGGGTGTAATCCTTTAGGATGGCCTCGTAGCGGGGCCGCTGCTCCTCCGTCATCAGGCTGGCGACGGCTTGGTCGCGTTCCTGCCGCAAGGCTTTGCTTTGTTCGAATCGCTGCCGCATCATGGACCCCATGACCTCGGACCAGATCTTGTGCATCTGCTCCCGCTGCTGGCTTGTCAGGTTCAGTTCGGCTCCAAGCCACGATGGCATGTGGGGCCTGTGGTTCAGGTGGGCGACCAGCAGGCCGGTTGCCGCGCCCGCGGCAAACGTCATGACAAAGGAGACAATCAGAATGGCCTTGATCTTAGTCATGTCCGTTCTTCCCAGAGAGGTCCTGGACGATCCACTGGGCCAACTGCTGTTCCTGCGTGGCCATAGCCGAGGTGTCCTGAGCGGCCACGGCTGCCGTTTCCCAAAGCGGAATCTGGCCGGTGGCGTCGCGGACGGCCGAGATCCTCCAGAGCCAGACACTCGAGACGAGCAGGATCAGCGCCGCTGCGGCGACAAACACTTCCGCCACGTGCAGGACCGTGATCTTCGGCCCCAGGTCCAAGGACCGATGCAGACGGTCGAGGGCTTGGCGAGGCATTTCCGCCCCGCCGTGGGCACGGATCAGGTCTGACATCTTCTTCAGGCGCGCCAGTTCCGCGGCGCACAGCGGGCATCCGCGAAGGTGCTCCTCCACGGCGACGCGCGACGCCTCGCCAAGTTCTCCGTCATGGTAGGCGATGATCCGCTGCGCTTGTGGGCATCTCATCATGGTCCATTCCACCCGACCGGGCGGCTCATGGCGGCCCTTGGGACCGCCTGCCGCCGCTCCTTGTGTTCTCTATCCGAGATAATCCTTAAGCCGCTCCCGCAATTCCTGGCGGGCGCGGAACAGCCGCGATTCCACGGTTCCGCGAGGAATCTCCAGGACCTCCGCCATTTCATCGTACGACAGCCCCTGGAGTTCCCTTAGAACAATCACCTGCTGGTGCTCCGCGCTCAACGACCTTATGGCGGCCGCCACGTCAATGCGGGCATCCGCAGGGGCGTCCAGAGAAGCGCCCCCCGCCTCTGTGCCCGCGGCGGCATCCAGCGGCAGGACCGTCGATTGGCGCCGCCGCGCATGGCGGAAGTGTCTGGCCGCCTGCCGCATCAGAATCCGCGCGAGCCAGGTCTTGACCGACGCGCGGCCCTCGAAGGCCGCCAGCCCGCGAAACGCGCCTGAGAAAGTCTCTTGCACCAGATCCTCGGCATCCGCCATGTTTCCGCTCAAAGAGACGGCCAGGGCAAACAGAGAACGTGCATACCGGTCCACGAGTTCGTGGAAGGCAGAAAGGTCGCCCTCGCGGGCCCTGCCGACCAGTTCGGAGTCCGTGGACCGCCCATCGCCGCTGTCGTTTGCCACGCCGTTCCTCGTTCCGCATACCCTATAGTTGCCAAACGCAGCCGATTTCTTCCCTATGCGGGAATTTTACCTGAATTTTCTGGCGCCGGCCATCTTGATCGGGCCGGGCGTGACCGGGCCATGCCGTCCGGGCATGTCCAGGCGCGAAGATGCCGGTGTTCCCGGCCGGTTCGTGCACAATAATCGGCCGGGATGGAAGAGCGCCCGTATAATACTCTGGTGGCCAGGGGGAGGGACTGGGTATCCGCGAAACCGCGGCGGTGCCGAGGGCACCAGCGACTCGCGCCGTTTGTGCGGCACGAGGAGGGAGGAAGGAATGACCCGCAAGGCGGTGGCCTGCCCGCCCGATGGGCCCAGGTGCGAAGGGCTGGAGCCGCGGCTCCTCCTGAGCACGCTCGACATTGCGAACCTGGTCCTGCCCGAAGGCAACAGTGGGACCAAGGACTTTGGCTTCACTGTCAGCCTTTCGGCGCCGGTCGATCAGGACGTGACGGTCCACTATCGCACCCATGACGGCACAGCCGCCGCCGGCGAGGACTACGCCGCCGTCGCCGACGGCCTGGTGACGATCCCCGCCCACGCGACCCAGGGCACCGCAACGGTCGAGGTCTATGGCGACGCCACCTACGAGTACTTCGAGACCTTCACGGTTGAACTCTTCAATCCTGCCAACGCCACCCTTGCTGATGACCACGCGACGGGGTCTATCCTGAACGACGATACGGCCGCGGGCCACCTCGATGCGTGGGGCGACGATTCGTACGGTGTGCTCAGCACTTTGCCCGACGGGCACGACTTTGTTGCGGTCGACGGGGGGCCCTACCATGGGCTGGCGCTCAGGGCCGACGGCACGGTCGTGGCGTGGGGCGACGATAATTACGGACAGACGAACTACCCGACAGACGCGGGCTATGTCGCCATCGGAGCAGGATATGTCGACAATTTCTCCATCCGGCAGGACGGCTCCGTGTATGCCTGGGGCGATAATTCAACCGGCCAGACGACCGTCCCTGCGGGTCTGACCGGCGTGGTGGCGGTGGCGGGAGGATCGGGTTTCGCGCTGGCGCTGAAGTCCGACGGGTCCCTCCAGGCCTGGGGCGACAACTCGGACGGCGCGTGTAACGTCCCTTCGGGCAACGACTTCGTGGCCATCGCGGCGGGAGCGTGGCATGCGCTCGCCCTGCGGTCCGACGGCTCCATCGTCGCGTGGGGATACCAGGGGACCGCGGTGTCCGATGTGCCTTCGGGCAGCGACTTCGTGGCCATTGCCGCCGGGGCCGACCATGGCTTGGCCCTGAAGAACGACGGCTCGCTCGTCGGGTGGGGCGGATACCTGGAGAACGGCCAGCCCGTATACCACGAGGCCGACGTCCCTGCCGGCAACAACTTTGTGGCCGTCGCCGCCAAGGGCTGGCACAGCATGGCCTTGCGCTCCGACGGGTCCATCGGGTCGTGGGGAGACAACGAGTACGAGCAGGCGCTGGCGCCGGCAGGGCACGCCTTCGTGTCAATGGCCTCGGGTGTCTACTTTGGCCTGGCCGTGGAACGGGAGATCGACCGCATTGTCCTGACGCTGCCGAGTGCGGCTCCCACGTTCACCGAGAAGGGCGCTCCCGTCGTCATCGACGCCGGTGCCACCGTCAGCGACCCGGGGACCCCCGGCTTCGAGACGGGAACGTTGAGAGTCAGCCTCACGGACAATGGGACGGACGACGACCGGCTGGGGATTCTCGACAGCGGCACCGGGCCGGGCCAGGTCTCCGCGTCGGGCGGCGTCGTGTCCTACGGTGGCGTCGCGATCGGACTTTACGCGGGCGGCGAGGACGGCACCACGCCCCTCGTGGTGGCCTTCAACGCCGCAGCCACCCAGGAGGCGGTGCAGGCGGTCGTCCGCAGCATCACTTTCTGGAACGTCTCGAACGCCCCGCCGACCGACCCGCGGACGGCCTCGTTCTCGCTCTTTGACGGCTACGGCGGCGCGGGCCCTGCGGCGACCCAGACGATCAACATTCAGGTCGTCAACGACGCCCCGACAGTCGCGGTGCCGGGGGCCCAGACGATCGATGAGGACACGCTGCTCATCTTCCGGTCCGGCGGGGGCAACGCCATCACCGTGGCCGACGTCGATGCCGGCAGCGGACTCGAGCAGGTCGACCTGACGGCCACGCACGGGATCCTCGCGCTCGGCACCACAGCGAACCTCGACTCGGTCACCGGCAACGGCACCGCTTCGGTCACCTTCAGCGGGACGATCGCCAATCTCAATGCCGCCCTCTACGGGTTGGTCTTCCATCCTGATGCCGACTACAACGGATCGGCCCAGATCCAGGTTTCCATCGACGACCAGGGCAACACGGGCAGCGGCATCCCCGTGCCCCTGAGCGATACCGAGACCGTGGCCGTCACGATCCGGCCGGTCAACGACAGGCCGGTGGCCGAAGATCAGTCCGTGACCACCACCGAGGGTGTGGCCACGGTCATTACGCTCGCGGGCCACGACCTCGAGACCCCGGCGGGTCAGTTGGGCTTCATGATCACCGACGCGCCGCAGCACGGCACACTCGGCCTGCTCATCGGCAACCAGGTAACCTACACGCCGACGGGCGATTACAACGGGCCCGACAGTTTCAAGTTCACGGTGACCGATACCGGCGACCCCTCTGGCAGCCATGCCAACCCAGGCAACCTGACGAGCATCAGGGCCACGGTGAGCATCACGGTCGATCCGGTCAACGACGTGCCGCAGGCCTACGGCCAGAGGGTGAACGTGAAGGAGTACGGGCTGGTCGAAATCTTCCTCCACGGCAGCGACGTGGAGACGGCGGAGGCCGACCTGACGTTCACCCCGTCGGATCCGAGTCACGGCACGCTGACGCTCTTGGGTCAGGCCCACTATCTCTACCAGCCGGAGATTGACTACACCGGCCCGGACAGTTTCACGTTCACCGTGACCGACACCGGCGACCCGGCCGGCAGCCATGCCAATCCCGGCGACCTGACGAGCGACCCGGCGACGGTCACCATCTACGTCTGCCAGACGCGGCCGCTGGTGTCCGGCAAGCCGCTCAAGTTCGTCGACGCCGGCGGCAAAACCGTGACCGTGTCGCTGACCGGTCCCGGGTCGGGCGAACTCCTGTTCCAGCATGCGGAGCCGTGCGACGCGGCCGAAATCTCCCTGAAGG
>Ga0315280_10005337_pt1 | contig 18395 bp, 16 predicted proteins | sample YL17G06_40_MG_FD_203697 | JGI IMG/M metagenome (GOLD analysis project Ga0315280, IMG submission 203697) | Sediment microbial communities from Yellowstone Lake, YNP, Wyoming, USA - YL17G06_40 | ecosystem: Environmental > Aquatic > Freshwater > Lake > Sediment | place: USA: Wyoming | collected... | reverse complement strand
CTTCTTCACCGGCGAGTTTGTATTGTCGAAGACGAAGTGGTAGAGGCCTGTTCCGGGCACGGTGAATGAGAAATTCTGGCCATTTGATAGATCTCTCTGGAATGCATACGTCGGGCTACCATGAGTGGCCCATTTCTGATAGTTTGCGTCGTCCGCCACAAACATCGGTATATCAGAGGGGCCTCCTGTGAGAGCTGAGCTGACTGTGACTGTCCCGTTGACCGTGACTCCTCCATCGAGCTGGGCAGAGCGTTCCGCAACTTCGCTTACCGCGAGTGTCTCATCGTGAAACAGCTCGGTGACTTGAACATGTGTCGATGGAACCATGATTAGCTGAGGACCCGCGAAGAAGAGAAGCACTCCAACGAGGATGACTGCAATTCCTGAGAAGAAATTAGCCGCATTCATCGAATGACCCATCTCCCTTGAGCGTAAATCCCTTCTTTTGACTCTCTCCTCGACTGAAGTCGGGAGATTCATGCTTCTTCATCCAGCTGACACCTGCCATTGCTGGCGGTTCCAGCGTATAAGCATAGGCCAAGCCATTGGCCTGCTACCGCTACCTGCGGCTACTTTTCCTTGCAACCCATAGAGGATGTTGTATGCGCCGTTTACGTCTGCGTTCACGGTTCGTCCTGTAGTCTCGCACTTGTAGAGTCCGCGATGCACACGTCCGTTCTTGTGTGTCTGACCGCATATGCTACAATGCTTCGATGTGTCACGCTCCGACTTGAAGCGAGCTCGTATGCCATATTCTTCTCCGAGTTCACAAATTCGCTGGCGGATCTGCATGAAAGGCCAGAAGTTATGCAACTTCTGGTTGCCCACAGCGCCGTGATTCTTGTCGTCGCGTATGTGCTTCAAGTCACCCACGACGAGATCCGTGACGTGCTCGTTCTCCAATCGGTCGTACAGGTCGCGCAGCATGCCCTTGATTGCGTGGTTCAGCCGACGCTTTCGCGTCTGATACAACCCACTGAGCCGCTTCGAGTTGTCCCGCATGCTCGTCTTCTTCAACTCGGACTCGTATGAGGCAATGCGTTTCGTCCAGTACCGCCAATCGCTCAAGACGCCTCGTCCAGAGTAGACGTAGGCTTTGTCGCCTCCTTCGACCACGCATGTAGCAAGGTTGCATATTCCAAGGTCGATGGACGCACGTTTCCGCGTCGAATGATGTGGCGCAACCGATTTCTTGCGGGCCCACTTGACCTTGACTGGAATATGTCCGTACCACTTCTCGCGCAGTCGGTCGTAGTGCAGCTCAAGCCGTCCCTGCTTGCCAACCCATAGTTCACCCGCCTTGAAAGGAACATGGAGAGTCTTCGAGAGAACAAGCGTATCATGGTCTTGCCTGTAACCGTCGTTGCGGACATAGATTGCTTCAGCTTTGAGTTTGCGTGTGCTACGGTCCTTCATGTATCTTGGTGGACTGACGCGTTTGATGTGAACGGGCAGTTGGCCGAGTCTTTGCAGTCGCTTTAACGCGAAGAAGCTACCCCATGCTTCCCGTAGCTTGATCAGCAATGCTTGTCCTTTGCATGTGCCAACTCGCTTGAATGCGTCGGCGTCCTTGAACGTTCTCCACTGGTTCTCGTAGGTTGGCACTCTTCTGCCTGCGAAGTATGCCTGTCGCCGTTCGTAGTTTGCCATATTCCATAATCGCGCAGATGCTTCCGCAAGCCTCCGGAGTCGCTGTTCCTGCTCACAGGTTGGTGCAAGTAGGACTATGTTGGTCCGGTTCATCTCCTACGCTTCGCTTCATCGTGTCTAATCTCTTCGCAGCCTAAAACGTGGAGAGCACAATGAAAGTGAACAACTCTAATGCAAACCTGCACCGATTTTCGGCCAGTCTAAGACATATATAGACAACTTCGCGATTCTTCTGATCACTGATCACTATGAGCGATAAGAAGGGAGAGTTCGTCCCTGCCCAGAAGTTCATTGGCATGCAAGTTATTGACAGCAAAGGTTCCGCGGTTGGAACCGTCAAGGACCTTGGAGTGAACATCGTAGAGAAGAAGTTCAACCTCATCGTTACGACCAGGGCGAGATCGGAAATTCAAATCTCATGGGAGGATATCCAATCCGTCTTGGACGTTGTGCTCCTCCGCAAAGAGATTGAGCTACCGAAAACGACTGAACCCGCTCTGCCTCCTCCCCCGCCGATGAACAATTGTCCGAATTGCGGAACATCCGTCCTCCCGACCGGAAAATTCTGCCCGAAGTGTGGAACCAAACTTAAGTAGACTGTTCCGCCTTACGTTTCACCGTCCGCATTCGCAGGACATACATAGCGGCTAGCTCTGTGCCTCAAGGTCACTGAGCTTCTCGAATTCGGAGATCCTCTTCACCCTGTGCCTTGCAATCGTGGTCTCAAGCTCTTCCTTCAAGAGCGCGAAAATGCTCCTGTGAACGTGAATGAACTCGGAGTGAGTCTTGTCTCTTGGCCGATCCAAATCGACATCCATAATCTTCTTTACACGCGCGGGCCTCGCGCTGAGGACTATGATTTTGTCCGCAAGCTCCACAGCCTCGACAAGGTTGTGCGTTACCAGAACGAACGTCTTCTCTGTCTCAGCATGGATGTCCGCGACTTCTTCCCTCAGTGTCTCTGCCGTGAATTCATCGATCGCACTGAAGGCTTCATCCATCAATATCACCTCTGGGTCCACGGCTAAGGCCCGAGCAATCCCCACGCGCTGCTTCATTCCGCCTGAGAGTTGCTTCGGGTAGAGATCGCTGTACCCAGCGAGTCCTACCATCTCCAAGTACTTCTGGACGGAGTTGACTCGTTCAGCTCTGGGGATGCCTTGAGCTTCAAGTCCGTACTCCACGTTTCCCGCAACTGTTCTCCAGGGGAAGAGCGCGAAAGACTGGAAGACCATGCTGATCTTCGGGTGGGGCCCTGTGACGGGTTCCCCGCAGAATCGTATTTCGCCAGACGTAGGCGTGTCCAGGCCTGCAGCCATTTTCAGCAGTGTTGATTTGCCGCACCCGCTTGGTCCGACAACGCACGCGAATTCTCCTCGATTCAAGGCGAAGCTCACGTCCTGAATCGCGGGCATCGATCCCTTTGCCTGGTCGTATTCCTTGCAGACGTTCTTGAGCTCCATCTGATAGCTCAATCCATCCACCGCCTGATCCATCTCTCGGCTCGGCCGAAAAGCAACCTGTCAATCACGATGGCCAGTACGCCAACGGCAAGTATCGCGGCGAAGGCCTGTGTGATATCACCTGCCTCGACGGCGCCTGATATGTACGACCCTACCCCGGTCACGCCGGAGAAGATCTCGATTGCGAGAACGATCTCCCACACAAAGTCGTATGCCAACCTCAATCCTGTAAAGAGTTGAGGAGACACGGCGGGCAGTATCAATTTTCGAAACGTGTCGAATCTTCCGGTGTTGAAGACTGCGGCGACATGGAAGAGATCCTTTGGAATATCCTTCGTGCCTTCCCGAATTGTGAAGTACATGGGGAAGAAAGCGCTGAAGGCAGCGATTGCGATAGCAGCGGTGTTGCCCGGCCCAATCCACAAGACCAGCACAGGCAGTAGGGCAATGTCGGGCAAGGCGCCGCCCAGCATCACCAGCGGAGTCAACGTCGTGTCGAACCTGCTCCGTGAGCCCGCGAAGATGGCGAGGGGTAAGGCCAAAACGAGCGCGACCAGTATCCCACCTGTCAAGTTCAGAAAGCTCTGCGCAACGCGCATCAGAAACTGCGCATCAAAAAGGGAAAAAGCGAGAGTCGCCACGGCTGCCGTGAATGCCGGCAGCTTTGACCCAGGCACAATTCCTAGACGCACAGTGGCCTCCCAAATCAGGAAGATGCCAGCGAGCGAGACTAACCACAGATACTTCTCAGCCGCAGCCGCATGATGAGCGTCGGCCCGAGTCGAAAGCATTCGCTTCGAATAGGCTGCGCCCATCTTGCTGATTCACCGAGATGCATCATTCATCTCGACGTGTTAGATTAGGATTCGAGCATCAACAGCCCGCGATATGCAGCCTCGTGTCTCAGAGGTGGCGTCGACGAACGAACTTGTTCTATCGTGAAAGAATCACTAGGCCATGTCGACGACAAGACGCATTTACAGGCGCATGTAAAATATGTCTGAGAAAATCCTCGAAGTTCCGGAACCTCGCCGAGCGTCTGGCTCCAAAGTCATCGTATCGAACGATGACATTCGTCCGGATTCGGGAGAAGTCATCCCATGATGCGTAACGGTTCAGTCTTCGACAAAAGAGTCTGTTGAATACGAGAAGGCAACCGCAGAGTTGCCTTTTAAACGCAGAAACTCGTTGTTGGAACCTAGCCAACCCATGAAATCTCGAAGGGCGGAACGCGCGTCGCGACATGATGGGTCGGAGATTATCCGTTCCCTCTATATACACCTAGGAGTCCCTATCCCGAGGAGAGATTGTAGTAGTCTCCATAACATACCAGAAGTGTAACGAGAATGGGTGAATTCAAGACATTTGCTGACTTCCGTGCAGAGATACTGCGCATCATAGAACAAGGAGCCCAGAAAGGGATCCTCCTTCGTATCCTCGGAGGAGCCGCTATCCGGATGCACTGTCCCGGGTCAGACCACATGTACGAGTTGCTGAAGCGTGCACCGAAACACGATATGGACTTTGTCAGCTACAGCAAGTACAGGCCGCTGACCAGGCAGCTCATGAAAGACATGGGCTACACTCCATACGTCACACTCGCAATGACAAGTGGGGCTGGGCGCCACAGACAGATATTCAATGACGCGGACGGAAACAAGGCAATCGACGTATTCCTCGACATATTGCCAATGTGCCACGTCATAGATTTCAGAGGAAGGCTCGAGGTCGATAACCCGACAGTGCCCCCGGCTGAGCTATTCCTTCTGAAAGCGCAGATCTGCGACATGAACGAGAAGGACTGGGCGGACATGTGCATACTCCTCCGCGAACACCCAGTAGGGAATGTCGACAAGGACACGATTAACCTCAACATCGTCGCCAAGACCCTCGCGGACGATTGGGGGTTCTACTACACTGTCTCGACGAACATGAAGAAACTGCACGACTATGTCGGCCAATGCCCGGGGCTGTCAAGTGATGACCGCAAGAACATTGAAGGCAGGATCTCCGCGATTAGTGATGCGATAGAGAAAGAGCCTAAGACTCTGAAATGGAAGATGAGAGCCAAAGTCGGCACAGCGAGGAAATGGTACAATGTCGTCGAGGAAGTCCAAAGGGATACCTTATCTGGACCATCCTAGGGCCCCATAGGCACGAAAAGTAGACGGCGACAACGGAGAACCTGAGACTTGGCTAAAGTAAGATTCCTATTCTCTACAGACCTCCACGGATCAGAGGTAGTGTGGAGAAAGTTCCTGAATTCGGCAAAGATCTTCAACCTTGACGCGCTCGTTATCAGCGGCGACATGACAGGGAAGATGATCATCCCAATATTCAAGAAAACGGACGGGAATTACAGGGCCACGCTGTTCGGTGAGGAGAGTCTCCTCAAGGAAAGCGACCTTCCGGAGTATGAGAAGAAGATACGCAAGCTCAGCTACCTGCCGTACCGAACGACATCTGAAGAAGCGGCGAAGATTGCTGAAGATGAGGACTTGAGAGAGAAAGTCTTCGAGGGCCTTCAGATCAACGTGATCAAGGAATGGCTGAAACTGGTACCGGAAAAGGTGCCCGAGAAATGCCGGGTCATCCTGACTCCGGGAAACGATGATGTCCTTGCCATTGACGATGTGATACGAGCCGACAAGAACGTCACGTATGGCGAGGAGGAAGTTGTCTCACTAGATGACGAACACGAAGTCGCTTGCTGTGGGTGGAGCAATCCGACACCATGGCACACGCCGCGAGAGTGTTCTGAGGAAGTAATGATGCAGAAGCTGGAGAGGACGGTTGCTAAGGTGAAGCGTCTTGAGACCGCGGTTTTCTGCTTCCACTGCCCACCATATGACTCTCAGATCGACTATGCTCCGAAGTTGAATCCGGACTTGACACCCGTCTACGCTCATGGCAGGCCTTTGATGATTCCGGTGGGGTCCAAGTCCGTAAGAGCGATCATCGAGAAATACCAGCCGCTCATAGGACTTCACGGACACATTCACGAAAGCTCAGGCTACCTCAAGATCGGACGAACTCAGTGTGTCAATCCAGGCAGCGAATACGGTGAGGGCATACTGCGGGCATACCTGGTTGAACTGGATGGGGCGAAGATAACGCGGCTGCAGCGAGTTGAAGGCTGATCAAGAGCCAGGCGACGACGCCTTCGTCACAAGATCTATGACCTGAAGCCTAAACTTGAAGGGGTCAAGCTTGAGCTTCGACGCAGGGATCTCAACAGCGTCTCCGTTGCTGTAGAGCTTGACCTTGAACTCATTGTACTCGCTTCGAGCGAGCGACACTTTCGAGAACTCGCTCCACTGATGGGCTACCGGTGGATTCTTGCCTTTCCTCAGCTTGAATCCAGCATCATCGTAGGAGAACACGATGTGGTACCACTGCTTGTATAGGAACCAGCCAAGGACACCTGCGACGATCAGGTTCACGGCAAATATCTGATACCATATTGGACCGACAAGCCCACTCGGCAGGATGAGAACCATAACGGCCTGAATCATGAACATTGCCACGAAGGACTTGAAGAGGTTGTACAGTTGAATTGGTGAGCGCTTCTGCTCCATTTCTCATCACTTGATCTTGATGTACTTCTTCAGTTGTCTTCCGAGATATGCGTCAGCGGAGATGACCTGGCGTGAGCTGGCATCGGCGTACGCAACTCCGACGGTGCGATCCTGTGCCTCCTTAATGACTTTCTTGACCGACTCGCTTGGAGATTGGCCGACGAGCATGAGCCAAGCCCATTTCATCTCATGTTTCTTCATGCACGACTTGACGGCGAGCATCCACTTCCTCAGTCTTCGATCATTAGGTTCACTTTCTTCACCTAGCAAGATCGCGAAGAATCCTACATCGTAGTTAGGATTCAACAGGAACGAGAACAAGCGAGATAGAATGAAGCCCTTTGAGCGCGTATTTCCAGCAATGAACAAGTCGAACGTTACGTCTCCCTCTCGGTAGTTCAGGAAGGACTCGTTGAAGTCCGCGACCCAGCGGGCCTGCCCAGTCATCATCTCCTTCTCGAGTCGCATCATAGTGTCATTTGTGGCAGGCAAAGCGAGGCACATCAGGGAATGTCTGGTCGTGTCACATGCAGAGGACAATTATAAGTTGAACGCGTCGCCGCCGCACAGGTCCGACAGACGTGCACGTCAAGGCGCTGAAATAAAAAAAAGAGGGAAAAAAGAGGGGAGAGGGGCTTATTCTGGCGGTATCTCTGCGTAGATTGTTGCGTAGTCGACTCCGACTCTGCTGCCCTTGGATCTGTAGTAGTAGTAGATGATGAAGCCCACCACTAGTAGGAAGATGGTGAAGTACCATGGTTCCAGTGCGCTGCCGTATCCTGTTCCGACAAGGTAGAGTAGGTAGATGTTCGCCAGCGTGGCGATGAGGCCGATGCCTCCGACCAACCACTTGCCGGGCTTGAACGGCGATTTCTCGTAGATGTCATTGCGCCTGAAGACCAAGAGCATTCCTGCAAACGAGGAGAGCAGGAAGAAGAGGGTATCCCAAATGTCGGTTGCTGTGACTCCACCGCCTGAGTTGATGTATGCCGTTATGAAGTTCCCGGGCAGATACTTGACAAGGATGTCAGACTCGGCGAAGCATCCGATGAATGCGACTATCATTGTTACGATTATTGCGTTTGTGGGAGAATGCCATTTCTCGTTGACTTCTGAGAGTTTCTCTGGAAGTACTCTGTCAAATGACATAGCGAAGATGATTCGTGATGATGTGATGATGAACGGTGGAATGTCGTTTGCGACCCATAGCACTGCGAAGATCGGGATGATGGCCAAGAACCAATTCAGTCCCATTCCCGAGGCAGCGAATCCTGCGATGGTCGGCATCCAAGCTCTGGCGACTCCCGCTGGGAGGGTTCCTCCTCCGTACGACAGGAAAGCGTATGCGCTGAAGAACGAGTAGTCACCGATCTTGCCGACAAGCATTGCGGCGTGCGATGACACGTAGGATATGCTGACGTAGAGTAAGACGATGATGATGTTCGCGGCGAAAAGGGTTTTGGGAAGCGCCTTTCCTGCTTCCTTGACCTCACCGCCCACGAAGGTGGATGCTGCGAATCCGATGAATGCCCAGTATGTGCCTATTGTTGCGGCAGCCATTGCTCCCCAGTAGCCACCGGTGAACGCGGTTGCCATACCCTGATCCAGAGCCATCTGCGTGAACTGTGTGGGGGAAAGACCGGTCAATGTCTTAACTCCCGCTTCCATAATTGCCGGAGTTGCTGACAACATGATAGCGTAGAGAACTATCGTGATTGTTGCGGGGATCCAGAACATCACTTGTAGGATCTTTCCAGTCATTGAAGCGCCAAAGTATGCGATACCGGCGAAGACTATGACGATGACCATGCCGCCGATCAACCCTACTTCGGAAGAGTACCAGTTTGCTGACCAGCCTGCAAGCCACGAGTATATTGTGATAGCCTCGAAGACTGCGGTTCCTATCTGACCCCATGAGACCGTGATGCTGAAGTACTCAAGCCACGATGCTAAGAATCCGACGGCCGGGTGTGTAATTCTCGAGATGTACACGTAGCCGCCTCCAGACCTCGGCATTGCAGCTGAGAGCACTGAGAACATGAACACCGTCAGTAGCACGATGATTCCTACGATCAGGAATGACATCGTGACTGGTGCCATTCCTAGGACATAGCTGCTTTCTGGCACTATCGCGGGTCCTGTGAACTGGAAGACTCTTTTCTGCCAGCCCAGACCAACGACGTTGCAGAAGACGATAATCGCTGCGGTCCAGAATCCGATTTCTCTGACGAGCCCTGTAGCCTTTCTAACGAAGACTTTCTTTTCGGTTGACAATTTTCATTTTTCCTCTATTTGTTGTAGGGTCTATGTGACCCTAGTAAAGAATGAATGACGGCTCGTAATGTATATTAGACTTATGACGACCTTGCATGCAACCATCGAACGCTTTAAGAACTTCGCGCTTGGCGCGGCGCCATCGAATCCAGTTCGCGAACGTGTCAACAAGGATTCGCTTGCAGGGCGAACTCACTATCTGCGCAACACGAAGAGCAGAAGGAAGAGCACAGGAAACATCGCCAGAGTCAAGAGGAACGTGTACTTGCGTCGTCGACCTAGTCGCTTGTTCTCATCTTCGCACGCCGTGCTGCAGAAGTCCTTACTCATAGGGATCGGCGTCGCGCAAATAAGACAGTGCTTGTGCTTAACGACTACCGGCGCGGACTCTTTCTGATGCTTCGACACTCCTATGCTGCCTCGTCACCTTGCTTGTCAGCTCGGATATATAGCCTAGTGAGGCCTGCCGAAAATCCATGTAGGCTGACGTGTCTGCGTCAGCTGCGCTTCTTTTCGGTTTCTGGGCTCACTCGGTTCTGCGCCGAGTTCATCCCCAGCTTGGGCCAAGCCTACTGTGGCCCTTCGGGTCGTGGCCATTGACAAGAAACGCGACCCGATATTCAGTGCGCCAACATAGTCCGCGTTGTAGATGAGCTCACAGTTCCAGCAGTGGAAGATGCTCTGTGTGGGACGGTCCGTGTTCCGTGAGCCGCAACGCGGACAAGTCATGCTCGTCCACCGCTCATCCACGACGCGGACGGCGATGCCGTGTTCAGCGCATTCTTCTCGGATGAAGCGTATGGCACGGCCATACGCCCACCCATTCACCAGCCTGCGCAGGTACGGCTTCCCGTTACCGCGATATGCACTACGATACTTCAAACCCTTCGGATACCCAATCGCGACAATCATATTGTTCGATAGATCTGCGACATGCTTCGCCATGAAACGGGCATAGTATTCTGCCACATGCAGGCGCTTGTGTCGGAGACGCTTCAGTGGTTCCCACTTACGCGTCTGCTGCAGCTCCGCGATTCGGCGGTTCAACATTCGAAGACGGGCACGCTTCGTACCACCCCGAACCGTCTTGAAGTCGTATCCTCCGAGCTGCTTCATGGCTACAGTTGCTACTGAGCGTTTGACGCCGAGGTCTATCCCCCGCACCGCATGAGCTGGCTGGTCGGGGACGCTGTACTCAACCTTCACATGAATGAAGTATTTGCTGTCGTGTTTCACAAGCTGGAAGCTCTTCAAGTGACCCTTCGACAGCAGGTCCAGATGGTACCGTGCAGGATTCAGTGGAACAGTAAGCTTCATGCCTCTCCGGAGCGTGGAGACACGCGCAACGCACGAGCATAGTCTGATCTTTGATTTCTCGATAGAGCCGAGTTGACGGTCGAACCATATTGGCACCTTGTGCGGCATGCCTCTTGAGAATGGCTTCTGCGGCTCACGTCTCGACAGCTCCCGCAACCACTTCAAGTCGCCGCTCCGTTTCGCCTCTGCGATCTGTCGCCGCCAGTCCCGATGCAGAGTCCTGTAGCTTCTCCACATCCACTTCGCAGTGTCGAAGCAGCATTGAACCATATGTCCAGGCAGGTGCGTTTCGCTCTTCACCAGCTCGTAGAGTCTCGCTCTGTCTATGTTGGTGCCCTTCAGGCCGCGTTCATCGAAGAGCTCCGACCAGACCCACACGCCATGGGTCAGTCGGGCTGTGAGCCTCTCTAGAATGTGGAGCTTCCGCTTCGTCAAGGCGTAGTGAACTGGTATACGAACCGTCTTGACGACTTTCAACTCTGACCCTCGTCATCCTAGTCAGTTGAATCTTAAATCACTAAGAGGCAAGTGAAAGTCAACGTGCTCAAGCAGAGCTTAGGGCAGCCTACCTAGCATCAGACACTCGCCACGCTTTTCTCCGAATAGGTCGGCTCTCGAAGGAAAGGGTAATAAGGCCTTGGGACACGTGATGCATGCGAAACCACGGGCCTACAATTCTCGCTTCTCTTGGTTCTTGGAGTTGATTTCGATGATGCGTGGTCCTCCCCACTATGACGCTCCCGCGCCTGAACCATGCTTCAATGGGTGCACATTCTTCAAGTGTTCTCAGGGACACTTCAGCGTCAAAGAGAACACCGGTTGGTGTCGCCTCGTCGATGACAAGTGTACGCCAGAGAATTGCAAATTCACACAGTGCATGAAAGGGAAATTGCTACCAAACGGCACTTGTGCGTTCACCGTGAAAACGAAGATTGTTGTGACCAGGCCTCGAGAAGAGTTGAAACCTATCCGCGCCCCGCCGAAACTTGCGCAGAAAATCAAAGAACGCGAACTGTTCTGAACTCGAGCACGCGAATGCATTCTCGAGATTCTCCTTTCGAGTAGACCCTTCTTGTACTGTGGGTAACTGACTTGACAAGTTCCAAAGGTGGAGTCTGCAAAACTGTCTGGTGACGGCGCTCTCCATCAGGCTTCCTGGCAGCAAAAACCAATCCTGAGGCCTAAAGATGCCTGTCGCACTGCTAGACGCAGACCGAATGTGACCACACGCGTGTAGTCCAAGATCTGTGATACGGAACGACATCATGCGGAGACTAAGACGGTTCGAGTTCGGACAGCGTCAAGTGACGTAATGATGATCCCCGATCGGACAGCGAGTGGCGGGCGTGGACTTGGAGAAAGAGGATGACAAGAATCGGAACCAGCAAAATGGCAACCCACGCTCCCTCAAAGAACTTGTTTGCTCCAACTATGACGAACGTGATACCAGTAGCCAAAGCCCCTGCGCCGTTCAATGCGGCCTTCGCCTTCCATCCTTTGCCGCGTTCGCGCCACCAGTGGGACAGCATACCGGCCTGCGAGAGTGTGTAGGCCAAGAACACTCCGACGGCAAATAGAGGAATCAATGCATGACTGCTACCTGAGAAGACAATGATCAGCACACCAGCCGACAACGCCAGAAGCAGGATCCCATTGGACAGCACCATGCGGCTGCTCACCTTAGTGAGTTGTTTCGGGAGGAACCCGTCACCTGCCATGACACTCATGAGACGGGGCAAGCCAGCGAAACTAGTATTCGCCCCGAGGGCGAGGATCACCATCGTGCTAGCTTGGATTAGCAGGTATGCCGGTCCGCTGCCCAGTAGGTGTCGTGCCAGTGCTGAGAGTATTGTCTCCTCCGGGCCGGCGACGATGCCAAAGACCTGGGTCAACCCAATGCTGCCGAGAAACAGGACACCCATCAACAACGCCATGACGATCATGGTTCTACCGGCGTTTTTGGTCTCTGGGGGCTTGAACGAGGGAACCCCGTTGCTTATGGCCTCGATTCCAGTCATCGCAGTACATCCAGTCGAGAAAGTGTGCAACAAGAGGAACAACGTGACAGATTGGGTTGCCCGCGTAGTGACCGTGGCGAGAGAGACCGGCCCATCTACAGAAAGACGAAACACTCCATAGGCCAGCATTCCAAGATACGCAAACAGAAACAGATAGACCGGAATCGCCATCACTGTCCCAGTCTCATGTAGGCCTCTGAGATTGAGCAAAGTTATGGCGACCAGAAGCAAGAGTGACAGGTACACGCGATAGGGCCACAATTCGTGGAACGCTGAAGCGATTGCGTCCACGCCTGTAGTCAGGCTGACGGCTACGCACAACAAGTAGTTTGTTATCAGTGCAGCTGCCGCTGTCAGACCCGGCACTGTGCCCAATGTTGATCGGGCGACGGCGTATGAGCCTCCGCCACATGGGTATCCCTGAATGATCTGGTAATATGACAAAGCGAGAAGCATCAGCAGACCGGTGATCACTAGGGCTATGGGAAGCGCAAATGACAACCCGACGGCGCCCGCGACGACCAGCCCTAGATAGATTTCCTGGTTAGCATAACCTATTGACGAGAGGGCGTCCGGTGAGAATGCGGCTAACGCTCGTAGTTTGTTCAGTTTCTTATGCTCGGAATGCTCTGGACGTAGCGGGGGGCCCAGAACCATATGTTTCAGCGCTGTCCACATCGACGCCGTTCCCTGTCTTGCTATGTCGGACGGCATTAGCGGCTAGCTTGGTTATTATCTGTGCCGCCCAAACGATTGCGACAAGTTATTCTCGGACAAATGATTGACGAGGGCCGATACTGACGCGAATAGTGAAGTGAAAATCATGTTGCAGGTCATCGTTCGACCTAGTCGTCACTGGGGCAGGAATCAATAAGAGCCGGCGGACCTGCCATGCAGAGATCTAGTGGTCAAGTTGAAGTGCCAGGCATGCTCTGCGGAAGTTGAGATGCCGTTCATCTGCTCCTTCTGCGGCGGGGCTTTCTGTCCTCAACACAGGCTGCCCGAGAGCCACAACTGCTCGGAGTACTGGAGGGTGCGCGCTCACAGGCAGTCTCTGTTCAGCACCATGACGCCTCTCGATATTCGCGCATACGGAGCACCATCTGTGCGCTTGACTAGATCGGCGTTCAGGTTCAGCCCAACAGAGGTTAGGCACATTCTGATCGGGGTCATTCTTGTTTCAGGAGTTGGGCTTTCCTTCTTCGCGCCTCGTGTCTTCTCGAACTGGCTAGCCATCGCAGCGGCGGTCTTCTTCTTCACGGCCGGTTTCATCACTCACGAGCTAACGCATAAGGCCATGGCTCAACGTTACGGGATGTGGGCAGAATTCAGGCTGGACATGTTCGGCGCGGCCTTAACATTGCTGTCGGCGGTGTCGCCTCTGAAGATCATCGCGCCAGGCGCTGTCGTGATCGCCGGCAACACTACTCCCGATCGGGTTGGCAGAACAGCTGCGGCCGGTCCCACCGTGAACATTCTGATCGCAAGTTTGCTTCTCGGGCTAGCCGAGGTGCTGCATCCGATTGGACTCTTGGAGGCCATGTTGGCTGGAGCAGCAATCAACGCATTCATGGCATTGTTTAACCTGATTCCATTCGGCGTTTTCGATGGTCTCAAGGTGTTCAGATGGAACAAGCAGGTCTGGCTTCTCCTCCTAGCGCTGGCTGCACTGATCACCGGATTGTCATACATGTCGCTGTAGAAGCAGAAAACGCCGGGTCACTCCGCCCGGTCAAGACCGACTGATGCATACTAGCTTTGGTCAGTTTGAGGATTTTTATCCCCTGAACGCAAGATAAAGCAGCACGAGTCCAGCAAGAAGAGAAACCAGCATTATTGCCGCCACCATTGTGCTTTGAAGACGACTGATCAGGTTCAGCTCCTCCAACGCATAGGGCGGTGCAACCATCAGCAACGCTCCGACGATCGTAAGGACTAACCGCATGATCGCGCTCAGTGGCTGATGTCTAACATCGGCGCTCATTCCTTTTCGCCTAGAGGCGCAAGCTGGAGGCGGGACCCTGATTAAACGTTTACGCATGCTCCGCTACAGACGAACCTCGTTCCTGTTCAGACGGATAGATCTTGTTCGCGAACGTCAAGTAACCCGTATGTCCGGTCATTACCGTCGCAGGCCTAGTCTTGCCCTCTTCTGCACGGATTTCGCGGAGGAAACATTCGAGGCTCTGAATGTTAGCGAATTTCCCACGCATACTGACTACTGTTCGCTCCACTTGGTTCGTCGTCGGACTGAACGATCCGATTGGAGATCCTCCTCGCAGGGCCTCCCAGGCATGCGGAATCACGGCCCAAGGTTCCCCGAGGTCGATGAGCGCTGCATCAACCTCCCGCTGCTCGAACCCCTCCTTTGCATCGCGCTGTACCAGCGTCACGTACTCGTCAAGGCCGGCCCTCCTCAGGCCCCGTCTAGCTGACTCCAAGAAACTCGGGCGGATCTCGTAGGAGTAGACATGCCCCTCCGGCTTGATCGCGCTCGCCATTGCAAGAGTCATCGCACCGCTACCGGTTCCTGCTTCGATAACAATCTTGCCGGATGAGAGACCGAGTTTGAGCAGGACGAGACCAATGTCCTTGGGGTACATGATTTGGGTCGGACGTGCAACATGACCGAGAAAGTCGTACGTGGTCGGCCGTAAGATCAGAAAAACCAGCCCGAGCGAACTCAGTATGGTCTCTCCGTACCTCTTTCCAACCACGTCGCTCAGTTTCACGACACCTTTGTGCGTGTGAAACTGCCTCTCCTTCTCCACGTTCAGAAGCCATTGTCTTCGCTGATCCCAGAACAGGAGAATCTTGTCGCCTTCCTTGATTCTCTCCGACTCTCGACTCAACAGCAATCCTCCAAACTAAGTCACTTCGGCGCCGCGGGTCTCGCCTTGGATCCGCATGACGAAGCGCCTTGCGCTGCCGGTCGGGACCATCCTTACGATGATCGGTGGGGCATCGACTCGCTTCAAGATCATATTGCTGAAGAACCATCTGGAGAGCAGAATTGCCAAGCAGATGGCAGCGGCTCCTATCAACAGATACTGCAAGGGACTGCGGAGCCCAATTGGCACAATTGCGACCAACTCTTCTTCCGCAATTCCAAGAATCAGACCTAATGAAAGACAAACGACGCCAATCATCGCTGGAGGCATCACGCTCTTTCTCAGCAATTCGATCGACTTGATTCTGTCCATCTCTATGGCCACAGTTGCGCCTCGGAATGGTCTAGCCCGGACCTGAATGGCCCTTTCACGAAAACGGAGAGCATAGTTGACGCCACTGCATTCAGCGGACACTCTTCCTTGCCCTCCCAGCAAGCCTGTGCGAATCTCGCCTGACTACACGCTGCAGCAATGATATGACACTTGCCAAGAAGTGTAGAATTGCCCTTTCAGGAGAGCTATTGGAATATGTGGTCGGCAACCGCTCGGATGTCGTCACCCTCAAGAACGACATCTGCCGCTGCTCTTGCCTGTATCGTGACAGGTTTGAAAGCTACTTTGAGGCCGGCAGACCTTGGAAGGTCAAATAGATTGTCACCGACCACGATTGTCTCTTTCATGTCAGCTCCCAGCAACCATGCAGCTTCTTCAATGACAGCTTCCTTGTTGCCCGGCCCGACTCGCACGACGACCTCTCCTGTTAGGACTCCATTACTCACCTTAAGCTCGTTGGAGATCACTAGATCGGCGTTCAAGTCAACTTTGGCTTTGTCAGCCAGTATCGACAGGCCTGCGCTCACAATTCCCGTTCGAATCCCATGATTTCTGAGCTGCTCCATGAGCCCAGGCGCGCCTGGCGTGTACCGGATCTCACTCAGAGCTGGAAGGAGGTCGACCAAGGAGATGTCTTTCCAACATGCCGCGTCTAGCCTTGCCCACTCAACGTAGTCTATACGTCCGTCGTGGTACATCTCAGCCGTTCTTCTTCCCACATCCAAAGTCCCGAATTTCTCGTGAAGATGCTGCCAGATACTTCGAGTATCAGTCAGAGTGCCATCAAGGTCGAATATCGCTGCTCGAAACTGACGGTCGCGTTCAATCCGCACCATGGCAACTCATCAAGCAGCGCTTCTCAGGGATTTCGATATTTCGAGAATGACGAGTGGAGGAGTCCAAAGCGAGAAGACCCGCCCATACTTAGCGCCGGCCGCAGTCTTCAGTACGTTCTCATCTCCCCTAGCCCGGTAACCATGAATGAAGGCCTCGACGTATTCCTTGAAACCGGCTGAAAGCATCGTGGGGAACACATAATGGCCGGAGTAATAGAGGAACTCTGCAACATCCCATGCCTTGTCTCCTGACTTTCTTGCCTGCTCGAGATCAAGGGAGTAGACCTCGTTGTCGACTCCGTATTGGAAGTTCTCTGGCTTGGAATCTCCCATGGCTACACCAGCTGCATGCATTCTAGCCAGTATCGAACCGACCTTGGACACGGCGGCATGGTCCTGCTCAGAAATTGACTTGCTCGACACAGCCTTCTTGACGAGTTCGACCACCGAGATTCCTTCGATGTAACGTTCCACAAGGACGCGATCCGGCAAACTGATGTGCAAGATTTCTGCGACTGGCACTCGATGCCTGGACAACAACCGATTGACGGCATACTCGTTCTCAAGTCTGGCCTTTCCCGAGACGGAGAAAAACTGCGTTCCGAGCGAGACGAGACCAAGAGTGAACCACTTGAAGTTCTGCCATTCTGTGAATTTCTTCGTTACGAGCCGCTCATTGCCTGCTGTGATCAGGTATACCTCATTCAGAGCGTTCCCGAGCGGCGTAACTGTGACGATCACGCCCGGCCTGAATTGGCCTGCGAATTTCTCGATCGAGAATCTTTCCGCGAGACTAACGAGACCAGTCGTCGTCTTCAAAGACAAGTATTTCTTCGGATCCTCAAGGGTCTCCGATGGAAACTCGCCGAGGAGGCCCTGCTCAAGTGAAGATACGAGTTCTCTTGTTAGAATGTCCGGAGTCAAGTATGTAGCTTTCCCATGTGCTAGATATGCTTGGAGCGTTCGTCTTCCTGCTTGCACAATATTGATGGCCTTCCTAGCGGGGTGTCTTCTGAGCGAACGATCGACGAACGAATCTACGAGAGAATAGGTAAGGCCTTCCTCCCGAAGAACTCCTGCATCAACGAGTCTCTGTATTGCGCTCCGGTAACCTGGCGTCATCTTCTTCAGATTCGCCTCACGAACCGGCCGATCGAGCAGGAGCGAACAAGTCCTTGCTGCAGACAAGAACACTCTTGCGCGTCTCCTGATTCGAGCAAGCATGAGATACTCTTCCTGGATCGACAGCTCCCTTGCCATGTCCCCGTATTCAAGGACCAGCTCTGTCAGCTCCTCACGGAGAATTCGTTCCTTGGCGTCGACCTCGATCGAGTGAAGTAGCTCTGCATTCTGCAACGGACGATATGGCGTCAGCAGCCGTTCCACGATGAACTCGCCCATCGCACCTTTCCGAGCATCAAGATCGACGAGTGATCTGTCAGCGGCGAGAATCATCACTTGATGACCATTCAGCTTACGCGCATGGTATCGCAGGCCATCCGCATAGTCCTCCATGACCATGAGAACATCGTAGCCTTGTGCGCGAGTCGAATAGACGCTTCCTCCGAATTCACAGGCCGCAGCGACCTCCCTTCGTCCGGCAGCATCCAAGCAGAGCTCCTGCAATGATTGGACCTGTGCTTGATCGGCGTCCGTAGACATGATCATATCCTCTCTTTGCGGCCGTCTTGCGGAGCTGGTTGTGACGGGATGGAGCTCTACAAACTGCGTCTAGTGATTAGCTCCCACCCATGAATGGGTGTGGGCTTCTGGGCTTGCAGGCTACTATTTCTCTTGCCTGTTCATCCCCAGTATAGGCCAAATCATCTGTGGCCCGTCGGGTCGTCGCCGTTGACAAGAAAGGCGACCCGATGTTTATTGCGGCGTTATAGTCGGCGTTGTAGATTAGTTCGCAGTTCCAGCAGTGGAAGATGCTCTGCGTGATGCGTTCGGTATGGCGTGAGCCGCAGCGGTGACATGTTCGACTGGACCAGTGTTCATCCGGCGCTTCTGCTGGAACGCCAACTTTCGTGCA
>Ga0315280_10005336_pt1 | contig 18397 bp, 20 predicted proteins | sample YL17G06_40_MG_FD_203697 | JGI IMG/M metagenome (GOLD analysis project Ga0315280, IMG submission 203697) | Sediment microbial communities from Yellowstone Lake, YNP, Wyoming, USA - YL17G06_40 | ecosystem: Environmental > Aquatic > Freshwater > Lake > Sediment | place: USA: Wyoming | collected... | reverse complement strand
CCCAGGGCCTGCCGGAGGAACGCGAGCACCACGACTATCCGGGTGAATGGCGTCATCAGGAGCAGGATGGCCGGCGCAAGCGTCAGGACCGTGAGCAGGAAAAGTATCTGGAGTGTAACCGCCACGTCCTGGGGCCCCTGAGCCGCCGAGGCTCCGATGGTGATGCGCGGAAGCACCGGCGCGGCCGGCGCGTCGCCTGCCGCCAGGAAAGCCAATCCCAGGGCGAGCGCACAGAACGTCGCCGCGGCGATGCGCTTTCTCATGGCTTCGCGCTCTCCCCCTTCTCCCCTCCGCCCTTCTTCCTCTCCCGCAACTGCCGGAGGAAGTCCCTTCCCCCTTCCAGCTCCTGCTTGGTTCCTCCGGCCCCGGTCATGCGTGACGCCCAGGAAGTCAGGTACGAGGAGAACCTGGAGCCCTCGGATTCCCGGAGGCGTTCCCGTATCTCCCCCTGCTCCACGGGCGAGGTTATCTCGGCGAGCAGGCTGAGCGAGTCCGCGCCGCCTCCCACGACGAGCATGCGGCCGCCTATTTCGAGGAGATAGACGCTCCGGCGCGCGTCAAGATGGGTGACCGCCAGGACCCGGACCGCACCCGGTGTGGAGAGGGGAATGCCGCCGGCCCGCAGGATGCGGCGGAGCGCCCAGACTGTAAGGATGATGAGTGTGGTGACGAGGGCAAGCTTCCAGAATATGCCGAAGAGAACCACTATCACTCCCGGGGCCGGCGTAGCCGGTACTCCCTTCTCCGCCTCGGCCAACGCCCCGCCGAGGAAGTCCGTGGCCCCCGGTGCGGCGGCGGTAGACCGCCCGGTGAGCAACCAGTGGGCCAGGTATGCGCTTGTCAACTATTCCGCTGTGTTACAGCCCTCCGGACAGCCGGTCTTCGCGGGAGAGTATTTCGACGATGCGGACCGCGAAGTTCTCATCAATGACCACGACTTCGCCCTTCGCTATCGGCCGGCCGTTGACGAGCAAATCCACGGGTTCCCCGGCCAGCTTCGAGAGTTCCACGATGGAGCCCGGGCTCAGCGAGAGCACGTCACGCACGCGGCGCGAGGCGCGCCCGAGTTCCACGGTGATATCGAGCGGAACGTCCATCAGGAGGTCGAGGTTTCCCTCGGGCGAGGCCGCCCCCGCGCTGGGCACCTGGAAGGCGCCGAACTGCGCCCGCTGGACGGTCACCCCGCCCGCGCCGGACTGCGGCGCACCCAGGATAAGGTCGGGAGGCGCCGCTGAGGCCGCCTGGGCCGCCTTCTCGGAACCCAGGCTGTCGGCCATCGACGCAGGAATCACCAGCACCAGGCGGCCTGCCGTATGCTTGCCAATCTTGATGGAACAGTCGGCCATGGCGATCCGGTCCTCCCGGACCAGGCTCTTTCCGGCGGAAACGAGCGCGTCAGCCCCCATCTCCTTGGGCTCCCCCGAGGTTGCGGCAACCTGCCGGCGGGTGACCCGTCCAAGGCCTTCGCCTAGTGCCCCGATCATCTGGGAAAGGACCTCGGCTGCGGCGGTCGAGTTCATCTCGGAAAGGGCCGATGGTATCTCCGGAGGCTCGTTCCCCATCATGAGCTCTCCCATGAGCGCCGCCTGCCCCTTGGGAAGGAACAAGACCCCCCCCCCAACCATGTCCCGGCTGAACGAAACCGGCACACCCAGGGAAACGTCCTTCAGGCCCGCCACAAGGTCCCAGCCCCCCTGGTTCAGGCCCTTGAAGGCGACCTCCACCGGTTGGGCCAGGAGTTCGGTCCCCTTGGCCGCCACCCCCTGCATCGCGCTGGCAAAAACCTCATTCAATCCCATCCTTGGCCTCCTCGTCTCCTGTCATTTTACTCTTACCGAATTAAAAAAGCGCGCCCGGCCGCCTCAAAACAGGTCCTCGGGCGGGGTTACCACCTTGGTTATGAGCGCGGCCTTCCGCTTGCTAACCACGCCCGGCTTCACGTTGAACTTCTCCCTCCCCTCCACTTCCAGGACCAGGTCCTCGTGGATTCCGCGGTCCAACCGCACCACATCCCCGTATTTCAGGGCTAAAAACTCCTTTACCGATATCCGGGCCTTCCCCAGAATCACCGTCATCCGCAGGAAGGTGTCGCCCAAGCCCCCCTTCAGGTTGACGATTGACTCGGAGGTCGGACCCTTCTGGCCCCCCGTGAACCATTCGCGGGCCAGCAGGCGCGCGATGATGGGCTCCAGGAGGACATAGGGCAGGCAGATGTGCATCCGGCCGGTCTGCTCGCGGATCTTGAGGTCGATGGCGACGAGCGCCACTATCTCGCTGGGGGCCGCCACCTGGACGAAGTGGGGGTTCGACTCGACCACTTCCAGCTTCGGGACGATGGGCGCCACCTTCTGCCAGGCTTCGCGGAGGTTGTCGAGGCCGCGCACGATGATGCGCTCGACCACCGGTTGCTCGATGGCCGTCAGTTCCCGCGCCTTCTTGGGCGCCACTCCCGGGCCGCCCAGGACACGGTCAATCATCGCGAACATCAACTCGGAGTTTATCTCCATGATGGCATTCCCCTTCAGGGGCTCCATCGAAAAGATGTTGATGCTCGTCGGGTTGGAGAGGGTCTGGATGAACTCCTCGTAGGACATCTGCTTCACTGCGGTCACCTTCCCCTCGACCATGGTTCGAAGGTAGGTTGACAGCGAAGCCTGCAGGAATCGGATGAACGAGTCGTGCACCATTTCTAGGGTGCGCATGTGGTCCTTCGAGAACCGGTCCGGCCGGCGGAAGTCGTAGGGCTTGACCTTCCCCGGCTTTCCGGGCGCGCGCGCGGCGGCCGGCGCGGCCTCCTCCGCCGGAGCGGCCGCGGGCTTCTCACCGAGCGACCCCAGCAGGGCGTCCAGTTCTTCCTGGCTTATATTCGACTCGTCGGGCATATTGCCCTCCCCTACCTCACTGTACGGCGAAACTCGTGAACAGGACGTGCTTTAGCTCGCCTTTCGCGAGTATCTCGTTTACCTTAAGCCTGAGTTCCTCTTTCAACTGCTCCTTGCCCTGAGGCGAGTTCACCTCGCGGAAGGTCTTTCCGCTGATCTCGCGGATGATGATATCCCGGATCTGCGGCTCCCGCTTCTTCACTTCCTCCGTGAACATCGCCACCTGCTTCTCGGGCCGGTTCTCGGCGTCGAGCTCGAGCAGGATGGTCGCCTTCAGGTAGTGGTTCTGCTCGCCGAGGTTGTAAACCTGGTCGCTGATGGTTACCGTCGGTCCCGGCATCGGGACGTTGCCGACCTTCTTCTTGGTCGGGTTCATTTTCGCCATCATCGCCACCGTTCCTAGCGTGAGCCCGATTGCCAGCAGGACAACCGTGAACGCGCTGAGCGCGACGGAAACCTGCAGCAACCGCAAAAGCCCTTTCGTATCCCCATTGGCCATGGTCCCTCCTCCATTACTGAGTTGCTTTGGCGCCAGCCGATTCGGCGGCGGCCGATCCCTGCAAAATGACTATGTCTATCCTCCGGTTCCTCCTCCGCGACGCATCGTCCCGGTTTTGGACGAGCGGACGGAATTGGGCGTAACCGGCGGCGGAAAGAAGCCCTGCGGGAACCCTCCCTGCCTCGATAAGGTAACGGACGACCGACGAAGCCCGGGCTGTGGAAAGCTCCCAGTTGCTGCGGAAGCGCCCACCGCCCCTCATGGGAAGGTCATCGGTATGCCCCTCCACCAGGACGGGCCGGTTGGCCTCCCGCAGGACCGGAGCGATGGCGTCAAGCACCTGCTTCATCTCTTCCTGCAAATCCACGCTGCCCAGGTCGAACAGCACGTTGTCCGTCATCAGGCGGACCACGATGCCGCGCTGCTCCTTGACGACGCCCACGGCCTCCTCGCCCTGCCCCGTCCCCTCGGCGCCCTGAAACGGCTGGACCGACGACTGGATCTTCTGGTAGAGGTCCGGGATGATGACGTCCCCCGAACCGGTCGTGATGGTCGGCCCCTGCTGGAGCACCCCCCCGAACGTCGCGCGCAGGTACATGGCCAGCATCCGGAACTTGGTGGAATCCTGCGCCGCGGCGGAATAGAGGACGATGAACATGATGAGCAGGAGCGTTATCATGTCGGCGTAAGTCAGGAGCCACCGCATCATGCCGGCGGACTCCATTTCGCCGCCTCCGCCCTCCCCGCCGCCCTTGCGCTTGCTTCCGCCGTGAGCCATGGATTATTTCTTGGTCCCCGCCGCGGCGGCCGGCGCGGCTTCCTCGACGCCGCGCGTCTCACCGCCCTTGGTCGATACCACCGCAGCCTTGAACTTGGGCGGCAGGAACGCCTTCAGTTTCTCTTCCACGATGCGCGGGTTGTCACCAGCCGAGATTGCCACCACTCCCTCGATGGTAAGCTGGCGCAGGAGCGTCTCCTCGCCTGAGCGGTACTTCAGCTTGCCGCCGATGGGGAGGAAGATAAGGTTCGCGAACGAAATTCCGTACAGGGTCGCGATGAAGGCCACGGCGACCGCGGGGCCGATCTTGCTGGGGTCGTCCAGGGTGGACAGCACGTTGACCAGCCCCATGACCGTCCCGATGATGCCCAGCGTCGGGGAGAACCCGCCGGCCGTCATGAATATCGACTCCCCCGTCTTGTGGCGCATCTCAAGGAACGCGAGGTCGGTCTCCATGATGTTGCGGACGAGCTCGATGTCGGTTCCGTCGACGACCAGCTGCATGCCTTTCTGGAGGAACTTGTCCCCCAGCTGGTCCACGTCCTCTTCCAGCCCCAGGAGCCCCTCGCGGCGGGCCTTCGTGGCGAAGTTGACGAGCGTCTGGATGGTCCCGATGTAGTCGACCTCCCGGGCGTAGAAGGCGTTCCGGGCCACGCGGAGGGAATTCATCATCGTGGACATGGGGAAGCTGACCATGGTGGCCCCAATTGAGCCGAATCCGATTATCAGGAACGCTTCGAGGCTCATGAATATTCCCATGTTGGTTCCGGCTATCGCCGCACCCAGGAACAACCCGCCCCATCCCAACGCCAGTCCCGTTACCGTAGCTATGTCCATGCGCCCTCCCTTTCTCCTTTTTAGGGTCCCGTCAGTTTGCCGTCGCCCGGACCACCGGGAGGACGCGGGCGCGGTATTCAACTATCCTCCGCACCACCTCCTCCACAGGCTCCTTGACAACGACCTTACGTCCGGTCGCCATGCTCACTATCGTCTCCGGAGTGGACTCGAGGAACTCCACCTGGTCCGCGTTCACCGTTATCTCCCGGTTGTTCAAGCGCGTCAGTTTTATCACTTCCCCGCCACTCCTTCACTTTGCGTTATTTTATACGATTTTTCCGCCATTTTCAGGCGGTCTATAAAACCCCATATCAACTGCTTGATAAACCTTCCTTACTCTTACTGCTTCCGGGCCGGGTTCCCGGCCCCCGGGTTTCCCCGGGGGCCGGTACCCCTGACCTACTGTCTCAAGCCTTCAAAACCCGCCAACCCGCTTACCGGCCCAGGTTGACGAGGGTGTTCAGAATCGTGTCGGAAGTCGTGACCAGCCGGGCGTTGACCTCGAATCCGCGCTGGGCGACTATCATGTCCGTCAACTCTTTGGAAAGGTCCACATTGGACTGCTCCAACGCTCCTCCCACCACCGAGCCGCGGCCACCACTGTTGGCGGTGCTGATTACGGCACTGCCCGAGTTGGCCGTGGGGGTGAAGTTGGACGAACCGACCTTCGCCAGACCCGCCGAGTTCGCGAAGTTCGCGATGGCGAGCTGGGCCAGGTCCTGATACTTCGTCTGCCCTTCGGCGTTGACGAACTGCCCGCGGACTATCCCGTTGCTGTCAACGGAAACCGAGGACAGGGTCAGTTCCGAATATCCATCCTGGTCGGTCATGGCGCAGGTGTAGGCAGGCTTGTAGACCTGCAACCCCGCGACCGTTGTCCAGGTTCCAGCGGTGTCCTGAGTCATGCCGTCGCGCTGCCCAAAGGAGCTGCGCAGAATCGTGTCGGGACTGCCGACGTCGTCATGCGAATTCGGCAGGTCACCGATTGCACCGGCAATGTCAAACTGACCGCCAGTTATCGTGGAAACGGTACCCCAATCGATATCTATCGATTGGACATACCAGTTCTGCTGGGCATTTGCATTTCCTGCGATGGCAAACTGGCCCGCCACGTCTAACTGTACCGCCGTACCAGCCGATGTCCCATTCGGAGGCACCGGGGTAACCACTAGGGGCGTCGCAGTGTTATCCACGCCCTGGTAGACCAGAACTATCGGCAGCTTTTCCAGGTCCAGGTTCCGGTTATTACCCCAAAGAACGGGGGGTACACCCGCCGGGTTGTAAACGGAGTTTGCGGGCACTGTGGCGCCCTCAAATCCGATGACTGAGTCATCCCACGTGTCATTATCGGCCAGCGTGAGCCAGCCATTGACCGGCACTGGCGGCAGCGGCGCCACCCCCGTACCTCCCGGAATGTTCACGTCGTTGAACGCGGGCGACCCAGCAGTCCCCGTCCCGAAGTGCTGCCCGTTGATGTCCTGGTAAACGACGTAGTCAAGCGAGCCGTTCGTGTTGAAGTGAACGAGCCCGCTGCTTGAAGCACGGACCACATCGTTGGTGACCGGATCGGTGTATGTCGTGTTGTCCAGGGCCAGATGGACGGACGTGTCATTCAGGTCCGTATCCACCATCCACGACCAGGTATTGTTGTCATACTTAACACCCGGCGCGCCACCCGGAATCTGCGTGCCGCTCAGGTTGGTGAGCGTCATCGACAGCGTGTGCTTGTTTCCGAGCGAGTCATAGACAGTCATCGGCATCTGCACCTGACCCACGGTGTAAGTGCTGACCACCGGTGGTCCCGAGTTATCCGCCGCCTGGATCGTCGTCGTGCCCTGCATACCCGCGGAATTGACGAGGTTGACGTAAGTCGCCCCCGCGTCAAGGTTGCCGGTAAGGGCAACGATGCCGGTCTCCTTGGGTTGCATCGTGCTCCCGGTAACAACGCTTACTGAAGTGACGTTGGCCGGGTTTGACGAGTCGATCGTCGGTGACGACAGGGGATCCGCGATATTCTGCTGGGCCATCCACCCTTGCACTACGGAACCGTTCGGGTCGACCATCTGTCCGGCCGAATCGAAGCGGAATTCACCGGCCCGCGTGAAAGTCGTGGTGGAACCGTTCTTAACGACGAAGAAACCGTCGCCCGTCATGGCGAGGTCCGTCGCAATCCCGGTAGCCTGCAGGGAACCCTGCGTCTGTATCGTGTCAATCGACGCCAAAGCCACGCCAGTGCCGGTCTGGATGGGGTTGTAACCGCCCCGCCCGTTAAGCGCATCGGCACCGCTCGCAGCGTTCAGAGTCTGACTGAGCATGTCCTTGAACATCACACGGCTGGACTTGAATCCAATCGTGTTTACGTTAGCAACGTTGTTGCTAATCGTATCCAGCATGGTCTGGTGGTTCCGCAATCCGGAGATCGCGGTGTAGAGCGAACTCACCATTGCCATGGTTGACCTCCTTCTTCACTCCGCTCCCGCGTCCTAGGATTTCGCGGGAGGCTCAAGGCCTCCTCGTTAGAGGTCCGGCCTTTCACTGAACTCACAGGATCACCGCCGAGTCGATGTTGGTGAACACGTTTTCCTTCATGTGCGCCGAGTCGACGACGGTAATCACTGTCCTGTTTTTCACGCTGACTACGAAAGCCGCCTTGTCCGTGAGGAGCAGCGACTCCCGGGCGCCCTTGGCTGTCGCCAGCCTGACCGCCTCGTCTATCTTTCCCATGTCTGCCGGCGTAAGATTTATCGCGCGTGCCCGCAGGCGCTCAGTCGCGTGGGCCGAGAACTTGACGCCCTCGGTGGTCCGCAACAACTGCTCCTGCAGGACGTCGGCGAAAGTCTGCGCCGCCGTTCCGGCCTTGGCCGCAGAACCCGCCCGGATGTCCGGACGGACGGGGCCCTGAAGGCCCGGTTGCGGTATCCCCGCCGGATTCAGTCTTTCAACCATTAGTTGCTCACCTCGAACACGTCCTTCATGTCGACGAGCGAACCGTCGTTAAGCGTAAGCAAAGGCGTCTGGCCGCTAAGATTAACCGACTTGACCGTTCCCTCAATCGTGGTACCGGTCATGGTATTCGCCTTTACATTCCGCCCCAGCATTATCGTCGCCTGAAGTCCCGTGAACGCCTCGCTCATGCTGAGAAGCTGCTCGAGGCTGGAGAACTGCGCCGTTTGGGCGACGAACTCCGAGTTCGACAGGGGATCCAGGGGATTCTGGTACCTCATCTGGGTCAGCAGGAGGTTCAGGAAGTCCTGCTTCCCGAGAGCTCCGTTGGCCTCAGTGGCCGTCTTTCCCGTTGCCTGCGCGCTGAGTCCACTTACCAGGCTCGTCAACGGGCTTATTGCACTCATTGTTCTTACCTCCTTATGCCAGGATGTCCACCAGCGTCCGCCGGCGCGGCCACCCTTCGCGGGGGCGCGAAGCGAACTCTGGGTCATCCCGGCTGACTGACGGCGCGGAAGGTTGGAAGGGGGCGACCCAGTCCGGATTCGGGTGCGGGGCGTGCCCGCTCCCGAAGTCCGCGGCCGTCCCAATCGCCGCCTGCGCCACTTCAACCGAAACTGAAAGATTCCTGGTTTCCACGATTTGGCGGAAGGCCGGCAGGCCGTCCCGCAGGCTCTGGGCCGCCTCGGCATTCTGCGCCCTGATGACAACCCGGACGGTCCCCTCTTCCCCGGCCTCGAACTTCAGATGTACAACGCCCAGCTCGGCGGAATTTATCCGGAGGTCGAGCTCGCGGACCTTTCCCGGGCGCGCCGCGGCAACTTCCTCGACCACGCGGGAAAGGACGGCCTGGACCGCCGTGGGGAGGGAGGCGGTTTCCTGGGAGGACGACCGGACTGAAGCGACGGCCTCGCGGGCTGTCGCGGGCAGCGAGGCCGGTTCGTCCTGAATCCGCTTCGGCGTGTCATCCCCGGCGCCGGCGATTTCTCCCAGTGTCACTTGATTGCCGTCCGGGGCCGCCGCCATGGCATGCGGCGCGCCAGTCGCCTCCCCGGCGGATTTGGCGGAGCTGGCCGCAGGGGTAGCACCCCGTTCCGGCGCAGCCTCTTCATCCCTGGAAACGACCGGTGAAACGGCCGGGGCCGCTTCATCGCCAGCCTCTTCCGGCATGGAAACGGCGGCCGCGCCCTGCTCCGCCGCCCCGGTTTCGACGAAGCCGGTGGCGGCAACCACTGGACCGGTTTCCGGCGTTGCGGGAGCCGGATTAGCCGCGGCGGGCTCTTCCGGAACCGGCTGGTTCCCGGCCGGGGCCGGCACCGCATATTCCGGTGCCAGGGGGACCAGCTGGATTTCGGGTACGGTTGGCAGGGCATTCAGGGTCCCCCGGGATGCCGCCGCTATCCCGGCCAGGACCGCGTTCATCACCGACACCGGCGAGGCCGTCTCCGCCGGCGCACTGGAAGCGCCCGCGGAAACGCCCGTCTGGGGTGAATCCGGCCCTGCCATGGGGGCGGGAACGCCCATCAGGGAAGGCGAAGCCTGCCCCGTACCAAGCGCTTCGCTTTGGTACGGGGCAACCGGGGCTGGCTCCGCGACACGCCCCGCCGGGCGGGAGGAGTCCTGCCCAGCCTGCGCCGGAACGCTGTCCGGGACCGCCTGGTCGGCGGCGAGGTCAAGGGCGGTTATGGAAATGGCCGGGATTTCTCCGGTGGAAACCGGTGATGCCGCAACAGGCGGGACAACCGGTGCGGGCTCACGCGCGGGAGCGGTGGAAACGGCCTCCGGGGCCGGGTTCGTCCGGGTGATGGGAGCCTGCCCGGGGGAAGCGGCCCGACCCGCTTCCGCCTGGCGGGCCAGCCAGGCCACCGGTTCGCTGTCCTCGCCAGCCTGCCCCGTAACAAGCGCCGAAACTTGCGCATTATCGGACAGGCCGGCCGGGGACGCGGCATTCCGGTATGGCGCGAGCGTTTCCTCCATGACCGCGTCAAGAGAGATGAATGAAAGCGGGGGTTCGCCGTCCGGCTCCGGCATGAAAGCGGCCGACGCCGGGACATTCCCCGGGTCGCCGTTCCCGGCAGGCACGCGGGACGTGAAATCAAAGGTCGTCTGTTCCACGGCCGTTCCAGTCCGGGATATTGCCGCGGGCGCCACGGGAGGAACAGCCGCAAGCCCGGCCATATCTTCACCGGGGACAGCGGGGGCCGTAACCGGCTCGGCGATATTCGCGGCCGGTGCGGTGGACGGGACGACCGGCTCCGCCGCCCTTTCCCCGCCGGAGATGGGCGTGGCAGGAAGGACCGCCGGTTCGGTTGAAGGAAGCGTTACCGCCACCATCCGGCCCCCATTGCCGTTGCCGTTTCGCGGCACGGAACCCGGGACCGGGGCGGCGGCGGCCTTCCCCGTTATGACCTGCCGCAGGGCGCGCGCCAGCGACGGAAGCTCGGAGAGCGGGGTCCGGGCCACGATCCGCTCGAGCGCCGTCAGCGCCTCGCCGACGGATGCTTCCGCCGTCCGGCCGGTCATGAATGGCACCGGCTGGGCGGCGGGCAGGGCCGCTGAAGCATCCTGGGCAATCGCGCCATTCCGGCGGCGGGAAGGAACCGGCGGCGTCTCGTCCGCCTGGCCGGAGGCGGCCGGGGAATCCCCCGCAACCGGGCCGGTGGCCGGAACGTCGTTCCCGGACGGGGCGGGGACCGCGGCTGACAGAATAACCGCCCCGCCGTCCGCCGAACCGGTGACCGGCAGGCCCGTCACGGCCGGCGCGGTCGCGTCCGTGGCCTGGACCTGCTGGGCGATCGCCTGCTGCAGTTCAGCAACGGATGAAAGCAGGGCATTGCGCAATTGCGCCAGCGTCGCCGGAGCGGCGTTGGTGGCCATTGAAGCAAGCCTGATTACCTCGGATAGCTTCGACCAAGCCGCGCCCGTGACGGTTCCGTTGGCGGCCGCGAAAGCCGCTGACGCCGGACCGGAGGCCCCTTTGTCCACGGCCAGCGCGGACACAATCTGCTCGGCCACGGCGCCGCCGAATACCGGGGCAAAGCCGGCCCCGAGCATGGCCCCGTTGCCGTCGCCGCCGGTCCGCGCGGACGCCGGCATGCCCCGGGCCGCGGCCAGCGCCGCGAGCACGCCGGGATTCTGGGAAGGAAGGAACGGAATCACGATCCTCCCCCCGCGGTCGCGCCCATTATCCGGACTCCCCGGACGTGCGCGCCTCCCGCTATCTCGTCAAGTACGTTCTGGTTCGCCCGTTCTACTTCCTTCATGTAACCTTCGTATTGCCTTTCCTTGAGCCGTTCGGCTATCCGGTGCTCCTGAAGGGCCTTGACCAGCTCGGCCCGCTTCTGCTCCAGGAGAACGCGGATGTCCGCGATTGCCTGCCGCTGGCGCCCGATTTCTGAGGAAAGCCATGACAGGTACTGGGTGTAGAGCTCCCGTTCGATTGATTCGAATCCGGAGGCCTGCAGGTCCGCCAGCGATTCAAGCATCTCCGCCTGCAGGCGGATGAATTCGGAAAGGACCTGCTCCTCGCGCACGAGCTGGGCCTCGACGTCGGCGAACTCCCGCTCCCTAAGGTCGCGGATGTTCGCGCGGTGCCTCAGCACTGTGTCGAGCCGGAACGAAAACCGCTTAAGCATCGGGCAACAATTCCAGGAGCCGCTTCTTCGACTCATCGAAGGTCGACTGCTCGTTCATGTCCTGCCTCAGGTAGGCGTTCACCGCGTCCAGGTGCTCCAGCGCGAAGTCTATCTTCGGGTTCGAGCCCTTGACGTAGGCGCCGATGTTTACCAGGTCCCGCGCGTCGCGGTGCGTCGCGAGCAGTTCGCGTATCCGCCCTGCACACCTCTGCTGCGGCTTGTCCGTTATGTCCACCGAGAGCCGCGAGATGGACTGGAGGACGTCGATGGGCGGATAGTGGTTCTGCGAAGCCAGGTCGCGGGAAAGCACCACGTGCCCGTCCAGGATGGCGCGCACCGAGTCCGCGACCGGCTCATTCATGTCGTCCGCCTCGACGAGGACCGCGTAGAGCCCCGTTATGGAGCCGCGGCGCGGGGTCGTCCCGGCCCGCTCCAAAAGCTTCGGCAGGAGCGCGAAGACCGACGGCGTATAACCGCGGGTCGTGGGCGGTTCCCCGACGGCGAGCCCGATCTCCCGCTGGGCCATGGCGAAACGCGTCACCGAATCCATCATGAAAAGGACGTCCATTCCCAGGTCGCGGTAGAACTCGGCGATGGCGCAGGCCACCCACGCGGCCTGCCGACGCACCAGCGCGGGCTGGTCGCTCGTCGCCGCCACCACCACCGAGCGCGCGAGGCCGCCCTTGAGGTCGCGCTCGATGAAGTCGCGCACCTCCCGGCCCCGCTCGCCCACCAGCGCGATGACATTGACGTCGGCCTTCGTGTAGCGGGCAATCATCCCCAGCAGGACGCTCTTCCCGATGCCGGAGCCCGCGAAGATGCCGAGCCTCTGCCCCTTGCCCAGCGTGAGCACCCCGTCGATGGCCCGCACCCCGGTGGAGAGCACCTCGCGGATGCGCTGGCGCCGCAGGGCATCCGGCGGGGTCTGCTGGACGGCGACCCTAGTCTCCCAGCGCAGGGGGCCCAGCCCGTCCTGCGGCCGGCCCAACCCGTCCAGCACCCGGCCGAGGAGCGCCCGGCCGACGGCCACTTCCAGCGGCCGCCCCGTGGGTACGATGACCGATTCCGGCCCGACGCCCGCCATCTCCCCCAGCGGCATAAGGAGCGCCCGGCCCTCGCGGAAGCCCACCACTTCCGCGAGGACGTCGCCCCGGCCCGTTCCGGAGGTCACGTGGCATATCTCGCCGAGCCCGCCGACCCGGACGTGCCCCTCGATGACGAGACCGACGGCCTGGACCACCCGCCCGTTGACCCGGACGGGGTCGGCCCCGCGCACCAGGACGGCGGCCTCGCGCAGGTCGCGCTTGACCTCCTCCCGGCGGAGCATGTCTTCAATCAGCGCGGTCATCTTTAGTCTTCCTCATGGCGTCACGAATGATGTCCGTCCGCGTCTTGCGGGTCGCGTCGATGAGCTGGGTCTTGGTGATGACGAGGCATCCGCCCTGCGCCACCTTGGGGTCTTCCGCAATGTCGAACCGCCCGGTTCCCTTGAGCAGTCCGGCCAGCTCCTCCTTCGCTCCCCGCACCAGCGCCGCGTCCTTCGGGCTCACCAACAGTGAAACCGATTCGGCCTCGGCGGCGTGCCGGAGGGCGTCCCTAACTACTCCCAGGGTCGCCTCGGGGGTCAGTTCCAGCTGTTTCTCGACGAGGCGCTCGGCCGCTGTCACGGCCAGGTCGCGGATCTCCTCGTCCAGCCCCGCGAAGCGGGCGCGCCATGCCTCGGCCAGGGCGTCGCCCATGGTGAGCCAGCGCTCCAGCGTTTCCCTCAGCTCTGAAAGCGCCTCGCCGCGTCCCTGCGCCTTGCCCTGCTCGACGCCCTCCTTAAGGCCCTCGGCATACCCCTGTTCCCGCGCCTGGCGCTTGAGCGCCTCGGACTCGCGCCGGGCCTCCTCGATGATGCCCTCGGCCTCCTGCCGGGCCAGCTCCTCGGCGGTGGGTTGCGGCGGGACCTGCTCGGTGGCGGACGCCGTCGCCGCGGCCTCGGCCGCTTCCCGCTCCTGCATCGTTTCCGTGGGCCTTTCCACCTTGAAAGGCAGGGGCGAGCGCACGAGGACCTTCCTCCGGTCCAGGGAGTAGGTCCCGTCGGCGATGATTACCGAGCGCTTCTTCGTTTCTTCCGCCATCAGACGAACACCTCCGCTTCACCGCCGCGGGCGACCACGATTTCGCCCATCTCCTCCAGGCGGCGGATTACGTTGACTATCTTCTGCTGGGCCTCTTCCGTGGTCTTGAGGCGCACGGGGCCCATGACCTCCATGTCCTCCAGCACCATCTGCCGGGCGCGGGCTGACATGTTCTTCAGGATCTTCGCCTTGACCTGCTCCGAGGCGCCCTTCAGGGCCAGCACGATGTCCTTTTGGTCGACTTCGCGCATGACCAGCTGGATGGCGCGGTCGTCGAGGAGCAGGATGTCGTCGAACACGAACATCAGGCGCTTGATGTCGTCGGCGAGCTCGGGGTTTTCCTCCTCGAGCTTTTCCATGACCGTCTTTTCCGTCGAACGGTCAAGCCGGTTAAGGATTTCCGCCACGGCGCGCACTCCGCCCGCCGCCGCGAATTCCTGCGTAAATACCGAGGAAATCTTGCGCTCGAGGACGCGCTCGACCTCCATGATGACGTCGGGGGTCGCCCGGTCCATGATGGCGATGCGCCGCGTCACGTCCACCTGGTTCTCCGGGGGGAGCTGGCGCAGGATGCTGGCCGCCTGGTCCGGGGACAGGTGCGCCAGGACGAGCGCTATGGTCTGCGGGTGCTCGTTCTGGATGAAGTTCAGTATCTGGTGGGGGTCGGCCCGCTTGATGAAGTCGAACGGGACCGTCTGGAGCGCTCCCTGGAGACGGTTGAGTATCTCCACGGCCTTGTGGCTGCCCAGGCTCTTCTCCAGGAGTTCCTTCGCGTAGTCGACGCCGCCCTGCACGAGCGCGTCCTCCGCGAGGGACATCTGGTAGGTGTCCTCCAGGACCATGTCTTTCTCCGCCTGCGTGACCTTCCGCATGTTCGCAATCTGGAGGGTCAACTGCTCGACGGTCTCCTCCTTCAACCCCTTCATCACCTGCGAGGCCATTTCCCCGCCGAGCGCGATCAGGAGTATCGCCGCCTTCTGTTCCGCGTTCATCACCGCCATGTGTGTCTCACCTCCTCGAAAGTTTCCACGCCGTCCTCACCGCTTATCCTCGGTGAGCCAGCGCTTGATGATCTGAGCTACCATTTCGGGCCTCGTCCTGGCGAGGCGGTTAACGTGCTGCCTGATCTGCTGCCTCCGCTGCCGCTCGAGCGCGGCCGTCGGTTCGGGCTCGATGAGCAGGGGCGGCGGAACCGCGATGTCCTCGGCCGTCGGCGGGGGCGGAGGGGGCGGGGGCGGAGCGATGGCCTCGGGCTCGATCTTTTCGACCGGCTCGCCGGCCACCTCCACCACCATCGCCTCGCGCACCACGCGGGGACGCACCAGCCTAAGGATGAAGAACAGCACCAGGATTGCCACGGCCGCGATGGCGCCTACCTTGGCGGCATCCAGCCACACCTTCTCCTGGTCCGACCGGGCCGCCTGCGCGCGCTCCGCGTTAAGCGTCGACACCAGCGTCTTGTCAAACGGCAGGTTCTCCACCACGATGACGTCGCCGCGCGCCGAATCGATGCCGGCAGCTGCGGCGAGCGCCCGCTGGATCTGCTCCTTCTGCTGGGGCTGGACGTTGTCCACGAAGACCGCCACGCTCAGCTTCTTGATGCCGCCGGGGGCCTTGATGACCTCCTCGACCTTCTCGTTGACCTCATAGTTCTTCGTGTCTTCCTGCTTGTTGTAGGAGAGGTTGCCGCCGACCACCGCCTGGTATCCGGGGATGTTGCTCTCGACACCCGGAACGCCGCCGGGGATGCCGCCCACGCCGGAGTAGTTCTCCGACTTCTTCTGGGAGGAGCGCACGATGCCCTCGTTGCCGACGACGGGCTCGTAAGTCTTGTTGGTCAGCTTGACCTGGTCAAAGTTGACCTCAGCCGTGACCTTGACCGTGTAGCGGCCCTCGCCGAGGACCGTGGAAAGCATCTCGTCCACCCGGTGCTCCATCTCCTTCTCGATACCGGCCTGGACCGCCTGCTGCGCCCTCGCCAGCTTGGACTGGCGCGAGAGGCCCGCGGTCCCGCCGATGCCCTCTTCCTCCGCAAGGTCATCCCGCACAAGGTCGGAGAGAACCTTGCCGTGGTTGTCCACGACGCGGACGCTGGTGGGCTTCATGCCCTCCACGCTGGACGCGACGAGGTGGATGATGCCGCGCACCTGTTCGGGCTCCAGGCGATAACCGCGCTTCACCTCGACCAGCACCGAGGCCGTGGGCGACTTGGTGGTTTCGCTGTAGAGCGACTCCTCCGGCAGTGCGAGGTTGACGCGGGCGGTCCGGACCTCGGCCAGCGACATCACCGTGCGGGTGAGCTCGCCCTGGAGCGCCCTGAGGTAGCTGATCCTCTGCTGGGCCTCCGTGGTCCCGAGGACCTGCGTCTTGTCAAACAGCTCGAAGCCGACCCCCGACCCCTTGGGCAGGCCGAGGCTCGCGAGCTGGATGCGCAGGTCGTATACGTCCTTCATGGGAACCTCGATGGCGGCCACGGTCCCGTCGTCCTTCAGCTTGTAGGGGACGCCGCTCGCCTTGAGCTTTCCGACGATGGCGGAGGCGTCCTCGCGGGCGAGCTCGGAGAAAAGCACGCCGTAGGGCTCGGGTGGCCGGGAGAGGGCCACCAACAGGAGGGCGAGAAGGACGAACAGGACGACCGGGATGCCCGTAGCCAGGCCCCTCTGCACCGGGGTCAGCCGTCCCCAGAGTTCCCTGAACCGCTCTATGATCTGCCGGATATACTCGTTCATTTAGTATCGGCTCCTATATCTGCATCCTTATGATTGTTCTGGACTGCGCTTCCCCAAGCTGAAGCGCGGGGCTCGCCAGCACGGCCGCACGAGGTGGCACAGCCACTCTCGTGCGCGGCTTCGCTTCCGCTCAGCCGACCGGGCCGTTCACCCCGAATCCTCATATTTGCATCCTTACGATTTCCTGGTACGCGTCGACCAGCTTGTTCCTTATTTGCGTCGTCATCTGGAGCGCCAGCTCGGCCTTCTGGACCGCCAGCATGACTTCATCCAGCCCGACGTCGCCGCCGGCCGCCAGCTTCACCGCGCCGGCATCGGCGTTCTGCTGAAGCTGGTTGACCTGTCCCAGCGCATCCGCCAGAAGGGACTTGAAACTGATTTCCCCAGCCCCCGCCGGCTTCGCAGCCCCCGCCGCCGCCTGCGCGGCCGGTCCGAGCGGCCCTATCGGATTAATCTCCATCTTGTCCTCCTGTTATGTGTGAGAGCGAGAATGCCATTTTTACTGCCTCCCCATTTCCAGCGCGCGCTGGGCCATCTGCCTCGCCGCGCTTATCGCCGCCACGTTCGCCTCGTAGGCGCGCGTCGCGGCCATCAAATCGACCATCTCCGTCACGGGGTTCACGTTCGGCATTGACACGTAGCCGGACGAATCCGCGTCGGGATGCCCTGGGTTGTAAAGGCGCTTCAGGGGAGAGGAATCCTGGAGGATTCCCGCCACCCGCACGCCGCGCCCCTTGAACGTCCCGCTGGGCTCGAGCCCGGGGAACATCCACTGCACCTGCTCCCCCCGAGGCGCGAACACCGTCACCTGGCGCCGGTAGGGCCCGCCCGCCGCGGTGCGGGTCGTGTTCGCGTTCGCCAGGTTGTTGGCGATGACGTCAAGCCGCAGGCGCTCTGCCGTCAGGGCCGAACCCGAAATCGACAGCGACCTCATGAAATTCATCGCTTATCTCCTCCCTTCTGAAATCGCCGTCCGCAGCTGTGCAATCTTGGAGCCCACGAGCTGTGTCAGCGTCTGGTAGACGAGCATGTTCTGTGAGAGCTTGGTCATTTCCGAATCGATGTCGACGTTGTTGCCATCGGGGCGCAATGTCGTTTCCGCGCGCACATAAACGGACGGCTTTACGCTGTCAAGCGGGGCCGGCTCGTTTATGGCAATGTGCGCGGGATTCGTGAGGGCGCCCTGAAGCTTGGACGATGATTCCGTCATGTCGCGGAGCGCCGCGGCGAGCTTGTCCTGGAAAACGACCTCGGAGCGCTTGTAGCCAGGGGTGTCAACGTTGGCAAGGTTGTGGGAGATGGTCTCGTGGGTGACTGAGGAGGCGTCCAGCGCCTGCCGGAGGACGCTCATCGCGGGGTCGGAGAAGATCCGGTCTATCATTGGCCGTTCCCCCCCTTATTCCCGTTCATCTTGAGGAGGGTCTTCAGGCCCTTCAAACTGATGCCCCGCCCGGCGTATTTCTTTATCCAGCGGCAACGGTCGATGTCGGATTCGCTGAAGATGCGGGCCCGGTTACCCCCCAACCGCTGGAAATGGATGACCCCCGCGCGTTCCCAGTTGCGCAGGGTTTGCTCGTGCAGATCGAGCTTTCCCGCCGCTTCACCTATCGTGAAGACCGCTTCGTTTGCCCTTGGCACTTCCGAGGCTCCTTCGTCCTTTGCGCCCTTAAGTGGCACAAAAAACAAGTTTTATCAACTACTTTATAACACTTTTGTAAGGCTGCCTCAATCGTTCGGCTGCCTTATGGAGGGCCTCTGCCAGGCAGGCCAGCCCCCGTTTTCTATTGGAAATAAAGCACGCGATGGGGGGTCCGTCAAGGGGTTCCGGGCCCTACCGGGACCCTCTTACCCCCCCTTTCACCCGGGTTTGAAGGGCCTTCCGGACCCCCCCTACCCCCCCCTTATCCAGGGCCTCCAGCGGCCTAACCGCCCCCCCCACCTCCCCCCAGTCGGCGGCCGTTCCCAGCCCGG
>Ga0315280_10005335_pt1 | contig 18401 bp, 22 predicted proteins | sample YL17G06_40_MG_FD_203697 | JGI IMG/M metagenome (GOLD analysis project Ga0315280, IMG submission 203697) | Sediment microbial communities from Yellowstone Lake, YNP, Wyoming, USA - YL17G06_40 | ecosystem: Environmental > Aquatic > Freshwater > Lake > Sediment | place: USA: Wyoming | collected... | reverse complement strand
GAGCAGCCGCGCGGGCAGAGGCAGACCAAATGCCGAGCCAACGTTGTGGGTGAAAGTGAGAGCGATCGGCGTGCCCAGCAGCGGCTGAGGAGCAAAGGGATGCAGGTTCGCCGTCGCCAGTGCCTTCGACACTTGGTCGAGGGCGAGTGTCAGAAGGGCGGCTGAGGCGAAGATGACGAGAGGGCGTCCCCGATCAGCAGACGCCCCCATATCTACCGCTCTATCCGGTCCTGACACTCGAGGCACAGAGTCGCGAATGGGAGGGCGTTCAACCGAGCCTTCTTGATAGGCTTGCCACAGACGTCGCACACGCCGTACGTGCCCCTGTCCACCTTCTCGAGCGCGATCAGCACCTGGTTCAGCAGGCCCTCGACACTCTCGCCAATGGCCAGATCCTTTTCCCTCTCGAAGGTTTCCGACGCGAGGTCGGCCGGGTGATCTTCATATGCGGAAAGCTCGTTCGCCCGCTCGCCCTCGCTGATGCGGGCCGTCCGGTTCTCGATCTCCTGCAGCTCGATCTCGAGCCGCTCCCTCTCCTGCATCAGGCGAGCGCGGAACTTCTCGAGGTCCTTGACCGCGGCTTTCCTGCCGACTCTCTCGGTCTCGATCACACGGCCTGCGGACTTCGCCTGTGTCTTCTTCTTCGTCTTCACTTTTGCCGCAACTCTGACGGCCATCTGCCGCGCCTTCCGTCTATGCCAACCCGTGCAGAATGCACTATCACATGTCGGCGTCGTGTTATTCTACCTTGATCGCGACCGCGGAAAACCAAACGGTGTTCCGGGCAGCAGCCATACCACCGCGGCCTGACTCCCCATCGCTCAAGGCGCTGAGATACCACTACTACTCAGTCAAGTATTCCACACAACGGCCGCAGAGATGGGGATGCCCGGCTTGCTGCCCCACTGAGGGCTGCCGCCGCCAGCACCGCTGGCACTTCGGCGCGTCCATGGCACGCCCCCCTATCCGCATGGGAGCGCTCGCATCGCCCGGAAACGCTCCCTCGGGAGCCGCTTCCACGGCCCCGCCGTAGCTCACGCGGGAAACCCCGTTGGCGGCGGCCAGGTCATCCTCGCCCAGAGCGCGCAAGAGGGTGTCCCAGCGCTCCCTCGGGCAGTAGAGGACCAGTTCGGTCTCGAGGGGCTGCTTGACGGCGCCCCGCTGCCGCAGATCGTCAACGGCCCGGTCGGCGAGATCGAAGTAGGGCGCGACTTCCGATTCCCACCGCCCCTCCAGCTCGTCATCCAGCCACTCGGCAGGGTCGGGCCAGCCGCTCAACTGGATGCTCGGCTCCTTGCCCTCCCATGCGGGCAAGTGCTGCCACACCTCTTCCGCGGTATGGCTCAGCACCGGGGTCAGAACCTGCGCCAAAGTCGTTGTGAGCGTCCACAACGCCATCTGAGCCGATCTTCGAGCCCGGCTGGACGAAGCGTAAGTATACAGTCTGTCCTTGAGCAGGTCAAGATAGATCTGGCTCAGGTCAACCGCGCAGAATTCGTGCACCCGGTAGTAGACCTGGTGGAACTCGAACGTCTCGTAGGCCTGGGCGAGTCGCTCCACCAGCCGCCCCAGGCGAACCAGGATCCACCGGTCCACCTCCAGCATCTCTGCTCGGGGCACCGCGTCCTGCGGCCAATCGAAGTCCTGGAGGTTGGCGAGCATGAACCGAAGCGTGTTGCGCAACCGACGGTAGCCATCCACGACCTGGCCAAAGATGTCATGGCCGGTCGGCATGTCCTCCTTGAAGTCAACGTATGACACCCAGAGGCGCAGGATCTCGGCTCCGAACTCCTTGACCACATCTTGTGGGTTAATCGCGTTCCCGAGCCGTTTCGACATCTTGCGGCCGTTGCCGTCCAGGACAAAGCCCGTGGTGAGCACGGTATCATAGGGGGCGCGGCCGCGGGTGATCAGCGAGTTCCACAGCGAGAGCTGAAACCAGCCCCGGTATTGGTCGTGCCCCTCGAGGTACAGGTCGGCCGGCCAGCGCAGTTCCGGCCGCGTCAGCAGGACCGCGGCGTGGCTCGAGCCGGACTCGAACCAAACGTCGAAGATGTCTCTCTCACGGCGGAACCGGCCGCCCCCGCACTGGGCGCACGTCGTTCCCGTGGGCGCCAGCTGCTCGATAGGAGTTGTGAACCAGACGTCTCCCCCGTCTCTGGCGACGATCTCGATGGCGCGGTCTATCACCTCAATGCTCAGCAATTCATGTCCGCAGTCGACGCAGTACAGCGTCGGGATCGGTATGCCCCAGGCGCGCTGCCGGGAGATGCACCAGTCGGGGCGCTCGGCGATCATCCCGCGAATCCGCTCACGGCCCCACGGGGGCGCCCACTTCGCGCGGTCAACGAGTTCCAGCGCATTCTCTGTGAACGGCTCGAGGTCAACGAACCACTGCTTGGTCGCCCGGAAAATCACCGGCGACTCGCAGCGCCAGCAATGCGGGTACGAGTGCTGGTATGGCTCGACCTTCATCAGCATCCCGCGGCGGTCCAGCTCCTCCACGATCTTGGGGTCGGCGTCGGTATGCGACAGCCCGGCAAACTGGCCGCCTTCCTCCGTGAACACGCCGCGGTCGTCAAGTGGTTGGACAACGGGCAGCCCGTACTTCTGAGACGTCATGAAGTCCTCGCGCCCGTGGCCGGGCGCGGTATGGACAGCGCCGGTGCCCTGCTCCAGCGTGACGTAGTCGGCCAGCACCAGCGGCACCTCCCGCTCGATGAACGGGTGCTTCAGTCTGCCGCCCTCCAGCGCCTTGCCGGGTGCGGAGCCGACGACCTCGTAGGTGTCGACGCCCAGCGTATCCATTGTCTCCTTGAGACGTCCCAGGGCGAGCACCAGGTGCTCCTGAGACGTCTCGACGAGGACATACTCCAGCTCAGGATGCAGGGCCACCGCCACGTCCGCCGGAAGCGTCCAGGGCGTGGTGGTCCACACCGCGAACGATGCCGCGCCCACCTTGGGAACCGCCAGCGCGCCCTTCGGCAGCGAGATCACCGGGAAGCGCACATAGACCGAGAGCGAGGTGTGCTCCTTGTACTCCAGCTCGGCGTCGGCGAGCGCGGTCTCGCATTCCGGGCACCAATGAACAGGCTTCAGGCCGCGGTAGACGCACTTCTTCTCGACGAAGCCCCGGAACTGCCGGAGCACCGTGGCCTCGTATGCCTTGTCCATCGTGAGGTAGGGGCGGTCCCAGTCGCCCCGCACGCCGAGGCGCTTGAACTGCTCTCGCTGCAGGTTGACATAGCGAAGCGCGGTCTCGGCCGATCTCGCCCGCAGCTCCATTGGGTCAATGGTGTGGCGGTCAATGGCGAAGGTCCGTATCGCCGCGATCTCAGTGGGCAGCCCGTGGTTGTCCCAGCCCGGGACATAGGGGCAGTCGAAGCCCCGCATGGTCTTGAACTTGACGACCACGTCCTTCAAGACCTTGTTGAGGGCCTGCCCTAGGTGAATGTCGCCATTGGAGAACGGCGGGCCATCGTGCAGGATGAACTTCGGCTTGCCCTCCGCCGCGCGGCGGGTGCTTCCGTAGAGATCAATCTCCTCCCAGAACTTCTGCATGCGCGGCTCCATCTCGCCGAGATTCGCGCGCATGGGGAAATCGGTCTTCGGCAGGTTGAGTGTGCTTCGATAGTCCTTGTCATCGGGCATTCGTGCGCATCCTGTGAAAGCATAGTCCGACGCGATAGAGGAGCAAACTTGGTTGTCCAGCGCCAGCCAGCTCGACGGCTCTGGCTGACGCCCTGAGTATCTATTCTGTCATCCTGAGCGAAGCGAAGGATCACGTCGTCTGGGCTGACCCAACGGCGGGATTCCCCGCTTCGTGCTCCAGCGCTCGGTCAGAATGAGAACTGGAGGCGACACGACCGGGCAGGAACCCGTTGCTGCCGGTCCTATCCTGCGCCGGCCAGATAGCTGACCAGGGCCGCCTTCCAGTCCCGGAGCGGAGGAATGCCCTGGAACTCCAGCCAGCGTGACCACAGCGCCGAGTAGGCGGGTCGCCGGGTCGGGCTGGGCCATTCGCTCGCCCGGCTCGGCGCCACGCGAGCCCTGCTCCCGCGAATCTGGAGCGCTTCGGCCGCCAGTTCGGCCCAAGAACAGACCCCGCTGTTCACGATGTGGTACCTGCCGGGCGCCACCCGGCCCGACACGATCACGTTCGTGATCGCCTCCGCAAGGTCACGCGTAGAGGTAGGTGAGCCGAACTGATCGGCCACAACCCTGAGCTCATCCCTCTGCGCCGCGGCCGCCAGGATGGTGTCAACGAAGTTCCTGCCGCCGGGTCCGTAGAGCCAGGCGCTGCGCACGATGTAGTGCTTTGGCACGAGGCGACGCACCGCGTCTTCCCCCGCCAGCTTCGACGCGCCGTAGACGCTCAGCGGGTTGGGCCGATCAAACTCGGTGTATGGCTCGCGCTTCTCCCCGTCGAAGACGAAATCAGTGCTGATGTACACCAGAGTCGCGGCGATTCCGCGGCAGGCGTCCGCCACGTGCCATGTGCCCTGGGCGTTGTGCAGGAACGCCCTCTCTGGATCCCGCTCGCAGCCGTCAACGTCGGTCCATGCCGCGCAGTGGACGACCATGTCGGGATGGGCCGAAGCGAATGCAGCCCGCACCGCGCCGGCGTTCGTGACGTCGAAGTCATCCAGGTCAACGCCCAGGACCTCGTGCTGCGGGGCAAGCGCGCCGCACACCTGGCTGCCCAGCATCCCCTTGGCGCCGGTCACCATGACCTTCATGGATCGCCCTCGCCGCCCTCGGGCGCGAGCTTCTGCTCTCTCTGCTCTGCCGCGCGCGCCGGCTCGTCCGCCCGCCAGACGGTGCAGTGGGAGGCGAAATGCTTGAGCGCGCCGCTCTTCACGACGATCGCCTGTGGTCTCAGCACCGTGCCGTACATCGTCAACAGGGCGATCACGTCCAGCAGTGACCGATAGCCCGAGAGCCCCGACACGTCAATGTAGATCTTGGTGAACTGCTTCCCGAGCGCGAGCGCGGCCTGGACATCGAATGCGTCCAGCACCTCGAAGTGGATACCGGGGTGCCTGCGCCTCGCAGTCTCGATGCACTCCGGGCTGATGTCGCTGCCGACGACCTCCTTGCAGTGAGGCGCGATCAGCGCCGTCGTGGTGCCCCACTCGCAGCCGAACTCGAGCACGGTGTCGCGCGCGTTCACCCACGTCGGGATGGTCTCGCGGTACTCCTTCACATCGCGCGTGGCAACGAACTTCGTTTTCAGTTTGAACTGCTTCTCATTCGCCACTTGCTGTCATTCTGAGCGGAACGAAGAATCTCGCTGTTCCGGCCTTTCCGGCTGCGGTTGCTCCGGTACTTCAGGCCGTAGGGCAGGAGCTTGCCTCCTGCCACTTCTCCAGCGCGCTACACTCGGTATCGCCTCAGCAGCCAGTTCCACCGGATGCGCACCAGGTCTTTGATCGCGTCCAGCGAGTCACGCACCCGATCTATCCTGCTGTCCGGGGAGTCAACCCACGTGACCGGCACCTCGGCGATCTTCATTTTCAGGCGCTGCGCGAGGAAAAGGATCTCCATGTCGAACGCTATCCCCGTCATCCGCTGCGCGCCGAAGAGCCGCTGCGCTGAATCGTGCGGAAACAGCTTGAAGCCGCACTGGGTATCGGCCACCCCGTGCACCGCCAGCGCCCTGACGAGCACATTTCCCGCCCGGCCCACCAGCTCCCGGTACCACGGCTGGTGGACGGTGATATTCGACTCCGGCAGCGCCCGCGAGGCGATGGCAACGTCGGCGCCCGCCCGCAGTGCGGCCAGGAGCTTCTCGATCTCCTCGATCGGTGTCGAGAGGTCCGCGTCCGAGAACAGCACGTATTCGCCGCTGGCCGCCAGCATCCCCGCGCGGACCGCCGCGCCTTTGCCGCGGGTCGGTTCGGGCAGCACACGCACCCCCGCTGCTCTCGCCACCTCGGATGTCCGGTCGCTGCTGGCATTGTCAACGACGATGATCTCGGACCGATAGCCCTGGGCTGCGAGATACTGCTGGATGCGCGCAAGGGTGGGGACCAGCCGACGCTCCTCATTATACGCTGGAATGACCACGGAGAGAAAGGGCCTGGCTTGCTGCTCCAGGAGCTCCGTTTTAGGGGAGTGAGTGCCATCGGGGGGACCCAGACTGTCATTGCGAGCTGCCTCGGCGCCTATTGGCGCCGAGGCGCGCGTGGCAATCTCGTCTTGCGAATCCAGCCGAGACCCCCACGGTCGCCGCTTCCCAGAGGGCAGCGCCTCCCTCGGGGTGACAATGGTGGCAGGCTGTCCCAAAAACGAAGCTCCTGATTGCTGCTCGTTCACCTCCTCTGACCCTCCCCGCCTGCAGCGCGCGCCAGCCGGGCCACAACCTCCGCGGCGGTCAGGCCGGTCACCCGTACCTGCTTCCATCTGCTCTTCGCACCCCGCGCGATTGTGATCGCGGACTTCGGCACGCGAAGCGCGTCGGCCAGCACTCGCACGCACTCCTCATTCGCCGCACCCTCGGCCGCCGGCCCATGGACGCACACCACCAGGCCGCCGGCCTGGTCCACCTCGACGCCGGCGCGCGATGACCGGGGTTTCACGTGCACTGCGACCAGCTCTTCAGGCATCGCCTCAGCCGAATAGCGCGAACAGAATAGCTATGTTGAACGCATTGAAGGCGCCGTGGCAGACGGCGGGCGCGAGCAGCGTGCGCGTCTTCTCGTACAGGCCCGCGAGCACCACCCCGGTGAGGAGGTAGGGGAGGAGGCCGACGAAGCTCATATGGCCGACCGCGAACACCAGTCCGCTCGCCAGCGCTGCCCCGATGGGCGGCCAGGATATGCGGAGCGCGCGGTACAGGACGCCGCGGAAGAGCGTCTCCTCGAGAACCGGCACCACCACGCAGGCGGCCGCGATCAACGCGGCCTTCGTCGCCCATCCCGGCGACGAGGCCAGCACCGGCACCAGGGGATGCTCGATGGGCCGCCACGTGCTCTGTAGGAACTGCTCGATCAGCGCGACGGTCGGCGCAAGAATGCCGGCGGCAGCGAGGCCCCAGCCGATATTCCGGAGCGGAGCGCGCAGGTCCCACCCGAACCTAGCGCCCGGCGACGCAAGCCAGACCCACGCGACCGCGCCGCAGCCCGCGATGAGGCTCGGCAGCACGGTCGCGGTGCTCGTGACCGTATTGCTAGAGAGAGAAAAGCGCATGAGAGCGCTGAAGGCTAGCGCCGCCAGGAGCACCCAGAGCACGAGCGCTTCCACGGCCTCGGCCAGTCCCCACGATGGAGTCGCGGGAGGGCCGACGGGCGCGCGCTTCCTCCGCACGAGCAGGATGACCAGCCCAATCGGTCCGGCAAGCGTGATGAGTCCGCAAACAGCGATGAGCGCGAACAGCTTGGGAGCGACCTCCTGTGCCTGCTGCTCGGCGCGGCGAAGCTCCTGCTCCCCAACTGCGGGCTGACCGACTAACGCGTAGGCGCGGAAGAGGAAGAGCGGCCCTGGCCCGAGCCGAGACAGGAACCCACGCGCCTGCTCGAGCTGGGCGAGGCTGCGCGTTCCGGCCCCCCAGCTTGACATGGCAAGGGCTGCCGACTGCGTGCCGGGCGGCGCATGCAGGGCGGCGTTGCTCAGCGCCGTCTTCGCCTCCGATGTGCGACCCAGCAGGAGAAGAACCAGGCCGAGCGAGGCCGCCGTCTCTGTGTCGTTGCGGTTCGACCTGGCGCTCAGGGAGTAGTACGCCCGGGCTGTCCCGAGAAGCCTCCGCCCTGCCGGAGTCCCCTCGGTCAACCCCGCCAGGTAGAGCATCTTCACATAGGTGTCGCCGGCCCGGCGATACAGAGACGACCACTGGTCCTGCGACGGCCGCGGCGGAGGCGAGAGCCATGCCGTGCGCAATCCCAGCAGCGTCAGCGCTGCCGCTGCCACGAAGACGGCGCGCCGCGCCGTCCGTCGGCTGGGTTGGGGAGAAACGCCCAACGGGTCCTCCTGATGGCACGAGCTGGTCGCCCGGCCTGCTCTGGTCAGGCTGCCGCGCGCCACTGCCCCTGCTCGGCGAGGCACGCGAGGCTAGAGACGGTTGACCAACGCGCGGAGTATATACAGAATCATCACCGCCACAATCGGAGAGAAGTCGAGCCCGCCTCCGGTAGTCGGTATATGACGCCGGATCGGGCGGAGCATGAGGTCAGCCGTTTCCTCGATGATCTTCACGACTGGGTTGCCATAGGGCACGTTGACCCTGGCAGCGCGCAGCCACGAGATGATGACACTGCCGAATATGGCCAGCATCATGACCCAAATGGCCATGTTCAGAAGCGGCGTGACCACCGACATTCCTTGCCCCTAACCCTCCGACAACTCCCGCGCCCGTTTCGCCGCGGCCCTGACTGCGGAGACAATCGCGGCGCGGAAACCGCCTCTCTCTAGCTTCGAAAGCCCTGCGATCGTCGTGCCCCCTGGCGAGGCGACGGCATCCTTGAGCGCCGCAGGGTGTTCCTCGGTCTCGAGCACCATCTTCGCCGCGCCGAGAACGGTTTGGGCCGCAAGCAACTGCGCCGTGGACCGCGGCAGGCCGGCCGCCACCCCGCCGTCTGCCATAGCCTCGATCATCACGAACACGAACGCGGGACCGCTGCCTGACAGGCCCGTCACTGCGTCCATCAGCTCCTCGCCGACGACCACAACGCGACCCAGCGGCTCCAGCAGCCGCTTGAGCGCCTCAACTCGCTCCAACGCGACGCCGGGCGCGGCGACCGCGAACGCCCCCGCACCGACGAGTGCCGGAGTGTTGGGCATGACGCGGATGACGGCAGCATCGGGCCGCCCCAGAGCATCTCGCAGGCGCTCGATCAACACTCCTGTGGCGACCGAGACGAGCGTCTGCTCCCCCCCGACAGCAGCCGCGATCTCATTGGCTATGCCCGCGGCCAGACCCGGTTTCACCGCGAGCAGCACGGACTCGCTCCGTTCGGCGGCCTGGCTGTTGCTCGCGGCCGTCTTCACCCCAAGCTCCTTCGCCAGCGCGGCGAGCCTCTCGGGGTCAGCATCGGCAACAACAATCTGCTCCGGCGCGAGCACGCCGGCGCGGACCATCCCGCGGACCAGCGCCCCTCCCATCTGCCCCACGCCGATCACGCCAAGAATGCACTCTGCGGCCATCGCCTCCCTCCGGAGCCGGCTCAACAGCCATATAGAAGGCCAACGACCGGAGGGATGACCTCCGGCGTCAGCACACGATGCCCCCTGCGAGCAGGGGGCGATATTCGCGAAATGAGCTGGACGAACCGCTAGATTTCCTGCCAGAACCCGGCGCGAGGCGCGACCTGCTGGTTGTCCTCTGCCATGATGCCAATGCTATGGGGGGTCACCAGGTAGACGCTATCACCCGCCTGCTCGAGCTGCCCTCCGAGCGCATAGGTCGCTCCAGCCAGAAAGTCGAATACACGCAGCGCATGCTCCTGCTGCACATCCTTCAGATTCACCACCACCGCCCTGCGGCCCCGCAGACAATCCACGCAGATCCGCGCCTCTTCCTGATTCCTGGGACGACGGATGAAGATCTCTCCCGCGCGGGAGTGGATTGGGATCAGACGGTTCCTGCGCGGCGCCGGAGTCCCCTGCTCCTCGTCGGTGCTTGGCGCCTCATAACCATCCTCTTCCTCTGCGAACAACCAGCACTTCACCCTTTCCAGCAGACCAGACATGCGCTCGCCCTCCTGTGACAGTTGCTGTAGCTCTCGGCTTCGACGTTGCTCTTGTCCCTGCTTACCAACGGGCCGCACTGGGCCTCGGCCCGAAGACCCCGGTTCCAATGCGAACCAGGTTGGCTCCCTCCTCAAGCGCCACCTCGAAATCGTGGCTCATCCCCATGGAAAGCCACTTCATCTCCGCCCCGAGTTGCTCCAGCTTCGCCGCCAGTTCGACGAGCAGGCGAAACTCGGGGCGCCCCGCCTCCGGCTCGGCGTGCATCGCGCCTATCGTCATCAGCCCTTGCACGCGAATCCCGGCCAGTGGCGCCACTGCTTCGAACAGGCCCCCCAGCTCGTCGGGAGCGACGCCGGATTTGGCGTCTTCGCCCGAGGTGTTCACCTGGAGCAGGACGTCAATCGTTCTGCCCAGCGCTTGCGCGCGTGTGGCGATTGCCTCGGCGAGTCGAGGGCTGTCCACCGTCTGGATAATGTCAAAGATCCGTGCCGCCGAAGCGGCCTTGTTACGCTGGAGATGGCCGATCAAGTGCCACCGCGCGCTCTTCCCCACCTGTTCGTACTTCGCCGCCGCCTCCTGCACGTAGTTCTCACCGATGTCGGCAACGCCCGCGGCGACGGCTTCGGCGACACGAGCGGCAGCTACGGTTTTCGCCGCTGCGACGAGGCGAATCTCATCCGGATTTCGCCCCGCGCGCGCGGCCGCCCGTGCGATCCGCTCGCGAATCCGGGCTACGTTGGCGGCGATATTGACCGTTTCCGCAGCCCCTGACATCGCCATTCCAGCCTCGTGGATGGTCAATTATACCACATCGCTCAAAGGGGTCACAATAAACGGCGTCGCGGACGCCCCCGCCTTGCGCGGATGGATGCAGTCACCTCCCCGCGACCGCTGGATGGAGACGCCTCGGACTCGACAGCTGCGCACAGGTGACGCGGAGGGCTGGCGTCCCGACCGGTCGCGCCTGGCTCGACGATATCCCGCGTACTGCCGCGCCGTCGCTGCGGACGCTAGTGTGGCGGCGGCGCTATTGCGCCGCCGCCCGCCCTCATGCTATAATCCACCCACGTTGTGCTTACGCGGCCCGTTCGGCGCTCTAAGCCTTCCTGCCCCGCACGTGGGGCCGAAAGACCAGAGGAAGGAGACCTCCTCCCATTCGCGACTACGAGATCATGTTCATCGTTGACCCCACGATCTCAGACGATGAGATCAACACCATTCAGCAGCGGCTCGGCGATCTCGCCACCAGCCGCGGCGCTGAAGTGAAGAAGATCGCTCCGTGGGAGCGCCGCCGCCTTGCCTACGAGATCAAGGGCAAGCGTGACGGCATCTACATCCTGGCGCAGCTCCGCGCTCAGCCCTCCATCATCACCGAACTCGAGCGTCAGCTCAGGGTCACCGAGACCGTGCTCAGGCATATGGTGGTCCGCCTGGACGAAGCGTAGCGCCAGGGAAAGGACGGCATCAGATGCTGAATCGGGTCATCCTGATCGGACGGCTGGTGGCAGACCCCGAGTTGCGCTACACGCCCAGCGGTGTGCCGGTGGCCAACATGCGCATTGCCGTTGACAGGCCCAAGGGCAAGGAAGCGACTGAGCGCCAGACCGACTTTGTGAACCTGGTGGCGTGGCGCCAGAGGGCTGAGTTCGCCGCCAACTACCTGACCAAGGGCCGCTTGATCGCGGTTGAGGGTCGCCTGCAGATCCGGCAGTGGCAGACCCAGGACGGGCAGAAGCGAACGAGCGCCGAGGTGGTTTGCGACAATCTTCAGGGACTCGATCGGCCGCGAGAGGCGGCCGCCCAGCCGGCTGTAGCGGACGACGCGCTGCCGCCCGAGCGAGAGACCGAGGAGCCTGATATCCCGGGGCCGTGGGAAGACGAGTAGCGGCCGACTATCTGTGATATGGAAGGTATCCAGTTATCATGACGTCTACACCGCCGACTGAAGGCAATCAGAGCACACCGCAGGCTCAGCCTGCGGCGTCCGCTCCCGCGCCTATCCGGCAGGAGCCGGAGCGAAGCTACGGCGATCGCGGCCCGCGCCCCCGGTACCGCGATCGCGACGATCGAGGCCGCGGGGGTGATCGCGGCCGCGGCCGACGTCCCCGCCGGCGCGTGTGCGCGTTTTGCGTGGACAAGATCACCAAGATCGACTACAAAGAGCACCAGCGGCTGCGGGATTTCGTCTCCGATCGCGGGAAGATCCTCAAGAGCCGGATGACGGGCACCTGCACGAAGCACCAGCGCGCCCTGGGGCGCGCCATCAAGCGGGCCCGCCAGGTGGCACTGCTGCCCTTTGTCGCCGAGTGATCTTCGGGAGGTAGGCCATGCGGCCGTCTTTCAGGCATCCGCCGCGGGTGGACCTCGACGATCGAAGCTCCTACCAGCGCCTCGACCCGAAGGGCATGCTCGACTTCGCCCTCGACTTCCCGGCGCAGCTCGAGCGCGCGGCCCGCATCGGGCGAGCGTTCCAGCCCCCCGATGCCCTCAAGTATCCCTCTCACATCGTGCTGAGCGGGATGGGCGGCTCCGCCGTCACGGGAGACCTGCTCGCCCGCCTGTGTGAACCCCACAGTCCGATCCCGTTCCTGGTGAACCGGGACTACCGGATACCGAAGTTCGTGGGCCGCGACACCCTCTTCATCGCCTCGAGCTACTCGGGCAACACCGAAGAGGCGCTCGCCGCCACCGATCTTGCGTTGCGCCGGCGAGCGCAGGTCGTCTGCATCACCACGGGCGGGAAGCTCCGCGAGCTTGCGATCCGCCGCCGGCTGCCCCTGATCGAGATCCCGGCCGACCCGCCCATGCCGCCGCGCGCCGCGTTCGGCTACTCGTTCATCCCACTCGTGTTTATGCTCTCTTCGCTGGGGCTCTATCCGGGCGCAGGCCGTCAGATGCGGGAGGCGATCGGCGTCGTCGAGCGCCTGCGCTCCCAGGCGCACCCGGACATCCCGGCTCGGCGGAATCGCGCGAAGCAGCTCGCATCGTACCTGCACGGGAAGATCCCCTGGGTGCAGGGCACGGTCGGGATCATGAGCGCCGCGGCCTACCGGTGGCGGTGCCAGTTCAACGAGAACAGCAAGACGCTCGCCTATTCGAGCGAGTACCCCGAACTGAACCATAACGAGGTCGTCGGCTGGGAGATAACGCCTCGGCTGGCGCGCGACACGGCGGTCATCGTGCTGAAGGAACCTGACGCGCAGCCGCGCATTGAGGCGCGAGTGGCGATCACGCGGGAGATCATGAGCAAGAGGGCGGAAGTCCGGGTGGTCGAGGCCGAGGGCGATTCGCCGCTCGCGCGGGTGCTCTGGGCCCTCTATCTTGCGGATTTCGTCAGCATCTACCTCGCGTTCCTCAACGGCGCCGATCCCACCGCGATCGCTGCCATCGACGAGCTGAAGAGCCGTCTCGCAGAGCTATAGTTCCTGCCGAGATCCGTGCCACGTACACAGCAGGCGAGCGGATGGCTGGGTGGCCCATGTGCGCAGAGACCTGCGCATATGGTATCTATCGGCCGGAGCCGACCGATCCGGCCGGCAAGCAAGAGTCGGAGGCGCGAGCATGGCGCGGAGACGCGGGAGCGCGCCGCGCATAGCCGGGCGCGGCCGCACGAAACAGAAGGATACGCCGGACTACTACGCCAAGTCTGACTCGGACATCGTCTACGCCGACACGGCGCACCGGCGAACGCGGCAGAGGGCGGTGCGGCAATGGCTGATCCGGTTGGCTGTCGTGCTCGTTCTCGTCATCGCCTGGCACTTCTGGGGGCCGACAGTGGTCGGAGCCATACGCGGTCAGGGCCAGCGGGCCGCCGGGGAGGTGCGGGGCGTGGGCCAGCAGATCCAGAAGGGCCGGGACGAGCGCAGCGGCGCCAACTTCGACGAGACCGCTCCTTGAATCGGTACTGACGGGCTGCCGGGACTGTGGAATAAGAGATCAGGCAGCAGGGGCCAGCACCAGACATCTGCCGTCTGGAGCTCGCCATGTCCGTTTCGTACTCGAGTCATGGTGGCGGCCGGCCTCAGCTTGGCTCGCCGGTCATCCCCATCAACTCGCCAGCCCGGTATCTGCGCCACCGCATTGCGGCCGAGCGGGCCCACCGAGCCCGGCGCCAGGCGGCCCGGTTCCAGCGACTCCTGGCACTGCTCATCGTTGGCCTGCTCTACCTCGCCGTCGGCCGCGAAATCCTTCTGCTCACGCGCGCGAAGATGAGCCTCGCCTCTACCGAACTGCGCAGCGACACCCAAGCGGTGACGACGACCCTCAAGAAGCTGCTGCAGGCCAAGCGGGGGGATGGAGAGCCGTCAATGACGCCCGAGCACATGGAAGCGATACCGTACCATCCCGAGGCCGTGCCCGCGCCGCCCGACCGGCCGTGATATAATGCCCCCTCACGGGAGGGAGTCGGTGCCCATCACCGAGATCATCGCGAGGAAGCGCGATCGCGGGGAGCTCAGCGCCGCGGAGATCGCGGCCGCTGTCAGCGGCTTCGTCCGCGGCGACGTTTCGGATGGCCAGATGGCGGCCCTACTCATGGCGATCGTCCTGAACGGGATGAACGATCGCGAGTGCGCCGATCTCACCACCGCGATGGTGGACAGCGGGGAGCGGCTCGACCTCTCCGCAATCCCGGGCACGAAGGTGGACAAGCACTCCACGGGCGGGGTGGGGGATAAGACCACGCTCGTCGTGGCCCCGCTAGTTGCGGCCCTGGGCGTGCCGGTTCCGAAGATGTCCGGCCGCGCCCTCGGGCACACCGGCGGCACGATCGACAAGCTGGAGGTCATCCGGGGCCTGCGCACCGACCTGGGGCCCGAGCGGTTTGTAGCGCAGGTCTCGAAGATCGGAATCGCCATCGCCGCGCAGAGCGCCACGCTGGTGCCTGCCGACAAGAGGATCTATGCCCTGCGCGATGAGACCGCGACAGTCGAAAGCATACCCCTGATCGCAAGCTCGGTCATGAGCAAGAAGCTCGCCGCCGGCGCCGATGCGATCGTGCTCGACGTGAAAGCCGGTGGGGGCGCGTTCATGACCGACCTGGAGAGCGCAAGCGACCTGGCGCGGGTGATGGTGGACATCGGAGCGCGCCACGGGAAGCGTATGGTGGCGGTCGTGACTCGCATGGACCAGCCGCTCGGCCGCGCCGTCGGTGACGCGGTGGAGCTGGCGGAGGCCGTCGCCACGCTCGGCGGCGGCGGCCCCCCCGACCTCGTCGAGCTGTGCGAGGTCCTCGCCGCGCACATGCTGGTCCTGGGAGGCGTCGCCGCGAGCCTGGAGGATGGCCGCGCCAGGGCACGGCAAGGGCTCCGGTCCGGGGTGGGGCGCGCGAAGCTGAAGGAGATGGCGTTGGCGCAGGGCGGCGGCCCGGCGTCACTGGATGACCCGGATCTGCTCACCCGCGGGCTGGAGCAGATGCCCGTGCATCTGGACAGGTCCGGGATCGTCGTCAGACTGGACGCACGGCAGATCGGGTTCGCACTTCGCCAGCTGAAGACCGCGGCAGGCGAGAAGAGGTGCTGCTGCGGTCTATTGCTGCACACCAAGGTCGGGGATGCTGCTGGGGGGAGCGAAGGAGCGACCCTGTTGTACCCCGCAGGGGCGCGCGATGCCGCCCTGGCGGCGGTCAATCGCGTCCGGGCCGCTTACCACATTGGCGCGGCCGCGCCGCCACGCCCCCCGCTCGTCGCCGCCACTTTCGCCTCGTGAGTCTCCGTGGGCTGCGCCTACTGCCGGGCCGGCTTCGGGCGCGCCGGGCTGACCAGCAACGCCCGGCCATTCAGCATGTACCCATTGAGAGCGGTACACGCCTCAGAGACGCAGTCTCCTCGCGAGAACTCGACGAACCCGTAACCCCTCGAGCGCCCGGTCATCCGATCCTGGATGATCCTGGCGTCAGCGACGGGCCCGAACTGCCCGAAGAGCGAGGCGAGATCGTCTTCCGTCACCGCCCACGGAAGGTTCCCAACATACACCGTCGCACGAGACTCAGATGCCACTGAATCCCCCTCAACAGCCGGGATCGCGGCTGGGCCCTGAGAGAGACCCGGCCTATCTAGCGGATTCATGACGATTCCGTGAACTCCTTCTCGGCTCTCACAGAATTGTCGCGGGTACGCGGAGACAACCGCGCCGAGACGTGCCAGAAATGGGCCAGGCCCCAGCCAACCGGCCGGGGCCTGGCAGTGGAAAACTGGAGAATGATTACCGAACCCGAACGTTGGCCGCCTTCAGCCCTTTGGGACCGGTCGTCACTTCGAGTTCGACTTCCTGGCCCTCATAGAGGGTCTTCCGGCCGGGCACGTTGCTCACGATCGCCGAGTAGTGTACGAACACGTCCCCTTCCTCGGTCTCGATGAACCCGTAACCCTTGCCGTCGTCGAACCACTTGACCTTACCAGTAACCACCGCTGCTCCTTTCCGCAGTCCGAACGTCACCGGCGGAAGGCTACAGCGTCACTGGCATGTCTTCCTTCCCGCCACGCTCAGACCCGTTACTGAATCCGGGTCACACCCGACACGCGAGGAAAATAGCACCAAAAGCCTGCTCTGTCAAGGCAAGAATGCCCTTCTCAGCCGCCTGGACGCCGAGGAGATCGCCGCTGAAGAGCGAACCACGAGACCATGCTCGATCCCGCGCGAGTCAACCAAATTCTGAGACGCTACCGGCCCCTCGTTGAGGCGGAGATCCGCGTGGTTCTCGCGTCGCGCGCAGAGATCCCGCTCTACGACATAATTCGGTATCACCTGGGGTACGCAGACGCGGCCGGCAAGCGCGTGACGGCCTCCGGTGGAAAGGGGATCCGCTCAGCACTCTGCCTTCTTGCGTGCGAAGCGGTGGGGGGGATGCCCGAGCAGGCGGCTCCGGCAGGCGCGGCGCTCGAGTTGGCGCACAGTTTCACGCTGCTGCACGACGACATCGCGGATCATGACGAGCAGCGCCGCGGCCGGCCCACGGTGTGGAAGCTGTGGGGAGTGGGGCATGCCATCACCGCAGGCGACGCGATGTACGCGCTCGCGAACCTGGCGATGAGCCGGGTGGCGCAGCACGCGTCCCCCGAGGTCGTCGCGGGCGCGGCGCAGGAGCTGAACCAGGCCGTACTCGACGTGTGCGAAGGGCAGCAACTCGACATTTCGTATGAAGGCCGCGACGACCTGAGTCGTGACGACTACCTTCACATGGTCAGTCTCAAGACCGGAGCCCTCTATCGGGCGGCGGCCTCCACCGGAGCCCGGGTCGCCGGAGCCGGCGGCGAGGTCGTGGCCGCCTTCCGCAGCTTCGGCTCCACCATCGGCATGGCGTACCAGATCCGGGACGACGTCCTGGGGCTGTGGGGCGATCCCAAGCAGACCGGGAAGCCCGCCGGGAGCGATCTGCGCCGGAACAAGCGTTCCCTGCCCATCATCCTCATGATGTCCGCGGGGCGCTCGGAACTGCGCCGGCGTCTGGCCGAGCTCCTGGATCACGAGGCCGGAAGCGAGGAGGCCGCCGCGGACCTGGCCGCGGCCATGGAACGGGATGGCATCCGCGACCAGTGCGAGCGCATCGCCGCCGACCTGGCAGCGGAAGCCGTCACGAAGCACCTTGCCAGCGCCCATCTGGAACGCCGATGGCAGGAGCAGTTGGAGGCGGTAGCCCACTACATGATCGAGAGGACGGGGTAAGTGCCGGTGAAGCTTCTGGTAGCATTCCGCGCGGCGGACGAGGATCTCGCTCGCCTGCGCGCGATATCTGATTCACTCATCGTCGAGCGCTCCGAGAGCTCGACGCAGGCGATGGAACTGGCCCGCGACGCGGAGACCGTGTTCGCGGGGCACTGGTCGGACGAGCTGTGGAAGAACGCGCCGCGGCTGAAGTGGGTCCAGTCCGGCGGAGCGGGTATCGAGCGCTTCATGACGCCGGACTTCATCGCCAGCCCCATCATCCTCACCAACGCGGCCGGCGTTTACGCCATCCCCATCGCCGATCACGTGATGGCCTTCGTGCTGCATTTCTCCCGCAACTTCAACCGCATGGTGCGCAACCAGATCGGGCACCGCTGGGGCGAGGACAGGGAGCCGGATGAGCTGACCGGCAAGAGGCTCGGCATCGTCGGGCTGGGGGGCATTGGCACGGAAGTGGCGCGGCGGGCGAAGGCGTTCGGCATGCGAGTCATCGCCACCCGCCGCCGGCCGCAGCTGCCCTCGGAGTTCGCGGATGAGGTGCGCGGCTCGGACGATCTTCACTGGCTGCTCGGCGAGTCGGACTACGTCGCCCTCTGCTCCGCCCTCACCCAAAACACGCACAAGCTGATAGGGGAGGAGGAGCTGAGGAAGATGAAGCCCTCCGCCTACCTCACCAACATCGGCCGCGGCGGCCTGGTTGACGAGCCCGCCCTCATCGCCGCCCTCAAGGACGGCCTCATCGCCGGCGCCGGCCTCGACGTGTTCGCCGAAGAACCCCTCCCCACCGACAGCCCCCTCTGGGACATGCCCAACGTCCTCATCACCCCCCACACCGCCGGCTCCTCCCCGCGTTCCCACGAACGCCTCATGGACCTGTTCTGCGAGAACGTAAGGCGCTACCTGGCGGGGGAGGAACTGCTGAATGTGGTTGATAAGGGGGAGGGGTACTGACGTGGCGGACGGGCGTGTCCCAGGAGGCGCACCCGCGTCTCACGAACCGGCGTCTGTGACGCGGACTCGCACCCTCCTGATCGCGTTGTTCTTCGCCTGCT
>Ga0315280_10005334_pt1 | contig 18401 bp, 11 predicted proteins | sample YL17G06_40_MG_FD_203697 | JGI IMG/M metagenome (GOLD analysis project Ga0315280, IMG submission 203697) | Sediment microbial communities from Yellowstone Lake, YNP, Wyoming, USA - YL17G06_40 | ecosystem: Environmental > Aquatic > Freshwater > Lake > Sediment | place: USA: Wyoming | collected... | reverse complement strand
CTCGGCTGCGGGTGCCTCTATAGGTCACTACGATGTAGAGGTCACCGCGTCCGACGTCTGTGACACCGACCTCGACATCACATTCGACCCGCCGGAGGGCAGCGTTCTGTCTCTCGGCACGCATAGCATCACGGTTACCGCGACCGATGACTCCGGCAACTTGACATCGGCACAGTTCACCTTGATTGTGCGGGACACGACTGACCCGGTGATCGCGTCGCTCACCGCGACGCCGAACAGGTTGTGGCCGCCCCTCCATCAGATGGTCGATGTCGTTGTCACCGCGGCGTGCAGCGACATCTGCGACATTGCCCCGACTTGCCAGATCGTGAATGTCACGTCGAACGAGCCGACCGCGGGACCTGGGACGGGGAACGACATCGACTGGATCATCACGGGGCCCATGACGCTCCAGCTCCGGTCCGAGCGGTTCACTAACACCAAGGATAGGATCTACACGATCTACGTCACTTGCACCGACGACTCCGGCAACGTCGCCGAGGGCACGGTACAGGTCATAGTGCGACCCCCGCCGCGGAAGTAGCGTCCGGGCTTGCGCCCGGTGGGCCGTGCTCACGTGCGGCCCACCGGGCGCGTAACGCTTCCACTGAGGTAGCACTATGCCCCGGCCTGGGCGTGTCCCTTCTTGCCGAGGGCCACGAGGGCGCGCCGGGCGATCCACTCCGCGCTGAGACCGAACGCCTTCATCAGGACCCACGGATCGCCGGACTCACCAAACCCGCAGACGCCTATCTGCTCGATGACGACGGCCTCTCCCGAGGTGACCCGGCGCGTGACGGCGCCCGCCACCAGATTGCCGAGCCCGCCTGCCTGGTGTTCCTCGCAGGTCACGACACACCGCGTGGAGCCCGCGGCGGCGATCGCTTCCTCGTCGAGCGGCCGTATGGTGTGCACGTTGAGGACCTGGGCCTCGATGTCATACTCGCTCTTGAGGATCCAGGCGGCGCGCATCGCCTCCGGCACCATCGGCCCGCAGGCGATCAGGGCGACGTCCTCACCCTCGCCCTTGTAGTCGCTCGCCAGGCAGGTCTCGAATGCTTCGATGAAGCGGTCCTTCTCCTCACGGAAGCGGATCACATTGGCCTTCCCGAGAACGAACGGCGTCTCCGGGGTGGTCACAACCGGCGTGGCCTCCCGCGCGAACCGAATGTACGCAGGCCCGAAAACGTCAAGTATGGCCGCAGTGGACGCGCGGTCCGTCTCCAGCGAGTCGCACGGTACGAGGAGGGTCATGTTGGGGAGGACCGCCATGCAGGCGATCTCCTCAAGGGACTGGTGGGTCGCGCCGTCGGGGCCGACCGAGATCCCTCCGTGCGCCCCGGCGATCTTGACGTTGATCTCACCGTAGCAGAGCGTGGTCCGTATCTGATCCCAGCACCTCCCGCTGGCGAAGACGCCATACGTGCCCGTGATGGGGATCAGTCCCCCGAGGGCCAGACCCGCGGCTACCTGCATCATGTTCTGCTCGGCTATGCCGACGCTGAAGACCCTGTCGTTCCGCTCCGGGTGGTTCTCCTCGAACCCGGTGATGCGGATGGAGCTCGAGATGTCGGCGTGGAGGGTCACAATACGCGGATCGTCGCCGATCCTCTCGAGGCATCGGCCGAACCCCATCCGAGTCGGGTCCATCTCGACCTGCATCGTGGGGCCTGAGTTCCACCAGTAGTCCTCGCGCGAGAAGCTCGGCGTTGCCGCGTCGACCGCGGCGGCCATGCTCTCGGCGAACTGATCCGACGTCGCGATGTAGCCGTCGACCACCTCCTTGCCGAAACCCGGCGCTCCGATGTCGGCGAGCGCCTGGTCTAGCTGCGCTCGGTCCTTGGTGGGGACGCCGTGCCACCCGACCTGGCCCTCCATGAAGGAGACACCCTTGCCCTTGACCGTCTTGGCGATGACAACGGTCGGTTTGCCTTTGGTGTTCTCCGCTTCCCCGAATGCGGCGAGGATCCCGGCCATGTTGTGGCCGTCAACGGTCACGACGTGCCATCCGAACGCCCGGTACTTCTCATCGAGGGGCGCGATGTTGAGGACATCCTCGACTCTCCCGTCGATCTGGAGGCCGTTCAGGTCGACGACGGCGCACAGGTTGTCGAGCTTGTAGTGACCGGCGGACATGGCGGCTTCCCACACGCTCCCCTCCTGCTGCTCGCCGTCGCCCATGATGCAGAAGATGCGGTGCTTTGCGCCCTTGAGTCGCGCCGACAAGGCGGCTCCGACCGACACGCCGAGCCCCTGCCCGAGAGAACCGCTCGACACCTCGATGCCGGGCGTCTTCGGGCGGTGAGGATGCCCTTGGAAGGCGGTCCCGTAGCGTCGGAAGCTCATCGTGTCGGCCACAGGGAAGTACCCGGCGTGGGCCAGTGATGCGTAGATCGCGGGGGCCTTGTGGCCGGCGGAGAAGTAGATCCGGTCACGCTCCTCCCAATCCGGTTTCTTCGGCGCGTGTCTGGCGACGTTGAAGTAGAGCGCCGCGCAGACGTCGAGGATGGAGAGGGATCCGCCGGGGTGGCCCGAGCGCCCCGAGTGGATCGCGCACAGTGCCGACGCCCGGAGTTCTCGGGCCTTGCTCACGAGCTCCTCCACGCTAAGGCGTGTCTCACGGTGCGTCTCCAGGTCAACGATGCCCATTCGTGTGCCTGCTCCCTTCGCGTTCCGTACGGCTACGACCGAACTCCACGTGATTCCGCATCGGACCCGCCGTGGCCTGCCGTGGCTCGGCACGATGGCAGGGCGGAGCCCCGGCTCCGGACCCGTGGCTGGTGTGCGCCGTTCATACCGGGTCCAGGGGGTAGATGGGGCGGCGCACGCGCTTGTAGGGAAGCGCCCGGAGATCGCTCGAGCATGGCCCGGGGGTGCTCACCGTGTAGCTGGCGCCGGCGATGGGATCGTACGCGCGGCGGTGGGCCACAGCGGCCTTCACCCCGATGACAGCCAAGCGCTCAGGGTGGATCCCTTGGCTCCGAAGCTGCCCCAAGTCGAACGGCGGCGTGGGCCTGCTCGTGAGCAGTATCATCACGCCCGCGTGCCTCACGACCGCGCAGGGCCCCATGTCGATCTCCCTGCCGCACATCGAGGCCAGATGGCTTTGCTCGTCTTCGAGGGTGAACCGGCCGTCGCTTGTCGAGACAAGCTCAACCTCCAGCTCAAGCGTCGGGTCGGTGAGTGGGCTGGCCCTCCCGCCGACGCCGACCCGCACCTTGGCTCCCGTTCGGTGCCGGGCCAGCTCCGCGACGGTGGCCGGGTCGTTGATCACCACGGCGGCGCGGTCGATGCCGTGTCGGACCAGGGCACGCAGCACGGTGGTGCCATCGCCCGGCGCTCCCGCTCCTATGTTGTCGGAGGGCTCCACCAGCAGCACGGGGCCATCGGGTTCGCGCGGGAGGCGGCTGATGACGTCATCGAGCGACTCCTCCCGCGGGTATCCTCGGTCCTTGTTGGCCATGGCCCAGTCGCGGAGTGCCATGAGTTCCGCATGGGGCACCTCCGGCGCTCCCAGGGTCACGGCTGTGAAGCTAAGTCCGGTGCGCGGGCTGTCGGCGAAGGCAAAGCCGGGCAAGACGTTCACGGCCAGGATCTCGGGATGGCGGGCCTCGATGCGCCGGGCGGCCGCCTCCAGCGACGCGAGTGGCTCGGCTGCGGTAGCGGTTCCGGTCGGCGGCCACATGACCGGGACAGGCATCCACACTGTGGTCGCGCGCCGCTTCTCACACATCAGTCGATCGAGGATCAGGGCAGCACTCGCCGCTGTGTCCCGCGCATCGGTATGCGGGTTCTCCCGATAGGCCACCAGCGCGTCGCTGTGCTCGGCGAAGCGCGCGCTCGAGTTGGCGTGCAGATCGAGGGTGCCACAGATCGGCACGGACCCAAGCCCCGGCAAGCGGCAGATGCGCTCGAGCGTCTCGCCTTCAACGTCGGAGACCGACTCCGCGACCATGGCGCCGTGGAGCACCAGGTAGATTCCGTCCAGGCCCTCGGTCAACGCTTCGGAGGCCGTCGACTCTAGGTCCCTCCGCAAAGCCTCGACAACGGTGTCGCTCACGGTGGGCCCCGGCACGGCTCTGTAGTCGACGGCCGGGACGACCTCCCAACCAAGCTCGTCGGCGACGGCTAGGGCGGCGCCCAGCGGGGAGCCGTCATCGGCCATGGCAAGAAGGTCGGCCCCGCTTCGCACGCTGAACTCCGTCAGGGTGGTAAGGCCGCTCAGGAACGTGTTGGTTTCGTGGTAAAGGCCGGCGACGAGCACGCGATGCGACAAGGCCAGCCCCAATCGCCGGGCCCGGCACGGGCTCAGCAAGCTGTGCGGAGCGCTTCGCGGAGTGTTGCACCGGCCCCTGCCGCTGCTCAGCCTTGTGCCGGAAGGCCGCGCCGCCGGCGTGGCGGAACTTGCGGTGCGCGCAACAAGAGGGCGAGAACGAGGCCGGACGGGACGGGAGCGGAGGGAGCCGCGTGTCGCAACGGATCTACATCGTCGGCGCGGGCCACATCGCCCGCCGACACGCCCAGGCCGTGACCAAGCTGTCGGTCGCGGAGGACTTCGAACTGGTAGTGGGAGCGCGCAGGCCCGAGGCCTTGGCCGAGTTCGCGCGGCTGTTCCCCAGGGCCGAGACCTGCGCCGACATCCCCGCGATGCTGTCAGCCCCGGTGCGCGACGACGACATCGTGATCGTCGCCACTCCGCCCGCAACCCACCCGCGCTTCGCTCACCTAGCGCTCCGCTCGGGGCGCCACGTGCTGTGCGAGAAGCCCCTGGCTCTCGGTGCGGCAGAGGCCCGGGAGATGCTTAGGGCGGCCCGCGAGTGCCGTCGTCTGCTTGGGTGCTGCAGCACTCGCTTCATCGGCTCTCCTGCCGGCCTGGAGGCCAAGCGAGTGGTGGACAGCGGCCTCCTGGGGCAACTGTACCACGCGACATTCGTGAACCGCAGACAGCGGAACCGCGCGGGCTTTGACGACGACCCCGGCCTCTCGTGGTTCCGTGATCCTCTCGAGAGCGGAGGCGGCGTGGTGATGGACATGGCGCCGTACGACTTCACGACGCTGAACGACCTCTTCGCGCCCGTAGAGGTGAGGGTGCTGAGCGCCTGGATGTCCAATCCCATCGCTTGGAGTGACATCCCCGGCGCCGCGGATTGTGATCTTGAGCAGCACGCCGGCGCCAGCCTTGAGTACGTGCTGGCCAACGGGGCGACGATGGCCGTCACGTACGAGCGTGCTGGCTGCACCCACGGGCCTCCGCGAGTCATCGCCGAAGTGGAGGGATCGGCGGGCGCCGTCGCGTGGGACTGGTTCGACCTAGACGCTCGCGAGGTCAGCGTGACGCTCTCGCGCGATCGAGGTGGGAGGCCCGAAGCCACGCGCACGACCTACCGGAACGACGGGCCTCTGAGCTACGACGACCGTCCGCTCGCGTACTTCCTGGACCGCATCCGCGGGCGCGAGTCGCCGGCTGCGATCGACGAGCGGGCCGTCTTCAACTTCCTCTGCGTGCGAGCGCTGTACGACTGCGCACGCACCGGGCGGCCGCTGTCCGTCACCATAGAGGAGGTGGCCGGTGAGGATCACTGACTGGACCATCTATGCGCCGGATCGCAACTACCACGTGTTCATCGAGCTGCACACCGACTGCGGCATCTCAGGCTGGGGGGCGGCGTACTCAGGGCGGCAGCAGGTGGTTGGGGCGCTCGGCTGGCTCAAGCGCTTCGTGGTCGGAGAGAATCCTCTCGAAGTGGAGCGGGTGACCGAGAAGCTACACCAGATCACATTCTGGCTCGGTCGCGGCGGAGCCATGACCCACGCAATCAGTGGCATCAACATAGCCCTGTGGGACGTGGCGGGCAAGGCGCTCGGACAGTCGGTGTCAGTCCTCCTCGGCGGGCGCTATCGCGAGTCCGTCCCGGCCTACGGGTCCGTGCTGTTCAGTCCCATAGACTCTCTCGAGGCGCGCGTCGAGCAGATGGTGAGCCGGGGATTCAGGACCATCAAGCTCGGGTGGGACCCCTTCTGCCATGGTTCCCCGGGGGCCGACGAGGAGCTTGTCCGGCGCGCCCGCGCAAGCGCCGGCGATGGGGTGACGCTCTGCGTGGACGCGGGCGGCAGCTACCCATTCTGGCCCCTGCGCCTGAAGGACGCTCTGGAGCGCGCGCGGATGCTCCAGGACTACGGGGTGCTCTGGTTCGAGGAGCCCCTGCACCCCGATGACATCGAGGGCTACGCTCGCTTGACCGAGGCGTCGCCGGTGAAGATAGCCCACGGTGAGGTGCTCACCAGACGGCAGAGCTTCGCTGTCCACTTCTCTCGGCGGACCATGGACATCGCGCAGCCCGATGCCACGAAGGTCGGCGGCCTCTCCGAGATGCGTCGGATCGCGTGGGCCGCGGAGGAGCACGGGATCGACCTTGTGCCGCACGGCTGGAACACGGCCGTCGGTGTGGCCGCGGACGCCCACCTCGTGGCGTCACTGCCCGGTCGGTCGTGGGTCGAGTTCAACGTGGGCAACAAGCTCGTAGAGGAGTTGGCTGACCCGCCCTTCGCGCTCGACGGCGATGGCAACCTGCCAGTGCCGTCGGGCCCGGGACTGGGCATCGCGCTCGACCGCGACCGCTTGCTGGCGCTGGAGCGTGACGGCTACGCGAGCGAGACTTGGACCTGGGATTCGGAAGGGGTGTTCGAGGCGCGATGAGCGAGCACGAGGTTCTCAGCGTCCTGGCGTTCGGCGCCCACCCGGACGACATCGAGTGCGGATGCGCGGGCATGTTGGCCAGGTGCGCCGAGCGAGGAGACCGGCTGACTATCGCGATCGCCGCGCGGGGCGACTCGGCCTCGAGCGAACTGCCGCCCGATGAGCTTGCCGCGCTGCGTAGCCGGGAGGCACGCGCATCGGCGGGCCTCATCGGGGCGGAGCTCATCGAGCTCGGCTTGGACGATGGGGCGATCGCGCTCAACGACCGAAACCGCTCACTCGTCACGGATGTGATCCGGCGCTGCTCCGCCGATGCGGTGATCACCCACTTCGACAAGGACTACGGTAGCGACCACAACAACCTGCTGGCCCTGGTCCTCGACGCGTCGGTCAACGCGACCGTAGCCCGATTCGCGACGGACCATCGCCCCATCGCCAGGATACCCGCGGTCTTCATGATGGAGCCCCTGGGAGGCTTCGGCTTCCAGCCGGAGGTCTATGTAGACATCACCGGGACCCTCGCCACCAAGCGCCGGATGCTCGAGTGCCATCGGAGCCAGATCGAGTGGATGAGCCGGTACGGCGGGATGGACTTCCGAGAGTACATCGAGGTGGTGGCACGGTTCCGCGGCTACCAGTGTGGCACTAGGTACGCCGAGGGGTTCATCGCGCACAAGAGCTTCGCCCACGTGCCCCCAATCAGGCTGCTGCCCTGACCGCGGCTACCAGTAGCGCCAGTAGAGGTAGAACCAGATGGCCGCGTAGATGCCGTACCAGAGCCAGAGGCGCTGGTGCCAAGGCCTGGTGGCGCCATCGGAGCCCAGTTCCCGCAGCCAAGCGGGGCGCCACACGTAGGGCTCCCACTGAGACGGGTGCGGTGGCGGGCCGGCAAGCGACACCACGACGATGCCGAGCATGGTGATGACCTGGGCGGCGAACCCGATGTACAGCCAGTGCAGATTCAGACCCCATCCGCGCGCGACATTCATCCACGGCAGCCCAAGCGCCATCGCGGCCACTATGACGGACCCGCCCACGATGCCGAAGAGCGCCCCTTTGTAGTTAGCGCGCCTCCACATTAGCCCAAGGATGAACACTGACACGAACGGCGTTGCCGCGTATGTCAGCGCTGTCTGGAAGTACCTGAAGATGCCGCCCAGGTGCTCGACGACCGGCGCGATAAGAGCGGCCACGACAAGGGCGGCGGCCGCGGCGATCTGGCCGGCACGCACTACCTGGGCATCGATCGCGTCGCGCTTCAGTCGCTTCTGGTAGATGTCGAGCGCGAATATGGTGGCACTCGAGTTCACGAGGGAGCTGAGCGTCGACATCACGGCGGCCAGGAAGCCGGCGAGCACGATTCCCCGCAGGCCCCAGGATGGAGCTAGGTGCCGCAGCGCGAACGGGAACGCGCTGTCCTGGTTCTCCAGCGGCGGCGCGATCGCCATCACGTGGATCATGTGGTACACGATGAACCCGAGGAAGCAGGTGACCAGCGGCCTGAGGAAGTTGATGAAGCCGGCGAAGATCGTGCCCAAGACCCCGTCCCACGTCGACCGGGCGCCCAGGACGCGCTGGATCATGACCTGGTTGGTGCCCTGGTACCAGAGCCCGATGTTGAAGGCCAGGAAGACGAGCGCCGGGAACGGCGCGACGGGATGGCTCGGCGGCTGGTAGAGGTGGAACCGCTCCGGGCTGGCAGCTGCCATCGCCCCCCACCCGCCCGGCACCTTGCTCAGGGCCACGAAGTAGAGCAGGAGCCCGCCACCGAGGAGCATCACGCACTGGGCGGCGTCGGTCCACATCACCGACAGCAGGCCGCCCTTTGCCGTGTAGACGCCCACGAGGACCGTCATCACCCAAAGCACGACGTAGAAGTGCCACCCGGTCAGTTCGGAGAACGCTAGGCTCCCTCCGTAGAGAACGGTCACGAGGAAGACCAGAACATAGGCCAGGAGGAGCACCCAACTGTAGATGTCGGCGCACAACGGGCCGAACCTCTTGGAGAAGAACTCCGGCACTGTGGCGATCCGGTTCCGCACGTACATCGGGATGCAGAAGACCATTACAAGCGTGTAGGTGGGAAGCGTGAACCACTCCCAGTTCCCTATGGCCATCCCGCTCTTGTAGGCTGCGCCAACCGTTCCCACGATCTGCTCGCTGGACACGCTCGTGGCCACGATGCCTGGGCCTATGAGCCACCAGGGCAGCTTGCGGGCAGCAAGGAAGTAGCCGGAGGCCGACTCACCACGCCCCTTCGCGGCGCGCAGGCCGAGCCACACGGTCACCGCCAGCGAGCCCACGATGATGGCTACGTCCGCCGAGCTAAGGCAGAACCCCAACCCCGCACCTCCGGATCCTGGCTAGATCGCCGAGGCGGCCGCCAGCCGCCCGAGGCACGCCCTACAGAACGCCGTGCTCGTCGTACATCTCCCGCAGCAGCCTGCCCTGCAGGAGCCCGCTGCGGGTGTCGTTCTCCCTGGCCGCCTTGAGCGCCGCGGCTTCGAGCACGTCCGCCACGAGTCCGGACGGGATCACCACGACGCCGTCGGGGTCGGCGAAGACGACATCCAGGGGACGAACCAACACTTCGCCGCACCGGATGGGAACGTCGACCGCCACGACCAGCCCGCGGCCCTTGCTGTCGACAGGCCGAATGCCGGCGTGGAAGACCGGGAACCGCATCTGCTTGATCCGCGCCGTGTCGCGGATCTGACTATCGCACACACAGCCCACCGCCCCGCGCTGCATAGCGGCGGTGGTCATCAGTTCTCCCCAGGGCGCGTTCGAGCCCGCGTGATCGGTCGAGTGCACAACGACATCTCCCGGGCGCAGCGCGTCTACGGCGTCGATCTCGAGGCCGTAGGGGTCCTCCTCGACGATGTACTCCACAGGGGCCCACTGGATCGTCCTAGCTCGTCCCGCGAACGCGCAGCAGTCGTCGTCCAGAGGCCGTAGCCTCTGGTGCATGGACCTGTCGCGCTGCCCGAGGCTGTCCAGGACGTCGCATACGACCGCCACGTAAAGGTTCTCCCGGATCCATGCCATCAGCTCTGCGTCGCTCGGGAAGGTCACCTTGCGATCTCCTCTCCCCAGGTAGGAAACGATAGTCCGGCGCGGCACAACGCACTCCGCCATGCCCATCATTCGGCCCGCTTGGCGATTGGCCTTGGCCGCCGTGCGTGCCGTGCCTGGCGTTGCCGTCGGTGTCGGCTGCAAGCAGGCGTGGCCGGGCCGATGGCGAATCGTCCCGCAGCCATGCTGGGCAGAGAGGGGCTGGGCTCGTGGTGCACCGTCTCATCGCTCGAGCGCTCGTAACCGCTCTCTTCATGTTGGGGACCTCGCTCCCCACCTGGGCTGCGGGCACGGCCCAGGAAGTGGAGGAGGACAGCTCCCTGGCCTCTTCGCTTGTCACCCCGCACGAGCCGTGGGGTACGGGATGGGCTCGGGGCCCCGTGCGGACGCTGTACTTCGTTTACACGGGCGCCTACGACGGCACCTGGGAGGACGAGCTCACCCGCGTTCGCGAGGTCGTTGAGCTGCAGGAGCGTTTCGACCTGCCCGGCGACGCAGTGCTCTTCTGCGGCTCCGGCGATAACTGGGTCTTCCACGGCCTGCGCGACGGCGAGACACGGGCGGAGCGGCTGCTCGAGACACCTTGCGATCTGTACGTGATCGGCGGCTTCCCATTCGAGAAGCTGCCGGCCAAGATGCAATACGAAGTCATGCGGCAGGTGGCGGGCGGGGCGGGACTGCTGTGCTGCGGTTCACCTGCGGCGGAGTTCATGGCCGACCGCCGCAAGCTCGCACAGGCGCCGTCCGCCTTGGTGGGTGGGCTGCCCGTGCTGGATGGGAAGCCGGCCAGTGAGTATGTGACGGCTTACAAGATGGGCAAGGGTCGCGGCGTGTGGCTGAACTACCAGGCCCACGGCATCGCGCCCTATCACGAGTTCTCCTGGCGCGCTCTCACCGAGTACGACTACTGGATGGCCCTGATCGGACGTGCCGCTCTCTGGGCCGCCGGACGGGACACCGGGATCGACGTGGACCCGGCAGCGGGCCGCGGAGCCGTGACCCTCCGTCGCGAGGCCCCCGTCAACACCGTCGATGTGTCGGTGACCAGCCATGCTGACCTGGCGGCCTCGCTCACCCTGGCGACATCCCTGCGGCGCCTCGACGACGGAGCGCGGACTGACCTCCCCGAACAGCAGGTGTTCATGCAGCCCGGGCGCACGGCCTCGCTGAGGGTCAGGGTGCCTCCGGTTCGCGCGGGTGACTACTGCCTTAACGCTGTGGTACGCGAGGCCAAAGGCGTGGTGACCTTCGGCGCGAGCAACATCGCCGTGACCAGTGAAGCGGGGATCGAAAGCGTCGAGGCCGATCGGCCTTTCGTCGAGCGCGGCGACCCCATCAAGATCACGGCTGTCCTGCGGGGCACTCCGCCGCCGGGTAGCATCCTCCGCGTTCGTCTGCGCGACTCGTACGACCGGGTGGTGCGGCAGCGCGACTTCCCGGTGGGCGATGGGCAGACTAGCTTCGCCCTCGAGTACCGTCCCGACGCATTCGCGACCATCCTGATGCGTGCCGAGGTGCTTCTGGTTGCCCGCGGTCAGGAAGTCGAGATGAAGACCGCGAGCTTCACCGTCCCGAAGCGGCGGCAGGGGCAGTTCAACTTCGTCATCTGGGACGCGCCTCGCGATGTGCTCGGCTACTACACGTGGCGGCAGCTTCAGGAGGCGGGGATGGGGGTGTGCCTGCTCGGCGCCTTCGGCAAGAGCGAGAAGCCTGCCGCGCTGCTTGCCGCCGACGCGTCGCTGGTGCCTTACAGCACACGCATTCTCGACCCCAAGGACGAGCGCGGCTACATGCAGCCTGTCTGTTGGAACGATGAGCCCGCGGTCGACCAGTACGTCCAGGGCATCGTCGACAACCAGGCTCTTCTCCGTGAGCAGGGGGTCTTCACGTATTCCCTTGGCGACGAGGGCGTCACGAAGGGCTGCTGCGTCAACCCCGTCTGCCTTGCCTCCTACCGGCGCTGGCTCGAGGGGCAGTACGGGACTGTCGACCGCCTGAACGCCTCGTGGAACTCGGCGTACGCATCGTTCGACCAGGTCGACCTGCTCGACCCGAAGGACAACATGGAGGAGGCGTCGCGCACGTCGTGCTTCCCCCGCTGGTACGATCGCGAGGCCTTCGCGCGCTACAACCTGATGCAGCTCTCGAAGCGCTTCGTAGATGCGTACCGGCTGCTCGACCCCGAGTCGCATTGCGGCTTCGAGGGCACCGGCGGCTTCGGCGACGACTACGACGCCATCCTGGGGATCAACACGTTCTACGGCCCCTACCCGTCCATCGGCGACGACATCGTCCGATCCGCCTACGACCGCGACCGCATCCGCTCGAACTGGATGGGCTACTCGAAGACGGGCGACGCGCTATCGGACGCCGCGTGGCGGATGGTTATGAAGGGCATGGACAGCATCTGGTACTGGATGTGGTCCGGCATCGGTAGTTGGCGCGGCTACCTACGGCCCACGCTGGACCTCTGGCCCGCCACCGAGGATCTCAAGACAGAGATGCAGCCCGTGCGGCAGGGCCTCGGCGATCTGCTGCTGCAGTCGAAGATGCTCCACAGTGAAATCGCCGTCTTCTACTCGCTCCCCTCGGCGCTGTCCGGCCAGCTCGAAAACAGCGGCGCGTTCCTCGCGCCCGAGTCCGCTCACGTGAACTGGCTCAACCTAACCTACGAGCTCGGGCTCGACGTCAAGTACCTCACCAGCGGGATGCTGAAGCGCGGCGACCTCAGGAATGACGAGTTCAAGGTACTGCTCCTGCCCCTGACGCAGGCGCTGGGCCCCGAGGAGGCCCGGCTCATCCGCGAGTTCGCCGAGAAGGGCGGGACGGTCATCGCGGATGTGCGGCCCGGCGTCTACGACGAGCACTGCAAGCCGCTCATGCCCGGTTCCCTAGACGGCTTCTTCGGCATCAAGCGCATCGGCCGTGGCACGGTCGCGGAGGGGGCCGTCGAGCTGAAGGGCGACCTCGACGGGCAGGCCGTCGACGTCTCGATTCCCCATGCCAGGGTCGATGCCGACGTCCGGGCGGACACGGCGCAGGCACTCGGCGCGGCGGGTGGGTCGCCCCTTCTGTTCGTGAGCCGCGTGGGCTCGGGACGGGCCGTGCTGCTCAACTTCGAGCCGGTCATCGGGCGCACTACGGATCCCGATGGCACCGGCGCAAGAGCGCTGCTCAAGGCCGTCTACGACTCAGCGGGCGTGCGGCCGGCGGTCGCCGCGACGGCGCCCGACGGAGGGCCGCTCCCGGGGGCGGAGGCGCGCATCTGGGCCGACGGGGACGCCCTTGTCCTCGGGCTGTGGCGCCGCATGGAGAACGCGTGGTTCAGCCCCACGAGCGGCACGACCGGAGGCGAGGCACAGCCTGTCCACCTGACCATTCGCCAGCCGCTGCATGTCTACGACCTGCGCGCGCACAAGTACCTCGGCCGTGTGAAGAGCTTCGACGCCGACCTACGCTGGGGGCGCGCGAGCTTCTTCCTGCTATCGCCCCGCGAGATCAAGGGGCTGTCCGTGAAGCTGTCGAGTCGCAGCCCCGGCGCCGGCAGGCCCTTCTACGCGTCCGTCGCCCTTGACGTGCCCGCGTCCTCGAACGAACGGTTCGCGGTATGGCTCGAGGTGATCGACCCGAAGGGGAATACCCCGCTCTGGGGCAGGCAGGTCGTCATCCTGGAAGATGGCAAGGCCAGGGTGCCGCTGCTGGTGGCCCACAACGATCAGCCGGGTAAGTGGCGTGCCCGCGTGACCGAGCTGTTCACGAACGCCAGCGCGGAGGCGACCTGGACTGTGCGGTAGGTGGCTTGCGAGGTGACGCCCTCACCCCGCCTTCCCCTTCGGCTAGCTCAGGGTCAGGCACCCCTCTCCCCGGGGAGAGGGGCCGGGGGTGAGGGCACGCTAGGAGCGAAGCGAGGTGACAGTCATGCGAAGTCTGTGCGTTGTGATCGCCACGGCGCTGAGCCTATGGCGGGTAGCGGCTGATCAGCCTCCGATCGTGAGCGCCCACGACGCTGGCGTGCGGTACGAGTCGGCAACCTACGAGTGCCAGGCCGGGCACCGGGTCGAGAAGCGGAGCGCGACCCTCGACTCCGGCACGACTCGCTACACGTTCGGCTACTCCGGCTGCGCCGACCCGTCGCACGGCGACAGTCGCCCCAGCGCCGAGGGCAACCTCGGTATGCCCGCGCCGACCGCTGCCAACTGGTACTGGGGTGGCTTCCTGCGCGTGCTCATCAACGACGTCGATGCGGTGAGCTACCGCGTGGAGGACTGGCGGGTCATCGAGACAGGCGCGCGCGGCACTGTGCAGATAGTGTTCGCCCATCCCGACGCCGAGCTTGGCGTGCGCCTCATGATGCTCCCTGGCGCCAACCACGTTCTCGCGGACTTCCGCTGGCGTCCCCGGCCCGGCGCGACGATCAAAAGCGTGGCCGTCGAGCTCCGCTGTTACCCGAGCTTCTTCACCGCGGCCCGCCACCGGAACGGCGACAGGCATTGCGGGACGCCCAGGACCGACGCCCCCCAGGACCAGACGCTGCAGCTCGTCCCCGGCGCTGACACCTACCTGTACTACTACGACACCGTCTTCGACCCGGCCAAGGGCGAGGGGGATGGACCGTGCGCGGCCCTGGTGGCTCCCGACGGGCTCACAGGCGGGCGGGTAGTGGTCGGCAGCTACGCGGTCATCACGACGCTCGACTACCGGCCCGATGCCGGAGCCGCGCGCCTGGGCTTCTACGACTTCAGCGGCTCCACGAACGCGGCTGCCGATGAGTACCTGAAGACCCACGGAGCGGAGGACCTGGGGGAACTGGTGGCGCTCGACTCGCGACCCCTTACTGTGCGGGACCTGAATGTCGAGAAGCTCCGCGAAGAGGCCGGCCGCTTGCTCACCGATGCCGGCGAGGACGGTCAGCCCTACCAAGACCGGGTCAATGATCTGCTGGCCCGAGCGACCGCGCTGAAGGCCGAAGTCGACGCCGGGGACTGGCGGGCCGAAGCCGATCTGGGAGCCGAGATCGAGGCATCCGCCGACCTCTTCTGGAAGCTGCGCGCCTTCGCCGTCCTCAACAACCCCGGGGGCTGACCTCGCCGAAGAGCCGAGGGCGCATTACCATGCGCCCCTACTTGGGCCCGTACGCTTCCACCTCGACAAGGTGGCGGCCGGTGTTGGCGGAGTTGCTCGTCTCGGTCACGCGCAGCAAGCGCACCGTCACCGGCCGGAAGTCGCAGACATAGCCGGAACGGGTCGCGGGCGCTTTGCTGTCCCTGCGGTCCGCGAGCATGCGCCAGGTCTTGCCGTCGGATGAACCCTCAACCGTGAACCCGTAGTGCCTCTGGTCGCCGTAGTAACCTACGACTACGACTCGGCTCACCATCGTCGGCGCCCCAAGGTCCACCTGCCACCAGGCCTCGCTTCCGTCCGCCACGTCAGTCGCCCAGTATCGGTTCGTGTCCCAGGTGATGCCGTCGTTCGCGAGCTCGGGCGGGAAGGGGGGCAGGGAGCGGGAGCAGGTGGCCGGCTTCCCTGTCGTTAGGCTGGGAGCGTCGGGCCCGAAGCACGCACCGTACTTCCTGAGCAGCTCGCGAGCCACCTCAACACTGTCCCCCACAGGCTCGGCCGGGTACCGCTCCGACCCTTGGGTCCAGGCCTTCTCGAAGGCGAACTGGTCGTCGGCGCAGGCGTTCGCATCGAACGGCTGACCCTCGCGGAGCGCGCGCCTCAGGTGGTCCACTAGGATCTCCCACCTGCGGAGATGGAAGCCGGTCAGAAGGCCCGCCCACTCCTTCCGCGCGTAGTCGTTCAGGGAGCGGCCGTCACCCCAGACGGTGATGACCGTGCGCGCGTTCCACTCGCACCGAGCGCGCTCCTCAGGCGTCGTTCCCCAGCGCTTCGCGTTCTCGAGGTCGCGCCCGAGCAGGAACTCCTCGCGAGTGGCGAGCAGGCGATCCATGTCGCGCACGAGGTCTGCGTACCGAGCCGCGGCGGCTGCGACCTCCGCCTCATCCCCTCTCGCGAACGCCGCCGCGACGTCTGCGTGGAAGCGCGGCAGGAGGTTCGAGAGTACCTGCCTACCGACGTTGACCACATCGAAGCGGTACGTGCTGACCGAGCCCAGCCTGCCCGACCGGGAAAGCAGCCTGCGCCACGCGTCGAGCAGCCGGCTCGTGTCGTAGCCGGTGCCCCCGTGGGACTCCAGCGAGGGCCGCAGGGCGATGTCCGAGTCGGAGCCGCCGTTGCCTGAGTGGACGGTGCGGAGGAGGGTAAGCCATGCGTTGGTGGCCGCGCGATCCTCCGATCCGTAGCGGGCCGCCGCGTACTCCTTGACCCATGACTCGAGGTCCACCGGCTCGGTGCACCAGGCCATCTCGCCCATGAAGTCATAGACGACGGGGTTGTAGTCGAGGCCCTCGCACACGATCCCAATTCCTGACAGGCGCCCCTTGTCTCGGCTCGCGATGGCCGCCGGCAGGTCCGCGTTGATCTTCGGCAGGTTCCCCTCGAGCCGGATCGTCCGGCCGAAGTTCTGCACGATGCACCACAGCCACGGCTTCCCGTAGAAGGCGTGCGTCTTCGTCCAGGCCGGGCTGCTCTCGCAGAACAGGTCCAGCACGACCATCCGATCGTCGGGCACCGCGTCGAAGAATGCCCGCGCCCGCTCCTCGGTCCAGAAAGACGGGTTGTTCACGAAGATCCAGCCCTGAACCACCCAGACCGCGTCGGGATCGACTTCGGTCATCGAGCCCAGGATGGCCCGGCTCAGGCGAGAGAGGTACTCGGGGTCCCCGCTCGGCGGGGTCATCTCGATGAAGGTGTCGCTCGCGTAGAGGTGGCTCGTCCCGTAGAGGCGCTGCTGCTCCTCGAGGAACATCCGCCCGATGTCGCGGAACGCGGGCGAGGTCGGCTCCAGCACCGCCGTCTCCCACTCGATCCAGCGGATGGTGCGTAGCTGCGCGTCGGGACGCACCCGGGTGATGGCCCGCGGAACGTGCCCGGTGAAGCCCTGCAGCACCGGCGTCATCCCGAGCTCCCGCTCGCGCGCGAGGATGCGGCGCTCGAGCGCGGCGTGCCGGGTGACCCACGACTTACCGAGCGACCCGCCCCAGCCGTCTAGGCAGCCCATCCATCCGAAGGGCAGGAAGGGCGGCCCGGCGAGGAACTGGTCCATCTCCGCCTCGGTGAGGCCCACACGGCGCCCGACCGCCTGCCACACCGCCTCCTGCCCGGTGACGGCGAGGGGCATGTTGATGCCGTTCAATGCCATCCAGTCGATCAGGCGCTCCCACTGGGCCCAGTCCCACCACGGCAGCGAGTAGCCGAACGCGCAGTAGTTGAGGAGGTACCTGTAACGGTGGGGGCTCACGCTCCGGCAGGCCGGCTTCACGTCGGGGAGAACCGCGGGCAGGCGCACCTGGCTACCGTACAGCGACACTTGGCAGTGGGCTTTGTGGGTGAGGTACCACTTCAGGCCGGAGGCGATCGCCACGCCGCCGCTCCCACGGATCACGACGCGTCCGTCAGCGGCCTCGACCTCGTACACGTCGCGTCCGTTGTCCTGGGGCATCGCCGCGAATGCGAACTCCGTCGCGCGCTCTCCGAGCAGGCGCTCCGCGAGGCCCATCGCGGCGGTGGGACCATCCGATGTAGCGCCGAGGCACGGGCCAACGCCCACGCCGGCGAAGGAGAGAACAACCATGACAACGCAGCAGAGACGGGCCATTCCGGGGCCTCCTGACTACGGCTACCGCGCCGGCGACCCGGAGTTGCAGAGCGCCGACCGCTCGAGAAGGCGCGGCCTAGTGCGTTTGGTCGCTCGCGTGCCCCTCGACGGCTGGCTCGCCCGCTAGCGCTGGTTGGTGGATCGGGGCAGCGCCCGCCGCCATCAGATGCACGTTCTCCACATAGTGGATATAGTCCACATAGGCCTCAACGAACTCCCGCCCGGCCTCAACGCTCTCGTCCGCGTGGCGCTTGGCCTCCACGACGCGTCCGAAGCGGAGGCGAATGCCCTCCCCCACTTCGGTGCTGAGGGCCTGAACGACGGACTCAACGTCGCCCCGCTCAAGGGCCTCGTCCGCGGCCTCGATGCCGGGGTCCACAGGGGCGCCCTCGGGCTCGATGCCCGTGAATGGCTCGCCCTCTCCGGCGCGGTGGAGCCGAACCAGGGTCTCGAAGAACCACATGTCCGCCAGCTCGCGGGCCTCCGCCGATCCCTTGCGCACGGCCAGGGCCCGCTCGAACGCCCTTCTGACCTCCTGCTCACGGTCCGGCGTCACCCACTTGAGCACGGGCTCCACCTGCCCTCGCTCGAGGGCGACCTTCGCGTCACGGACGACCGGCCCGTTCATGGTGTCGCAGTGTGCGTCCGCCCTGTTGGTGGTGGCGAGCGCGAGGCCGATGGCCATCGCGGCCGCCCCAAGGGCCAAGGGCACGAGCCCAAAGTGGAATCTCAGTCGATGCATGCTCAGACCCTCCCTGCTGTCGGCACTGAGCTCCGCGACCGACACGCCGGTCTCGGTGCTAAGTCATTCCTTCTGGATTGGTAGAGCATGGGGCCATACGGTTGCTCCGAGGTCGGTCATGGTGGCGGTGTAGTCGGCTACGGTTTGCTGTGGGCTGTCGCGCCACTGGT
>Ga0315280_10005333_pt1 | contig 18403 bp, 13 predicted proteins | sample YL17G06_40_MG_FD_203697 | JGI IMG/M metagenome (GOLD analysis project Ga0315280, IMG submission 203697) | Sediment microbial communities from Yellowstone Lake, YNP, Wyoming, USA - YL17G06_40 | ecosystem: Environmental > Aquatic > Freshwater > Lake > Sediment | place: USA: Wyoming | collected... | reverse complement strand
GAAATTATTTAAACCCAAAAAAGACCAATCCTATTTTATCTCCCATCATTTCCATTATGGGGAAATCATCGATAATCAAAGTGGAAATCCTGTTGATGAGGTGTTGATTGTCCTGATGAAATCTCCTAAGACCTATACCCGAGAGGATATTGTGGAAATACACTGCCATGGAGGGTACTTCATTTTACAGAAGGTTTTGGAATTAGTATTAAAGGAAGGGGCCCGGGTGGCCCAGCCTGGAGAATTTACAAAGAGGGCCTTTCTCAATGGCAGAATTGATCTCACCCAGGCTGAGGCGGTGATTGATCTGATCAGAGCAAAAACCCAGACCAGCCTTGAGATTGCCAACCAGCAACTGAGGGGATGGCTTTACAAGGAAATGGCCCAGCTCAAAGCACAAACGATCGAACATTTGGCCCTGATTGAAGCTCACATCGATTTTCCAGAGGAGGAAATTGAGCCGATTGCTTTTGGAGAGCTGAAGGGAGACCTGGAGAGAATGATCCATCAGGTGGAGGAGTGGATTGCCTCTTATGAAGAGGGAAGGATCTTTCGTGAAGGGATATCTTGTGCGATTGTGGGGAAGACCAATGTTGGTAAATCAAGCCTTCTCAATGTATTGTTGAAAGAAGAGAGGGCCATTGTCACCCCGATCCCAGGGACGACCAGGGATGTGATAGAAGAAGTCCTGAATATTTATGGGATTCCAGTGCGTTTGATGGATACTGCAGGTTTGAGAAAGCCTGCCGATTCCATTGAACAGGAAGGGGTGAGGAGGGCAAAGGAGCGGGTGGCTGACTCTGACTTCGTCCTGTTAATGCTCGATGGAAGTCGAGAACTTGATGCGGATGATTTAGAAATCTTTGGGGAAATAAGAGGAAAGAAGAGGGCGGTGATCATCAATAAAAAAGACCTTCCTCTAAGGATATCATTAGAGGAGGTGAAGAGTCGATTTAAGGATGACCCGATCGTCCTAATCAGTGCTCTTAAAAACGAAGGGATTGATGGCCTGAAGAAGACGATTTATACCTCATTGGTTCATAAAGAGGTAAGGGCAACGCCAGAGCATCTGATCGTTGCAAATATACGGCACAAAACTGCTCTTACTCAGGTGAGGGATAATCTTTCGAATGCCACGAAGGCATTGGAAGAGGGGATCTCTCTTGAGTTTATCGCCTTTGAAATCCGCGCTGCATTGGAAGCCCTCGGAGAGTTGGTTGGAGAGACAACTACAGAGGAGGTATTAAACCGCATCTTCGAGCAATTCTGTATCGGTAAATAGACCCCCAAACTTCCTTCCCCCCTGACTGTGTCGTAATGGTGGGCAGGGGACAGAGAGCCAGCTTCGGAAGCTTTAGAATTGCGGTTCTTTGAAGGTTATGGGTAACCGTCCTGATAATTGAAAATGATGTTTGCATGGTAAACAAAACTATGAATTTGTTCGCTAAAAGGTTTCGCTCTAAAGCCCCCTCAGCCGCCTCTCTATCCCCTGTCCAATTTGGAGACCGCTTAAGGACAGCCTTTGATTTTCTGCCTACTCTCTATTGCGACACAGTCTCCTTGTGGGGGAAGGTGGGGATGGGGGGTAGGAATGTTTCACGTGAAACATAAAGCTCCCCACATCCTTCTCATCAACCCCTGGATCACGGATTTTGCAGCTTATAACTTCTGGATAAAACCTCTTGGTCTCCTCTCTATTGCTAGTCTCTTAAGGGAAAATGCGTTTCGAGTCACGCTGATCGATTGCCTCGATTTCTCAATAAAAACCCAAAAATACGGAGATGGGAGGTTTTTTAAAACTAAGATTGAGAAACCTCTTCTCTTCAAATCCATCCCGCGGAATTATAGCCAGTATGGAATACCTGAAGAAATCCTGTTGAAAAGGTTTTCATTTATTGAAGAACCAGATCTTATTTGTGTTACTTCAGGGATGACTTACTGGTATCCAGGAGTATTTAAAATGGTTGAAATTATAAAGAAATTATTTAAAAACGCTCCCATAATTCTGGGTGGAATCTATGCGACTCTCTGTTATGACCATGCAAAAAAATATTCCGGTGTGGATATTGTCTTCAACGGAAGCGGAGAAGTGGAGATCTTAAAGTTGATCTCAGGCATCACTAAATTACGCATTCCGCAATCTCTCCGAGCCAGAGGGCTCTCTGAGCCGGAGGCCGAATTCCGCATTGATTCATTGCCCTATCCTGCCTTCGACCTTTATCCTCAATTTGATTATGTGTGTATTGTTACCTCCAGGGGATGCCCGTTAAGGTGTACCTATTGTGGTTCCCCATTCTTAACAAAGGGTTTTTTCAGAAGGGATCCCCTCAAGGTTGTTGATGAAATTGAATACTGGACAAATAAATATCAAGTTAATAATATTGCCTTCTATGATGATGCTCTTCTCATCGAGCCATCAAAACATTTTATTCCTATCATGAAAGAGGTCATGAAAAGGGGGATCCGCTGTAATTTCCACACCCCCAATGCTATCCATGTTAAAGAGATAGATGAGGAAGTAGCTGGTCTTCTATTTCGTGGTGGATTTAAAACCATCCGTCTCGGTTTTGAAACATCGAATAAAGACACGCAGATCGAGACTGGAAGGAAGGTGGACAATCAGGAATTCCGGCAGGCGATCAAACATTTAAAGAGGGTAGGGTACTCGGGCGAAGAAATTGGGGTATACATCATGATAGGATTGCCAGGCCAAAGGGTAGGGGAAGCTGAGGAAAGTATTGCTTATGTAAAAGAAACAGGTGCAAAGCCAATGCTGGTGGAATACTCGCCCATTCCTCATACTCCTTTGTTTGAAAAAGCAAAAAGAATGTCAAAATTCGATCTCGAAAATGAACCCTTGTATCATAACAATTCCATACTACCATGTCAGTGGGACGGGTTTACGATCGCAGACTATAAAAAGTTGAAGGAAGATTTGAGGAGGGGATGAATGAAACCCTACGAGATTGTAAAAGATATTTTTATTGTCGGTGGCCCAGACATCACCGATGGTCGAGATGGTTGCGTCTATCTTTTGAATTTGGGAGAACTAATATTGATTGATACTGGGGCAGGGTGGAGTGTTGAGAAAATTATTAAAAATATCGAGAAATTTGGATTTGATTGTAAAAACCTAAATAAAATCATTCTTACTCATTGTCATATCGATCATATCGGAGGCGTCCCAGAAATCAAGAAGAGGTTTGGGTCCAAGATATACATTCACAAATTGGATGCTCCACCTCTTGAAACTGGGGATTCGATTTTTACGGCTGCCAAATGGTATCAGACAAACTTTCCTCCAACTCCGGTTGATGTGAAATTGAATTCTCCGGAAGAAATATTAACGATTGGCAAGCAGAAGATTGTTTGCCTTCATACACCGGGTCACACTCCGGGATCAATATGTATCTATCTGGATAAAGATGGAAAACGAATTCTTTTCGGTCAGGATCTTCACGGTCCTTTGCTTTCCGAGTTTGGATCGAATCTCGAGGACTATGGCCGCTCAACTAAAAAGTTACTCGACCTCGATGCAGATATCCTCTGCGAAGGCCACTTCGGAATTTATAAGACAAAGAAGGATGTAAAAGACTATATCCTCTCCTACCGCCGCCAATACGGCGTTGAGTAACCCAACCCCACCACAAATATCCCCCTTTTCTAACCAATCATTACCCATAAATGGGGGGCTGGACACAAGGGACAAAGGTTGTCATGCTGATAATGTTGATATCAGTCTGAAATCATTACTATTCTTTAAGTCTGTCATTCCTGCGGAAGCAGGAATGACAGATATTTTCTTTGGGTCCTGGATTCCCGTTTTCACGGGAATGACACACAAATACGTTATGTTGGACCCTAAATTGAACCAATTATACCCCGTCTCCCTGTGTCCAGCAGATGACTGATGGGACACGTTCAGTTTTCTAAAGGGGGATTGAGGGGGATTATTAAATCTATCATTTTGGGAACTGTGGGGAGGGAGTAGAAAGAGAACCAGAGTTGGGTCGTTTGTGCATGTAATGAAGCAGCTCACATCTTAGTTACGATCTGTCTGCATCTCTTAGAAAAAACATTCTTGACAAAAGAGTATTTATAGCATACTCTTTTTTAAAGAGTATAATAATGTGGGAGTTTATATGGCAAAATATTTGAAGAAAGTTCAAGTGTTACTGACCGAGCAACAGTTAAAAGACCTCAAAGAGATTGCCTCTGAGAATCATAAGAAGCTTGGCACCCTCGTCCGTGAGGCTATCGAAGAGTACCACCTCAAGAAAAAGAAGCAGCAGAAGATTGCCGAAGCCGTGGACCGGCTCCTATCCCTTCCTGAAGTTCCGGCCCCCGAGAATTGGGAAGATTTTGAAAAAGAACTTGCCAGGACCCACGGATTCCATGAATGAGTAAGTCCATCTATTTCATTGATACAAATATTTTTCTTTACTCTGTCGGCCGAGACCATCCACTGAAACAAGCCTCTGTTGCCGCAATCCATCGCATTCGGGACGGTCAAATCACGGCTGTTATTAATACAGAAATCATCCAGGAGATACTCTATCACTTCCAGTCAATCAAGCAACTTCCTATAGGAATCCGATTGGCAAAAGAGGCGGTTTTGATCTCTGCTCGAATCTTCCCGGTGGAAGAAATAGATTTGTCAAGTGCCATTGAGCTCCTGGAGTCCTACCCTAAAATTCAAACGAGAGATGCCTTTCATGCTGCTACCATGATCCACAACGGGATAAAAGAGATCATCTCCACCGATCCTCACTTCGATCTCATTCATGAAATCAAAAGAATCGACCCGTTAAAACTCAATGGCAACTCTTCATGATCTGAAATTCAAGAAGAGGATCAAGATTTTTAAAAGGGAAGGGTGGATAATTAGAGAATAGAAATGAAGCGAATAGAAGAAGGATTTTAAAATTACTTTTAAAGTGAGGACCGTATGACAGGCGCAGAAAGTCTGATCCGTACCCTTGTCGTCTCCGGTGTCGAGGTTTGCTTCGCCAACCCAGGCACCACCGAGTTGCAGTTGGTCATTGCCCTTGACAGGCTTGAGACCATGCGTTGCATACTCGGAATGGCTGAAAGCGTTGTCACGGGCTGTGCCGACGGCTATGCAAGGATGGCAGGGAAACCCGCGATGACGCTGGTCCACTGCGGACCGGGTTTTGCCAACGGGATTGCCAACGTTCACAATGCGCGCAGGGCGAACACGCCGATGGTGAACATCGTCGGCGACCAGGCCACCTTTCACCGTCCGTTCGACCCGCCCCTGACCGCGGACACCGAAGGGCTCGCACGCTCGGTGTCGCACTGGGTCAGGACGAGCAGCCTTGCGTCTCAGGTTGCCTCTGACGCCGCGGCAGCAGTGCAGGCTGCGGCCAGTCCTCCGGGACAGATCGCTACGCTGATCGTGCCGGGTGATGTGGTCTGGGGCGAGGCGAGCGGCCCGGCTTTGCCGCTGCCCATGGCACCCAGGCCGCAAGTGGAGCAGGAGGTGGTCAGGGGAGTGGCGAATATCCTCCGTTCGTCAGAGCCAACGATGATGCTGCTCAACGGACAGGCACTTTGTGAGGCGGGTCTCGCAGCCGCCTACCGGATTGCCCACGCAACCGGAGCGATGCTTCGTGGGCCGACGCATGTTCCACGCATGGCTCGTGGTCGGGGCAGGGTGCCGGTGGATCGCGTTCCTTATGTGGTGGACACAGCCCTCCAGTTGTTCGCGGGGTTCAAGCATGTGATCCTCGTCGGCGCAAAACCACCCGTGGGGTTCTTTGCCTATCCTGGAAAGCCCAGCCTCATGGCGCCAGAAGGCTGCGCGATCCACTTGCTCGCCCGGCCCGAGCAAGACGCTGTGGCCGCATTGCAATGGCTTGCAGACGAGATCGGGGCGCCGCGCATTGTACCGATCGAGGAGGAGGGGCCGAAGCCCACCATTGCGAGCGGCCCTTTCGATTCCGAAGCTTTCGGAATGACGCTTGCAGCGCTTCTGCCCGAGAACGCGATCGTCTGCGATGACGCGGTTACCTCCGGCCGAGCGGTCTTTCCTGCAACGGTCAACGCCCCGCCCCATGACTGGATCCAGAGCACCGGCGGTGCGATCGGCCACGGCTTTCCTTGCGCCACAGGCGCTGCAGTGGCCTGCCCTGACCGCAAGGTCGTCTGCCTTCAGGCTGACGGAGCAGGCATGTACACACTGCAGGCCCTATGGACGCAGGCCCGGGAGAAGCTCGACGTGGTGGACGTGGTCTTTGCGAATCGAGTCTACAAGATCCTGTACGGCGAGCTGCGCGCGACAGGCGCCACACCCGGGCGTGCCTCAGACACCCTCTTCGACCTCGGCCGTCCGGACCTCGATTGGGTAGGGCTTGCCAGGGGCATGGGCGTGGAAGCAGTTCGGGTGGAAAGCCTGGAGACTTTTGCCGACACGTTCTGCGCTGCCTGCGGCCGCCGAGGACCCTTTCTGATCGAGTTTTGGATTTAGAATCGGGGCAGGAAATTTTTTGATCTGCCGGCAAGGGCTATTCAGCATATAAGCTCTGCTTAGACCTTACGGACACGAGAAACGCCTGCTTGCGCCTGCCTGCCGCAGGCAGGGTAGGCAGGGGCAAGGTCACGTTTTTAATAGGAACGCAGACAGAACAGTTGAAAGGTGAGGGTGGAATGAGATTTCTGAAAAGGAAAAATAAGTGTAAGAATTCAACAATGTCCCCCGGATCCGATAAGAAAATCAGGGCTAACAGAGGAAGAGTTTCTAAAATTACTTTAAGGCTCAGGAGAAGTCAAATATGGACAGTTTTACCGAAGACCAAATAAAACGCCAGGATTTTGTGGGCCAGCAAGTGCCCCGAAAATCCCGCATTGCCTGCCCTAAGCAGGTTGGCGGGTTAACGGGGCACAATAAAGATGATATTTCATCTCCGGGAAGCCTGGCCCGTGGGCGAGGAGCTTCACAATGAAATTATTGATCTCGTGAAACGACTTATTCCGTCAACAAGAGAGATAGAATGGGACATTGAAATGATCGGTGATATCAGAGATACAATCCAACATTGGTGATTTCGTAAAAAGTCTGAAAAGCCCATCATCAGTCATTCCTGCGCAAGCAGGAATCCAGTATTTTCAACTAGTTAGAATTCTCTGGACTCCCGTTTTCACGGGAATGACGACTTTTTACGAGTCCATCAACATTGGCTTGTCGATAAATATAAAATTGTTCATGAGCTGGAATTTTATCCATGATGATAGAAATATGAGAGTCTCACGGAAAGAGGTGCAAACAATGAGGATTAATTTTCAGAGGACAGAGGTTTGATAAAGCGATGGAAAGGATTAAAGGGAAGAAAAAAAGCACTTTCCTGTTAATTTTGATCTTTTCTACTATTTTTGATAAATTGGGTTCACATCGGCATGGGGAAGGAAGTAATCCGGGTGCTCTCCAAATACATAAATCGGCATAACGGAAATATATTCAGGGGGAAAAGGCTTTAAAATGAAGATTGACCCAGATGTAAAGCGCTTTCTTAGGTATCAATCAGTTATTGATGTTTTATATACGAAGAATTCCTTCCACAAGCCTGAGATTTATAAAGCCTTCCAAACTGAAAAGCCCCAGTTTATAGGTCGCGTGATTAAAGAATTAATGAGGGATGGATATTTAATAAACTCAGGAACAAAAACAAGGTCACACTACTCATGGACAACGAAGAAAGAAGAGTTCAACCCTGGGCGTTGGATCGATCGGCAAGTTTTTACCCCAACGATTAAACGATCCCCCTCTGCAGACCGTCCCAGGGAGCGCCTCCTCCGATTAGGCGCTTCAGAATTGAAAGTCTCAGAACTCTTGGCAATCCTAATTCGCTCCGGTCTTCAAGGCGAATCTGCAATACAGGCTGGCGAGAAACTTGCTACATTGTTTGGAAATGATCTTAGTAAATTTTCTCTGCAAGCGAGAGGAGAACTTAAACAAGTCAGCAGAGCCATAGGAGAGACCGCCTACTGTCAAATCATGGCAGGTCTTGAACTGGGTAAAAGATTGGCAAGCCAAAGAATAGCTGAACCGTTACCCCTGTACAAGATCCGAAATACCTCCGACGCCCTTGCATACTGCAGAGAACATTTTATGAGGTTAGCAACAGAAGCCAAACAAGAAGAATTTCATGTGGTCCTTCTGGATGAAAAGCATCATGTCATTAAGTCAGAACAGATCACTGTCGGACTCTTAGATAAAAGCCTTGCCCATCCCCGTGAAGTCTTTAAACCGGCTGTCAAAGAATCAGCTTCTGCACTCATTCTGGTTCATAACCATCCCAGCGGAGACCCTACGCCCAGTCAGGACGATAAGAACATAACAAAAGAACTCAAAAGAGCTGCTGAAACACTCGGTCTTAGAATTCTTGATCATATTATCCTATCCAAAGATAGAGCCTTTAGCATGGTCGAGGAGAAGATGCTGTAAATAAGGAGTATCCCCTCTTTAGCAAAGAGGGGCAATAATTTTTTCCCCTTTGAAAAAGGGCTTCCCATAATCTCCCCCTTTGTAAAAGGGGGATTAAGGGGGATTTTCAAAAGAATCATCATGACCGATACTGACATCAGCGAGGCAAAGACCAGAAAGTTGTTTATAGACAAGGCCCTTCTAAAGGCTGGCTGGGGTCCAATCCTTCCTTTCCGACTAAGCACCAAGTATTATACCCAGGGCTCTGTTGAAGAATACCCAACCAAGAATGGTCCGGCTGATTATATTCTCTTCTTCAAAGGGATACCATTGGCATGTGTTGAGGGCAAGAAATTGAATATAGGGCCTCAAAATGTTCTTCAGCAGGCCAAAAGATATGCACGAGGCTTTGAAGGAGCTCCTCACTCATTTGGCGATTATCATCTTCCTTTTGCTTATTCCACTAATGGAAAAATATTCTGGTTTCAAGATTTACGGGATCCGCTAAATCTTTCGAGAGAGGTTGCCGAGTTTCACACTCCCCAGGCACTGATGGAAATACTAAATAAGAACGAAGCTTCGGCGAAAGATTGGCTCAAAGACCATGAGATAGATAAAGGACATCTCTGGCCTTTTCAAATTGAAGCAATAAGCGCCATAGAACAGGCCATTCTTTCTCGAAAACGCCATATGATGGTTGCCATGGCAACAGGCACCGGCAAAACCTTTACGATCTTCAATTTGATTTACCGGTTGATGAAATCCGGTTATGCCAAGCGCATTCTATTCTTGGTAGATCGGCGTGCCCTTGCCGCTCAGGCTGTTACAACTGCCGCCAGTTTTGAGGCTGAGCCAGGACTAAAGTTCGATCAGTGCTATGAAGTTTATAGCCAGAGACTCAAGAGGGAAGATCTGGACGAAGATATAAAATTTGATCCTAAAATTCTTCCGGTCGAATATCTGACTAATCCAAATAGCCGAGACAGTTTCGTTTATATCTCAACGATCCAACGCATGCGGATTAATCTGTTTGGGTTTGAGGGTATGTTTTCTGCCCCTGAGGACAAGGATGATGATTCCGATGCTTCGAAATTGGATATTCCTAACCATGCCTTTGATGTCATCATTGCGGATGAGTGCCACCGTGGATATACAGCTCAAGAAGAAAGTAAATGGCGGGAGGTCTTGAACCATTTTGATGGTGTAAAAATTGGACTGACTGCGACACCCGCTGTCCACACCAAGGCTTTTTTTAAGGAAATTGTCTATAGCTACAATTATGAACGGGCTGTCCGTGAAGGCTATCTGGTTGACTATGATGCTGTTGCTATCCAATCGGATATTACACTCCGAGGGGTTTTCCTCAAAGAAGGGGAAGAGGTCGGGTTGGTAAATACCCAGACTGGACAGCTTAAATTTGAGACTCTGGAAGACGAGAGGGAACTTCCAGCCCCCACCACTGAGATCGACTGGACAGCTCCGGATCGAAACAGAAAGATTGTTCAGGAAATAAAAAAGCATCTCAAAGAGCAAGAAGCACAACTCGGCCATTTCCCGAAAACTCTAATTTTTGCTCAGAATGATATTGAACACATATCACACTGTGATCAGTTGGTTGAAGTTCTGAGGAGGGAATTTAACCGGGGGGAGGATTTCGTCCAGAAAATTACCGGCAGTCCATCTGTTGATAGACCTCTTCAAAGGATTCGTGAGTTTAGGAACCGTCAGAATCCGGGAATTGTGCTCACTGTGGATATGCTTTCTACCGGAGTGGATGTGCCGAGGATAGAGAATATTGTTTTCTTGCGACCCGTTCAATCCAGAATCTTATTTGAACAAATGATGGGGCGGGGCACCCGGCTCTGCCCTGAAATCCATAAAACCCATTTTACGGTTTTCGATTGCTTTAATGGCACTCTGCTGGAATATTTCAGAAAGACGACCGGCATTACAGCCGAAGCCCCTGTAAGGGCAACCAGAACTATCAAAGAAATCATTCAGGCCATCGCCAATAATGAGGATAGAGAATACAATATTGGTGTTTTGTCCAAGAGACTTCACCGGATCTCTAAAAATATTACTCAGGAAGGAAGGCTTCACTTCGAATATGTTCTTGGTTGTGACTTAACCGAATTCGCTAAAACACTACACGAGAGGCTTGAGCAGAAATGGGCAGAAACCATCAAGACATTACAGGATGAAGAATTCCTTGATCTCTGTGAAAAATATCCCCGACCTCAGAAAACGTTTGTCAGGGCTGAAACGGCAGAAGATCAAGTCTATTCAAGAATTATTTTCAGAGCCAAAGATGGCAGAGAGCTTGGGCCTCAGGGCTACTTGCAGGAATTTGAAAAATTCGTAAGAGAGAATCCGGAGCATATCGAGGCATTAGAGATTCTTCTCAAAAGACCAAAAGAATTTGATACGAAACAGTTGAAGACGCTGAGGGAGAGGCTGGCCACACAGCCAGATTACTTAGTGGATAAGTTTACTGAAAAAAATCTCCGGCGGGCTTGTAGCCAGGAATTAGCGGATATCATTTCCATAATCCGTTATGCAGCCAAAGGCGGAGAATTGCTTACGGTAGAAAGAAGAGTCGACAAAGCCTTGATGAAGATCAAATCTGACCGCTCGTTCACGGAAGAACAGAATAAATGGCTGGATCTGATCAGAAGGCATCTTATCGAAAATCTATTAATGGAAAAGGAAGACATCGAAATGCTTCCCATATTTGCCCGCGAAGGGGCCTCATGGCGTAAGTTAAACAGGCTGTTCTCGGGTGAATTGGAAACAATCATTCACGAAATCAACGAAGCTATCGCCGCCTGATAACACTCCTCTCCCCTTGCAGGTGAGGGTTAAGATCATGGACATATAAGTAAGCAAGAATGTTGTATGGATATCGAAAAACTGATTGAACAACCAGAGGGTCAGTTCTTAGAACGCAAGAGTTGTTATGATCGTTCTAAAGGGAAAATTCGTCTTCGTTCGGCAAGAGAAGTGGCACGAGACATTTCCGAAGTGCTCTCAGCCTTTGCCAACGCTGATGGTGGGACCCTTATCCTCGGAGTAGAGGATAATTGAGGGGTGACTGGCGTTCAATATCCCTCAGATAAAGAATCTATTCTTAAAAACTCAGCTCAACAGAATATTCGTCCTGCATTGAAATCGAAGATCGAGATCGTGGACTGTCAAGGCAAGAAATTATGGGTTTTTCAGCAGGATTGGGTTCCTACTGTTCATCAATTAAGCGATGGGCGTTATTTATACCGAATTGGAGAATCAAATGTTCCTTTCCCAGCAGAGCAGATTGAAGCGATCAAGGCAGCCAAGCGGCAGGCAACATTCGAAATGCGAATAATACCCACAGCAACAATGAATGATTTAGACGAACGCTTGATCTACGAAATTATTGAGCGGCTTGGAATCAAGGGTTCAATGGAGAATTTTTTATCTCGTTACCGCCTTATTGAATGGGAAAATGGAAACCCACGATTACCACTGGCAGCACTTTTACTCTTTGGAAAAGATCCCATCCGCTGGCATCCTCGTTGTGGAATCGATTTCGTCCGTTATGAGGGAACTGAAAGAAGATATGGGAGAGAGATTAATATTATAAAGCGAGCCCGTATTGAAGTTCCTTTGATCAAAATCATAGACGAGGCCTTTCAGACTATTAAACCTCATGTCAAAGAAAGACAAGTCCTCCATGATTTGTTCTTTCAGGAACGTCTTGAATACCCTACCTTCGCATGGCAAGAGGCGATTATTAATGCAGTGGCCCACCGTGATTATTCGTTAACAGGGACCTCTGTTGAAATTTGGATGTTTGATGACAGAATTGAAGTCCGGAGTCCAGGACTACCACCTGCTCCGGTAACTATAGAAAGACTCCGTAAGCGTGAGAGGGTTCACGCAAGTAGAAATCCTTTGATGGTAAGGTTATTTACAGACCTGGGTTACATGAGGGAAACAGGCGAAGGTATCCCAAGAATGTTCGAAGAGATGGAGCGAAATGGCCTCCATCCTCCTGATATATCTATTGAAGCAGACTCAATCTTCCAGGTTTCTCTCCGCAATCAACCTATCTATAATGAAAAAGACTTGGAGTGGTTAGAGAGATATCACCACCTGAAATTGAAGCCGGAACAAAAAAGAGCACTCATTTTCGGCCACTCCCATGGTGATAGTCTCACAAGTCGCCAGTATCAAAACATTTGCGGAGTAGACATTTATCAGGCTTCCCGAGACCTCAAGGACCTGGTAAAGAAAGGAGTCCTCGCTTTGCCCCAAAAAGGGGGGAGAGTTTATATGATCTTAGAGGAGCCTGTGCCTTTGCTTCAGAATGAAAAAAAGATTTTGCAAACGTTATTTCCAATTTTTAACGTCTTTAAACAAAAAGACTTTTTGACAAATACGGATATTCGAAAAGCAATGAAGGTGAGTCGGGTTCAAGCTTCCCGGATTGCACGTGAGTTGGTAGATTTAGGATTTTTAGTCAAGGACGGGCGGGGAAGAGGAACTCGCTACCTGCGTCCAAAGGCTAAAAATGAATCATCCTCAAAGTGAAATGCATCATTCTAAATGTCTTTTAGGATAGTTTTAATATGATTCATTTCCCCTCATTCTATTTCACCCCTGGGTAGCGAGGGGGAGCTTACGGGCATCATAAACAGCGGGTATTTTAGGTCCCAGCCGTCTACCCATCGAGGGTACTTTACTTCTAATCTCTTCCCTTTGGGGAGGGGGTGACACCGAAGTAAGAAAAAAAATCCCTCTCTCGCCAGGGGAGAGGAAAAAAACCCTCCCTCTTGATGGGGGAGGGTGAGGGGGACAAAGGATAATTATGACCGACATTGTAGGTAAACTCTGGGGATTCTGCCATACTTTGCGTCACGATGGAATTGACTATGGTGATTACATCGAACAGTTGACCTATCTTCTTTTCCTAAAAATGGTTGAAGAAAAAGGAGTGGAGATACCGCCTGAGTATTCGTGGCCAGTCTTAAGGGAAAAGTCCGGCATTGATCTGACTGATCATTATGTGGCTACCCTTAGGGGATTGGGAGAACAACCTGGGATGTTGGGGGCCATTTACGCTGGCGCTTTGTCCCGATTTAGTAACCCGGTAAACCTGAAACGCTTGGTCAATCTTATTGACGAGATTGAATGGACGGGTCTTAACATAGATGTAAAAGCTGCGGCCTATGAAGGTCTTTTGGAAAAATCAGCATCAGAAGGGAAGAAAGGAGCCGGTCAATATTTTACTCCTCGAATCCTGATCCAAACCATTGTTCGATGCGTGAGGCCCGATCCTCGAAAGATAAAAGGCTTTACCATCCATGACCCTGCAGCCGGCACCGGTGGGTTTTTGGTCTGCGCCTATGAATGGCTGATCGAACAAACCAAAGGCGGTCTTGAGCGTGAAGAAGCCAAACGCATTCTCAGTTCTACTTACTCCGGAACCGAACTTGTCCACAGGCCAAGGAGACTTGCCTTGATGAACCTTTATCTTCATGGCATACAGGCCAACATCTATTTAGGAGATGCCATTTATGAACCCAAAAAAGTTCCAAAAAATGGAGGTTATGAATGCGTTATGACCAATCCTCCCTTTGGAACCAAAGGAGCTAATCAGGCTCCCAACCGTGATGACTTCACGGTCGCCACAAGCAACAAGCAACTCAACTTTGTCCAGCATGTGATGAGTATTCTTAAGCCGGGTGGACGTGCCGCCATCGTTGTTCCCGACAACGTCCTCTTCGCCGATCAGGCTGGCGAGGTATTCAAGCTCCTCACTGAGGATTGCGACCTTCATACTGTCCTCCGTCTCCCTAACGGCACTTTTACTCCATACAGCCCCGGCACAAAGACTAACGTTATCTTCTTCACTAAAGGATACCAGACCGAAACCATTTGGGTTTACGACGCCCGCACTAATGTCCCAAGAATTACCAAAAAGGATCGTCCTCTCACCCCCCAGCATTTTGCAGGGTTCGAATCATGCTTTGGTTCTGACCCTAATGGCCATTCTAAACGCAATCCCAAAGATTCAAAAGATGACCGCTGGCGGTCTTTCACTATCAGCGAAATTAAGGATCGTGACTTCAAGATTGACAGCCTCAAGTGGCTCAAAGATGAATCGCTTGACGACGCAGATGAGTTGCCAGAGCCAGAGGAGTTGGCTGCTGATGCCATTGCTGAGCTTAAAAATGCGGTAGAAGAATTGAGTGCAATTATTGGGATGCTCGAATTTGGCAACAATACCGAAAAGACTAATATGATTAAGGATATTAAATGACAATATCTGAAGTCGAGGGAGATTTCCACGAATTGCCGATAGAAAGTGATGGTCTTCCAGACGGGTGGATTTTAGCATGCCTTTCGGATGTAGCAAACACTCGTCTTGGAAAGACACCACGGAAGTCAGATTATAGGGATAATGGCATCCATCGTATTGTGAAGTTCAGAGACATTACAGGTAAGGGTATCAACTATTCGCAATCCAAAGCCGCTTATGTTGCAAATAATTCTTCTGCCTTGAAAGGGTTACGCCCTTTGTCCATCGGAGATGTTCTAGTCACGGCCTCTGCACACTCTGGGGACCAAATAGGAAAGAAGTGTGCCTGTGTTGAAACTTTGCCAGAAGTAAAAGGTGGAGTCTATTTCGTCGGAGAGTTACTTGGTATTACGAGCGATTCAAGAATAATGCATAGCAAGTGGCCCTACTATTGGTTTCTCAGCGAAAACGGATTTAAAACCGTTCAGGCAGCGGTAGCTGGCGTCCATTTAACAAGTGGACGCGCTCAAAACATCCCAATTCCTGTTGCTCCTCTAGATGAACAAAACCGTATTATCCAAAGATTAGATGCGCTTCTACGATCATTAACTGCGGCGCACGATCATCTGGTCAAAGTACCATTGGTCCTCAAGCGTTTTAGACAGGCCGTCCTCGCTGCCGCCTGCTCTGGCCGCCTCACCGCCGACTGGCGAGAAAAAAACCTTGATGTTGAACTGGCAACAAGACTTTTAAGCCGGATTCAGCAAGGCAGAAAAAAGCCAAAAAAGTCACACATAAATAGAGCATATGGGGAGGAGAATATCTACTTTGATATTCCTGATAGTTGGTCCTTTTGTTTTTTTGAAGATATTTGCTCGAATAAACCTCATGGAATAAAAGCTGGGCCTTTTGGGTCATCTTTGACTAAAAGTTGTTATTCTTCCTCTGGGTACAAAATCTATGGGCAGGAACAAGTTATTAGGGGGGATGTTAACTATGGTGATTATTATGTAGATGAGAAGAAATTTTTAGAGTTGAAGTCATGCGAGGTTGAGGCACGGGATTTACTGATAAGTTTAGTTGGAACGATTGGAAAGGTTTTAATCATCCCAGGTAGATTTGAAAAGGGTATTATTAATCCCCGGCTCGTTAAAGTATCATTACATTCAGAAATTTCTCCCGAATACATTGCAAAATACCTTAGTTCACCCCTCGCCATAAATATTTTCAAAAGAGATTCGCATGGCGGGACAATGGAAATTCTAAATTTAAAAATGTTAAAAGGGCTGCCGATTCCACTTCCACCTGTTATTGAGCAGCATGAGATCGTGCGCCGAGTTGAATCAATGTTCAAATTGGCTGACGTAGTCGAGAAGCGAGTGGCGAGAGCGACAGGAGAGGCTGAAAAGCTCACCCAGGCAATCCTGGCCAAAGCCTTCCGGGGTGAATTGGTCCCAACCGAAGCCGAACTCGCCCGCCGTGACGGTCGTGTCTATGAAACTGCTTCCGAACTCTTAGCCCGCATCAAATCCCAAAGAGATGCAAAACAGGTATCACAAAAAGTCCGCAGGAATCGAAGCTGAGAATAAACATGGTTAGCAGATGTTGGTAATTCTAATTTTTAATTTCAAAGACAAAGAGTTATGATAGTATTAGGGGCCAGAAAATAAAAGTTTTATATCCTGGAGAGTAAAAACATTACGCTAAGTGAAGAGAAGAATAATATGAGAATCGACACACTAGACTTGATCCAATACATCGTGTGCTCTGCAACCGAGAAAGGAATGAAACTGAGCCCAATCAGGCTGGTTAAATTCCTTTACTTAGCTGATTTATATTGGGCGAGGGAGAACGAGGGGGCAACACTAACAAAGTGGCCATGGAAGTTTGTTCATTACGGACCGTTTTGCAGTGAGTCACTGGCATACATTGAAAAGGCTCATCACGATGGATTGATAGAAAAAGATAAGTACGAAAGCAAGTTTACGGATGATGATTATTTTGTGTATTGGTGTGAGGAAAATAGAATGGATATTGAACGCAAGCTCCCGATATACTTGACTTCTCCTCTTCACGAGGCGATTTCAAAATGGGGTGATGAGACTTTCGGACTCTTGGATTATGTTTATTTTGAAACCGAGCCAATGCTCGATGCGAAAAAGGGGGATTTGTTAGACTTCTCAAGGGCGAAAAAGCCCGCAGTCCCAGAAGAGATAGAGATGGTGAAATTATCCTCTAAACAGCTTGCTAAAGGGAAAGAAATCATGGAGAGGCTGAAGAGCAGGTATAAGAGGGGTTTTCAAAGAGCAGAGGTATTCAAGCCAGTTTACGATGAAACCTACCAGCAAGGGATTAAATCCTTAGATGAGGAAGATCTTCAAGGGGAACTTTCGGGGAAAGCCGAGATTTTGGTGGACTGATGGGTATCACCCAACTGATTACTCAATTTTACAGGAAATTGCCGAGAGAAACCTTTAGAAAAGAGCCTACTATTGGCCAACTATTTTGGATGCCATCACTCCACATAAACAAGATTCCAATGATAATGGAGGTCGAGAGGGCTGATCCGAAAGAAGTCTATGCAGCAAAATTCCATGTAAGAAATTTGAGGGAAAATGATTTTAAAGCCAGAGAAAAATTGCCCATAAAATCTTTAAGTTTACGAATAACAGAGGAATTAATTGTAAGCAAAGCAAAGAAAAGGCCAGCAGTTGTAGCGTGGGGTTCGCCTATGATATTCGAGGATATGGAAAAGCTTTTAACTTCAATAGGTAGACCTCATTTACAAGAATATTGCATAGCCGTTATTCCTATTTACAATATTGAAACGGTCGACCACGCAGGAGGTTTCCCACCTGTAATGGTAAGCAGAATAAAGGCTTTAATGTACAATCAGTTTTTTTATTGCCCAACTGTGACGGATATTGGCGTTACAGGAGGTGTTGCAAGGCTCGATAGAATCCAAATTATTCTTCCCACCGATAGGGCAGTGTATGATCCGTTACCAATAGCCCTTAGTGAAGATGCTTTGGCTGTGCTGTTATCAATGTTTAGATCTTGGTTCGGTTCAGTGGAAGAAGATCTGAATGCGTACAAAGAGCTTTTAACAGGGACTTTACCACCTGAAGCGTTGCCGAGAACCACGGCTTAGGAAAGAATAATGACCGAAGAGTCTTCCGGCGCCCACTTGAAAATCTACACAATAGGTCACTCCAATCACTCGTTGGAGACTTTCTTGAATCTGTTACGGGATTTGAGAATTGACGTAGTGGTTGACATAAGGTCTAGACCAAGTTCACAAGTCGTCCCCCACTTTAATCGGAAACCATTAGAGAATTCGTTGAAATTGAGCGGATTCAAATATTTATATTTTGGAAAAGAACTTGGTGGTAAGCCGGACGGCAAAGAATATTACGATGCCAACGGCCACGTCCTATATAGTCTGATTGCGAAATCACCGCCTTTCGTTCAAGCCATTGAGCGTTTGTTAAAAGGGATTCAGGAATACCGTGTTGCTCTGCTTTGTGGCGAGGAAAATCCCTCGAATTGTCATCGCCGACTGCTTGTAGGTAGGGTTCTCCAGAATTATGATGTAAACCTCCAACACATTCGTGGCAATGGCAGAGTTCAGTCAGAGGAAGACCTTCTTAACGAGGGTAGGGAGAAAGATGAAACTCAGC
>Ga0315280_10005332_pt1 | contig 18404 bp, 18 predicted proteins | sample YL17G06_40_MG_FD_203697 | JGI IMG/M metagenome (GOLD analysis project Ga0315280, IMG submission 203697) | Sediment microbial communities from Yellowstone Lake, YNP, Wyoming, USA - YL17G06_40 | ecosystem: Environmental > Aquatic > Freshwater > Lake > Sediment | place: USA: Wyoming | collected... | reverse complement strand
TGAGGTGCGTTCCGAAGCGGAGCTTCGGAACGAAGAATGAGAGTGCAGGCGAGACGCCTGCACCACAAGGTGGTTTGGGAGGATTCGCCATGAGATCGCTGATTCGCGTGGTTGTGTTGGTGCTGCTTGTCATGGGTTGGCGGCAGCAGCTCCGGGCGGCCGACGCGTCGGACTTGCGCCTCGTGCCGTTTCCAAAGCACGCTCAGTTGCAGCCTGGCACGTTCGACCTCCGCCGCCCGCTGGTGTTGGAGGTCCCGGAAAAGGGCGGCGACGTGATCGCGTCGCAGATCACCCAAGAGTGCAAGCGTGCCGGCTTGCCCGAGCCCAAGGCGCCGAAGTACCGAGGGCCGAGCACCGGTTTCGTGCTCCGCGCCGAACGTAGCCTGGGCACGCTCCTGGACACCGGTTTCTCCGAGGAAGACCGCCCAGAAGGCTACCAACTGTTCGTCCAGCCGGACGCGATCCTCGCCGCCGCACTGAGCGACACCGGCACGTGGTACGCGGCACAGACGCTCGTTCAACTCATCCGCGCGAATCGCCGCGACGACAAGCTTCCGTGCCTGTACATCCATGATCGGCCCTCCCTCCGCTGGCGGTGCTTCCAGGACGACATGACGCGCGGGCCAAGCTCGAAGCTCCAGACGCTGAAGTTCGAGGCGGACTTGGGGGCGTATCTGAAGTTCAACCTGATGACGTACTACATGGAGTACCAATACGCCTTCAAGAAGCACCCCAAGATCGGGCCGGCGGACGGCTCGCTGACTCCGGAAGACCTTGCCGCCCTGGTGGCTTATGCCAAGCCGCGGCGCATGGACGTCCTGGGGAACCAGCAATCGTTCGGCCACTTCTCGCAGATCCTGAAGCACCCGGAGTATGCGGCCCTGCGCGAAGGGTCGGACGTGGTTTGCCCGGTGAAGGAGGAGACGTATCGCCTCTTGGACGACATGTACGGCGAGATCTGCCCGCTCTTGCCGTTTGAGTTCTTCAACGTATGCTGCGATGAGACATGGGAGCTGGGCAAGGGGCCGAGCAAGGAGCTGGCCGCGAAGATCGGCGTGGGCGGGGTGTACGTGCGCCACATCCGCCGCATCCACGACCTGCTCCAAACGAAATACAAGAAGCGGATGATGATGTGGGGCGACATCATCCTCCAGCACCCCGAGAACCTCAAGGAAATCCCCACGGATATGATCATGCTCACCTGGGGCTACGATGCCCGGGCGAGCTTCGAGGACCAGATCGTCCCGTTCGCGAAGTCGGGATACCAGTTCTTCGTTTGCCCGGGGGTGAGCGACTGGAGCCGCATCCTCCCTGACTTCGAGGTGGCGAAGGTGAACATCCGGAACTTCGTGCGCGACGGAGTCAAGCACGGGGCGATTGGGATGCTCAACACCGATTGGGAGGACGACGGCGAGGCCCTGAAGGCCGTCAAGTGGCACGCCGACGCCTGGGCCGCGGAGTGCGCGTGGAACGCGTCGAAGACGCCGTACGAGGCGTTCAATCGCCGCGTGGGGGCGGTGCTCTTCGGCGAGAAAGGGGACCATTTCGGCCAGGCCGTGGAGCTGCTCGCCAAGACGCACCGCATGGCCGGCATGCGCGGCATGAACAACAGCCGCTTCTGGGAGAACGACTTCGCGCCGCAGCGCTCGCCGCAAGCGATCCAGGCGTCCGCCGAGCGGCTCCTGGCGGCCGTGCGCCCGGCCATCGAACACCTGATGGCCTGCCGCAAGGAGGCGGTGGTCAACACCCACATATTAGATGTCTATCTGTTTGGCGCGCGGCGCATGGAGTTGATCGGCCAGCGCATGCTCGACGGCTTGGAGGCCGCGCGGCTCTACACCCGCGCGTACGAAGGCGCGGCGAGCGATGCCCTGCCGCTCTTGCAGAAAGTGCAGTTCCTGGTCCGCGGCAACCGGGATGCCCACGAGGCCGTGGGCAAGCAGTTCGCCACTTTGTGGCTTAGCGAGAGCAAGCCGTACGCCCTGGATTGGACCACGAAACGCTATGCCGCCACAGTACAACGCTTCGATGACCTGTCGCGGAAATTGGCCGACGCCAAGAAGGCGGCCGAGGCGGGAAAACCGCTCCCGCGCCCGGAGTCGTTGGGGCTTGCCCTCCCTGAAAAGTTCGCCCGCAGCGCCCGGCCGCACGAGATCCGCTCCGACCCGCTTGCCCCCGAGACGCCGCGGAGCGACAAAACGGCGACCCATCGCGTGGGCCTCCGCGTTCGGGCCGGCTCGGTCGATCGCTTTGATCTGCCGGTCGAATTGGACGTGCCGCTGCCCGAAGGGACCGCCGGCAAGCCGATCCGAGTCTTCTGCCAGCGCGAGGGGACCGGCCCGCAGGAGGTCCTCGGGCAAATCGACCCGTGCGAAAAGCCGAACCGCGCCCGGCTGACGGTCGTCATTCCCGGTCGCCTCGCCAAGGGAAGCGAGGCCCTCGTGCAGGTCTACCTGGGTACGAAGGGGGACAGTCCCATTTTCGCTGCGCGAAAATTGGGACAGTCCCCTGCGCGAAAATCGGGACAGTCCCCACTACCGCAGGCGGTCTCGACCAGGGATGCGCCGAATGGAATGAAGTGGATCGAGAACGACAAGACCGGCTCCGCCGGACGCTCGATCTGAAGAACCAGCCGGAGGTGATTCTCCACGCGGCTTTTCCCCGTTGACTTTCCCCCCATTACGCGGCTATGTTGACGCTGTTCGGGACCTTTCCAATCGCATGGTCTGGCGGATCGTTCCGTGCGGCATCCGGTGATTCAGGGTTCCCAGTCGTGGTTTCTCGGGCAATTCCAACCAAAAGGAGCGATTTGTGACCCAGATCTACGTAGGCAACCTGGCATACGGTGCCACGGAGGATGATCTCCGCCAGGCGTTCAGCGAGTTCGGACAGGTTTCTGCGGTGAACATCGTCTCGGATCGCCAGACCGGCCGGCCGCGGGGCTTCGCGTTCGTCGAAATGCCGAACGCCGCCGAGGCCCAAAAGGCGATCGAGGGCCTGAACCTCAAGGAGATTGCGGGCCGGGCGGTTACCGTGAACGAGGCCCGTCCGAAGACGGACCGCCCCCGCGGAGGTGGGGGAAGAGACCGCGGCAGTTGATAGGGGCAGCCTGCTCAAGCCATGATGTTTCGACCGCTGACACACTCCCGTTGCCGCTCGCCTGGACCACGGATCGCAGGCCCTCTGGCGATCCTCTGCCTCCTGGCGCCCGGCGTCCCGGCGGGGCTCGCCGTCGCGCAAGGCCAGACCCAGCCGGCACCGGTGAAGCTCTTTGTGCAACAGCCCTTGGGCCCGCTGGAGATCGACAGGATTGCCCTGGGTCAGGGAGGGCTCTCCGAGGAACCGATGTGGGAAGACCGCGCGGCCGAAATCCGCGCCCTCAGGCCGCGGCTGGTGCGACTCTTCATCCAGGAGTATTTCGACCTCTTGCCCGAGCCGGGCCGGTATCACTTCGAGACCCTCGATCGCTCGGTGGAGTTGATCCTCAAGACCGGCGCGAAGCCGCTCATGAGCATCAATTTCAAGCCCCGCGTCCTCTTTCCCAAGATCAACCAGGACGTTGTGGAGCCCTCCGACTACGGCCAGTGGGAGAAGCTGGTCTATAGCCTCGTTCGACATTACCGCGAGCGCGGGGCGGGGATCCGCTACTGGGAGGTCGCCAACGAGCCCGATATCGGCGAGGACGGCGGCTGCCCCTATCGTTTCCGGCCGGCCAGCTACGCGCGCTACTACCAGCGCACGGCGGCGGCGATCCTGCGGGCCGACCCGGATGCCCTCGTGGGCGGGCCGGCCCTGGCCAGTTGGGGCTCGCCGATCCTGCCTGCGCTGTTGGATTCCTGCGAGCGGGAGAAGGTTCCCCTACACTTCGTCTCCTGGCACATCTACAGCAGCAGCCCGCAGCAGATCCGCGGCACGATCGACCGGGTCAATGCCTTGCTGAAGAAGCATCCGACGCTCAAGCCCGAGACGATCCTGGACGAATGGAACATGGCGCTGGGGTCGCCGCCGCGCGACCCGCGGTTCCAGCCGTGTTTTGTGGCCGAGGTCGCCTGGCAGATGAAGGAGGCGGGGCTGGACTGGTCGTGCTACTACCACATTCGCGACTATCACGTTTCTCGCGAGCGGTTTGCCCCATTCATGTCGCCGGCCGGGGCGACCTGCATGGCCAGGTGGTGGAACCAGACGCCGCAGTACGACGGCCTGTTTGACTTCGACAACAAGGTCCGCCCGGTCTACTTCACGTTCAAGCTCCTGTCGCGTCTGACGGGAGACCGTTTGCGGCTCGTCTCGGGCCACCGCTCCGTCCACGGACTGGCCTCACGCGACGAAAAGCTCGGCCGCTCCAAGTTGCTCCTCTGGAATTTCGCCGACTCGCCGGCCGAGGTCGATCTGATTCTCGAACAGATGCCGGCCGATCTGGTCGCCAGTCCGCTGGTTCTGGATGCCGCGGCGGCGGGCGACGCCGAAAGCGTCCGCCTGCGGCCCGAGGCCGCGATCGAGTTGAAACGGGGCGGACCGGCCCTCCGCGTCGGGTTTGAGCCCTACGGGGTGAGGTTCTGGTCCTTCCAGTCGCGCGGCAAGGAGCCTCCCGCGAGACCCTAGCTGGGATGCGATTGAATCCCGTCCGCAGCGCTCGCCGCCGCCCGGGCGGTACGCGTCGTGCTGCGATGGTCGTCCGGTCAACGTCCAAAGCCCAGGGGTTGCAGCCCCTGGGCTTTCGGGAAAATGGCTTCAGTGAAACTTGCGCTGGTACGCGAAGATCGCCGCGGCCGTGCCGAGGTTCAGCGAGTCCATGCCGGGCTGCATGGGGATGGTCACGCGGCAGTCGCAGGCAGACAGCGTCGGGGCATCGAGCCCAGCGAATTCGTTCCCCAAGACGATCCCCACGCGCGGCGGCCAGCCGACCTCGGCGAGCGACTCGGCACTGTCGTCCACCACCGCCGCGAAAAGCTGAAAGTGCCGTTCCTCCCTGAGCCGCCGCAAATCGGCCGCGAGCTCCGCCGTCTTGACCAATGGGACTTGCAGCACCCCGCCCATCGAGACCCGCAAGCTCCGCCGCGAAAACGGGTCGCACGAGCGCGACCCGAGCAGCACGCCGTCGATCCCGAAGGCCGCGGCGGTGCGAAACACCAGCCCCATGTTCTCCGGCTTGGTGATCTCGGGGCAGATGAGCAGCGTGAGTTCGGCCGCGGCTTCCTTGCCGCGGAGCAAGTCATCGAACCGAGCGGGCACGGGCCGCCGTCCGGCCGCCAGCACGCCTTGGTGGAACGGAAAGCCGACGATCTCGCGGAGCAGATCGGTCCGTGCAACGTAAAGCGGCGCCCTGCCCGCCACCAACGCCTTGAACTCCTCGGCAAACCGATCCGCGACCAGGACCGACTCGGCCTCGTAGCGGCTGGCCAGGAGCCGCCGCGTGACCAAGGGCCCCTCGGTCACACAGATCTCCTCCCCGCGCAAGGTCCGGTCGCGCAGGTTGCGGTAGGCCGCCACACGGGGGTCGTCCAACGACTGGACGCGTTCCACAAGAGTCACTTCGTGCGGGGCTTCCGTTTCGGAGTACATTGCCTCTCGCACAGTCTCTCCGCGTCGATCGTGAGGATCGCCTTCAGCGGCGCGGACCTCACAATGGTTGAAACAGCTCCGTCATGCCCGCGCTTCCCCTGATTAGCGCATTGGCCAGCCACCGTGTTGGCCGATTACTTCGTCAATCCCGGCCATCAGGCGCATGGTCTCGCTGAGGGCGACGACGACCTTCTGGTAGTGCTGCGTGTCCTCGTAGGTGAGTTTCCGGCCCTTGCGGTCCTTGAGCCATTTGTGGCACACCTGGTAGCCGCCGATGCGGAACTCCCAGACCGCCTTGGGCACGCCGGCGAAGTATTGCGTCTTGTTGATCCAGACGCGAGCGTCTTTTTCGGTGTATTGCACCTTCTCCACCACGTTGTCGCCCTTGACCGGCCAATCCGTGAGAAAGTCATCGACCTTGGGCGATTCCAAGAGGTGGAGCGCGACCAGATCGGCCCCTTTGGCGGCTAAATCGCGGAACAGCTTCAGGTCGCTCGTCAGCGGCAATCGCGGGAAGTCGATCTTGAGGAACTCGGCGTAGCGCGTGCGGTACGTCGGCGAATGAAACACCGCGTAGGCGTAGTGAAAGATGTCTTCCGGGCCAACTGTCTTGCGCAAGTTACCTCGCCCTTCGGCGACGAACTGCACGCCGAGTCTCGTGTTGAGGGCCTCGACGAACGTGGCGGAGAGGTTAGGCAGGCGGCCGTTTTCGTGGGCAAATAGGTCCGGGGGCAGGTCGCCGTTCCGTCGGACATACAACGGAAAGAGGTAGTTGACCTCTTTGAGCGAGACGGCGTGGTGGTCCAGCATCTCCCGCGTACACAACACGTGTTCGAAATGCCCCGTTTCCACGCTGCGCGTCGTTGCCAAGGCCAGGTTGTCCGCTCCCATGTGGCGCATGACAGCGTCGCGCGGACGCCACACGACCGACGGATGGTAGTATATGTGGCGGACGTCGAACGGACGGTATAACACTCTCGCGAAGTGACGGTCGCGGTGCCGCTCGGCAATCAGATCACGGCGGGCGTGGCCAACGCGCCAAGCGTAGTTCTCGCTGAGGCCCAGACGGCTCCTGATGGACTCATCGGACTCATCGGGGTCGCAGAACAACTCGATGCGCCTGTTTAATTCGGCGCGATCCAGGTCGACGACAAACTGATCGCGGGCAGTGACGATGCCGGAGGTGTTCATCGGAAAGGCGTCCTTCACCTTCCAAAAACGCTCGTATTCGCGGCGATGCTTCTCACTGCGCGGAACAAAAAAGTAGTACGGCGTTGAGGGCGAGAGTTCCTTCCAAGAGACAGTCGCCACGTCGCAGTCCAAGAGGCGCTCGTATTTTTCTGGGCGTGTTCCCCAAAGCTCCGCGTGAAACACCGTCGCCGGGCCGTGATGTTCCGGCCGGCGGATGAACGTCGTAATCGCCACGCCCTGCTGAATGTCGAAGACGTTCTCATCGTTTCCTCCGCCCGGAGGCCGCTGGCGCTTCTTCGTGCTCCCGTGAAGGTCGAGGACGTAAATCTCGTCGAAGTCCCGCCGCAGCGATTGGCGCATTCCCCGAAACGTCGGGTTGTCGAGAAACCCGTGGTTGGTTATCATGGCGACGATCCCTTGCCCGGTCTGGGCAATGCGCCATTGCGCGAAACGCAAAAACTTCACATAGTCGTCGGCCAGCCACACTTTCTTCTCGCCCAGCGGCCGGCCGTCCACCTGCCGGTAGTCCTCGACGAGTTGACTTATCCATTTGCCACGGTTGGCCGAGATGCCGCTATACGGCGGATTGCCGAGGACCACCAGAATCGGTTTGTCGCGCTTTATCTCGGCGGCCGCATTGGCTTCCTCGGCGACCCAGCCGGCGAAGAGCTGTTCGCTCTTCTTGGCGGCCTCTTCCAGGGTATTGGTGAGATAGATGCCCAACCGCTGGTCGGATCTAAACTGATAGCCCGTCTCCTGCAACTGCATACCGAGTTTCAGATGCGCGACCGCGTAGGGGGCCATCAGCAGCTCGAAACCAAAGACGCGGTTCAGCAGATGCTTGGCGACGTAGTCGTCCCACGCGCCTCCTTGCTTGGCGAACTTCCGGCGGATCTGCTCGATTACGAAGTACAAGAACGTGCCGGTGCCGGCGGCTGGGTCGAGAATCAACGTGCTTTCGTCCGCCAGCCCTTTTGGGCGATTGAAACGAATCTTCAGCAGATGATCAATCGACCGCACAATATAGGTCACCACGGGCTCGGGCGTATAGTAGACCCCGCGCACCTCGCGCATCTTCGGATCATAGGCCGCCAGGAAGGTTTCATAGAAGTGGACGACCGGGTCTTCCTTGCCTTTGCCCTTATCGAAGTCCGTGAGGATTTCAGGCATGTCGGCGTGCTTGAGTAGCTCGACGACGTCGTCCACGGCCCAGGCGATGGAGTCGGGCATGTCCACGCCGGCGATCTCGGCAAACAGCTTGCGGAGGAACGGATTGGTCTTCGGCAGGTTGAATGCCGCCAGCTCGCGGGAGAAGGGCTTGCCCGGCGGCGCGTGGACCCGCGCGGCGAACAGGCCGTAGGCCAAGGTCTGCGCGAACATGTCGGCGAACTGCTTGGCGTCAAGGTCGGGGATGAGCGTTTCGCGGAAGGCAGCGAGCCAGTTGTGCAGCCAGCCTTCTTCCTTCTCGTGCTCGAACGTGTTGACGATCAGGTCGCGGATGATCCGCGTCATGCCCGCCATGCGCTGGGCCAGTTCCCTGGCGGAGGCGACGGTCAGGGCGGGCTGCTCGAAAAAGGCGGTGAGGAGCTCCGCGAGTTTCTGTTCCCCATCGGGCAGCGGCTTGACCTTCCCTTTGGCGTCCAACTCGGCGATGCGCACAGTCAGCCGTTTCTGGCCGCCGACGAACCACCGGAACTGCAAGTAGTCGGTGAGAAGCCAGTTGGGAAGGGCGTCGCGGTAACGGATGAATTGCTCACCGTGCGGGCCTTTGCCGCGCTCCATCTCGTCGAGATTCGTGCCGATGTCCTTGGTCTCGACGTGGCCGAGCGGTACGCCCTTGCGGACGACCTGGAAGTCGGGGCTTCCGCAGAGGATTCGCTTCGGCTCGTTCGTGGCCGTGATGCCTTGGGCGGCCGACTCAAGCAGGGTTTTCAGGGCGGGTCGGTGCGTATGCTCGGTCGCATCACCGGCACCGTGTTCCTTCCGAATCATGGTCAGATATTCAGCAAAGGCAGTCATGCCGTCGAATCTAATGCGCCAATCGGCCTGCGCCAAGCTAACCCACCGGTCCCCCCGCTGGTAGTGATACGGTTTGCCCAAGACATCTCTAGGATTGCCTGTTCTTCTCTGACAGGGGCGTCAGACTGTACCACTACCGGCCCCTCGAGCCAGGGCACCCGCGCGGCCCCGGGGAGTTCCGACGATCCGCGAGGAATCGCCGGCTGGGAATGACGCGCTTTGCACATTTGGCTAAACTTGCAAGCATTAGGGGCCGAATAGAGGGAGTACCGTGGATACTAAGGCGCAGAAGAAATACGAAGCGCGGGCCAGGATCACGAAGGCCATGCCCCATCCCACGCGGCTGTTGATCGTGGATGAACTGGCCAAACGGGGGGAGGAGTGCGTCTGCAAGCTCACCGAGATGGTCGGGGCCGACATGTCTACGGTTTCCCGCCATTTGGCCCTCCTCAAGGGGGCCGGGATCCTTGGTGAACTGGTCAGGCGGCAGACGACCCATGAACTTCGGCACCGTCAAGCGACTCTCTTTCCTCGACCGCTACCTGACGGTGTGGATCTTCGTGGCGATGGCCGTGGGCGTGGCGCTGTATTTCCAGCGGCGGTTCTTCGCCGCGCCCGCGGGTGCGCCGATCGGAGCGGTTGAGGAGGCGTGATGCCCGAGTTCCTGGAAGCCACAATAGACAAGTTCATCTTCCGCGTGGCCGCGGACCGGCGGTACAGCCGGGACGGCGTATGGGTGCAGGAGTGCGGGGGGGACGGACAAGTGCGGCTGGGGGCGAGCGACTACGTCCAGCAGCGCAGCGGCGACGCCGCCTTCGTCCACGTCAAACCGGCCGGGACCCGGCTGGCGTCGGGGGACGAGTTTGCGGAGATGGAAACGATCAAGGCGACCGTCGGCCTGGTTTCGCCCGTGGCCGGAGAGATCGTCGAGGTCAACAAGGACCTCGACCTGAGCCCGGAGAACGTCAACCAAGACCCCTACGGCAAGGGTTGGATGGCCGTCGTGCAGGCCGCGGAATTGCGGGACTGTCCCGATTTTCGCGCAGCCGGGCACCAACCGAAGGTTGGCCGGGGACTGTCCCCTTCTGATCGCGCCCGGCTGCTGGATCCCGCGGCATACCTGTCGGCCGTGCGGGCCCAAGCGGAAGAGGAGATCGGTGCGTCGTGAGCCGGACTGCCACCTACCACACGACCGTCCGCTGGAAAGGCGGGCACCGGGGCCACCTGGTGATGGGGAACGGGCCGGAGTACGAGTTCTCGGCTCCCTCGGACGCCCACGGATGCGCCGGCGTCTTCACGCCCGAGGACGCCTACGTGGCGGCCGCGAACACTTGCGTGATGATGATGTTCCTCTGGGCGGCAGAGCGGTTCAAGCTCAAGTTGCTGTCCTACGAATGCCGCACGGAGGGCACGAAACTCGTTGAGCGGGACCGCACCGAACTCTTGACGCGGCTTCACTTTCGCCCCAAGATCCGCGTGGCGGCCGGCGGCGAGCCGTCGCCCGTCGTGGAGGCCCGGGTCCGCCGTGCCCTTCAGTCGGCCCAAAAGTACAGCCTCGTGGCCAACTCCGTCAAATCGGAAATCGTGGTAGACCCTAAAATCGTCGTCGAGGAGTGCTAAAGATGATCATTCAGGTCCTTGGGCCCGGTTGCAGCCGGTGCAAGAACCTCTACGAGACCGTCACTCGGGCGGTCCAGGAGACGGGCGTGGATGCCTTGGTCGAGAAGGTCGAGGACATCCAGAAGATCATGGCCTTCGAGATCCTCATGACGCCGGGGCTGGTGATCGACGGCTTCGTCAAGGTGGCCGGGCGCGTGCCGAGCCTGGAGGAGGTCAGGAAGCTGATCCTCGCGGCGAAGTCCCCTTGACCCGCCCCCCATGGTCCCCAGGAGGACAGGCATTCCTGTCTGTCGCGTATAAACGAGGCCCATTATGCCAACCGATCACCCAACGGAGAAGCTCCTGGTTGTCCCGTGCAGCGGGATCGGCAAGGTCCGCGGGCTGATCAGCCTCGAGGCGGTGTACCGCGTCACGGACACCCTGATGCCGGAGCAGGCCGAGACGCTCTGCCTGCCGCTTTCCCTCGCGGGCGAGGAACAAGAGCGGCGTTTTGCCCGCGAGCACCCTACGATCGCCGTGGACGGCTGCGACCGGCTCTGCGCCAAGCGAGGAACCGAGCAGCACAGCGGCCAGGTGGCCGCCGTCGCTGTCCTGCCGCTCGTGTTCGACTGCGTTCGCAAGCAGGGGCTGGAGCCGGGCGAGGATTCCGCCGACCGGCTATTGGAGATGGTTCGCGTCTACCACGCGATCGAACCCGGCGACGAGGCATCGTATCGCGTCGCCGTCGCGGAAGCTTACCAGGAGTTCTGTCAAGGCTGACTCCAGCCAAGACTTCGGAAGTCTTACCGCCTCGCTCTTGCCGTGGCTTCCCGGCCGCGCGTTCGCCGCCAAGGGGGCCTGGCTGGGCGTAGCTCTCCTCCCGGCCGCGGCAGCTTACGGCCTTGTCCTGACCCATTGTTGGACCGGCTGGCCCACGGCGGCCGCCTGGGGTATCCTGATCCCCGTGGTGGCGAGCTTCATGGCGATGAACTTCACCGGCTCAACGCCGATCACGTCGCTTTCGGGCGTGCGGCGGGAAATGCGCGTTGCCGTGCCGCTCCAAGTGGCCGGCGCCGTTGTCGCGGTGGTCCTCTGGTTGGTTGGATTGTTCGTCTAGAAGCCATGTTGCGTTACCTTCCAAACGTCGTGACCCTGGAACTGGACGAAGCCCGCTGCGGCGGCTGCGGGATGTGCGTCACCGTCTGCCCCCGCGCGGTCCTGGCCGTGGAGGACCAGAAGGCCCAAATTATCGACCGCGACGCCTGCATCGAGTGCGGCGCATGCGCCCGCAATTGTCCCACCGGGGCCCTCTCCGTGGATTCTGGGGTTGGCTGTGCCCGGGCGGTTATCTTGGGTACTTTACGGGGGACGCAACCGGATTGTGAGTGTGCGGGCAAGTCGCCTTGTTGTGGATGACGCGAGCGCGGATGGTCCGGGCCGAGGAGGCGAAGGGCCGGCCATGTTGAAGAGCGAACGATACGGATTGTGCGAATGTCCCATGTAGCGAAGGAGATTGTCGATGAGTCTGGCTGGTAGAGGATCTCGGATTGTGTTCTGGTTTGCGGGGCTGGCGGCGGCGGTCGCCGTTTGCGCGGCATGGGCATCCGGCCCGGCCTTGGCGGCCGGCGAGGACAAGCCCGCCGCAAAGCAATCCGCCGAAGCGAAGAAGCCTGCCGCGCCGGCCCATCGCGTGGTCGCCTGCTACTTCCACCGCACCGTGCGCTGCCCGACCTGCAAGAAGATCAGCGCCTACATCGAGGAGTCCGTCACCGAGACCTTTGCCGCCCAGCAGAAGGACGGGAGCGTGAAGGTCGTGATGATCGATTTCCAGGACCCGAAGAACAAGCAGTACACGGAGTCCTACAAGATCACGGGGCCGACGCTCGTGGTGATGGACGTGCGCAACGACAAGGTGACGGCATGGAAGCCGGCCCCCAGGGTCTGGGCCCTGGTGGGCGACAAGAAGGGGTTCTTCAAGTACGTTGAAGAAGAGGTCCGCAGTTACCTGGAGCCGAAGAAACCGTAAGTCATGCGTTGGCATGACGCGGCGGAGCCGAGAACCAAATACGAAGCACGAAACCCGAAACCCGAAACGAATTCGAAGCTCCAAACTCGAATGTACCAGACGGTTGGTTGGGCGTTTTGGATTTCCGTTTTCGATCATTGAGATTCGTTTCGGATTTCGAGCTTCGGATTTCGGATTCCTTGCCGGAGCGGCAAGAAATGCCATGCTAGTGCTATAATCCCCGGGTTGTGTTAGGCTGAAGCTTATGGTGAAGAAGATTCTCACCGTACTGCTGCTGTTTTCCGTCGCGCTGAGCCTCGTCTGGCTGGTCGTGAAGCGGGTCCGCGAGGCGTCCGCGGAGCCGTCCACGGACGGTGGGGCCGCCTTGTCCGTTCAGGACGGCGTCGTCGCTAACTATTGCCACGGCAAAGAGCGCTGCGAGAACTGCCGGAATTACGAAGCCTACGCCAAGGAGATCATCGAGAACGACTTCGCCAAGCCGCTCTCGCAGGGCTTATTGTACTGGCAAGTCGTGGATTTCGATCAGCCGGCCAACAAGCACTTCGACGCCGACTTCGAGCTTGGGGGTGCGGCCACGCTGATCCTCGTCCGCATGGAGGGCGGCAGGCAGACCGAATCGAAAGTCCTCCGCGATGGCCTCATGATGGTAGCCATGGGAGAAAAGGACAAATTGACCGAGTACGTGCAGTCGGAACTGGGGGCCTTCCTGGCTAAGCAGCAGACCTCGCGCCAGGAAACCGGGGGCGGCTACCTTTTCGGGCTGGCCTGGGCCCTGTGGCTGGGGGTCTTCACCTCGGTCACGCCCTGTCCGCTGGCCACCAATATCGCCGCCGTCTCCTACATCGGCCGGCGCGTGGGAAAAACGCGCCAAGTCCTCCTCACGGGACTGCTTTACGCCCTGGGCCGTACCGTGGTGTACTTGTCGCTCGGCGCCCTGCTGGTGGCCGGGCTATTGGCCAGCGCAACGGTCTCCAGCTTCCTGCGCAAGCACATGAACGAACTCCTCGGGCCGCTCCTGATCCTGGTCGGCCTCTTTCTGCTGGAGATGGTTCGGGTCGGCCTTCCCGGGACCGGCATGACTGAGAAGGTGCAGCGCCGCGTCGACGCGATGGGTATTTGGGGCGCCCTTCTATTGGGAGTGGTCTTCGCGCTGGCGTTTTGCCCCATTTCTGCCGGGTTGTTCTTTTTCCAGCTCGTCCCCCAATCCGCCTACCTGGGGTCGTACGTAGGCCTGCCCGCCCTCTATGGCATTGGCACTGCCATCCCCGTGGTGGCCTTTACCTTGGTGCTCGTCTACAGCGCGCAATCGGTCGGCAAGGTCTTCAATCGCGTCACGCAGATCGAGTGGTGGGTGCGGCGGATCGGCGGCTTCGTCTTCTTGGCCTTGGGCGCGTACTTCACGCTGGTCTACGTTTTCGGCGTTGCGGGCTGACGGCCAGGAAGATCTGTCAGCTATCAGCCATCAGCTTTCAGCAGTGTTGGATACGCGATTTGATCGATGATGGCCGGCTCGCCTCCCAAGTCCGCGCGGCACCAGTGCCGCGGCTAAACCATCTGCCTACTGCCTACTGTCTACTGCCCTCTGCCTGCTCCCACGAGCAGCGCAACCAGCACGCCGACAAGATACACGAGCGAGCACGGCAAGAGAAGCCGGGCGGAGCGCTGGTCGCGGCAATGGAAGAAGTGAAGCGACGTCCCGGCATACCCCAGGCCCAACGCGCCGGCCGCCAGCCCGTAGCCCCACGCCGCCGTGCCGGTCCACCACGGCAGCAAGCTCACGGGCACGAGCAGGCCGGCGCCCAACAGGGCAAGCCACCCGGCGGTGCGGCCGGACGGGTCAACGACGCTGGCGACCCTGAGCCCCGCCGCTGCGAACTGGTCGCGGTAGAGCCAGGCAATCGCCATGGCGTGGGGAAACTGCCAGAAGTAGACGACGCCGAACAGGGCGATCGCGGTCACGCTCCACGGCGTGCCAGCCGTGGCCGCTCCCAACATGACCGGCATCGCGCCGGCCAATGCGCCCAAGGGCGTCTGCCACGCCGAGCGGGGCTTCAGGGGCGTATACAGGATCACGTAGAGAAACCAACTGATTGCCGTCAAGCCCAGGAGCGTCCAGTCGGTCAGAGCGGCCAAGTAGACCAAGCCCCCCGCGCTGGCGACGATTCCGAACCGGCCGGCCTGCCCCGCGGTGAGGCGGCCCGAAGGGAGCGGCCGGACCGCGGTCCGCCTCATCTTGGCGTCGCTCTGCCGCTCCGCGCGGCCGTTCAGGGCGATCGCCCCCACGATCACCAGCCCGCAGCCGACCAGCGCGTGAATCAGGGCTGGCCAAGGCGGCTTCTGGGGGCCGGCCACCAGTGAGGAGACGGTCAGGGTGCAGAGCACCATCCCCACAATCCGTGGCCGGATAAGCTGCCAGTAGTCTGCCGCCACGGCCAGTGCCCTTCGCGGAGGCGCCCTCGGTTCACGGCTGGCAGCATCGATCTTCATCGGGTTGCCGATACGAGTCGCCGCGACCACAGGCTCAAGGACATGGCAGACACCAAGGTCAGCGAACCGACCACCACGTGGGCGGTCGTCGTGAGGGCCTGGAGCGGCCCATTGGCGACCACCGTGTACTCGATGGCCCAAATGGATTGCGTGAACCAGGCCGGCCAGCCATAGTGCGTCACCCAAGTGGCGGTCCCAAGCACCACTTGAACGGCAAACACCGCGGCGAGCAGTCTTCCCCGGCGCACCAGCATCGGCTCGCGGCCGAACCGCCTGCGCGTCAAGGCGAGCAGCCAAACGACCGCGAGCACCAGCAGGCCGAGGACGATCAGGTGCAGCCACATCCAGAGCGTGAACCAGCCGGCAGCCTGCCCGGGGGTCAAGTGTCGCAATTGGGCCCCCAGGACAATCTGCACGTAGATCAGCACGGCGGTGGCCGGGGCAACGGACAACAGGGGACTGGCTCCGAGCGCAGCGAGGTGCCTGTCCCCTTTTTCCCCCGGGGGACTGGCTCCGAGCGCAGCGAGATGCCTGTCCCCTTTTGTCACCCCTCTGCCGGCCGAACGCCATGCCGGCGAAGTATACGCCACCATCGCGGCCGCCAGCGAGAACACCAGCGGCGCGGTGCAGCCGTGTACGTCGGCCAACAGGATTTCATCTTGGATCACCCGCAAACCGCCCAGCGTCCCTTGAAGACATACTCCCGCGACTGCCGCGACCCCCAGCCACCGGCCTGCCGGACGCCGGTCGCTGACCCACAACGCGATCGTCAGGCTGATCGCGATCAAGCCCACGGCCGCGCCGATCAGCCGATGGCTGTGCTCCAGGAGCACGTCGAAGACCTGCAGCCAGCTTTCCAGCGGGTACAGAAACAGGTTGTGGCCGAAGGTGTTGGGCCAGTCGGGCACGGCCATTCCGGCCCGGTACGTGGTCACCAGACCGCCGATCCAGATCAGCGGGAAGGTCGCGCAGAGGAGCATCCACGCCAGAACGTGGGGCAGGCGTGAATGATGAAGGATGAAGGATGAATGATGAGTATCCAACACTACTGTCTACCGTCTACTGCCTACTGTCTACTTCCCCCTAACGACCGCACATACTCCACCACCTGCCAGACCTCCTCGTCGCTCAGCACGCCGGGCACGCCCGGGGCACTGCCAGCGGCGGGCATGGGGGTGCCTTTGATTCCGACGCAGACCCGCCGGTACAAGTCGATCGGCGTGCCTCCGCCGCGAAAGACCCCTTCGTGAAGATTCCGCGGCCGCAGCCGCTCGATGGGGAGCGTGAAGAACCGGGCCAACTCGGCCGTCCGCTCGGGCGTCTCTCCTTTCTTGCGCTTGTTCCAATCATCGTAGAGCTCGCTTTGCTCGCCTTGGCCGTTGCCTTCAGGCCCGTGGCACTTGGTGCACTGCGAGTTCGTGCTCAGGTAAAGCTCGCGCCCCTTGGCGATCGAAGTGGCCAGCCGCTCGGGAGTGTCGGTCGGCGGCCGCGGCGGCGGCTTAGCGACCAGCTCCGCTCGGCGGCGCTCGGGCTCGAACCACGATTGGGCCGCGGGCAAGACCCCTTCCTCCATGACCTGCGACTGATCCAGCGGGAGGGCGCCGTCGTCGTCTACTACCATCTGAAACAGATACAACTCGGTCTGGCCGCGGACGCCGAAATACTTGACGTACTCCAGCAGGGCGTCGATTTCCTCCTCAGGCAACTGCGCGAAGGAAGGCATGGCCGTGCCCGCCACGCCGCGGTAGAGAGTCCGCCGGAGGTCCATCATGATCGGCTTGACCCCGCCGCGGGTCGAGGTGTACTTGAAGACTCCGTTGCGGAAGTCGCGGGGATACGGGTCGAGTTCGGCGGCGGTGGGGCCGGCCCCGTCGCCCGAGACTCCGTGGCATGTCACGCACTGGCGGCGGAACAGCCCGCGCTCTTGTCCCCCGGGGGCGCCGGCAATCGGGCCGGAAGCCCTCCGCAGGAGTTCCAGGTCGAGATCGACCCCCGTGGAGACCTTGGGCTCATCAGGCGTGCCGAACAGTCCGGTAAGAGCCTCCGTGATTGCTTTCGCCTGCTGCTGGGAAACGCTTTCCGGCGGTCGCCCTTCCATGTTGAGGCGAAATTGCGGCCCCGCCCTGCGGCAACCGGCCGCCAAGAGTGCCAGGAGCAGGCAGACGAAAGGGGTCAGGGTTCGGGGTTCAGGGTTCAGGGCGGGGAAAGGGTTCAGCGTTCGGGGTTCAGGGTTCAGGCCGTTCGGCGCCAGTGCATCGTTCACGACTTCCTCTCCAGTCGCGTTGGAGCCAACCGAATCGTCCCCAGGTCATTCCTGTCCGGCCGGATCGCAATCTCGCACCGCCCCTTCGGCCAGCCGGGCGCGTCCAGGTAGGTGACCCGCTCGTGCCACAACTGAAACTCCAGCTTCCCCACCGGCAACTTAGCGATGCGGAACGTCCCATCGGCCGCGGAAACGGCGTGGTACGGGTTGCTGCGGATCAGGATGTAGCCGCTCTCCCACGGATGGTAGTTGCACTTGATGAGGATCGGGGCAAACTGCGCCTGGGCGAACTTCCAGGTGGCCTCGACCTTCTTGTCGGGCGACTTCTTCGCGTCGTAGGCCGGGAGCACGATGTTGGCCGGCGTGTCGCCCATCGGCTTAAAGTCCACGTTCTGGGCCACGGGGTCCGAGTTGATGATCAGGAACTCCTGTTTGCCGTACCAGACTCCCATACAGTGCGGCTGGAAAATGCAGTCGCGGTTGTCGAGGACAACCCTCTTGGGGAGCGACTTCTCGACGGCCGTGGATACCGCGGCGATGCGGCTGCGGAGGTAGACGAAGACGTTGGCCAGCCCGCCGTCGGGCCCGACCATGAGCGACTCATCGCGGATGTCGAACTTGCCACAGCAATCCACGTCCTTGTCCACGGTCAGCTTTTTCCGCTCCGGGGCCTTCCCATCGTAGATGAAGCGTCCCACCAGGTCGCCCCATTGCCCCTCGGCGGCGCGCGCGATCGCCGGGCAAGCAACTCCGACGGCCGTAACGCCCGCGGCGGCCGTCCCCGCCAAAAAACGGCGTCGCGTCAGCTTGCTGCGCATCAAGTGCTCTCCCACGACATTAAATCGGCCTTCAGCTATCAGCTTTCAGCAGTCAGCTTTTGAGACTCAACGTCTCTGCTTATAGCTGATAGCTGATAGCTGACGGCTGATAGCTGATAGCTGACAGCGTCTCACTTCCCGCTCGATTCGATCCACTTCTCGATCGACGTGCGGCGTTTCATGTATCCATCATAGTTTAACAGCACGTCCACCACCGCGCCGAGTTGCTCCGGGCTGCTCCCCGAGAGGAGGTCCTGCCCCAAGGACTGGCCGATGGGGAAATTGACCGGCATCGCCGTGTAGGGCAGGATCGACTTCGGGTTGGCGATCCAGCGCCGCAGATACTCCGCCCGGATGCGGTTGCCGGCCCGCTCGAGGTTGGGGGCTAGCACCGTCCGCGTCGCCCCGCCCGGCCCATAATCGCCGACCAGGTGACACT
>Ga0315280_10005331_pt1 | contig 18405 bp, 19 predicted proteins | sample YL17G06_40_MG_FD_203697 | JGI IMG/M metagenome (GOLD analysis project Ga0315280, IMG submission 203697) | Sediment microbial communities from Yellowstone Lake, YNP, Wyoming, USA - YL17G06_40 | ecosystem: Environmental > Aquatic > Freshwater > Lake > Sediment | place: USA: Wyoming | collected... | reverse complement strand
CCTGATGGGTCTCCAATCCTAGCAGTAAAATCACCTATAACAAAGACTATTGTATGTCCTAAATCTTGAAATTCTTTAAGCTTTCTTAACCCTACATAGTGCCCTAGATGTAAATCTGGAGCTGTAGGGTCTACCCCAAGTTTTACCCTTAAAGGGTTTTTTAGCCTATAAGACTCTTCTAACCTCTCTTTCAATTCCTCGATAGAAATAATCTGAACAGTATTCCTGGCTAATAAATCAATATCTCCTTTATACATTTAACTCCTTCAGAACTCCTGTAACCATATAGACTACTCTTTCACCAACATTTGTTGCATGGTCAGCCACTCTTTCTAGATATCTACCTGCAAGTATAAGATATATAGCCCTTGTAACTGCCTTAGGGTCTTCCATCATATAGGTAAGAAGTTCTCTAAATACTTGATTATAAAGCGCATCTACTAGGTCATCCCTTTCACACATCTTCTTTGCCAATTCTACATCTTCATTTACAAAAGACTTCAATGCGTCGTCAAGCATAGAAAGTGATATCTCACACATTCTAGGGATATCTATAAATGGCTTTAACGGTGGCTGATCAACAAGTATCTTGGCTATCTTTGCTATATCTACTGCATGGTCTGCTATTCTTTCTAGGTCAGTAATAGTCTTAAGTATAGTACCTATAACTCTTAGGTCTCTTGCCATTGGCTGCTGCCTAGCAATAAGCTCCATACATTTCATCTCTATATCAAGGTCCATCTTATCTACTACATCATCCCCCGCAATAATCTCATCTGCAAGCTTGGCATCTCTATTTATAAGGGCCTTTACTGAATTATCTATAGCTTCTCTAGCCAATGTCCCCATTCTTAATAGGTCTGTTCTTAGGCTCTTTAGCTCCTCATCAAAAGTATATCTAGGGGTTATCATAATACCTCCACTAGCCAAATCTTCCCGTTATATAACCCTCTGTCCTAGAATCTTTAGGTAATGTAAATATTTGGGAAGTCTCTCCATACTCTATAAGCATACCAGTCCTACCTTCATCTGTCAAGAAAAAAGCAGTAAAATCAGAAACCCTTGCTGCCTGTTGCATATTATGTGTAACGATTACAATCGTATATTCCTCTTTTAACTCTCTCATCAGTTCTTCTATCCTAAGAGTAGCAATCGGGTCAAGGGCAGAAGCAGGTTCGTCCATAAGAATAATATCTGGCTGAACCGCAAGTGCTCTTGCTATACAGAGTCTTTGCTGTTGTCCTCCAGAAAGGTCTAAAGCTGAAGAATATAATTTATTCTTTACTTCATCCCAGAGTGCAGCCCTTCTTAGACTAAGTTCTACAATTTCATCTATCTTTTCTCTATCTTTTATCCCCTGAATACGAAGTCCAAATGCTACATTTTCAAATATAGACTTAGGGAAAGGATTTGCTCTTTGAAAAACCATACCGATCTTCCTTCTTAAGGCTACTATATCTACCTTCAGACTGTATATATCTTCTCCATCAATAATAACTTGCCCTCCAGTTCTTACATTTGGAAGAAGCTCATTCATTCGGTTTAATGCTCTTAAGAAAGTAGATTTCCCACACCCTGATGGTCCTATAATTGCAGTAATACTCTTTTCAGGGATATCTAAGGAGATATTTTTTAGCGCCAAAAAGCTTCCATAGTATATATTCAGGTTTTTCACTGAGATTTTTATATTAGAATCCTTCCTCTCACTCATTACCTAATACTCCTTCGTCTTATTTTAGACCTTATAAATATAGCCACTACATTAATGGAAAAAGTAAGCATAAGGAGTACTAATATGCTACCATATTGAATAGGTCTAGTAGCATCAATATTAAAAGACTGTGTTGTCATAATGTAGATATGATACCCCAAATCCATAAACTGGTCATATATAGAAGATGGCAAATAGGGGAGATAATAGGCAACGCCAGTGAATAAGAGAGGGGCAACCTCTCCTGCAGCTCTACCTATACTAAGGATGGCCCCAGTCAATATTCCAGGAAGGGCTTGAGGCAATACTACTGTTCTTATTACCTGCCATTTTGTAGCCCCCAAAGCAAAAGCAGCTTCTCTATAAGAATTGGGCACAGACTTCAAAGCTTCCTCAGTAGAAGTTACTACTACAGGAAGAGTAAGGATTCCAACAGTTAAGGCAGCAGAAAGTAATCCTGCTCCCAGTCTCAAAAAAAGGACAAAAAATCCCATACCAAATAATCCAAAGACAATAGAAGGGACACCTGACAGGTTATTTATAGCTATTCTTATCCATCTTGAAAGTTCAAAGCCTTTTCCATATTCGTTGAGGTATACAGCGGTGAAAATACCGGTAGGAACAACAAAAATTAACATTAATAGAACTCTAATAAGAGTGCCATATAAGGCTGGGAATATTCCACCCTTTGTCATTCCTTCTTTTGGAGGTTGGGACAGAAATTCCCAACTTATAACACTTATTCCATTTTTTACTATATCAAATAGGATAAAACCCAGTAAGCCTATGATAATAACGACAGTCAAGCCTGTAAGTGCTATATAAATTCTTTCTCTAAATCTCATTTACCACCTCTAAGTCTCGACTGAGTCCTCTCAATAAGTATACTGGCGACATAATTTACTATAAATGTAACAGAGAAAAGAATGAGCCCTAAAAAGAATAGAGTAGCATAATGGGGGCTTCCAAAAGCTACTTCCCCCATCTCAGCCGCTATAGTAGCAGGAATAGTTCTTATAGAATCTAGTAGGCTCAAAGTAATCTGGGCCGCATTGCCAGAGACCATAAGGACTATCATTGTTTCTCCCATTGCCCTTGCAAAACCAAGCATTACACCAGCAAAAATTCCTCCAGAGGCAGCAGGCAAAACTACTCTTACTGCTGTCTGCCACTTTGTAGCTCCTAGAGCAAGACTTGCTTCTCTCAATTCTCTTGGTACAGCATTTAATGCATCCTCACAGATAGTATAAGTAATAGGAATAACAGCAAATGCAAGGGCAAACCCAGCAGTAACTGCATTTAAACGAGAAACTGAATGGAATATCCCTTGTACCCAAGAGGCTATGTTCATAAGGGCAAAAAAACCGAGTACTACAGAAGGGATAGCAGAAAATAATTCAATTATCGGTTTTATAATCTCCCTTAGGTTTCTTGGTAGAAATTCTGCAGTAAATAAGGCTGCCCCTATAGAGAGAGGTAATGAGACTATTAGAGCCACTAGAGTAACCTTAAGAGTCCCAACAATAAGAGGAAGAAAAGAGTACTTTGGTTCTAACCCAACTGGCTGCCAATCCCAGGTAGAAAAGAATAATCTTAAATTAGCTTCTTTTCTTATCTCCGGATTAAAAAGAACAGGAAGGGCTTCCTTTGCAATGAAAACAAATATAAGAATTACACTTAAGATAGCAATACTAGCTATTATTGTTATTAAGAGATAAATTGCCCTTTCTTTTATCTCCATGATAGTATAATTTTATCTTATCCTAAAATATTATAGCAATAGAGTTAATACTTGTTTTTTTAAGAAATTGTTAAGAATACCTTTTAAATCTTTTGCAATATTCTTCGCATATGTTAAAATATAACAAAACTTCAGGGGGTGATAGATGCGAAATTTATCAGCAAGAGAAAGAAAGGAAAAAATTATAGAGCTACTCATAGAAAATAACCATATTAGAGTTTCCGCACTGAGTAACCTCTTTGGGGTAAGTAGAGAATCGATAAGACATGATTTACTTGCTTTAGAAAAAGAAGGACTAATAATAAAAGAACACGGAGTAGCGTCACTAAATAGGGAGTCCATAGTAGATATAGATTTTGCCAAAAGAGCAAGAGAGCATGCCACTCAAAAGAAGAAGATAGGCATAGTCGCAGCAAAGTTAGTAGAAGAAGGAGAGACTATAATCTTTGATTCTGGAAGTACTACTCCTTATATAGCCAGGAATATTCGGGAGATAAAAGACCTTACAGTAATTACCCCATCCCTAAAGGTAACTTCAGAATTAGGAGGTAAAAAGGGGATAACAATAATTATGCCAGGGGGGATATTTAACTCTGTTGGCTACTCTCTCTATGGACCTCAAACAGAAGAATTCTTCACTAAAATCAATGCTAATAAGCTTTTCCTCGCTATCCATGGGATAGATATAGAAAAAGGATTAACAGAGATAAATATTCACTTCGCTCATCTAAAACAGACGATGATGCATAGTGCAAGAAAGATTATTCTAGTAGCAGATTCTAGTAAATTCGGTAAGGTTGAATATGCATTTGTAGCTTCTATAGAGGGAGTAGATACGATTATTACAGATGCAGAACTGGAAGAGAAGAAACAGGAAGAAATTCGTAAACTTGGAGTAAACCTTATATTAACATAGAAGGAGGAACTATGAAGCTAGCAAACTGTCAGATAGGAGAAAAAAGATTTATAGGTATTAATTTCAATGGGAAATTTATAGACCTCTCCAAGGGTATAGAGATTTATTCTCTCATCAATGAAAGAGAGGAAAGACGTTTTTATAAGATAGAAGATTTATTAGTTTTAGATAATGTCTTTAAATACTTAGAGGAACGAATAGACTTCATTCAAACTCATAAATTAGAGGCTCTTTTATCTATAGATTCTCCCAAGATACTTCCCCCTATTATAAAACCCTCCAAGATAGTAGCACTAGGGAGAAACTATCTAGAACATGCAAGAGAAACTGGGTATGAGGCTCCTAAAGAGCCAATATTTTTCTCTAAGGCAACCTCTTCTATAATAGCTCCAGAAGAAGCTATAATCTATCCCAACTGGCTTACTAGAGTAGACCCAGAGGTAGAGCTAGGGGTAATAATAGGGAGAAGAGCCAAAAAAGTCTCTAAAGAAAAAGCATTAGAATATGTTCTTGGTTATACAATAGTAAATGATGTAACAGCAAGAGATATGCAAGCGGAGGACTTAAAAATAGCAAGTCCATGGTTTCGTTCAAAAAGCCTTGATACATTCTGTCCAATGGGTCCATTCCTTGTTTTAAAAGAATATATACCAGACCCTCATAGTCTAAACATCGAACTTAAAGTTAATGGAGAAATTCGTCAAAAAGATAATACCAGGAATCTCATATTTAAAATTCCAGAAATTATATCTTTTATCTCTATGCATATGACCCTTGATGCAGGAGATATAATAGCTACAGGAACTCCTTCTGGAATAGCTCCTATACATCCAGGAGATATAATAGAAGCTTCTATAGAAAAAATAGGCCATCTAAAGAATAGAGTAGTTAGAGAAGAAGAGTAACTAATTGAGCATTTATCTATAGTAGTTGCTTTTTAAGTTCTTGCATTTTCCCCCAAAAAACTGTATAGTTATAAATTGTGTAAGGATATATTATATCCGAAATAAAAACTCTAGAAAGAAAGGGGTTGGGAACTTGAGATGAAAACTCTTGGACTCCATATATTAGTGGAAATCTCTGGATGCCAAGCTAACTTTCTGGACAGTGTAGAAAAGATAAGAGAGCTTATGATAAAAGCGGCGGTAGCTGCAAATGCACATGTTGAGGAGGCAATATTCCACAAATTTAATCCTATTGGGGTAAGTGGAGTAGTAGTAATAGCTGAGTCCCACATTTCTATACATACTTGGCCTGAATATGGCTATGCAGCTGTAGATATATATACCTGTGGAGAAACCACAGACCCATGGAAGGCATGTGAAGTAATCTCTGAAGGGCTAAAAGCTAAGTCAGCTTATTTTACTGAGGTAGAGAGAGGTATCCCATCAGAAGGAAATAGGTTTGTCCATACCCTACATTCTGTCGAAGAGGTGAAGAAATATGCCGAGACCACATAACTGGCAATGGTTTTTAGAATCTATAGTTCCAAACGAATTCCATGTACATGGAATAAAACGGAGCTTAGCAGTAAGAGAGACACAATATCAATTGGCAGAAATACTAGAAAGTTACCAGTTTGGCAGAATGCTCGTCTTAGATGGAGAAAGTCAATCTTCGGAGAGAGATGAATATGTCTATCATGAAGTATTGGTTCATCCTGCAATGGTCTTATCAGATAATCCTAAAAAAGTATTACTCTTCGGCGGCGGGGAAGGGGCTACTCTTAGAGAAATACTAAGATATCCAATAGAAAGAGTAGTAATGGTAGATATAGATGAAGAAGTCATTGAACTATGTAAAGAGTTTCTACCTAATATGGCTGAAGGAGCATTTTCAGATTCCAGAGCTGAGGTTGTTCTGGGGGATGCAAGAGAATATATAGAAAAGACAGAAGAGAAATTCGATGTAATAATAAGTGACCTTACAGAACCTCTAGAAGAAGGTCCCGCATCAAAATTGTTTACTAAGGAATTCTTTACTACAATAAAAGAACATCTTACAGAGAATGGAATATTTGTTACCCAGGCATTAAGTGTTTCTATAATAAACAATAAGATTCATACCGCCATTCACAATACATTAAGACAGGTATTCCCTGTAGTAAAGTCTTACCACGCTTATATACCATTATATGATTCTGATTGGGGATTCGTAATGGGAACATTGGGAAAGGACCCTACTCTATTGGAAGAGAAAAAGATAAATGAAAAGTTAAAATCCTTAGGGCTAGATAATTTAAAATATTATGATGGAGAGACTCATAGATTAATATTTAGTCTGCCCAAGGATTTAAGAAATGCTATTAATACAGAGACAATAATAATAGAAGATAATAAACCGCTATTAGTAGCAAGGAGAGGGCGAATCTTTGGTGTTTAATGGGAGAAAGTTAATTATACTTGATTTAGATGGAGTAGTAATAAGAGGGAAAACCATTATCCCTGGAGCTAGAGAATCAATAAAAACTTTAGAAAAGGATGGTCATAAAATAGTCTATCTCACTAATAATTCTACTAGGGCAAGAGAGAGGATAGTAGAGCTCCTTGAGAGTTTTGGGTTATATGTCCCTGCATCAAATGTATTTACATCTAGTTATCTTACAGCCCTTTACCTTTCAGAGAGGGCTGGTAAAGATAGCAGGATATTTATAGTGGGAGAAGAAGGTATCGTTTGGGAACTCCAGAGAATGGGATTTAAAAATCTCTTTTGGGCAAACTATGAACCTCCAATAGACTACGTTGTAGTAGGAATGGATAGAAACTTTACATTTCAGAAACTTACAAATGCCCAACAGGCTATAATAAAGGGAGCAAAATTTATAGCAACAAATATAGATGTAAATTTTCCAGTAGAAGATGGTATAATTCCAGGTGGTGGAAGTATAGTGAAGGCTGTAGAAGTTGCCTCTGGAGTAAAGCCAATAGTTATAGGTAAACCAGAGATTTTGGGGTTAAAATTGATATTAGAAGAACTAGGACAGATTGACCCTAAAGATGTAACTCTTATAGGAGATAGGGTCGAAACTGATATAGTAGCTGGGAAAAAACTGGGGTGTAAGACAGGTATAGTATTAAGTGGGATAACTTCCAAAGAGGTTTTAGAAGGGCTCCCTGAGAACCTTAAACCAGATTTCTGGGGAGAAAATTTATTAAGTCTTGTAGGAGGAGGGAAGAATGAAGATTATATATAATGGGCATGCATGCTTTTCTATTGAGACTTCTTCAGAAACTATAGTAACTGACCCATTTGGAGAAGAAATACCATATCCAGTAGGAAGGCTAAAAGGCGATATCGTTACTGTCTCTCATGAACATTTTGACCATAATGCTGTAAAAAGGGTAGAAGGAAATCCTCATATTATTAAGAGTCCAGGAGAATACAACTTCCCTGGGGTAAAGATAAAAGGGCTTTCTGCTTTCCATGATAAGAATAAGGGAAGGGAGAGAGGACAGATAACTATTTTTGTTATAGAGACAGAAAGTATGAGATTATGCCATCTAGGAGACCTAGGAGAATTATTAAACGAAGAGCAGATAAAGGCTATTGGTGATATAGATATTTTTCTCATACCTACTGGAGGATTTTTCACTATAGAACCTGAAGAAGCCCAAAAGGTAGTAAGGCAGATAAATCCCTATATAGCTATACCAATGCATTATAAGACTAATTATGTTAGAGATTGGAATATAAAACCTGTAGATGCTTTTCTAAAGGATATACCCTTTCCTGTAAAACAGCTTAATACAAATTATATAGAGATAGATAAAGAATCTTTGCCAAAAACTACTGAAATCTATATATTGAAGATATAAGGCTATGAAATTTATCTTTGTTACTGGTGGAGTAGTCTCTTCTTTAGGGAAAGGTATATCTGCAGCCTCGATAGGTAGATTACTAAAAGCAAGAGGATTTAAGGTTACTATTCAGAAACTTGACCCTTATCTAAATGTAGACCCTGGCACTATGAATCCTTATCAGCATGGTGAGGTCTTTGTTACTGAAGACGGAGCAGAGACTGACTTAGACCTAGGGCATTATGAAAGATTCATAGATATAAATATGAAGAGAGAAAACAACGTAACCGCTGGCACAGTATATTGGTCAGTCCTTGATAAGGAGAGGAAGGGGGAATTTCTTGGAGGAACAGTCCAGGTTATTCCACATATAACAAATGAGATAAAAGAACGCATCTTAGCATTAGGCAAAGACGGATATGATATAGTTATAGTCGAAGTTGGGGGGACTGTAGGAGATATAGAGAGTCTTCCCTTCCTAGAAGCCATAAGACAACTGAAGAAAGACATAGGGAAAGAGAATGTTATGTATATCCATGTAACTCTTGTCCCCTACCTTAAAAACTCAGGAGAGCTTAAGACTAAACCTACCCAGCATAGTGTAAAAGAATTAAGGAGTATTGGAATCCAACCTGATATGATAATCTGTAGGGCAGATAGAGATCTATCACAAGAAGTTAAAGATAAGATTGCCCTCTTTTGTGATGTAGATACAAAAGCAGTAATAGATGCCCCTGATATGTCCTGCATTTATGAGGTTCCACTTCACTTTGAACGTTTAATGGTAGGAAAGATAATAACAGAAACTTTGGGATTAGAAAGTAAAACTCCAAGTTTAAAGGATTGGGAAGAACTAGTAAACAGGGCAAAGACTCTACAAAGAACTGTAACAATTGGTTTTGTAGGAAAATATATAGGACTTAAAGATGCATACTTAAGCGTAGTTTCCGCTTTAGAACATAGTGCTATATGGGAAGGGACAAAGGTAAATATAAAATGGATAGATGCAGAACTAATAGAGAAGGAAGGTATAAAAGTTCTTGAAGGTGTTGATGGAATACTTGTCCCAGGAGGTTTTGGCTCAAGAGGAATAGAGGGAAAGATACAGGCTATAAGATATACAAGAGAGAATAAGATTCCATTTCTAGGTTTATGTCTAGGACTTCAATGTGCAGTAATAGAATTTGCAAGAAATGTCTGCAATCTAAAAGGGGCGAATAGTACAGAATTTGACCCTGCAACCCCATACCCTGTAATTGATATCCTTCCTGAACAAAGACACATAGAAAACATGGGTGGAACAATGAGATTAGGAGGGTATCAGTGTAAATTGAAAGAAGGTTCTATGGCATTCAATCTTTACAATAAACCCTATGTAATAGAAAGGCATAGACATAGGTATGAAATAAACAACAAATATAGAGAACTCCTAGAAAAAAATGGACTTATAGTAAGTGGTATATACGAAAAGCAAAATTTGATAGAAATAGTAGAACTAAAAGACCATTCCTTCTTTATCGCTACTCAATTTCATCCAGAATTTACCTCTAGACCTAATAGACCTCATCCTCTTTTCTCAGGTTTCATAAAGACAGCTCTAAGATGAAAGCTTGGCATCGGGAACTTCTCTGGGCCTTAGGGGTATCCTTTCTCATCTGGATAATATATAGGATAAGAAGTGTATTATTTTTATTCCTAATTACAGGAATCTTAGCTTACATATTTGACCCGTTCGTTTCCAAGTTAGCCTCTAAATTAAGATTAAAAAAGGGACTGGCAATAGGTATCTTATATATATTGATAATCATTCCTATAATAATATTCTTTGCCATTGGGTTACCTATACTTGCAAGTCAGTTAACGTCTCTAGCCAAAAATATACCTGAATACTATAAATTTATCTCAGATATGATAGAAAAATGGCAAACTTCAATCCAGACAAATCCTATACTGCAGAATGCAGTTAAAACCTTCCTTTCTTCTCTTCAACCTCGCATAGAGGGACTTATATCTAGTATCGCAAATTGGACCTTCAACTTTATCATAACGTTAACTAGCTCTATATTTATCCTCATACTGGCTATTGCACTAAACTTTTATTTTCTGATAGATTTAGACAATATAAAAAGGTGGTTTGCAAATATACTCCCAGCTAATATAAGAAATCAAACATTAAACGCTTTAGAAGAGATAAATATAAGCTTTCGTTCTTTTTTAAAAGCCCAGGCAATCTTATGCCTATATGTTGGTATATCAGATGGGATAGGAGCTTATATCTTGGGGATAGACTACGCTTTTACCCTTGGAGTTATAGCAGCCTTTACTGAACTCATCCCATATTTAGGCCCACTCCTTGGAGGTATTCCAGCTGTAATTATAGCTCTTATAAGCTCTCCCTGGAAAGCACTAGAGATAATTATATGGTATGTAGTAGTTCAGCAATTAGAGGCAAACGTTGTAGTTCCCAAAGTAATGGAGAAAGAAATGGGGTTACACCCCCTTATAGTAATATTCTCAATGCTAGCTTTTGGCAAGCTATTTGGGTTCTGGGGTGTGTTACTTGCTGTTCCCTTAGCAGCTATAATAAAGATTGTTATAAAAATATACTTCCCACATATCTGGGAAAGAGGAGGAACAAATGGAAAAGGGTGAGTTAAGAGTAGAGTGGGCAGAAAAACAGATGCCTGTCATTCTTTCACTTAGAGAAGATTTCAATAGAGAGAAGCCTTTTGCTGGTATAAGGATTGCAATGTGTCTTCATGTTACTACAGAGACAGCAGTCTTAGCTCGTACACTTAGAATGGGGGGAGCAGAAATAAGTCTCTGTGGTTCAAACCCCTTAAGCACTCAAGATGATGTTGTTAATGTTTTAAACAAAGAGCATACAGCAAAGGTATATGCGAAAAGAGGAGTTTCAGAGGAAGAGTATTATAAAAATATAGAGGAAGCTCTATCTATAAAACCACACATCGTTATGGATGATGGTGGAGATTTAACTGCTATGCTTCATAAAAAATGGGAGGAATTCGGTGAGTATGTCATAGGGGGAACTGAAGAGACTACTACAGGAGTAAATAGACTTATAAGTATAGAAAAGGATAAAAAATTGAAGATTCCAGTAATAGCAGTAAATAATGCTATGACGAAGCATTTCTTTGATAATCGCTATGGCACTGGTCAGAGTACAATTGATGGAATTTTAAGAGCCACAAATATACTTCTTGCTGGTAAGACCTTTGTAGTATGCGGATATGGACAGTGCGGTAGAGGACTGGCTGCTAGGGCAAGAGGTATGGGTGCAAAGGTAACAGTAGTAGAAGTAGATGCTATAAAAGCCTTAGAGGCAGCTATGGATGGATATGAAGTTATGCCTATAAAAGAAGCTGCAAAATATGGGGATATATTTGTCACAGTTACAGGAAATACTAGTGTAATTAGAAAAGAACACTTCCTTTTGATGAAAGATGGAGCTATACTCGGAAATTCTGGGCATTTCAACGTAGAGATAGACATAAAGGGACTAGAAAAGATATCTTCCTCAAGAAGAATAATAAGAGAAAATCTAGAGGAATTTACTCTAACAGATGGCAAAAAGCTCTACCTCTTAGCAGAAGGAAGGCTCTTAAATCTAGCCTGTGCAGAAGGACATCCTGCAAGTGTAATGGATATGAGCTTTGCAAATCAGGCTTTAGTAGTAGAATTTTTAGTAAAAAACGCCAAGGAACTTTCCCCTAAAGTTATGGATGTCCCTCTAGAGATAGATAGAGGGGTTGCCAAGAGAAAACTCAAATCAATGGGAATATCCATAGATGAAATGACGGAAGAACAGAAAAGATATATGGGAAATTGGGAGTCAGGGACATAATCAGTTAGGTATTGTCCTTAGAAGTAGATATGTACCTATAAGTCTTATAAGAGTCCCAATAAAGAATACAGGTGTAGTCCCTATAACTCTAGAGAGTTGAGTCCCCAAGATAGGTCCAAGAGTAAGGCTAATACTTGTAATAATTCCATTTACTGCTAGATATTCTGCTTTTTTGTCTTGGGATAAAAATAGAAGGAGTGCCATATACATAAAGGCACTAAAACCTGCACTAAAGAATCCACCAACAGCTGAAAATGGAACTATTTGAGAAGAATCTCTTAAGAGACTAAATATAAGAGGATAAAATGATATTCCTATATTGCTCCAGAATAAAGCCCTCTTTACACCTAGTTTTTTCCCTTTTCTGCCCCAGTAAGGGTATGATATGGCAGTAGCTAAACTGCCAGAAGTATTTGTGAGTCCTACTACGAAATTTGAAAAGCGCAATTCTTTTACCATCCTTATAGAAAACAACGGCATAGGGACATATAAGCCAAGATAATATATAAATGTAGCAAGCTGATACTTCATATAGTGAGGGTCTCTTTTAAAGAGTATATAGATATCCTTAAATTGTGTCCACATAGAAGATAGCTCTATAGGATATCTCTTATTAGACAGAGCCGACTTCTTTGGAGGTTTTAGTAATGTCATCAAGTATAGACTTATCATACTTGATAGAAATCCCACAAACATAACAATCTGAAAATTCACAGGAAATAATATTCTATCTAGGAAATAACCAACTACTATAGTGAAGAATGTTTGGATAAACATAATGAGCATCAATCTGTTAGAAACTACAGTAGCTCTAAGTGAAGATGGGACTAACTCTATAAACATCACATTGAGAGCAATATTTGCTACCGAAGCTGGTATGGCAAGTAAAGTAACAACGATTAGTATAAATATAGGCGGATTAGGGAAATATGGGACAAGAGCAAGTGGTAGATATAATATCCTTGTAAAGAGAAAGCTCCACTTGTTTATCTCTATTTTATTTGTCCAGCTATTTACAATTTGAGAGGCAGGATACATAAGCAAGACATTAATTAAGGCTGGTAATGAAGACAGAAGTCCTATAAGATTATTGGAAGCCCCTAACCTTATTGCAAATACGCCAAGATAGACCCCTATAGTTCCATTTAGAATACCAATAAGGGCTACTTCTGCATAAAGGAGTGCTATATTTCTAAGAAGAACAGACTCTCTCCATCTATCCTTTAATTTTTGTATCCTGCCGTCCACTGCCCTATTATAAGGAAAACAGTTAATTCAAGTCAATGGGGTTCTATCTGATATATAATCAAAATTTTATACCATTTTATTGTAGGGGCAACCCTTGTGGCTGCCCAAAATAATAAAGGGGCAAGGACAAGCCTTGCCCCTACGGTTATGGGGAAATTATTGAACAAAATAATTACAGAGCAGGACCTTATATATTCTTCATATACAATCTACACAGACCTTTGAGAGTAAGGTAAGGGTCGATAAGATTGATACTCTGACAATATTTAGCTATCCTCTCTGCCCAACCTCCAGTAGCTATAACAAATGGGTCAGTCTTCATCTCCTCTAGTTCTAACGAAACAAGCTTATCTACCAGACCAACAAATCCATATATAATTCCAGACTGCATAGCAGTAACAGTATTTTTCCCTAAGACACTTTCTGGTGGGGTAAACAGGTCTACTGAAGAAAGTCTAGCTGCTTTTTCCCAGAGAGCTGAACTAGCAGTCCATATGCCAGGAGCTATAGCTACCCCTAACATCTTACGGTCTCTTACTCCCAAGACAGTAATAGCAGTACCAAAATCTACAACTACACCAGAAGTCTTATAATCTTCTATGAGGGCAACAGCATTACATATAAGGTCCGACCCAACTTCTTTGGGGTTTTCGACATCGATAATAATTCCTGTCTTTATGCCAGGAGCAACTATAAATGGCTTTAAACCAAAAAGATACTTCACTGCCCTTTCTAATTCCAATGTCACTGGAGGAACAACTGACGCGAGGGCTATTCCTTCAATATCATCACATCCTAGTTGGTTATTCTCTAACAGCCAAGAAAGATTTAATGCATATTCATAACTTGTAGCAGAGTTATTTGTTGAAAGCTCAAAGTGCTTTACTAACTTATACCCCTGGAAAAATGCTATATCTATATTTGTATTACCTACATCAATCGCAATTATCACACCTTTATCCTCTTTTCAAGAGCTAATACTATAGGTATAGATATTACTACAGCAAGGATAGCCTCAACGATACCCTGTGGAAGAATAGAAAGAACTACAGGAAGAGTATAGACCTTAAAGATTACTGCAAGCCCCAAAGTTCCAATAGTATTTGTCATACTCCCCAAGAAAGAAGCTACCGCAAGGGATATTAATTTTAGATAAGTAGAACTTCTCTTCTCAAAGAATTTTAGCATTATTCTATATACAACCGCAGATACTACTCCAATAAGAGGTCTGGCAGGAAAAAGAACCCATGGGGGGGCTATGCTAGAGAAATAATAAAGAGCAGAAAGTCCAAATATTGTTCCAGTAATAGCACCAAACCTTACGCCCAAAAGAAGTCCTGATATTATTACAGGAATATGCATAATAGTAGCTGCACCAGCAGGGGTAGGAATAGGAATATATCCTAGATAGGTAAAACCTAAGAGCAGAGTAATAGCACCAAATAACCCACCTAAAGCAACTTTTTTATTGGAAATACGCATTTAAAACACCTCCGTTCCAGTCCGATATGGTACCGGACGAAATAATATCTTAAAGTTAAAAAACAAGTGGTCTCGTCTTAAAATAGATACAAGCCACTTTTTTATTATATCACAAATTCATAAAAGGAGCTAAGCACATCAGCAGTACCAAAGAGATATATCTTATCATTAGCTACAATTACCTCATCTGGGCTGGGAACAATTATGGCTCCCCCATTTCTCCTTATACCTAGAACTAGTATACCACTGGTAGAAAGAGGAAGGTCCTTTATCTTTTTCCCAACTATCTCAGAAGTAGGGGAGATTTCTATAAGTCTAGCCTCTGGTATAGCATCTATAAGGTCAATTATACCAGGAGTAACTATCCTCTGAGCCATCTTCCTTCCCATCTCTTTCTCAGGAGTTACAACTAAGTCTGCCCCGATAAGTTTTAATATCTCTACATGCTGGTCGTTTAATCCCCTAGAGATTACATACTTTACTCCTAAGTCCTTTGCTATCAGAGTAGCCAAAATATTTGCCTCTATATCTGAAAGACATATTATTGCTACATCTACATTAGAAATTCCTGCTTCCTGAAGGTCTTTTTCGTTTGTTACATCTACCACAACTGAATAAGTAGCTATATCTTTTACGCGTTCTAAATTCTTCTCTTCTGGGTCAATTGCTAGAACTTCGTACCCTAAACCTACCAAAGTCTCTACTACAGAAGTTCCAAATCTTCCTATCCCTATTATAGCATATTGGGATGGGATACGTGAGCTTCGCTGCCAAGGAAATTTCATCCTATACTCACCTCTCCATAAGGTAACTCTATATGTGATTTCCTTCTAAAAGAATACAAAATTGCAAACCCAAATACTACAGTACCAACTCTACCTAAGATCATATTTAAGATTATTATTATTCTGCCTATTGTAGATAGAGATGGAGTTATACCAGTAGATAGTCCTACTGTTCCAAAGCCAGAGACAATCTCAAAGAGTATATTAAGTGGTGGAGCATTTTCAGTTAAGAGTAATATAAGCCAGCTTACCAATATTAATCCTGAGGATAAGAACAAGATTGTCCAAGCCTTTCTTACTGCATCCCAGTATAAACTACGCTTAAAAATCTCGACATTATCATACCCCATAAGGGTAGCTCTCACAGCTGAAAGTAGTACTACAAATGTGACAGTCTTTATTCCTCCTCCAGTTCCTCCAGGGGATGCACCAATGAACATAAGAAGTATTGTAAAGAGTAAAGTAGAAGGATGCATCTTCCCTATCGGGATTGTATTAAACCCTGCTGTCCTTGGAGTTACACTCTGGAAATAAGCTCCTAGGAGTTTCCCTCTTAGAGAGAGGGATTTAAGAGTTCCTGGATTGTTCCACTCAAGAGTGGCTATTACTAATGTACCAATCAAGATTAGTATAGCTGTAGTGATTATAACTATCCTGGAATGGAGGGATAATCTACTCCATCTTAGATTATTTCGGATATCAAAAATGACTATAAACCCTATACCACCAAATATAATTAGAGTAGTAATGGTAAAAACAAGTAAGGGATTATCAACATATCTAGCAAAACTCTGGAAATTTCCTAGTAAGTCAAATCCAGCATTACAGAATGCAGAAACACTATGAAATATACTAAACTTTAAGGCAGTTAAAGGGGGATAGTTTTTTATAAACACAAAAAATAATAATAGAGCCCCTAACGATTCAAAAGAGAGCACCGTATACAACACAACTTTAGCCAATCGCATAACTCCTCTTATAGACCAGCTTCCTAAAGATTCATGGAGAATAATCCTCTCATGTAATAATACCTGTCTTCTAAGGAGTAACGCCAAAAAACTTAATAGAGTCATATAGCTTATTCCACCCAACTGAATAAGAAGAAGAATGACTATCTGACCAAATAGAGACCAGTAAGTACCTGTATCAACCACTACAAGTCCGGTAACACAGGTGGCAGACGTGGCTGTAAACAAAGCTATAAGCGGATTAGTAAACTCTCTAGAGCGAGAAGAAAAAGGTAAAATCAATAAAAAAGTTCCAATAAGGATGATAAATAAAAAACTCAATACTATAAAGCGCCATGGGTTCGTTTCTCTCTTCATAATTAGTGTCCTACAAAGCTCTCTAAATTCCTATGCTTCCCATAGATATAAATCTTATCACCAACAAGGATTCTCGTCTTACCAGTAAGTTCAGTAATGATACCTTCTCCACGTTTTATAGCAAATATCCTTATCCCAAAATTTCCAGGTAAATTTATCTCTTCAAGTATTTTACCTACCAGCCAGTCAGGAGGTATTATTTCTATCATATCTATCTCGGGAGAAACTTCAATCCTTTCCAAGATTGAATGATGGGTCAATCTATAGGCGATTCTTGCCCCCATATCCTTTTCTGGCGAAATGACTAAATCTACCCCTATCTTTTCAAGAATCTTCTTGTGGAGGTCATTTATAGCAGTAGAAATTATATACTTTATACCCATCTCCCTTAGGAGGAGCGCAGCCAGAACACTAGGTTGAAGGTCTCTCCCCATAGAAACACAGGCAGCATCTACATCTCTTAATCCCGCCTCTTCTAGGGCAGCCTTATTGGTAGCATCTAAGACATAAGCCTTATATACACTATCTTTTATATCCTCTACCACATCCATATCACTATCTATCGCTATTACATTACAGCCCAATTGCTGTAAATTTATAGCTAAAGAAAATCCAAACCTTCCAAGCCCTATTACAGCTATATTCTTATACCCGTTACTCATAAAATATCACCTAGTTAACGGATTATACTACTAAAAGCTATAAAGTCAATAGAGACAACTAGGCTATCAAACCAGACAGGACCACATTATCTTTCAATTTCTCCACTTTTTCTATACTAACAGACATAATAGTTTCCAATTTTACTGTCGAGTCTGCCTTTGCATAAACCCTTACATATTTAGGGATAAGGCCAGTAACTATTCCATTCGAAAAATTCTCTACCAATATATTCTGAGTTGTTCCCAGAAAACTTTTAAGCCTATTATAAGCGATATTAAGGCTTATCTCTTTAAGTATCTCTTCTCTTTCTTTTACTATCTTCCTATCTATAGGCTTTAGATTAAATGCCTCTGTTCCAGGTCTAGGAGAAAATGGAAATATATGGACCTTGATATACATAACATCCTCTACTAGAGATATAGTCTCTTTAAAATCTCTTTCAGTTTCAGTAGGAAAGCCAACAATAATATCTGTTGTGAACTCTACATCAGGTCTGACCCTTTTAAATCTCTCAACTAATGTAATATACTCCTCTCTAGTGTATTTTCTCTTCATTGCCTTTAATACACTGTTACTCCCACTCTGAGCGACAAGGTGCAAATGAGGACAAAGGTTAGGAATATCTCCAAACATCTCTATAATGTCCTGAGTAACTTCTTGAGGTTCTATAGAGCTCAGTCTGATTCTTTCTATACCTTTAATCTCTGATATAAGCTTTAATAACTCTGGTAATCTTTTTCCATCATCTGTTTCAAACCTTCCAACGTGAATCCCAGTAAGTACTATCTCTTTATAATCACTATCAACCAATGATTTGGCTTCTTCTAAGATATCTTGCATATCTCTAGAACGGACATTTCCTCTCACATAAG
>Ga0315280_10005330_pt1 | contig 18408 bp, 14 predicted proteins | sample YL17G06_40_MG_FD_203697 | JGI IMG/M metagenome (GOLD analysis project Ga0315280, IMG submission 203697) | Sediment microbial communities from Yellowstone Lake, YNP, Wyoming, USA - YL17G06_40 | ecosystem: Environmental > Aquatic > Freshwater > Lake > Sediment | place: USA: Wyoming | collected... | reverse complement strand
ATCCCTGTCCCTCTTTACAATGAGCCGCGTTGCCGTTAATTTTATTCTGTCTGACCGCTTGCACATACATTTCAGAATTTAAATTATCGACTGGAAATATTTTGTAGAATGGAATACATTTTCGAAGGAGGGTTTCCATGAAAAAAAATATAAAAATTTTCTTGGTAACGGCTTTTGTTTTATCAACTTTCGCATCAACTTGTGTCGCCCTATCACAAGCATCTTCTTCCCAGCCAAGCCAGCAACCTCCTCCCCTTTCGGTCCAGCAAGTGAAAGGAAATATCTATGAGGTGAAAGGCGGAAGCGGAGCCAACACCGGCTTTTTTATCGGAGATAAGGAAGTTTTAGTTGTGGATGCCAAGATGACTCCAGAATCAGCGAAAGAAATGTTGGCTCAGATCAATAAACTCACACCCAACCCGATCGTTTATGTCGCCCTGACTCACAGTGATGGCGATCATGTTAACGGGCTCTCCGGCTTCCCTGATTCAATAAGAATCATCGCCCACCAGGAGACAAGAAAGTACATGGAAGAAGCTTTCCAAGAGCCGGCGCAGATTGCTTCCCTTCCCCAGATCACTTTCTCTCAAGAATTAGACCTCTATTCAGGAAAAGAGAAAATCAGATTCCTCCACTTTGGCCCTGCCCATACCAGCGGCGATGCCGTCATTTATTTTCCTGAGGAAAAAGTCGCTTTTGTGGGCGACCTCCTTTTTTTAGGCCGAGACCCACTTATCCACCGCAATAAAAATGGCAATTCTTTCGGCCTAGTAAAAAATTTAAAAGCCATCTTAGAGCTTGATGTGGATACGTTTGTCCATGGCCACGGTGACATTGCTGGCCGGAGCGATGTCGAAGGCCTCATCAAAAGCATTGAAGAAAAACAACAGAAAATAAAATCTCTGATCAGCGAAGGAAAATCCTTGGAGAAGATCAAATCAATCCTCAAGGTTGAGGAGCGTCCCGCGCAGCCGGGGAGGCCCCGCTGGATGAGCCTGGTTGAAGTCATTTATCTCGAGCTGAGAGAAGCTAAATGACAAGCTCGGCTTGACCGTAATCAGCAGCCCTTACGGATTGATCGACAGCGACCGGACAAGCCACATCATTCGACTCGCTGGACTCAAGCCAAGGACAACTTATTCTCATTATTTTTTGATATATTAAGCAAAATTGCGCTTAAAAATTCGTAAAATATCTTTTTGAAAGGAAGACAAGAATGAAAAAAAGATATCTCGCGATTTTATTCCTGGCCATTGGGATTTTTTGCGTTTTCTTGACAGGCTGCAGGAATGCTTCTTCTTTGAATCAAGCCACCATTCAAGAAAAGACAGAGGTCATTAAGACCTACCCTTTTTCTGACCCTGATCCTGTGCCCATCCTGACCAGGTCGAATATGTGGGGACGCGGCGCCAAACTCTATCCTTATTACTTTTTCGATAGATTCAGCAAGACGGGAAGAGACCAAAAGTGGAAAGTCGTTTGGATGGAAAATCCCTACATCAAGGTTTCTATACTTCCTCAAGTGGGAGGGAAAATCTGGGGCGCAGCAGAAAAATTATCAAACAAAGATTTCATTTATACCAATCATGTTTTGAAATTCCGCGAGATCGCTTTGCGCGGGCCGTGGACTTCCGGAGGCATTGAATTCAATTTCGGAATTATCGGGCACACACCCTCCACGGCTACTCCTGTGGACTATTTCCTCTGTAAGAATAAGGATGGAAGCGTGAGCTGCATTGTCGGTACTATGGATCTTCCTTCGCGCACCCGCTGGAGTGTCACCATTACCTTGCCCCAGGACAAAGCTTATTTTGAAACCAACGCTTTCTGGTACAACCCCTCTCCTTTCAATCAATCCTATTATTGCTGGATGACTCCAGCCATCAAAGCAGCCGATGACCTGAAGTATATCTTTCCTGGGCGCTATTCCATCGGCCATGATTATTCTGTCCCGCTGGAGCCCTGGCCTGTCGATAAACACGGACGCGACCTTTCCTTATACAAAGACAATAATTTTAGCGGCTCCAAAAGCTATTTCACGGTTGGCAAATATGAGGATTTCTATGGAGTCTATTACCAAAATTCAGATTCCGGTTTCGGTCACTGGGCTTTCTATGAGGACGTGCCGGGCCGCAAAATCTGGATTTGGGACCTCTCGCGTCAGGGTGAAATCTGGGTGGATCTGCTGACAGACACCGACGGCCAGTACAGCGAGCCGCAAGCGGGCCGGCTCCTTAACCAATCTGACCATGAATTTTTCTTGCCCTGTGCCGTAGACCGCTGGAAAGAAATCTGGTTTCCCTATATGAAAATAGGATCGATGGTCAAAGCCTCGCCTTACGGCGTCTTGAATGTGACCCAAACAGACAATTCCCTGAAGGTCGCTCTCTTCGCACTCCAGAAAATAGACGATGATTTGGTTGCGGGCGCAGAAGGCAAAGAATTTTACCGTGAACATCTGCGCTTAAAGCCGATGGAAATTTATGAAAAAACGATCCCCTTTGCTGAACAGGGAAAAATATTCGAAGTGAACCTCGGCCATAAACTGAATTATTCGAGCGATCCCCAGGCCAATGATATCCAGCGCCCCATCCGTTTTCAAAATTATGATGAGACAACAGCCGAGGGCCTTTTCCTCGCCGCCAACCGCTATGATAAAGAACGGAATTATTATCAAGCCTTAGAAAAATATTTGGCTTGCCTTGCTAAAGAACCTCTGCATCTTCGCGCCCTCTGCCGCGTGGCTGAACTCTACACACGAAGGGGAGAGTATCAAAAAGCATTAGACTCTGCTCGCAAAGCTCTAGAAACTGCGATGTATGACTCTGAAGCTAATTATATTTATGGAGTCATTTCGCAGCGTCTGCGAAATCTCGTGGATGCTAAAGAAACACTAGGGTGGGCAGCACGCTCGATGGAATATCGTTCGCCCGCCTATTCCCAACTTGCAGAAATTTATTTTCTGGAAAGGAATTATGACCGAACTCTGGAATCTGCCCAGCATGCGCTCGATTTCAATAAATACAACTTGAATGCCTATCAAATCATGGCCACAGCTTACAGAAAAATGGGGAGGGTGGAAGAAGCGAGGCAGATTCTAGGGCAAATTCTGAAAATAGACCCGCTGAATCACCTGGCTCGGTTTGAAATGTATCTCTTGGATCCAACTCCGGAAAGGCTCGAAAATTTCCAATCTATGACCCGCAACGAATTTCCTCATGAAACTTATCTGGAAATGGCTCTTTATTTTGTGAAGCTCGGCCTTGGCGATGACGCCGTTCAATTGCTGATAAAAGGCCCGGCGTATCCCACAATCTATTTTTGGCTTTCTTATCTCCTGAAGGACAAAACACCGCAAGAAAGTGAAGAATATTTGAACCAGGCGTCTGCATTATCTGCGTGGCTTGTCTTTCCTTTCCGGGAAGAGTCGATCCCAGTCTTCCAGTGGGCTGCGGAGAGGCGTCCGAATGACTGGAAACCAAAATATTATCTGGGCCTAATCTATTGGGTAAAAGGGAGGTTGCCAGAAGCGCTGAAGCTATTCGATGAGTGCGGCCAGCCCGATTTCGCTCCTTTTTATCTTGCCCGAGGGTACCTCTTTCAAGAAACCAACCCTCGAAAAACTCTTGCAGATTTTGAGCAGGCCGTAAAAGTTGATGAAAAGAGCTGGAGAACCTGGCACTATTTGATTAGCTTCTATCAAAAACTGGGTGTGAATGACAAAGCCCTCATTTCTGCCGAAAGAGCTGTCCAATTATTCCCAGATGAAGTTCCCATCCAAATCGACTTAGTTCAGGCTCTGATGAACATCAATCGCCATACGGAAGCTGCCTCGATCCTGGATAAAGTGGAAGCGCTTCCCTATGAAGGAGCGAGTGAGATACACGGATTGTTTGTGAAATGTCAGATTCAGATTGCCCTCGAAGAAATGAAAAGCAAAAGCTTCAGCCAGGCTATCGAGCACCTAGAGAAGTCCAAAGAATATCCGGAGAGGCTAGGAACGGGAAAACCCTTCAATCCCGATTACAGGCTCCAGGACTATCTAGAGGCTCTCTGTTATGAAAAGCTCAAAGACAAAGAGAAGGCCGAGGCAACCAGAAAAGCCATCTATGATTACACCTTTAAGAATTGGGAGGAACAAACTCAGAATCAATATTTTGGAGGGCTTGTGCTTCTGCATTACGGCGAGAAAGAAAAGGCCAAGGAGTTGTTGAATAAGGAAATTCCTCCAAAGGAAATTTTGGAAATGATCAGGGAGATGAGCAAATAACTATAATATTGCTCTGTTATCGCGAGGAACGAACTGACGTGGCGTCCCCATCGGCCTAGCAAACCAATATGAAATTGCCATGCTCCTTAGAGCCGCTCGCAATGACTCCGGCGGATTGCCCTGGCGTAAAGCTCCTCCCAATAGCTGATCGTTAATCGAATACTTTCAGAGGAGATCCTCTAATGACAGCAATGAAAATTTTATGGATAAGGAGAATTAAAAAATGCAACTTTTTCTGGGCTTTTGCATTTTTAAAATAGTAAGGATATCTGTGCTATAATTCTAAAGGAGATTAAAAATCATTCAAAATTGGCATGATTTTGCGAGGAGAAGCGTCTGCTTCCTGATATCGCTCGTCCTCCACTCTATTTTTATCTACTGGTTTTTTCATGCTAAATTCACGATCAAAATCTATCCAGTAAAGAAAAGGTACACAGACGTCCTGATCGTCGCGCCTGATAAGTTGTTCTCACCTCCGATTGAGAATGTTCTAACAGAAAGAAATAATTTTGTTAAGATTCCTCAAGAAAAGGGCCTCAGGAACATTCCCCAGCCTTCTGCAGAAACAAAAGGATTTGCAGGCCAGACAAGAGGCCAACAAGACATTGAAGCAGAAAGCGACGTTGGGGTTCAGGGCAAAGTTCAAGAGATAGGGCAGCCCTCGAATCTCTCCTCGAATTTCAGATTAGTTCTGCCCAAAAAATCAGAGCTCAACCTCAGGCGATATCCTGGGAAAAAGGAAACTTCCTATGCTGAAAAATACTTGGCCAAGCCGAGAAAAGCCATAAATCTCTCCCAATATCTTTATCCTGGTGTTTCGAATTTGCCCTCTAAAAGGAGAAGCGCCTCTTCTGGAAAATATGGTACAAGCTATCCTTTCCAGGCAGGAAGTGCTTCTTTTAATATCAAAAACTTTGATCTGACACCCTGGGCCGGCGAAGTTGTGAACCGAATCCAAAAGAACTGGACAATTCCTGCTTCTGAAAAAGAAATTGTCAAAAGCCAGGTTGGAATTTCGGTGATGATCGAAAAAAATGGAGAGCTCTCCTCGGCTGAAATCGTGCTTTCCTCAAAATTCGAATCCCTTGACCAGGCCGCGCTCGAAGCTCTCAACCTGAGTGCTCCTCTCCCGAAGCTCCCGGATGATTTCCCAGCCAAGAGCCTGGAGGCTTACTTCCTGTTCGAATATGGCGATTAAAAAAATATTGCCTCTGTTCTTATTCATTTTGATCTTTTTTTCCTTTCTGAGTTTCACGCCTTTGTCAGCCGAATGGCGAGCGGATATTGCAAAATATTTTGGAGATAAAAAAGACTACGAGGGAGCCATCAACTACTTGCTGGGCCAATTTGATAAAATCGATGGAACAGATAAGCCCCTTGTTTGTGTCTTATTAGCTTATTGCTACAACAAGCTCAACGACAAAAATAACGAGAACAAATGGATCGTTGAATTCTTTGAAACCTACTATGGAATTGAGTTGCCGCTTAGCTTTTTGGATGATTCCGCAAGCTGGAACATCACCAATTTTTTATATGCGTGGAAAAAACGCTACCCTTTCGTTTTTCAAATGGCACTCATCACGAACAACATCCAGAGCGGTTCCTCTCCCCCCTCGCAACTCCCCCTCGGCCTGGACATCACCAATGACACGCTCTATAAATTATTCGATCAAAAATACGCTCTCAAAGGCGGGCTCCTAAAAGCGGGGTTTAACATCATTCCTCTAGACACCAGAGATTTTTTTGAAGATTCAGGGTTACATATTTATTTTTTAGAGCTAAAAACCGGGGATTTGATTCTGAAAAAAGAAATTGAAATTGGTGTTGAAGTGGAGTCTCCCCGGGCAGCCCGGGATGCAAAAACAAGAATCGAGAGGAAAGAATACAAGCTTTCAATGTTTGTGGGTGGAGAAATTGTTATCTCAACCAAGAAGTCCCTCATTGACGCAATGGCCAAGGCGGAGATCGTTCCGAAGAATGCGGTCGCTTATAGTCCTTCCATATATGTTGACAAAGATAAACCCGGCCTCAACAGCGGCGTTTCCATTTTAAGCGCGGCTGCTTTGGCCTACGAAGCCCTGAAACAATTGATGAAAAAGAAAGAGGCAAAAAAGCCAGAATACAAGATCCAAAGGCAGCAAGAGCTGACAACTTTTTTCAAGATGAAGGACATGGATGGAGTTGAAGAAGAAATAAAAACAACAATCAGCCTCAAGATTAGAAATTTGCCCTTATCTGTAGGACCTGTCCGCTAAGGAGACTTTTTTGCATTTCAAAAAAATTCAGAGTGTTATCTTGCCCAATCTCTATATGGGATAAGGGGCAGATCCTGGCCCTTTGTTAATCTGTAAAAAGTGAAAATATCACCTTTCTCTGGAACGAGCTTGAATTTCCAGTAACGGATGAAGCCGTAATCGGATTGGGGTTCGAGGAGGCAGGGAATCAGGTTGGCTGCGGGCTGCGCGCAGGAAACATAAAAATCGCCTTTTTTGATGATTGTCTGAATGCTTCGCTTTTCCACCTCGATCTTTTCTGGGGCAAGATAGTCATATCTCGCTGGGATGACTTCTCGGGTTTCGTAAGCCTCAACCTCAAGCAGCTTATCCTGGGTGAATATCGCTACACTTATCCCCTGGCGGAGTAGAGTTTCTACCACATCCAGATGCCTAGATGCAATGATATAACCTAGCGGTTGAGGCACGCTCAGTTTGACAATAACATTGGGAAACCAATTCTTGACGATTTCAGTGACCACTTTCTGTTTCGGAGGATAGGGATAAGGGTCCAGGTCAGAAGCAAGGAGCGTTTCGCCCACTTTTTTATCGACTTTCATAATTCCTTCAATCGGCGATTCCGACGATTCAAATCTCTTTATTGTGAGCGAGGGATTTTTATCATCCCTCGCGAAGTCCATTCTGAGATGAATAAGATTTTGTTCGGAATAAATTTTCGCTTTTTCCAGTAGCTCTTTTCGAAGTCTGCCTACTAATTTAAGCACTTCTTCTCCGTTCTGAGCGATGGCTTCGGCTAGACTCCTGATCCCCCAATACTGCCAAATGGTTCGCTCCCTCAATGTCTCAAGATCGTGCCGGGAAGCCCCTTCCTGTATAAATGAGAGCGTTTCATAAATGCCCAGGCTGTTGCGGCCGTCGTTGAGGTCGGTGGTGCTGTAGCGCATCATCATCTTTTTACCCGCCGTTTCCTCTGGACGGAGGCTCGCGCCGGCAGCGGTGTTCACTCCCATTTCTTCCTCAACAAGGTATTCATGGAATGTAAAGCCCTTTTTTGCCAAGCTCCGCTCAACTTGGGTCAATATTTTGTTCCGCGAATATTCCTGGATATTTGAGTGAATGTTGATGTTGGAAACGCAACCGATAGAAACCCGATAATGATCATCTCCTTTTTCATGGACATCTATCGTAACCTCCGGCATCCAGGTTCTGAAAATTCTGTGGATGGCCAGCACGCCTTCGGCTTCAAGTTTTACGTGGTCTCTGTTCATATCCAAATCTATTTCATTCTGACGCTGGTCAAAATAATTGCCATAGGGATTCGCCTGAGGGATGATCAGAAAATTTATATTCTTCAATAACGGCTTAAGCTCCCCCAGGGCCAAGTCCCGAATCATCCAGAGCGCAGCTTCTTTGGCGGACTGTTCATTGCCATGCTGGGAGGCGATGAGGAGGAAAGTCGGCTTTTTCCGGTTGAGGTCTTGAGGATTCGATGCCCCTTCTTCATTGATGATGCAGAGAAAAATATCTTTGGAGGGGAATCCCTCGACCTCTTTTGTCTTGCCGATAACCTGGACGGTCATTTCTTTGGATTGACAATCAACCGCACTCAAAAATCGGGCAATATCCTCATGCTGGCTGTAGCGGGTGTAATTAGCTTCCTCAGCCGGAGTTTTTATTATTTCAGCGTTTGATGTTAAAGTGAAAAAAGTAAGAAAAAAAATAATGAGATAGGTGGTTTTTTTGAAAGAATTATAGATCATTCTTGATCTCCTTTCTTTGTTTAATAAAATAAGGAATCCATAATAATAGCCTAATTATAAATGTTCAGCAATTCAGTTGTCTTTTCTCTTAGTGAACGGGTCATTGCGAGGAGCGAGATTCCTTCGCTTTGCTCGGAACAGGCTTCGCTTTCTGACAAAGTCATCTAAATTATTGACATTTATAGTAAATTTGGTAGAATGGCAACATGCTTAGAAGAGAGGTCTTGACAATCACCAAAACCTCCGCGATTTATCGTTCCATCAACCTGAACACCAATAATAATTGGGCAGTTTCCACTGCCCAATAAGACTATCAGCCCCCACTCCAACGTTTTTCCTGAATAATTTTTAAAGGAGATTCACCATGCGGCAAAACTTTGTCTATCCCAAAGATTACTGCCCTATTCTGAATGTCCTAGAAACGGAAAGGGCAATCAAGCTGATCAAGGATTTATTCCAGACCAAACTGGCCGAAGCCTTGAACCTGAGACGGGTCACGGCTCCTCTCTTTGTCAAAGCCGGGACAGGGATCAATGATGACCTGAACGCCGTCGAACGGCCGGTTTCCTTTCTCATAAAAAACATGAACAACACCAGGGCCGAGATCGTTCAGTCCCTGGCGAAATGGAAAAGGCTGACTCTGGCAGATCTGAAGGTCGCAGAAGGTGAGGGAATCTACACAGACATGAACGCTATCCGCCCTGACGAAATCCTCGATAACCTTCATTCGATCTACGTTGACCAGTGGGACTGGGAACGGGTAATTGCCGTTGAGGAAAGAAACCTTCTGTTCCTGGAGCACGTCGTCCAAAAGATTTTTGAAGTTATCAAACAGACCGAGCACTTCATTTGTGAACATTACCCTAAAATCAAACCGATCTTGCCTGACGAGGTTATCTTTGTCCAGTCCACAGAGCTGGAAGCGAGCTATCCGGACCTGACTGCCTGGGAGAGGGAAGACGCAATCTGCAAAAAGCATCGAGCGGTTTTCATCATCGGCATCGGAGCTCCCCTTAAAAACGGTAAACCTCACGACGGAAGAGCACCCGACTATGATGATTGGACGACTCCCACGCAAAGGGGGTCCGGGCTTAATGGAGACATCATTGTCTGGTATCCACCACTCGAGCGGGCCTTTGAGATCTCCTCGATGGGAATCCGCGTCGACAAGGCAGCCCTAGAGAGGCAGCTGGAAATTACGGGAACAACCGAAAGAAAAAATCTGTTCTTCCATAAAAAGCTGCTCAACGGGGAACTACCGCTGAGCATCGGTGGAGGAATTGGACAATCTCGGCTGTGCATGTTTTTTCTTCGAAAAGTGCACATCGGGGAAGTCCAGGCAAGCCTCTGGCCGGATAAGATCAGAAAACAATGCAAGGCGAATAATATTTTTTTGCTGTAAACAACCCTTTTATTTGCTTCCTTGTGTGCTGTTTATTGATTGAAGTTTAGGTTATAATCTGAGACTTGAACTCAATTCTTTTTGCAGGAGAAATTGCAGATGGAAGCAACCGAAAGCGAGCAGAAAAAAACAATGCGGACTTTTGCCATTGCTTCCTTTCTGAACGACATAGGCTCGGATATCATCTACCCCATCTGGCCTCTTTTTGTGACTCAGATTCTCAAGGCAAATATGGCAGCTTTGGGATTTCTGGATGGGCTGGGCGAGGCGCTCGTTTCCCTTTCACAGGCTGCTTCTGGATATATTTCAGACAGGTTAAAAAAGAGGAAAATATTTATCTGGACGGGCTATCTTTGCGGCTCTGTTTCAAGGCTCGGCTATGCTATCTCAAGCATCTGGCAGCATCTAATCCCTTTTCGTGTGCTTGATCGCCTCGGAAAAATACGGAGCACGCCACGGGATGCCATAGTCGCAGATATTTCCACAGACACAACCCGAGGCAGAAATTTTGGGCTGCTAAGGGCCGTGGATAACCTCGGCGCAGTTTTTGGAATCGTCATCTGTATTGCTTTTTTTAATTTATTGGGATACCGACATCTATTCGCTCTGGCCACGATCCCTTCCCTCGTCAGTGCAGTTCTCATTCTTGCCAATATAAAAGAAAAAAAGACGGCAGGCCTAAAGATTTATAAGGGCCTATCCCTCAAAAATATCGACAAAAATTTAAGGCTTTATATTTTTCTGAATTCCCTTTTTGCCCTTGGTGCTTTCAGCTACTCGTTTCTGCTGATCTATGCCAAAGACTTTGGCTTCAAAGTCACTTTTGTTCCTGTTCTCTACTTGATCTATTCCGCCTCGGCTTCTCTTTTTTCTCTTCCCTTTGGAAAACTCTCGGATAAAATCGGAAGAAAACCCGTTTTGATATTCGCCTTTCTCTTCTGGATTGGAGTTGGCCTGGGCATGATCTTCAGCCGGAGCCATGTTCTCTTAGTTTTGACTTTTGTGTTGTTTGGAATTCACAAGGCCGCCCTTGACCCGGTTCAGAGAACTTTGGTCAGCGAGATCTGTCCCATTACTTATAGAGCCAGCTGCCTGGGCGCATTCCAGATGATTATCGGGCTCTGTGCCCTCCCCGCCTCACTCATTGCCGGAATCCTCTGGGATAATTTTGGGAAGTTTGCCCCCTTTTATTTTTCCTTAGTTTTGACCGCTATTGCCGCTCTATTGCTTCCTTTCGTCAAAGAAAAATAATCCCCTTTTCTCCCCCTTTAGAAAAGGGGGATAAAGAGGGATTTGATTAGTAAGCTTGACTTTTCTCGTGCCTACTCCTATATTCTTACACAAATCATGTTTAAAACAGACCCTTACGCGACAATAAGAGGACATGATACTTGATTCTCTAGAATTAAGTTTCGTGTTCCCTGGATTGGAAGGAGCCGATGTATTATGCAAAAGATTGAAACTTTAAAAGATGGAACGAACGTAACTATCAGAGACTTGACCATCAAAGATCTTGATAGATTGATGAAATTTTATCTCGCTCTCCTTCCTGAAGACAGAAAATACTTAAGAGTGGACGTCACAAACAGAGATCTCGTCGAACAAAGAATCAAGCTCATCGAGAAAGGAGATGTCTTCCGCATCATCGCCCTTCATGGAGATGAAATTGTGGCTGACGGCGCGCTTGAGCTCACGAAAGAGGAATGGCGCAAACATCAGGGCGAAATCAGAGTGATCGTCGCCGGGCCTTACCAGCATAAAGGGCTTGGCATGATCATGATTAGAGAGCTCTATCACCTTGCCGTCCAGAAAAATGTGGCATTGATCGTGGCGAAGATGATGAGGCCTCAGATTGCCGCACAGCATATATTTCGGAAGCTTGGCTTCCGAGAAGAGCTCCTTATTCCTGATTATGTCCGCGACCTGGAAGGAAAGGCTCAAGACCTGGTTATCATGACCTGTGATGTCAACGAACTATGGAAAGAGCTCGAACACTTTTACAGCGATTCTGACTGGGAACGCTCCCGCTAGTCGAGCCTTTGATCTCTATTCTTCTTCAGGTTTGACGCGTCCTTCTTTAATCGCCTCGTTGATGATTTTCTGCTGGAGGTGGCTTGGGACTTCCTCGTAATGCGAGAATTCCATTAGGAAGGAACCGCGGCCGCCGGTGATCGAGGTCAACGTCGGCTCGAAATCCAGCATCTCTGACATAGGCACTTGGGCTTTCAAGATACGCATGTTTCCTTTCTGCTCCATTCCCGTTACTTTTCCCCGTCTTCCGTTGAGGTTTCCCATGATATCGCCCATGTATGTATCAGGGGTGTAGACTTCTACATTCATAATGGGCTCGAGGAGAGTGGGTCTGGCATCTTTCATTCCCTTTTTAAAGGCCATAGAAGCTGCGATCTTGAAAGCGATATCCGATGAATCAACTTCGTGGTAAGAACCGTCGTAAAGTATGACTTTGAAATCAATCGCCGGATAGCCGGCCAGAACACCTTTCTTCTTGGCCTCGATGAGCCCTTTCTCAATCGAGGGGATGTAGTTGCGCGGCACCGCGCCCCCAAATACCTTGTCTTCAAACTCGAAGTCTTTGCCCCTGGGCAGCGGCTCCATCTTGATCTTGACATCACCATACTGGCCGCGACCTCCCGTCTGTTTTTTATATTTGCCCTGGACATCGGATCTGCCTTTGATCGTTTCCTTATAAGGAATCTTTGGAGGCTTGAGCACAACATCCACATTGTATCTCTTCTTTAAACGGTCGGTGATAATCTCTACGTGAAGCTGCCCGTTTCCGGAGATTAGGAGCTGGTTGGTCTCAGGGTCTCTCTCGATTCTCACCGTCGGGTCTTCTTCTGTGATGCGATGAGTGGCCTGGGAAATCCGGTCTTCATCTGCCCGAGTCTTGGGTTCTATGGCAAAAGAAATAGAGGCTTCAGGGAATTTGATCGGCGGGTATTGAATGGAAGTGCCTTTGGCGCACAAGGTGTCTCCGGTAGAAGTGACCTTCAATTTCGCTGTTGCTACTAAATCTCCAACTTTGGCCTGGCCTGCTGGCGTCTGCTCTTTACCTTGGAGGAAGAAAAGCCCCCCCAGTTTCTCGTCTGTTTCTTTATTGGAGTTGGTGACCGGGGCATCCGGGTTGGCTTTGCCTGAAAAAACTCTCATCAAAGAGATTCTTCCGGTATAAGGGTCTGAAATAGTCTTAAAAATCAAAGCTGAGAAGGGGATGTCCGAAGAAGGTTTGATGACTTCTTCTTTCCCGTTCACGTTTGCCTTGACGTCGCTGCGGTCGAGAGGAGAAGGAAGGTAGCTGATAATTCCATCCAGAATGGGCTGCATCCCAATGTTAAGCAAGGCTGAGGAAACAAAAACCGGGAAAAGTTGATTATTGAGGATGCTTCTTTTGAATCCTTCTTGAAGCTCTCCCGGAGTGAGCTCGCCTTTCTCGAAATATTTTTCCATGAGTTTCTCGTCATTTTCAGCGATCATTTCGGTCAGGTCTTTGTTCCTCTTCTCGACTTCGTCCTTCATGTCTGCAGGGACTTCTTCCCCCTTGAATTTTCCACTTTCATCTTTGTCATAAAGGTAAACTTTCTTGGCGAGAAGGTCGATAACTCCTCGGAAATTTTTCTCTTCGCCCACCGGGAGCTCGACGGGAACAGCCTGCCGTCCGAAAAATTGTTGGATGGATTCCAGGGTACGGTAGAAATTGGCGTTTTCACGGTCGAGCTTGTTGATGATGATGACCCGAGGGAGCCCATGCTCCTCGAGCATTTTCCAAACTTTTTCAGTTCCAACCTCGACGCCCGCCACGCCACAGACGAGAACAGCTGCTGAGTCAACAGCCCGGAGGCAAGACTTTGTATCCCAAAGAAAATTACTGTATCCAGGAGTATCGATGATATTGATTTTGTGGTCTTTCCATTCCAAGAAACATATGGCTGAGCTGATCGAGATTTTTCTTTCAATTTCATCCGGATCATAGTCTGTCACAGTGTTGCCCTTATCGACTTTAGTCAGCCTAGAGGTTGCGCCAGCATCAAACAAGAGACCCGCAACCAAGGATGTCTTTCCCGACGAGCCGTGACCGATAAAGGCAATGTTTCTGATTTTATCCACAGTGTAGTCTTTCATCTCGAATCCTCCAGAGAATGATTAACCTTTCTCAGTACTTTCTAAGAATTAAAGTTTCTTTAGAAAAGAGTGAAATATATCATACAAAAAAATTGTTTTTTGCTCAAGATGAAAGTTGATTCCCCCTACTCCCCCCTTTAGATAAAGGGGGGATAAAGGGGGAATTGAAGTAGTCGCATAAATGCGACCGCTACCATTAATTAAAAGAATCTAGGACTTTTTGTAGGTCTCCAGGCAGAGGAGTGGAAAATTCAACTCTCTCTCCTGTCTCGGGATGGGAGAAGGCGAGGCGATAAGCATGCAGAAAAAGCCTAGGAAATTTTCTGTTGCCCTTACGGCGGCCATAAACGTCATCTCCCACTACAGGATGACCTGCGGCTGAGAGATGAACTCTGATCTGATGGGTCCTTCCAGTAACGGGTCTTATTTCAAGAAGCGTGAAGTCCTTAAATTCTTTCAGCACCCGATAGTGAGTCTCAGCCTCTCTCGGTTTTCTTGTCTTCACAGACATACGAAGTCCATGCTTGATATGCCGGCCCAGCGGCCAGGTGATTTTACCTTCTTTCTCTGGAATCTTTCCCCAAATAAGTCCTAAATAAACTTTTTTGACTTCTCTTTTTATAAACTGGCGCTGAAGCTCGATGTAGGCATTTCTGCTCCTGGCAATAACCATCACCCCGGAAGTTTCCTTATCCAGCCTCTGCACGATGCCGGGCCTTTCTTCATGGCCGATATTTTTTACCTCAGGATAATGAAAAAGGAGGCCGCTGGCCAGGGTACCTCGTCTATGTCCCGCTCCAGGATGGACAACGAGGCCAGCAGGTTTATTCAAGACAACGATGTGATTATCGCTGTATAGAATATTTAGCGGAATATCTTCTGGCTCAATCTTTTCAGACTCTTCTGGAGTTTCAAATTCTAGCTCGACTCGATCTCCATTTTTTAGCTTGTAGCTGGCCTTTCTGAACGTGCCGTTGACTTTAACTTTATCCTCAGCAATAAGCCTTTGGAGCTGGGAGCGTGTGAGTTCCTGGACCTTTTGAGACAAGAACATATCCAAGCGCTCGTTCAACCCTGAGGAAGAACTGACCAAGAATTCTCTCTTATCCACTTTTTCTCTTTCTCAAAAAAAGCAAGAGCGCTGACCCTCCAATGATTCCAAAGATGCAGAAAAGCTGAGGATAAGAAAGGCTGAGGAAAGGTGAGGAGCTTTCGACCAGGAAGGCCTTGGCTGGATGGTCTCCTCTAAAAAACTCGGTAAAATAGCGGATGATGGAATAGTTGATGATGTAGAAAGAAAAAACCTGCCCCTGGAATTTCTTCTTTCGCAGAATCAGGAAGAGGATCAGGAAATTTAAAAAATTGAGCACTGCTTCATAGAGTTGAACCGGATGAAGGAGGATTTCAAGGGGGATGCCTGTTAAATTATGGGCATATTCGCTTTTAAAAACGACACCCCATGGCACCGAGCATTCACTTCCGTAGCAGCATCCTGCCGTAAAGCAGCCGATGCGGCCAAATCCATGACCCAGAGCCAAAGCCGGGCCGATAATATCAGAAACGTTCCAGGTGGGAATTTTCTTTTTGTGGAAATACCAGAGGGCAAAAATCACTCCAAAAGTAAGCCCTCCCTGGAAGACTCCGCCCGAACGGGCCAAGCTAAAAAGCTCTTTGGGGTAGCTCGTGTAGTAGGAAAAATTTCCGATAAATAGAATCAGTTTAGCTCCGATTAAAGAAATCAGAATCGTGTAGAAGGCGGCGTCAATAATTTTGGGAGCATCGAGACCAAGCTTTTTTGCCTGGACATACAGAAACCAGAGGCCAAAGGCTACTCCCAAAGCCATCATGAATCCATAGGTGTGGATGGTCAATGGGCCGAATTTCAAGAGGATGGGAATCATGCCGGTTTTCTCCTGAAGAAGACTAAAATAAGCAGACAAGCTCCGATGGTGATGCAGGAATCTGCCACGTTAAAAAATGGCCAGTGCCATCTTTTGACATAGAAATCTAAAAAATCGATCACGTAGCCTCTGAAAATCCTATCGATCAAATTCCCCAAAGCTCCTGCCAACACGAGGCTGAGAGAAATTTTCATCAGCTTTTCAGTGGGCGGAGTCTTGAAAAAATAGTAGACAACCAATCCTAGGGCTGCAAAAGAGGCCAGAGTCAGTAGCACATAAACAAGCTGGTTTCCGGTTTGTGAGAAAAATCCAAAAATGGCACCCTTGTTATGAATAACCGTGATGTTGAAAAAGCCAGGGATAATGCGCACGCTTTCATAGAGATTGACCGACCGGGCCACTATTAGTTTTGTTGCCTGGTCGATGAGGATCCAAAATAGAATGAACAAAAAGTAGAAAAGCTTTCGCTTCATGGACGGATATTTTTGACCACTTCTTCACAGCGCTCGCAGAATTGGGGATATTCCTGGCTTTTGCCGACGTAGGTTGAGTAGTTCCAGCATCGCTGGCATTTTTTTCCGGGAGCGAGGGAAACCTTAGCTTCGAGCTCCTCTCCTGAATAAGGCTCCAGACTTACTGCGGATACGATGAAAAACGAGGGCAGGTCCTTCTCATATTTATTCAAAAATTCTATTTGAGGCGCAGGCACCTTGAGCGCGACTTGGGCTTCGAGTGAGTTTCCGATGAGCTTCTCTTCGCGCGCCTTTTCCAGCTCTTTTAAGACTTTTTCCCGGACGAGGATCAAACTCTCGCCTTCCTCAAAAAGCGCAGGATCCAGCCATTTCTCCTTGAATGATGGAAAAAGCTCGAGGTGCACAGATTCTTTCTTATTTTTAAACTGAGGCATGGCCTCCCACGCCTCCTCTGTGGTAAAAGGCAGAAGGGGAGCCGTAAGAATGAGGGTATTCTTGAGTATCTTGAAAAGAGCGGTCTGGGCGGATTTTCGACGCAAAGAACTTTTGGCGGAGCAATAGAGCCGGTCCTTGAGAATATCGAGATAGAAAGCGCTCAGTTCAACGGTAAAAAAGTGATAGATGGCGTGGAAGACGACATGATACTCATAATCTTCATAAGCTTTGAGGATCTTATTCCCTACTTCGGAAGCCTTCTTCAGAATCCAGCGGTCCAAAAAGAGCATTTCATCCAGCGCGACAGTTTCTGTATCCGGAGAAAAATCATAAAGATTTCCGAGGATGAACCTCCAGGTGTTTCGGATCTTGCGGTAAGCTTCAACAAGCCTCTGGAGAATTTCGTTTCCAAACCTGGCGTCTTCTTTGTAATTGAGCATCGCCACCCAGAGCCTCAGGATTTCCGCTCCGTTTTGGGAGATGATTTCTTCTGGCTCGATGAAATTACCCAAGGACTTGGACATGGCCCTCCCCTGCTCGTCCAGGACAAAACCGTGGGTGACGACGGTTTTGTAGGGAGAGCGGTTTTTAGCGCCTATGCCAACCAGAATGGAGCTGTTAAACCAGCCCCGGTACTGGTCATGTCCTTCGACGTAGATGTCTGCGGGCCAGGGTAGGTCATCCCGCTTGCCGAGTACGTTGTGGCTCGCACCCGATTCAAACCAGACATCGAGGATATTATTCTCTTTGCTGAATTGAGTTGAACCGCACTTGGAGCATTTTGTCCTAGGAGGCAGGAGTTCCTCTGTTTTTTTAAAATACCAGGAGTTTGAGCCATATTTCGAAAAAATGTCAGCCACCCAGAGAGTAATTTCTTCTCCGGCTAAGATCTCTCCACAGTTCTCGCACTCAAAGGCAGGGATGGGAACTCCCCACAATCGCTGGCGGGATATACACCAGTCAGGACGGCTGCTCATCATGTTGGAAATTCTCTCCTCTCCCCAGACGGGAATCCAGCGAACTCTTTTGATCTCTTCGAGCGCTTTTTGCCTCAAATCATTCTTGTCCATCGAGATAAACCACTGTTCTGTCGCCCGAAAAACAACGGGATTTTTGCAGCGCCAGCAGTGCGGATAAGAGTGGGAGATCTCCCCTCCTTTGAGCAAGGTTCCGTCCCTTTTCATATCCTCCGTGATCGGCTTATTGGCCTCGAAGACGTTCATCCCTCCGTATTTTTCAACCTGAGCGATAAATCTACCTTCGCCATCAATTGGAGTGTAGATATCCAGGTTATAGGCCAACCCAGTTATATAGTCATCATAACCGTGGCCAGGAGCCGTATGAACACAGCCAGTCCCGTCTTCGAGAGTGACATAGTCTGCCAAAACCAGCAGAGATTTTCTTTCGATGAAAGGATGCTTAGCTTTTAAACCTTCTAGTTCTTTTCCTGGGAAGGTTACCAGGATTTTATATTCTTTAAATCCGAGTTCTTCAGCTACTACCGGGAGTAACCGCTTGGCTAAGACATAAACTTCCCCTCCAACTTGAACAGCCACATATTCATATTCCGGATGAAAGGCAATCGCCAGGTTGGCAGGAAGAGTCCAGGGCGTAGTGGTCCAGATCAGGATGAAGACCTTTTTGGCTGCTAGAGCAGGGAATTTTGGGGAAAGGTCCGAAATCATCGGGAATTTGACATAGATCGAGGGGGATTTACGGTCTTTGTACTCGATCTCCGCTTCAGCCAGCGCCGTCCGGCAGTGAATGCACCAATGGACGGGCCTCTTGCCTTT
>Ga0315280_10005328_pt1 | contig 18420 bp, 12 predicted proteins | sample YL17G06_40_MG_FD_203697 | JGI IMG/M metagenome (GOLD analysis project Ga0315280, IMG submission 203697) | Sediment microbial communities from Yellowstone Lake, YNP, Wyoming, USA - YL17G06_40 | ecosystem: Environmental > Aquatic > Freshwater > Lake > Sediment | place: USA: Wyoming | collected... | reverse complement strand
TCAACTATAACCGTAACATCTCTTAACGGCTTTGCCGGAACCGTAAGTCTCTCGGTTTCCGGTGCTCCAACTGGCGTTACTGCCTCGTTGAGTCCAACCTCGGTGACTTTAACCTCAGGTGGTTCAGCAACATCAACGTTAACCATAACGGTTTCGGCATCAGTTGCAACTGGTACATCTACTCTCACAGTTACAGGCTCAGGTGGCGGGAAAACCCACAGCGTCACCATAACTCTCACCGTTGGCGCTGCTCCCGACTTCTCTCTATCTGCCTCTCCATCCTCCTTGACAATAGTTCAGGGCGCTTCTGGCACCTCAACAGTAACGGTGACTTCCGTCAACGCTTTCAGTTCAGCTGTTAGTCTTTCTGTGTCAGGTGCCCCAACAGGTGTGACCACCACATTAAGTCCCACTTCAGTTACTCCACCTTCGGGCAGTTCGGCAACCTCAACTCTCACGATCACGGTTTCAGCAACAGCAACTCTTGGAACCTCAACCCTCACAGTCACAGGAACCAGCGGAACTTTAACGCACACTGTCACTATTTCACTCACAATCGCGGCGCCTCCAGACTTCTCTATCTCAGCTTCGCCAACCACTCTAACAATAGTCCAGGGTGGCTCCGGCACCTCGACGATAACAATCACATCGTTAAACGGCTTCAACTCTGCCGTTAGCCTCTCAATCTCAGGTCTGCCCGCTGGAGCAACAGGCACTTTCAGTCCAACCTTTGTTACGCCACCAATTGACGGCTCTGCCACATCAGTCCTGACTATTAACATTGGTGCTTCAACAGCAACAGGCACTTCCACTCTCACTGTGACAGGTTCTAGCGGAGGAAAGACTCATACCGCTAGCATCACTCTAACGGTCAGCCCCAAGCCAGATTTCTCTCTATCTGCCTCTCCAACCTCCTTAACTATAGTACAAGGGAATTCAGGGACCTCAACTATAACGATCACATCGTTGAATAATTTCAACTCGGCTGTTAGTCTTTCTGTCTCAGGCGCTCCAACTGGTGTGACTGCTACTCTAAGTCCCACTTCGGTCACTCCACCTTCTGGTGCCACGGCAACCTCAACCTTAACTGTCTCTGTCGGCGTTTCCGCAACAACTGGAACTTACACACTAACCATTACTGGAGCAAGTGGAACGTTAAGCCACAGTGTGACGGTCAGTCTTTCTGTCACTGCTGCTGCTGTTCCAGACTTCTCTGTCTCAGCTTCGCCGACCGCTCTAGCAATTGTTCAGGGCGCTTCTGGCACCTCAACCATCACCATCACATCTTTGAATGGGTTCAACTCAGCAGTTGGTCTCTCCGTTTCGGGTGCTCCAAGCGGTGTGACCGCTACTCTTAGTCCAACCTCTGTTACTCCGCCCTCCGGCAGCTCAGCCGCTTCCACTCTAACGGTTTCGGTGTCAGCTTCAGCGGCGCCAGGAACCTCAACCCTCACGGTTACTGGAACCAGCGGAACTCTAACCCACACCGTAACCATCAGTCTCACCGTCACCGCCGCCGCAGACTTCACCATCTCTGCCTCCCCAACCTCGCTAACCATTGCTCAGGGCAGCTCTAGCACTTCAACTATAACCGTTACTTCTGTGGGCGGCTTCAGCTCTGCTGTTACCTTCTCTGCTTCTGGTCTTCCATCTGGCGTCACTTACTCTTTCACTCCACTCTCTGTGACTCCGCCTGGCACTACCACTTCAACTTTAACGTTTACGGCTTCTGCTACTGCTACTTTGGGCACTGTCTCTGTCACCGTAACTGGAACAGGCGGTGGACTCACTCGCACTACAACCATTTCATTAACTGTCAAAGAAGCTGCAGCCACTACGGTAGCTATCGATCCTTCAACTAGCTCAGCGGAACCCAATGAGTATTTCACCATAAAAGTAAACGTTACCGGCGTTACAGACTTCTACAGTTGGGGGGCTAGGATAAGTTGGTCAACAGGCCTTCTAAGCACACATGTAAATAACGTCACTGAAGGGTCTTTCCTACAGACAGGAGGCACTACGTCATTCACTAAGAAAGTGTTTGCAAGCTACATAGATATTGGAAGCACGCTTCAAGGAGCGATTCCAGGGGTTACTGGCAGCGGAACCCTTGCCACAATCATCTTCAAAGTCCTAGATGGTGGAAACTGCACACTTCAACTCTCCAAAACCAGCTTGTACAACTCAACACTTGGAGCAATCGATCACACCTCAGTAAGCGGCTACTTCTACACAGATAAGCCAGTGGCCAGGTTCACTTACTCGCCACATCCAATGAACTATTATGGGCATCCGTTAGTTGGGGAAATCGTCACTTTCAATGCCACGGCCAGCTACGACCCAGACCAACAATACAAAGGCCAAACAGGCACAGGTATAGTCAGCTACCAATGGGACTTCGGCGACAGCACCACAGGAACGGGCAGCATCACAACCCACAACTACACTGCGCTTGGCACATACAAAGTAATCTTAAATGTCACAGATGACGAGGGAAAAACGGACAGTGTAGACCATCCGATGATCGGTGATCCCACAATCAAGATTCAACTCCACGACATAGCCGTCATCGGCGTAACTGTTACACCAGATAGCTTCTTCGCCGGTACCATGGTAACAATTAATGTAACCGTGTTAAACAAAGGCTCTGTTTCGGAGACTCTTAACGTTACAATATACTTGGGCTCTACCCCTGTGAAAACGGTGACGTTCCTTCATAAGGTGGGCCCAACATGGACAACAAGTCTGTTACCGGGAAAGAATGGAACGACGACCATAGAATGGGACACAACAGGCATCTCTCCAGGCACCTACACTCTGAAAGTCTATGCCTTTCTAATCGACCCAACCACCCGAGAAGCTGTTCCAGAACTCGAAAAAGAAGAAGTCCTGCTTGACAACTGGATGACCTATGGAACAATCACTGTATCAGGAGTAACAGTGCAGCACGACTTGACGATTGATGTCGTTGGTTCTGGCACCACTGATCCTGTTCCCGGGGTTCACACGTATGTTAAGGATGCGGTGGTTTCTGTTGACGCCATTCCAGATGCTGGTTGGAAGCTTGATCACTGGCTGCTTGACGCGGTTGATGTTGGTGATGCTGATCCTTACAGTGTCACCATGGACAATGATCATGCTTTGACGGCTGTCTTCGTCGAGATTCCGCCTGCACCTCAAGCTACTGTCGAAAGCTGTGATTCAACGGGTGTGCAAAAAGATCGTTTCAATTTGGGCCAAACCGTATACGTCAGTGGGAGCGGTTATGCACCGTCCATAACAGCAGTATGGACTTACAACATATACGTCGTTCACGACGTAACTTGGATCAACGGCATGCCAATTCCAGACCGAGTTCCGGGCACCGCAACCACCGTGTCTTCAGACTCTTCAGGAAATATTCCTCCAACAGCCGTGTGGAGTGGTCCTTTAACTCTTGGAAAGTACGATGTCGTGGTTGACGTCAATGGTAACGGTGTATACGATGAGGGTGTCGATGCCTTAGACGACAACGATGTAGAAGTGACTGCTGGATTCTTCGTGATTCCAGAATTCTTGTTTGGAACTATTCTGGGCTTACTTGGGTGTTTCGCGGCATTCGGAGTGTTTCGTGTATCCAAACGTTTCAAAGAGAAGCTCAACCAATACAAGCACAGCAACCTAAAGAAACATTTGAGACAAATTCCCCGATGAAATAGACGATGCGATAGGTGTGCTTGGCGCTTTCATCAACCAACTCAAAGCTCAATCTGGCAAACACGTTTCCAAGTTTGCAGCAAACATACTCATCGCAGATGCCCAGTATGTCATAGACCAACTTCGATAGACCACCCCCTCCTCCTTTTTTGATCGCCCTTGGACAATATGCGTCTCTTTCCAGCCTTATAGATGGTAACTGTTTGGGGCTGTTGCGCGCGCGCAATCGTTTGTAATTTAATCTTCAAGGTGTTTCCGGGATTCTGTGTTGAAGGCTTCCAAATGCTAAGACTTAAAACTTTAAAACCAAATAGAGTACCGTGGTAAGCAGGAAGTGAAGATGTGGGAACATTAGGTAAAAAAGTAAATTTATTGAAATCCATTGATGTGGATAGGATTCCTATTCGAAGAGACAGCTTTTTCACCAATGCCTACGTTATTGAGCTTCCTCTTGATTCCCAGCCTGATTATATTTGGCAAACTATTTTTGAGCAAGAATGGAAATCTAGTCTCCATTTATGGGAGAGAAAAGTTGTTATCGTAGGTGACAAGTTGCTGCTTATAACGACTCCCACTGAAATTGAAGAGAAAATTGATTGGCTCAAGAGGATGATGGGATCAACAAATAATCGTGTTGAAGAATTTAATCAGACTCAGCAGATCATAGAGGAAGCAGAGGCGGTAGAGGCGTTACGAAAACACGAAAACATTATCAAAGATGCATTAAGAATGAAACTGGCTATTGCTTAGACTTCTAGCTAATACATCGTTTCAAATAGCATCAAAAATTTAAGAAAGAATATTCTATTGATTGATGTAATGTAGAAACTAGGGTCTGCAAAAATGGGAAAAACGTTTTGGCATTATCCAATAATCATGGCTGGAGGAGCCTTTGCAGTCGTGACTGTGCTTTATGTTTTCAACCTATGGATTTTCAGTGTCATTCCAAGTCTACAAGGACTTGTTTCACCAAATGATGCGTTGTTTCTTGAGGGATTACTTGTTCTAATTCTTGGAGCCATGATATTATTACGATTGCCACATGCAGAGATTGTTGGAGGAAGGAGAAAGATTTTCCTCGGCTCTGTACTGACGAAAGATGTTGAATCTCATGGAAGTGCCGCTGGGAGCATTCTCGCCTTTGGTCTCGCTTTCATAATTGCTGCTCTCCTACTGTTTCTAATGTCCTTCTGGGGCATTTACTAGAAACTTTGGCTTTCATCTTCTTTATTCTACGTGATATTATGGAGAACAATCTTAAAAATAAGAGAGAATGTAAAAATGCGCAATCAAAATTCCAAACAGAAGCACAAGGCCAACTATTATCATGATTCTTCCTTCTTGTCGATAACGTTGCCTCTCCTCCGGTTTCAATTTGGCAAATTTTCTATAGTCCAACCACCCGGTACGAAATCCCCCACGATACGGGATGCTGTCCTCTCTATAGATGTAAGACCCGAGAATCTGGAAGACTCCTATAACCACAATAAATAATGCTTCGTATATGAGAATAACAGTGAATAGATGAAGAACTTTCAAGGCCCACAAGATAGGCAAAACAATCAAATTAAGAACTAAAATGAATCCTAAGAGTTTCATCACAAACGCTAACATCCAATTAACATTTCGCTTCAAGATGGATCTCATACGGTGTTCAAAATTAAGAAAGCACTCAGAAAGTAAAAAGCTTACTTACGTTGACCCTTGCATTCCGTTGTTGATACTTGATTTTGACAAAGCGTGGTACCTCCACCTCGTTTCAAGTTGCATTAATACAAAAGAGAACTTCGTTAGGCATATTAACGATTAGCATGTCAAAAAATGAATTGAAAAAGATAGCTAAGAGGAGGATGCCTCCGAGTTCATATATTACCATGCCACATTATTTTCCAACAGAACAAGCAGACATCGTTAAGAAAATTAAGCCCAAAAGACAAAGAAAGAAAAAATAGTTTAATATTCCAGCACATTTGAGCCTATTTGAACCCAAATAGAGGGGCTCGAGCACTTCGCATGTGCTTATAGTGTACGCATAATCGTCAATAGATAATCTAGCAAGCAGGCTCGAGACTGCAGAGTTAGCTATGGACATGTTTCTCCATAGTGTATTGACACTATGGATATATCCGCAATATCTACCACTCCATCCTTATTTAGGTCTGCGTCAGGGTCGTAGGCGGGTTCGCCTTTGAATGTTCCATAGGCAATTGCCACCTTAGATAGATCCCAAATGTCTACCACTCCGTCCCCATTGATGTCCCCCTGCATTTTGACTTTAACCGCTCCATCAACGTAGATGTTGTTAACTACGTTAATTTCGTTAGGCACCACGCTGGCTTCTGCCTTAATCGTATAGTTGATGCAAGGCCGTACACCTGTAGTGTTCCAGCTAAAAGCCAAATTCCTCTGAACACCAGCACCCAAATCGACTACGTCCTGTGTTCGCACTGTGCTATTGTCATAAAAAACCGTCACGTTGAAGGTCTCCGTTTGAGTACCATAGTTCTCCACTGTAACTGCAATGTTAACAACGTCGCCGACATAGACTTGGGCGGCGGACAGACCCACATTGACCACGGCCACATCGCGTCCGGGACTGATTATAGAGCTCGATAGAGTGAATGTGCCAAAGCCGCTCACCCGCTTAGCCACGATATAGTAAGTGCCAGTTGCGTTTGCGGTGAACTCGATTGATTCATTTGTTCCTGCGGATGCGTTGACGCTTTTGGCTAAGATAACAGGTTGCCCATACCCATCATGTGTGCCATTGTATAAGTAGAGATCGTAGTCTGCTGCCGTCGGAACAGAAAGCGTAAAAGTGTACTTACGGTCTGCAGTAAGCTGAACATTTCTAGCCCATGCAAGTTTCTGACCCAGCACAGAAATGTCCGAAAGGGTCGGAGGTCTGCCCAACGTGTCAATCTCTGTTGTTCCGACTATGTAAGTCTTTAAGACGGCATCAACTGCTGCATCAAGATTTATTCTACCATACCCTTCTTGGGCATCTTTGCCTCCTCTTTCCAAAGTTGGACTATATGGGGAGGCCGGCTCCCGCAGGTTCGGGTAGGTTTCTGTAGCGGTCATCAACAGAACCATTTTAGGCAACAAGGCCCGTTGCCTAGTATACTGCCAACTGGCAAATCCTCCCATAGCCTGAATAATTATGCTTGCGGCACCAGCTACTATCGGAGCGGACATCGACGTTCCCTGCATTGGCGCTGAATCGTTACTTACAACGTCAAGCCACATCTTCTCCGCATCCCAATCGTTGCTATCTGCACTAAACAAAGGCACGGCATAGAAGCTGCCTCCAGGAGCAGCGATATCGGGCTTTGTGGTTTTGCCTGTGTACCTTGAAGTTCCGCCCTGACTACTAAAGCTGGCTATGTTGTCAAACTGGTTCATTGCAGCAACAGTGATGACTTCGTCAACTGAGCCAGGGGTATATATGTAGTTGGCTCCTGAGCCACTGTTTCCCGCTGCAACAATAGTGGTTACTCCGCTGTTCACCAAGTTCACCACCACTGAGTCTACTGTAGTTACTTCGGAGCTGAAGCCTAGGCTCATGCTGGCGACGGTAATGTGATAAGTCATCCTATTCGCAATTATCCAGTTAATGCCACTGATCAGCCCGGTGTCTGTTCCTGACCCTGCGTTGTTTAAGACTTTGACTCCTACAAGTTTCGCTTGTGGTGCAATGCCTGTCCAAGCGGAGAAGCCATCCGCAGGTGGCGTGTATGGCCATGACACTGTGAATACTACGTAGAGATTTCCTGTTCCAGCCGTTAGGGTCAGCAGCGGATGGTACATGTCGTATCCGCCTGAAGGCGTCGAGGCCACATTGTAAGTCAGTGTATACCAAGTGTCCTTGTTTGGTGTGCTGACTGAGGCTACGTTAGTCCAGCTTCCGGTGCTAAGAGTTTTGTCACCATAGTACAGTGGAAGAGCTGAAACCCTGCCTGTGCCAGTGTTTGTCCATTTCACCTTAACGGTTATGGGACCTGTTCTATTCACCATCATGCCGGTTATGAGATACGTACCGGTGCTTGTTATTCTTCCAAGGTTGGCTCCCCAAGTGGCAGTAGCATATCCTGAAGCATCCACACTGAAGAATCCATTTCCGGCAGCTAGCCCCGAAACATGTGAGCCGTGTCCATTGTCATCGTAGGGTGAGGTTGTTCCAGGCGTTATTTGGTCATTCCATCCAACTATCTTCTTTGAAAAGTCTCCGCTACCGAATCCAGGCGAGAAGTCTGGATGAGAATCGTCTATTCCAGTGTCTACGATTGCGATCGATGACTGCGAGTCCCCCTGAAGACCCAAAGTGTTCCACACATAGGTTCTAGCGCCTATTTGTTTTGCCGCGTAAGCAACATTCGCTTGACCTACTGCTTCCTTCTCAACCAACAGCACATCGGAACATTGCTCAGTGAAATTCACGATTTGGTCATAGGTTATTTGTCCACCGAATCCGTAAGTTGCGTAAGTCCATGGAGATGTGGTTACATATCCACCAGACGAAACGAAAGCATTTGCATCATAAGCGGTTGGTTCAGAGCTCAACATCACAGTAACATTTACATATTCTTGCGCCGTGCCGTTGGCTACTCTGTCAGCGATTTCTTGGTCGAGAGTGTCTGCAATTCCGTTGTTGTCTTGGTCAACCCATGCTGGCTTCCATATCGCAGGGGTGAATGTCTTGTTGCTTTCTCTTGTGGTCGCTGTTCCACTAGCTAGATCTGTCTGTTTCAATTCGTTGGCATTTATCGTGTTAAAAAATGGGAAAAGCGAAGAAGTAGATAACACGAAAAGTAAGATAACAAGGTAAAAATATTTGGCTCTGTTTGTTACCAAACTTGTTTCCTCGCTATTGAAAAGGAAGGATTGGTCATCTCCTTTTCTCTAGTTACATGTATTACTCACATATGAACTAATAAATTTGCAGTTCAGCATCTTCTAGAAGATACAACCAGTGTCAACAAATAGCTAATTTTCACAATTGGTTGGTTATGGCTGTTGTTATGGGTCTATTTCTCCATAGTGCATGGAGACTATACTGATATCTGCAATGTCTATGATGTTATCAATGTTTATGTCGGCGCGGCGACCGAACCACCATTGAGGGTCTTGAGGTGTGGTCCCATAGTAAAACGCTACGATGCTGAGGTCTATAACGTCGACCATGAGGTCGTAGTTGATGTCGCCTGGTGGACGCTGATTTGAGTACCAGGCGTTGACCAGCCCATAACCGAAGTATCCGTCTCTGCCTTCGCCGTCCAGATCCAAGGCGGTGTCCTTCAGTTTTTCTCGAACCTCAAGGTTGTCCCACCGCCCATTTCGATTCAAATCATAGCTTGGGTCAACTTTAGAAGCAAAAATCAAAGCAGCAGTTCCAGTGACATGAGGAACAGCGTGAGATGTTCCAGTCCGCTTCTGATATGCATTTGGGGGAAATGTTGAATTGATATTTACGCCTGGAGCGGCAAACTCCAATTCTGGACCATAATTCGAAAACTCCCACCTATTGTCATTACTATAGGTCGCTCCAACTGCAACCACAGATTCATATTTGGCTGGATATGACACCGGGTCTGCACTGTTTCCGGATGCAGCTATTAAAAGAACCCCTTGACTGTACGCATAGTCGCAAGCTTGTTTAAGAGGAGGATAATCTTCAGGAGATCCAAGGCTCATAGAAATTATGTGTACCCCTTTGCCAACAGCCCAATAGATTCCAGCCACTACGTGATCTAAGTTCGTTGGGTCAACTTTAACCGCATATAAAAATACTCTGGGCGCAACTCCTATCAAGTGATTTCCGTTATCGATTGCAGCTATTGTGCCAGCAACGTGAGTCCCATGTCCGTTATCATCTTCCCAATATTGTTTCCCCACTACATAAGAAACACCATCCACAACTCTGCCAGCCAAGTCAGGATGACTAGCAATTCCAGTGTCTATAACAGCAACGCGAACCCCTTGACCAGCATTAGCGCCTGGATTCGCTATGAAATCTTGGGTCCAATCCGTATCCCAAACCTGATCGGCTCTAATCCTCTCAACCCCCCAGGGCAGATTCTCCTTTTGTGCATAAGCTGTTGGAACAAAGAGCACAAAAAAAGGCAGCGCTACTGTTAGGAAGAGAGTGGTTAGTCTCAACATTTTTCACCTGACACTTAACTGATTGTTATAGCTATTGGCGGAGTCTGTATCAGGGGTGTCCATGGCGGAGTTGCAGTCGCTATATCAACATCTATAAGATATGGTTCAGTGCGTCCGATAATGTAGTATGTGCCTGAAGGAACGGAATAAGTACCGACGATGACGTCTCCGACTAAGCGGCGACCGATTTGAGACCAATTTAATGTTTTACTTATTTGCCCACCAAGCTCCAAAGTAACTTCATCGACTGATGCTAGACCACCACGTGGAAAATTGAAAACCTCAGTGCCGTTTGCGTATTCAACTATGAAGCCAACGCCGCCAGTGTTGATATAAGGGAAATATATTTTAATTGCTCGTTCGCCGATGTTTCGGAGAAAGAGGTGTATAGCAATTGTTTCATTCAGCCCAAATTCTGCTTTGTCGAGTTCCATGCGCAGTTCTAATGGTGGTGAAGTGGCCGTAACGTATAGGGTTGGGGAGCGCGGAGCATTAATTCTCCAGTAGGCGTAAACGCCGGAAGCCAGAGCAAGTACAGCAATCAAGACTAAGCCCAAAACCTTCCAATGGCGAAGAACCCTAGCATCAAAGGTTCCAGCCAAAGTTCACACCAAAAATATACTTCAAATGGTTGCCTTTAAAGCTTCCTCTCTATTCAATAAATTCTTCCTTCTCTACATAAAAGCTTGACTGAACGGGTTCGTTGCTGTCGGACACGCGGGGTTAATGCACTTAACTAATCCGCGTACCGCGTACTCAAAGTTAAGAGTCTTGTATGAGGTCTCTTTATAGTAATTGGTGGACCAAAAAATAATGAATCGAACCCAAGCTTAAATAGAGGCCTTAACGAATTGGAGTTCGTTTGCGTCAGCTAATTCTTATCCACAGAATCAGTAAACCAGTGGTTATCGCCAAAATCACAACATATAAGAGGGCAGCGATTCCTGCTTCAAATGCGGCTTCTAACCAATCGTTTTCATAATGGTAGTGAAGCAGCAAGACCCACGTGATAATGACAAGAGCAACAGCCACATCCATAAAAGGAAAGATGTCAGGAAGAAAGGGAACAACCAAAGAAAATGCCGCGCCCACCGCCGAACCCAAGACGGATAGCAAAAAAGCGTCTTTGCGAGGAGCATGCTTTGAAGCAAAGTCAGAAAGGACGTTAGAAAAATAGAACGTTAAGAATATCGAATTTGCAATAAAGGAGAAAAGCGCGATCAAGAGCTCAATCGGTAATTCGGATAGTAACATATTGGTCACTCGGTTGCCTTTTGTTATTTAATGGCAGCTTAACATGGATTTTCAAACATTTAAAGTTATATAAGAGAGGTAGACGATTAAATCAATGATATTTTGTTAATTATTCAAAATTACATGTGGTATTGACTAGAATAGAAACGATTGAGACAACGAATTTGACAAGCTTCTAACTATTTTCTAGATCTCCGAATCCAGAAAAACAGCCCCGCAATAAGCAACATCACCAGTATGGCGACACCCATGGTGGAAAAGGAAGGAGAGGAGGCTGCTTGAACAGTTACTGTAAGTGTGTCTGTGTCGGTGTTGCCAGCCCAGTCTTTCACCGTCAATGTTACGGTGTACTTTCTAGGTGCCTTGAAAGCATGCGTGGTTTCTATGCCCGTTCCTTGTGCTCCGTCACCGAAGTCCCACTCGTAGCTGGCTATCCCCCATCCACCCTCGTTGTCGCTTGAGTTTTCCGCGTCAAAGTTCACGATTTGGTCCACGATGGCTGTTTGATCTGGACCAGCCTTCGCTGTTGGAGGTGTCGAGTCTGGGTTGGGTTGCCAAATGTTGGTGTTTATCATCACTTCTGACCTCATTGCTACTGTTTGGTAGCTTCCGGTGGCGTTAACAAAAGTTCCCGAACGCTCTGCCAATATACCTACTGCTTTATCCCAGAAATATTCAACGTTATAAACAAGGTTCTGTTCTATTTCGCTTGGCACATATTGAGTTGTAGTTGCCTTCAAGTAGTTGGTCTCCCTAAGTGCGTTCACGTAAACTAGCCCAATTGTTTCGTTGATCCACGTGTCACTGAAGTCAGTAGAATTATAGACGCTTTCAAATGGATTGAGATTTGCCGAAATAAACGCGAATAGGCCGTTGCCATCCCCTGTGTTGATGTCTATGTCCGAGAATCGTGACGTTTCGGTTCCATTCTTGTAATGGATTATTGTCTGAAACGTAATTCTCGTGCCAGAAATGATCGTAACGGTATTTGTGGTCCATTCTGTGTTGTTATGTTCGACTAAATCTAAGGGTGGTCTTTGTGCATTGGGATCGTTGGATTTCCATGTTGCAAGAAAGTTGCCGTACTTGGCCCAGTCACCCACCTTGACACCAACAATTCTTTCCGGGGACCCTTTTGCAACTGGCGTAGCTAATGTTAATACAAGCGCAACTGCCAACAGCAATGAGACAAACGTCATCAACGCTTTCTTTTCATTCATGCCAATCACCTTAAACTCATGTGTTCGCAGATATAAAAACGACTTGGCGAACATAAAAGAAAGCGAAGAAATCCTCGTGTTGGCTCATCTGAGCGTCGCAGATTCTAGCCGACTGGTTTCGGCTATCAGAAAATTTATAGAGTGCGCAAAGTCCAATTTACAAGAACAAAACATGAACTCGACCACTGTTCTCTTAATCTCGCTTCTCCTTGTTTATTCGCTTAATTTTATTTCACTCATGGGTGGGTCGAAAGTTATCGAAGTCCCGAGAGATTATTCCAGTATACAGGTGGCTATAGACGAGGCGAACCCCGGAGATGCTATCCAAGTGGCTGCAGGAACATACTTCGAAAGTTTAAAAATCACAAAGCCATTGAGCCTTATCGGTGCGGGACCAGACAACACCGTTATCATCGGTAAAGGAACTGTAGTTTTTGTGAATGCAGACAACGTCGAAATTAGAGGATTTTCAGTAAGAAACGGCACATACGGAATCTTCCTCTGGTATAGCAGCGGAGTCTTGCTCAGAAACAACTTTATGTCAGATAACAAATGGAACTTTGGAGTATGGGGCAACTCCTCATCCCATTTCGTCCAAGATGTTGACTCTTCCAATATAGTTGATGGAAAACCCATCTACTTTTGGGTAAACGAAAATGGCAAGCAGGTTCCGAAGGATGCGGGATACGTGGCTTTGGTGAATTCGATAAACATCGCAGTGGAAGATATAAACTTAACAAGCAATGAACAAGGAGTGCTGCTTGTGGATACAAGATATTCTGTTATCAAAAATGTAACCATGTCAGGGAATGATGAGGGAATAGTTCTCCGCGAATCAAGCAACAACACGATAATACTGAACAGTCTAACCTCCTTAAACTGGCACGCCATCTACTCTTTATCCTCTCACAACAACACGTTCGTTGAGAACACAATACGAAACGGAACCTACGGCATATCAATGGAGAATTCTAGTAGAAACACATTTTATCACAACAACTTCATCTACAACAAGCAACAAGTTTACCAAGTGAATTCGTTTAACAAGTGGGACAATGGTAAAGAAGGAAACTATTGGAGTGACTACAAGGGCACAGACACAAACGGCGACGGAATAGGAGACACTCAAATACCACACTTAGGCGTAGACTATCACCCACTTATCAGTGTATTCGATAAAACACCTCCAATAGCTGATGCAGGCAGAAATCAAACAGTATTTAAGAATACAGCAGTGTTTTTCGACGCCCACGGCTCTTCAGATAACGTTGACATCGTGGGCTACAAATGGGATTTTGGCGACGGCTCAAATGGCACCGGCATAGCTACCAATCACCTATATACAGCTACAGGTGTCTACACAGTTACCTTAACGGTAGCCGATGTATCTGGCAACACCGCCACCGACACCACCGTGATAACAGTGGTCGACCCACCTGTAGTGGTCTCCTGGTGGATGTTCTTCGTTGTCATAGGCGCTGTAGCAATAATCCTAGTGGCACTCATTTGGTTGCGAAAGTCCGCTTGGATAAAAGGAATAAAGAATAAAAGATGATGTTGCATAGTGTCTACGTAGCAGCGTTAAGCCTCGAATGCACTGAGGTTTTTACGGTGTAAATCCATGAAAAAACTGTTTGCCGCATTCACCCACGTGATGCTTTTGACGGCTTTATTAAGCATGGTTATCGCCTTACATCTTCCAAGCGGCAATGCAACCGTTGTGGAAGGCGCTATCACAAACGACAGAGTGTGGACGCTTGCAAACAGTCCCTACGAGGTAGTAAACGATGTAGCAATAGCCAGCGGAGCAAAATTAACAATAGAGCCAGGAGTAGAAGTAAAATTCAACGCAGGTACGTCGCTAATTATCAATGGAAGCCTGTACACTGCTGGCTCCAGTGTCAACCAAATAACCTTCACATCAAACAGCGATGAACCAGTCGCTGGTGACTGGAGTGGGATAAAGTTTTACGGAGATGAAAACAGTACGCTAACAATGAGTTTCTGTGTTTTGCAATTCGCCAAAAACGGAATAACCATCGGGAGTTTAGGAAGCGCAGTAATAGAGAGATCCACAATCATTAGCAATTCTCAAAGTGGCGTACACACCAATGGTGTAGCCAACTTGCTAATACGAGACAACACAATAAAACGAAATGCCAACGGCATATCAAGCTCGGGGGTAACTTCTTCGGGACTGAAAATCATCAATAACCTCATTTCAAACAACGAGAATGGCGTCTACCTTCGTGTTTTTGGGGATAACAGTCGTATTCAAAATGTTACAATATCCGGTAATACTCTCAAAGATAATACAAATGGAATATATCTTCAAAGCAGTGCTCGACCTAGCTTGCAGGCAAATGCTTACGTTAACGATGTTACAATTTCCGACAACTTGCTGGAGTCTAACAAATATGGTGTATACATTCTCGCTGAAGGGTGGGGCGCGTCGGAGCTTGGAGGCGGCGGCGTCTTCATCTATAATTCGGTGATTTCTGGTAACACTATATCTCTCAGCGATTATGCAATATATATTAATAGCACAAGCAATTGGTACAGCTGGATTTCCAGCATAATCATTTCAGGAAACACAATCTATTCTAGTGGGAACGGAGTATTTTTACATGCTTTTCGTACGCCGCAGCCTCCGTTTCAAGAAGTTCCCTTCGATGTCACCCTACTCAGCAATATTTTTTCAGCCAACGGCAAAGGTGTCAGCATGTTCGGGGATGTGAGACTCAATTTCACCTGTAACTCGGTTTCCTACAATTCCTATGGAATGTATTTGGTTTCGTCCGTTCCATCTGAAAATGTGGCTCGAAACAACGACATTTACAAAAACACTGCGTATGGCATTTATGTCGTTGAAAACGCAATCATCAACGCCGAATATAATTACTGGGGTGCCTCAAGCGGTCCTTATCATGAAACTTTGCATCCCTTTGGGGAAGGCGATCGTGTTAACGGAAATGGGGAAAACCTTGTTTTCGTCCCGTTCTCAACTGAACCCTTTGGCGTCATTAATTACCCTCCGTTTGCAGTGCTCAAAATGGATAAGGCGATGGTGACGGTCAATCAAACCGTTGTTTTTGATGGTTCCGAATCATCTGATGACTCGGCTATCAGAAAATACTTCTTTGATTTTGGGGACGGAGCAACAACCAGAGGCTTTCAAGGTATAGCAAAACATAGGTATACTTCTCCAGGTGTTTATAATGCCAGTCTCGTTGTCACGGATGATTCGGGTGTCAACAGCACAAACACAGCAACTCAAACAATAACCGTAATCATTCCATCCCTAATTGTCTCTGTTTTCTTGAATCCACCAAGCGTGTTTTCACAGAGACAAGTCATGGTGCAGGTTAACGTAAGTGACGGAGAAGCCGACATACAAGAAGCCTTAGTTCAACTGGAATCAGATCACGGCGGAAACTTTGAGCCATCTTCAGGCTATACAGATTCAAACGGATACTTTACATCAAACTATTCTACTCCAAGCATCTCAAAACCAATTAACATCAAAATTACGGCAAAAGCTTCCAAAGAGGGTTACCAGGATGGTTCAAAAGATGTTTATGTTTCAGTTCTGACCATCCCTCCTTCCACTGGGATAAGGCTAGATTCTCCTTGGATATGGTTTGCCGCGATTGTGGCGGTTGTGGCAGTAACCACGGTTGCCGTCGTTCTGACTTTGAAGAAAAAAGCAGAAGCTAAGCTACAGAGCAAGACATCACCCTCGCGTGCGCATTAGCATGTGTTTCCATAGTGTATGGTGACTATGGAAATGTCGGCAATATCAACCAGTCCATCCTTGTTTAGGTCTGCTTCAGGGTTGTAGCCTGGTTCGCCTTTAAATTTTCCGTAGGCGACTGCAACTATGGATAGGTCTATGATGTCCACTTTGCCATCTCCGTTGATGTCGCCGGCTATTTTTATCTTAACTTTTCCGTCACTGTAGTAATTGTCTGCGGTATCTAATTCGCCGCTGAGAACGCTGGCTTCTGCCTTTATTGTATAGTTTACACATGGCTGCACGCCAATGGTGTTCCAATCGAACGACAGCGTTCTGGTTGCGCTTGGGTTAAGGTTGTTGACTGTCTGCGTTCCAACGGTCCCAACAATTCCACGTGTGGTGTTTTCGTATTTTGCAGTGACATTAAAGGTTTCGACTTGAAGGCCTTCGTTTTTGACGGTGACGTTGATTTGAACTATATCTCCAACGTACGCGCTGCTAACAGATCTAATGACGTTAGTTATGGCGACGTCGCGTACGACTCCCCAAGGGGTCATCAGAGGATACCAGTCTACGGCTGCCCAAGGCAGTTTGGTGTCTCCTATTCCGTCGCCGTTTGTGTCAGCTCCCGTGTAGTCGCTCCAGTAATTGCCTTGATATGGTGTTGTCGGAGTGTTCCAAGTATTTTGGCCAGAGGTTGCGTCTTGAAAGACCTGTTTCACGTTGTTGATGATGTTATTATGGTAGATGTAGTTTCCTCTGGAGTTTTCAACAATATAATAGCCCCAAGTATTATCTCTTATCATGTTTTCTTTGATTGTGCTTCCCGTAGAGTTGTAGAGTTCGATGCCCCAATCGTTTAAGGAAGCCGTGTTACCGCTGACAGTGTTTGCGCCGCAATATCCTAAATAAATGCCATAAGAGGCGTCTCTGACGGTGTTGTTGACAACCGAGTTGCCCTGCGACCTCATTAATTGAATGCCTACGGACCCGCCCGACACAGAATTTTTTCCCACAACATTACTGTTTGAGTATGTGAGATAGATGTTCCAAGAATTGTTAGTCAGGGTGTTTGCGCTCACATTGTTGTTATTAGAGTATGGTACATACACGCCGTATGAAGTGCCAGATATGGTGTTGTTGGTGACTTGGCTGCTTGAAGAGTCGGAAAGTTCTATACCGTAGGCACTATCGGTTATTGAATTGTTCCTTATGGTGTTGCCTGTTGAAAAATCTTTCGAGGTGATGCCATACATCGAATTATTAAGAAGAACGTTGTTTTCAATCGTGTGACTGCCAGACTGGGAAACGGCAACGCCTACAACATTATCCCTAATTCTATTGTTACGAATGACGGCTCCTCCATTAAGGTAATAAACGTTGATGCCGGTGTAACGACGGCCCCCATTGCGTACCGTTAACTGACGTATCTCAACGTTGTCTGCTTGTATGTTAAAAACGATGTTTTTTCCGCCGCCGTCAACTATGGTTGTCATGGCGTTGTCGCCAATAATAGTCACTCTAGTTGTCACTACGACGTTCTCAGGGTATGTTCCAGCCGCCACTTGTATTATGTCTCCGGCGTGAGCTGCGTTCACAGCTGCCTGTATGGTTGGATACTGGCTGGGTACTTGAAGAATTGCTGCCCTGACTGGAACAACAAACCACATTGAGAGCGTGGTTGGCAGCAATGCCAGAAGTAGCAATGTTCCCAGAATCCGCTGAAAGCGCATAACTTAATTTATCACTTTACACAGTAATAAACATGAAGTAATCTTCTTCTATAAGATGAGTACTTGAAATTTTCTGAATCAAGGAAAAATGCTAAGGTGTCGGTGGGGTATGTGGAGCTCCGACTTTGATGTAGCCGGTTGCTGAGAAGGGGGTTCCGCCAGCCGCGTCGTTGAGTTTTCCAGTTATTGTGAGCCAGATCTTCCAGGGTGCGCCGGGCATTCCCATATGGTATACCTTTGCCCATAAGATGTTTACAACCATTTCTCCGTCAAACGTGGCTACGAGACCGCCTGATATCAAGTAGGTTGTATCAGGAGGAAGAGAACCCTCAAGCAATATGGTGGAAGCGTTGATGTCTTTAACAGTGGGTCCTGGTCCACTTGGAAATCTTATTGTTCCATTAACCACGCTTGGAGCTGGCAAAGCCAAATCTATTCTGTCTGGGTCGAATTTGGCGCTGCCAGTTATAGTTTCTGCAGCAGCTGGCAAAAACGCTACGGATCCTATCAGAACTAGGAGGAGCATTAGGAAAACAGAGGGTAAAATCCAACTTCTCTTCATGTAGCTCTGACATTATTCTCTTTTACGAGTATATAAAAGTTATCGTATTAATTTCTA
>Ga0315280_10005327_pt1 | contig 18423 bp, 22 predicted proteins | sample YL17G06_40_MG_FD_203697 | JGI IMG/M metagenome (GOLD analysis project Ga0315280, IMG submission 203697) | Sediment microbial communities from Yellowstone Lake, YNP, Wyoming, USA - YL17G06_40 | ecosystem: Environmental > Aquatic > Freshwater > Lake > Sediment | place: USA: Wyoming | collected... | reverse complement strand
ATCCGATTAGGTCTCTTTCAAGGTAGTACAGTATCTTGCGCATGCCAATTTCCGTCATTCCTTCAAGAACTTTCTTGTGGTTTTCTATTATTGTGGGAAGTTGTCTTCGGAATGATTCGAGAAGTGTCTCATCGGTTTCTGGTGCCTTTAGCTCGTACTCTAGAACGTTTTTGAGTCTATCGTAGATTTCTTTTTCTTCTTTTGTTCTAGCTAGTTCATCGACCACATATAGATAGCCGCCCTCAGTTTCGTTTTGGAATATCCAGGCGTAAGAGAACGGCGGTTTTAGCGGGTAGCTTTCCAGTTGCGTATAGCCTTCTGGAACCCTGCATCCTTGGATGCCAAGGTATCCGATCAGGTCTTCTTCTGAAGTTCGCTCCTTTTGTTCAGAAGGTTTTTGTTGCTTGTTTCTGGCAAGTTTCATTTAGAAGCCTCCGGATAGACTTAGATACGTTTCTGCGTCTTGCGCCTGGCATTGCAAGACTGCGGGGCCTGAGCCGCTTGTGTAGGTGCCTGAGGCTGAAACCTTTAGAGGAATCAGCGTTTGACGGTCGGTTGATTGAGGAGTGGTTCCGTAACCAATTTCAACCCATGCTATGGATGAATCATTTTTGAGCTGAACCCAATATCTTTGGTTGCCTACAAGAGGCGGCAGGTCTAAAGTGAAATTCACTGCGAGTTTGTTTGTTGTCGTTGCCGATATGATTTCGCAACTTTTTGTTGCTACGTATTCTGCTAGGCTTCTCAGTTGTTGTTTTTCTGCTTCAGATTTTATGTTGAGGGAGGACAGGCTGAAGGTGACTATCAGCAGCGATCCGACTATCATCGAAGCGAAAAGAGTGTAGATGTAGCTTGGAATTATGGAAGGCAAAGTCTCATCTCACCCACCTTTCAATTTTGATGGTGCAGACAACAAGCTCAACGTTGATTATCGCGCCATAAGCAGTGCTTGAAATGGGAATCGATACTTGCCCCTGAATTCCATCGAGGCTTGCAGCAACAGTTAGAGCAGTTGGTTGGTAAGAGATATTATAAGTGGTGACAGTGTTTTCGATGTTATTGCATGAGATTCTTAACGGGATTTGTCCCATGATTCCGATGTTTTGAGATGAATTGAGATCTACGAGGTAAATACGGAGGTTGTTGACTGTTCTGTTGCTTTCGCTTCCTGAAGTAGTCGAAGATGCCACAAGGCGATAGCAAAGAAGGATTTCAGGATGCTCAAGGCCATTTCGAATATAGAGTTGAGTTATGGCTGAACCAGTTTGATTCACTATTACTCGGCTGTCCCCTTTCAAGTAAAGCCCAGTGTCGGCGGACTCCGAGTAGGGCAGCTCGTATATAGTCTGGCCTACGTTTGCGTTGAAGATTGTATCTGTGACCTCATTGTTATCGGTGATGTTGATGACAAGCGAATTAGATGAGGGCTGGACATTCAGTCTCCCGCCGCAGTCGCCGAATTCCATAGTTCGGGAAGATCCGGGCTGCCACAAAACAGAGAGAACGTTATCATCAAGTGAATTCATGTTTTGCTTTGCCATTGAAACTTTGAGGACTTGGCTTCCCGCGTTGACTCTTTCGATTGCAAAGTAATATGTGACTGATATTACGCCTAACATTGAAACGAAAAGGATTAGGAAAGTGACTGGAATAGCTATGGCCGTATGCGAACGACGAAGCGTTCCAAATCTACGTTTTGAAGTTCCCACAGTCAAGCTTTTTCCCTCTTTTAGCCTGTCCTCTTCCTAACACGTTTAGTTTCACGGAATGAGTATGATAGTTTGTGTGTGTACAAAAAGCTACACATATGTGCAAAACCTTCGAAAAAACCAAAGAAAGAGAGAAAAAGAAAAAGGGTTTTATTCGCTCAGATTTAGACTGCCTGCACGTTTGTTTCTTTGTAGTACATTGCTTGCGAACTGAATATCGTTATAGCTACTGTCAATCCTACGTCGTTCACGGATATGCTGTCTGGGGAGTTGACGTATAGCAGCATTGTTTTACCTGAAGGCAGAACTAGATCGTTAGTTGCTTGCATGAATATGTACGGCTTAGTTCCAATCGTGAGAGTCTCATTGTTATTCGCTGTGTCGAATATCAAGCTGCTGAATGAAAGGTCCTCTGAAAAAGCTCCTTGTGTTATGTTATAAAAGATGTCGGTCCACAGGCTTTCTTGGCCTCTGACAGTAATCTTGTCTAGTACTACGTCTCGTCCGCCGGTGTTGATTATCATTACTGCACCTTGTGCAGATGTCATGTTGTGCCATATGTGCTGTTTTGTCAGGTGTAGGTTTTCTTCTTGTACTCTGGTGCTCGTTACGTTGATTGCGAAGTATGTCACGACTCCGGCTAATAGCACTGAAACTACTAGGATGATCAGCGTTGTCACTACTGTGCTTAGTGCTGTACGATTCTTCAATATGTTCCTCATTTTTATCTCCGACCAACCAATAATTGGAAATTCGGATATGAGATTGTGTGTGTAGAACACAGCTACACATAGTTTTCACAGGATGGTGCCAAAACAAGAACGATGGAAACTTGATAAAAAGGGTTTGAGGGGAGTTTAAGAAGAAGAAACTGCCTGTATGTTGGTTTCTCTGTAATATATTGCCTGAGCCGTGTGTAGAGTGATGCCCACTGTCAATCCTACGTCGTTGACTGATATGCTGTCAGGGTTAATGACGTAAAGCAACATTGTAGAGCCAGACTTCAGGATCAGATCGCTATTGGCTACTGTGAAATTGTACTGTGTGCTACCAATAGTGTCGTAGTTGGTGCCACCTGTGTAGTTGAAGTTGGGAACATAGTTCAGATCGCCGGAGATCGGGTCGGTTGTTGTGCAGTATGCGACGAATTTTTGGCTACTGCTTGAACTGGCGTTCCATGGACTTTGTTGACCTCTCACGGCGATTGTGTTAAGCACTACGTCCCGTCCGCCGGTGTTAATTACCATTAGAGAGGCAACGCAGTATGCTGATGTACCTGCTGTGGCCGTTGCGTTGTGCCATATGTGCGCCTTTGACACGTGTAGGCTCTCTTCCTGAACTCTTGTGCTTACCACGTTGATGGCAAAGTAAGTTACAATGCTTGCCAGCAATACTGCTACAACAAGGATTATGAGTGTGGTGATGACTGTGCTTAAAGCCCAACGGTTTTTCAGAAGTTTGATCATTGTTTTCTTCCACCTCCTCCCTAATTATTCAGTTTCGTATGATGAGCTGGTGGAGTAAAAATGAGGAACTGATTTGTCGTGCGATTGAGACTGCAAATTCTTGGTATCTCGGGAGTCCAGCATTTGTCTATACCAGCTCGTCCTGTCATACTTCTTGGCGAAGCCTTTAATAAAGTATTATGTCGCACGATTTCAGATTATCCTTACATCTTACACCTTAAAAACACCACTAAGGCGCAACCATCCATATTCACACTCAACCTTTGTGCGCTGTATTTAGAGGGCAAAATGGAAACCTTTTAGACCACCATTGTTCACCTACTGAGCATAGCGCTGATCATAATGGACAAACCCTATCTGCGCCAGATGCCAGGTCCCGATCTCAAGAACCCAATTTTCGTACAGGGTCTACCAGGCTTCGGAAACGTTGGCAAGATCGCGGCATACCTGTTGATGAAGTTCAGTGGAGCCAAACTTCTTGCGGAGCTGTATTCACCTTCTTTTCCAGATTATGTTTCGGTCAGTTCAAAGGGAATTTGCCATCTGCCCCGATACGAATTCTACAGCGCACCTACAGAGAAAAATGATTTCATAATAATGACTGGTGACACGCAACCTTCTTTCGATGATGTTGTCTCACACTACGCACTTTGTGGTGAGACTTTGGATTTTATCCAAAAAAGAGGTTGCAGCTTTCTCGTAACGCTTGGCGGAGCACCCGTCAAGGAGGAAAAGGCCCAAGTATACGTTGCCGCCACTTCGCCGAGGCTTGCCTTAGATTTCATGGAAAAGGGGGCTGTAATCTATAGTAAAGGGAGAGTTGTTGGGGCCACAGGTCTGATGTTGGGACTTGCGAAGGAACGCGGCTTAGAGGGCATATGCCTGTTGGGTGCTACAACTGGTTTCAAGGCAGACCGTGGGGCAGGTTTCGCAGTGTTCAAGTTTCTGATGAAGGCACTGGGCAACGAGGTAAAGGAAGGGTTATAAGAGAAAACATCGATTTTAAGTCATTACTGAGGCGCGCAAGCGATGACACAGGAAAAACAACAATCCAAAACGGGGTTAATGGGTTCCAAATACCTCAAAATGCTACTGGTAATTATTATGGCCCTTCTGCTTTTCGGAGGACCATACATTCTTTATATCCTCTACGATGTTCTAAAGGTGCGTTTCCTGATTTCGGGGGTCATCGGGTTTGGATCCGTCCTGTTAGGGCTGATCTTGATGTGGTATCTGATTAAGACGAAAGTGATTTCCTGAATAGAAAGTTTCTGCCTCACATACCCTAGAGGCGATGTTGCTATGAGCCTGTGGAGTTTGAAGTCTTTTCATAACCGAGATTACCTGAAATTCATGTTTGGTGTTGCTTCGGCTTTGCAGGAAACTTTCCTGACTGGGAAGCCGACTCGTCCTTGACCCCGTAGAATCACGGAAAATTTGATTTTACACAATGAAAACCAGCTTAGATTTCCGCTTGAAGCTGCCAGAGGAATCTATGGTGAGCCGACGTCGACGAACATCACTTGTGCTTTTGACGCTGTGAAACGTGCTGTCAGTTCTGGATCGGCTGTCGACAGGACCTCAAGACAGTCGGTTGTTCAAGTTGTGAGTTACGACGTTGAATCGTTGAAGTACATGGATAAAATCGCAGGGTTGGGACCGCTTTCCGTTTTGTCTGATCGGCTTTTCAGGTTGTATTCAGACACGCTTTTCATCGTGCAGGCACTGCAGATCTAGCGTGATATCTTGTCGCACTTCAGTTCAGATGAAAGTAGCGCGAGGTCTGAATGAGAGATTCGATTCATATGTACCCTGAAGGATATTCCAGTGAAGACAGCTGTAATTATGAAGACCATCAATGGACTACTGACGATAGTATCATACAATGACTGGAATGCTCCTTCGAGAATTGCAGCATCCAATTGAGCGATTATGTCTCCGAATATGATGATTTTCAGGACCAGTGTCAGGCTTATGAGTGAGCGCTTCAGTCTATGTCGTGTGGTCCGATCGATGGCGAATTTTGACGTGTGAGTCATAGCAACGTAAAAGGTAGACAGTATCAAAGCGCCAAATAATCCTCCAGCGGCATTCATAACGTTAGCACGCCAGTCATTGGTAGTTTCAACGAGGATTCTTGACCATTCTATCTTGATGATTTGAAGTCCAAGCATTCTTGCTGCTATGGCGTGACCAATTTCATGAAATGGGGACGTTATTGCGCTGTCGAAACCAGCGGTTGCCAAAGTAAGAAATAGTATAAAGATAAGAGTTACGAGGACTTTCCATACCACAGCTCTCTTCACTGGTGCCTATCCCTTCGTGAATGCGCATTCTTTCAACACTGTTCCAATCTCTTAAACTCCGTGTTGCAAGCAGGGGTAGGCAACTCATTTTTCGGTCTTGTCCCATGGATGGCATAGTACCTTATTTTTCAGTTTTCCTTTTTTGAGTCATTTATTAAGCGTATCTGTCATTCTACTCCTTGGTGGAAACCTATGTATTCTGTGGGTTCTCAAGAATGTCTACTCAACGCTGAATTATTGCTAGGAGATGCCAAGACACTCTTGGGATTCATGAGGCTGGGAACTGCTCAAAGTCTGGGTGTGACCTCAATGGAGGAAGTCGGAAAGGCTCTTGTCCTCGATCTCGCTGATCTGAATTATCTTGGGAAAGACGTCGTTGATATCGCTATGCATGAACACGCGCCGAAACATGTGGTGCTTGTAGGAATAGAGCAAAGCCGGATACTTCTTGGTGAAAGTCTCATACAGCGTGCAAAAGAGTTTGTAATCGACAGAGCTAGATTCAAGTCAATACAAACACAGATGAAACCAGAAATTCAGGATGTGGAGAAACTGAGGCAGAATGGGCTTTACGTCGACATTGACTCTGACGACGGCAGAGTAAAGAATTCTCCAGCCAATGTGCAAGCAGAGAACGTACAGGCATTATTGAATCGAGCAGAAATCTTCTTAACATTAGGCAAGATTCTTTGTAGAACATTCCGTGAGATAGAAGAAAATGGGCGACCTAGAACAGACCTCAAGATACAGGCTGTAAAGCTTCCTGAGCACATGCGAAGTAAAGGAGGTACACTTGGCGCCCAGCCTGACTACACCATCACGATTGTCTTGGACGAGATTTAGAGGAGTCATCTTAGTCGAACTAGTTGGCAACGCCTATTCTGGGTTTCTTGTTGTCTGAAAAGAGACGGTTAAGTTCGACACGGTCTGCGGCTGTATCCAAACATGAAGTGATATTCGAGTTTGCCACACTGGTTCAGTCCACGACATCAAGTTGCCATCCAAGTACGCAATAGTGCTGTTCTTTATGACGTAATCGAAGTTGAAGCGGTCGTAATCCATGGCGGGAATAAAGAGGGTATCGTTGGAATTGTTTGTTATCATGATCGTGTGTGTTTCTGTCCAGGTGCCGTTTCCGAGATCGGTAAAGGTCAGGTTAGCGTAGTCTATTCTTACGTCGTCGGGTGGATCAATTTCTTGCCAGTATGTCAATGTTGTCGGGAAAGAGCTGTTGCCAGTGAAGTTCCCGAAATCAAGCTTCAGTCCGGTGACCTTGGTCTGATATGCTGGCGTTTGTATAAGAATGGGGTTACAGGTCACGTTGTCTGGGGCAGCAACGTAGAGTTTCCAGGAATCTGTGGCACTTGGCAGAGATGGGCTGTACTGTCCCATCGTGAAGCTTGTGTTGCTTGGATTGTCGACGTAGACCGATGAGAGGAGCCGCCAGATGGTAGGAAGCGTAATGTTGTATGTCGTGTTCATGAGGGCGTAGTAATGGTATTCTGTAGAAATGTTGTTTCCAGGTCCTCTTGTCGCGCTTATGAAAAGGACTTTCTCAAAGCCATCATTTGTCTTCATTTCCGAAGAGAGCAACTGATCTCCCGTATGCATCCGGGGTGTGAAGAGAATCCCACTCGTGTCTATTGGAACTACTATTGCTCCAGCAATTAGCGGTATGATGACGAGAGCCGCTATCAGCGGAATATGATGTTTTTTGGGAGAAGGGAACTTGATGTCGAGACTCTCGTTCAACGCGGTTTTGAGGACATAGATCCAGACGAAAAACACTCCAAACACAAACCAAGCCAATGAGATGATAGCCGAGCTAGTAAACGTGTTCCAGCTACCAGAAATCAGGTCAAGTGTATGCGGTTGATAGCCTGTGAAGACGCCCATATCGACGCTGCTGATGAAGATCACGATGCCGGCCAGAACGACAGTCGAAAAGGTCAGAATTTTTTTTGTAAAGTGCACTATCTTTGGCTTCGTCTCATTATGAATTGTAACTAGGAGCGCAGAACCTGACACCGCACAAAATAGGATGGCGGAGAATGTCGGGTTGTCATTGGCGAAGGACGGCCACCAAAAGCTTGCAAGAGTGACCAGCGGATAGAATAGGAAATATTCGAACAAAACACCTATTCCAAAGGCTATAAGTAGTCTTTCAAGCTCAGTGAATTTCTTGACTTTTTCGCGTTCAAGAAAGACGTTCATCATTACGTAGCCGCCCAAGAAGGCCAGAAACAAGGGCCATGCTTGGGGATTTGATAGCACTTGTAGGATATCGGTGATTTCCATTCTCAGTCTCCTAAGACTAGCTCGATTTTCACGGAAATAAGCTTGTTCATATTTGTTAACGTGAGAAGATCTGGCATTTTTGCACAGAAAACACTAGGGCTTGGCACTTCATTTTTGCGAGTCTTCATCGGAGCAATTGTCTGCAGTTGAAGAGCAGTACAAAGGAAAAGAAGACCACTCCGATCAAAGATGCGATCGTTGCGGCTAGGGCAATACCTGGAATGCGTAAGATGTTCATGATGATTACGACGATCGCAACAACTGAGGCAATCGGAATGCCGAATAAAGCCTTGTACAGCATCCCTCTATCCAAACCGTATTTTTCGATCAGAAACCTGACAAGAGGGTTCAGTTCAGGATGTCCTCTCTTCACGGCCATTCGAGTTATGGCAGAATCCACGGCATTGAGTAGTACCAACGCAATCAATGAGGCTACTAACAACGAGTCGGTCACTTCTCGATGATAAGCCCTTCTTCCTGCAATTTCTTCACGGATCTCGTTTCTTTGAACTTAGACGTCTGGAAATTGTACTTGGTCGACTCGGCACACTTCTTCAAAAACCGCTGGACACACTTGTTGTCCTGGACAAACGCCTCGACTTCCTGGCGCGAAACGCCGTAATCGTACCTGCGCCGCCAATCCCGCACAGACTCCCCTCCTGCGGGAAGAACAGAATACCTCATGTATTATAAAGAATTGCCTCAGATACCCTAGAGTACATCACCTTTTCAGATAATAAGGCTCGTCATCGGCACGTTTAAGAATGCATAGGCTTTGTTAAAAGTCGTTCGGTGGCAAGGTTCAGCAAGGCATATAGGTTTTCTGGCAGCAACTAGAAGAGTCAGATACTCTTGTCTATGGCGTGTAAGCGGCGTGAAAAGATGAAACAAGGCAAAGAAAACTCTTCTAAAGCAGAGTTGCCACAACCTGCGAAGATGGTTAATCTGATTGAATATCAAAAGGGCTCGGTCGTTAGTCGAACGTTAATTGACAAGAAGGCGGGCACCGTGACTTTGTTCTCTTTTGACAAGGGAGAAGGATTGAGTGAGCACACGGCGCCGTTTGATGCTTTGGTCTACGTTGTTGATGGCGAGGCGAAAGTTGCTGTCGCCGGCAAACCTGCTGTAGTCAAAGCTGGGGAAATGGTTGTGATGCCTGCCAACAAGCCACACGCGTTGAGGGCGATTGAAAGGTTCAAGATGCTCTTGATCATGATACGTTCGTGAATATGTCTACGTATGCTGACACATAGACATAAATTATATAAAAATAGTCTTTCCTGAGAGATAACTTTGAAAAGACCATCAAACTGTATATGACTCTTCAAAGTGTATTCTAGTTCTACATGAATACTCTGAGACCATTTCTAGGAAGAGGATAAGAGTTTGAGAGTTCAAGACTCACTAGGATACCCTAGCAAATCTTCTCCTATCCTCTTCTGTCTAGTTTCTCTGACACTCTCAAGGCTAAGGCTGAGATAAGACTTTCTAAGGGTAGAACCTTTTGACATTCAGGACACTTCCAAGAGAGAGGAATTCTAGAACTACAGAAAGGACATTGAACAAAGACAGAGAAGCAACAAGGACAAAAATCCAAGTGTTCAAACAGTTCTCTTCTCTTGAGTCCTTTCTCTTTCAGAGTCTCAGATATGAAGAACTCTATCTCTTGTCTAGCCTCAGAGACTAGCACAGTCTTCTTTTCTTTCATACTCATCCCATATCACCTCTTCCAAGTTCTTCTCTTTCTTTTGTTCTGTTCTCTCAGAACTATGATATTTCCTTTCTCCTCTTCTCTTTAGAAAACCTCATCTGTGAGGTAATTAAAAAGTGTCGCCTATGACACTTATTCAGAACGTCATCTATGACGTTCTCCTTTCTTCTCTTTCTCTTTAGAAAATGAATATCAAGGGTGATGTTGAGACAAAGCAGAACCTCACTAATGAGGTTCTGAAGTAGCAACAGCACTTTTAAAATACGTCATGGGCAACGTAATTCAATTATATCAAAGCTATGATATAATTCAAAAAGAATCCAGCATTGTCCTTTTTAACACTGTATCTCTCACAGACTCTTACTCTTGACTACCACATAGAGAGGAACAAAAGAACTGTAGTATAATACGGTTGATTCTCTGATTCACTTCTGTCTAGCGGTCTTGTGTTAAAGCAACCTAGCAGGTCTCTTTCAAGACATCATGGGCGATGTCCTGCTATAGAATGGATGTACGGTTGATCAGAATATACCCTAATTTAACGCACTTAGTATAGTATCGTTCTCTCTCTGATTCTTATCTCTGTATTCCAGACGGTTCTATCTATCCTTTGTTGTTCTGGTGCATGGAGAACTTAGAGAGAGTCTAGACTAGCCTTGTCTTGAGATGTGGAATAAGAGACATATTGTATGTGATATGCCCTTTCTTCTATGGTCTAAGATACATGGAATCATCTAGTCGGGGCATCAGATTGAAAAGATTGAAAAAAGATGAGATGAGTAAAACGTGGTTCTGTTCCTAGTTGATGATTTGTTTCATCTGGTCTAGGGAGTTAACTGTTTTCAAATCTGAGTGCTGAGATTTGACAAGTGAGGCATCATTATGATAGACAAAGAAAATGGGGAACTTGAATCAAACCGTATTATGTCGAAAGTGTAGAACGGAAAAACGGTAGAATTTATATATTTTTTCCGCATAATGCTTATGACCGAAAAAAGTGATATAGATGGTTAAACGAACTACTACGGAAAAAGGGTATGTCGGTGAAGCCTATACAATGGCGAAGTTGATTCGCGATTTCAATATTGTAAGTGTGAAGGTTCCACAAGAGTATTTTCACTATGACTTGATAACAAGCAACAACAAACGATTAGAAATAAAGACGGCTCTGCTCACAAAAACGAAGAAGGTATACAAGGGGAAACCTTCTTACTCTTATGGATGGCACTGGCGAAGAACTCCAAGAGAACAACAACAATTCTCAAGCGATTTGTTTATGGTTTACATAGGTTTCCCATTAGGTGAAGAAAAAGCAGACTTCCGCAAAGAGCCACGATGTTTCATTATTCCCTCAGAAAAACTGCGTGGACGTTCAGAGACTGTTCGGATTACTGCAAATCCAAGTGTTCGGAGACGGACAGGAAAAAATGAATTATCAGATGCTTTTGAGAATAAATGGAATTTGATAGCAGAGGGATAAAGAAATGAAGTGTCCCAGATGTGGTAAGAGGGCTTCTTTTATCTTTTCCTATATCAAAAGATACGGTCTAAATAAATACACAAAGGAAGCATTGAGACAAGATAGAAGAACCGAGTCGGTGATGCTCACACAATATCAATGTCATCATGGTCATGGTCAATTTCTTCACAAGCCTAATAGTCCACTTCTAGACTTGTATGCTTTCAATGTGGATAGACCTTTTAACTACAGTATTGATTGGAGAACTAAGGAAGAATGGGAAAACACCACAAGGAAGCTTGAATGATAGACTATCATCTTAGTGAGAGGTAAAGAAGGAATGGAGAAAAAGCCAATAGTGATAAGCAGAGTCGAAATCAAAGAAGTGATAGACTTAGGGTTAACTGTATGCAAGGAAAAACCTAGAATTCCACAATATAGGCGTGGACAGTTTAAGAGAAAGATGGAGAACGGAAAGCCTCATAGAAACCTTACTGAGCATAGAGGCAAACCCCATACAGAAATAACATCACAGTCACCTAGACATTGCTAAACAAGTCAAAACAGAAAAAGAGTCTATGGCAAAACCTCAAAGACAGAAATCTTAAATCTGCACAGCAACAGAAGACTAACTAGGGATTGAAAAATGAGTGAAACAAAACCAAACGAAGTGAAACCAAGGAAAGTTGTAGGAAGAAGTGTTGCTATCGCACTCGGAATAGTTTGCATTCTTTTGATTGCTGGCTTAGGAGCTGTCCTTACATACTACACGATGAGATTAAATGAAAGGGCAAACTACGCTATTCAACTAGAGACATGGCTACAGGAGGCTAAAGACCAGAAGTCCACACTTCAGAACCAGATGAATGATTATGTCTCATCTCACAGTTATACCAATTCACAGTATTCAAGTCTCATGGCACCCAAACTCCTTAGATTGAACCCCGTCGAAACTGACCAAAGACCATGGTTCAGTACACCATACTTGCAAATACAGGGTATTGTCGTCAACGTTGGAAGCAACGCAGCCTACAGTTGCAGACTGCATGTGGTAGCTTACCAAAGTGGCGGAGTTGTGGCTATAGATACATACATTGACATGGGCAACATCAATGGTGAGTCTTACGTCACAGTAAACACCAGCGTATACTATCAAGGCAGTTCACTCACAAGCTGGGCAATAACGCCACAATGGACAGCCACACCATAACCTTCTTTTTTTCATGCCGTACAGAAGGCTCTAGTCAAGCTGAAAGAGGAATATGAGAAAAATCTTAAATCTGCATGACAACAGAAGAGAAACTAGGGTTTTTTTTGGGATTGTCTACGAGTAAACAAGCTAAGAAGACCAGAGCTGAAAACATACTCTTCTTGGTGCTAGGTCTAATTGCCATAGATTTTTTCTAAGGTTCACTTACATACAAAAGTTTTAGGGGGGTGGAGGGTATGTTGGTTCATTTTGGCTCACTTTGTCAGTTAAAAATCTTACTGTGGGAGTCTAATCTTAGCTATTTTGCCTTTCACAACCGTATTTTTCTCATAATCTTCACCTTTGACTTCCATGATAACATTATACTCAGTATTGTGTTCAAGTTTCAGAAGATAGACAGACCATAGACCACTTGAACCGACATAAACGGAAACCTGTTCGTGAGGAAAAAGCAAATTTACTGAGTCTTTCTGCCTTAGTTCTTTCCAAATTGCAGTTGTAACGTGTTCGTTATCAATAGTCCATATATAACCAATATCTCTCATAGGTTCCTCTTTCGACTCAACTGTCTCTTGTCCGTCCTTTCTGTCAAATCTGATGTGCAACAGATTTGGAGATTTTCCTTGTCTGTCTTCTATTTTGACAGATGCGCCAAGGTTAAGACAGATTTTCTTTCCATTGTTCATAATCACTCCTTTCAACTGGTGTCCTTCAATACCATCATGCATCTTCTTGACAAACTCAAGATTCCCAATCTGCAGTCCGACCTTAGGTTTCAAAGAATAGTCAATAAGGTTAGGAACAAAAAGGCTCAACACGGCTAGTATTGCAGTCGATACTATCCCTATATCAAGACTGATATAACCATAGAAAGTCAAAAACGATATTGCCACGATGACTACGACAGCCACGATTACAGAAGACACTAGAAGTCTCCAGTTCAATGCTCATTTCTCCAGACTGAAGTATACTTGGGAAAGTCTCTATAAGCGTTTTCTGTGTGTAAGTTGTGCTATAAGTTTTCCGATTCTTGAATCCAAATGAATCCGATAATGAAATATGCAAGAAGAAAACTCTGATAACTGAGGAAGCTGTTCATGGCGATTGTCGAGATTCGATGTCCTCATTGCGGTTCTTCTTCAGTCTCGAAAGATGAAAAAACACACGAATATTGTTGTAACTACTGTGAGACGAGATTTCAGCTTGTGGTCACATCAAAGAAGGATGTTAGTCCAAGTGGCGAAACTGAGACAAAAGAACAAATTAGGTATGGCAAAGTTGAAGTGAAACCAGAAGAAGCACAGAAGTTAGGCAGGTTTGTTTTGGAAAAGAATGTGAACGTAGCATACAATCTATTTCAAGTTTTCAATTTTCAGTTATTCAAACAGATAAGTAGAGGAAACAATGTCGTAAGAGCGAATGTGTTTGGATATGCTTTTACGAATCCGATGAAAGGGATAATTAACCATGTATTCTGTAGAGAAAACAACCATCCACTCCCAGAAGACTTCAAGGATGGCTTAATGAGAGAATGCGTTCGATTAATCAATGATAGTACGTTTGAAGAAAAGCCTTCAATCCAGAAAGAAGGACAGATTCTTCAAACACCTTCTCTCGTCTCACTCAAGAAGCTTCAAAGTGACGTTTTTAGTTGGATAACTCAAAGCCTTGTTTTCAGAAAGTCCTACATGGTTCAGTCTTCCAGAAGCTTTGATTCGGGAGCAAGAGAAGTTAAGTTCACATTCAAGAAGAAAGATGTCGTTCAATTTGGTTCTCTGGGTTGCATTGCTGTTCCGCTTTTCCATTTCACCTATAAGCATCCTAGTTCTACAAAACCCTTCATAAGAGATGTTCTAGGCTACTCTGGAGAAGTTGTTAAAGACGACCTTGTATGTTCTAAGACCAAGTTTCTTGGAAGAGTATGCGACACTTTTCCCGAAGAGATTTGCTCGGCTTGTGAAAATCCGATATGCAATGAACATCTAAAACTATGTGAAAAGTGCGGAGCCATACTTTGCAAAGACTGCATTACTTCAAAAGGAATAGTCTCAAAACACTATTACTGCTCTAAATGTGCCTAGCTCTAGTCAAGAAACAATCTGAGACCTAGTCTTCTGTTAATAAGAAAATAACTCTGAATCTGATTGATCTATCACCACAACCTATCTCTAAGAAACCTAGGATGAAACTCTTGAATACCTAGGGAAAACCTAGAGAAGCTCTAAGGTAGGAAGTGAAAGGAGCTTTTCAGTTGTTTTAGTGGATTAAGATTCAGAGTCTCTAGAGTCGCCTATGATTTCTTCTGTTGTGTTGGTTCATGTGTCCTTAGTCCTATTGATTCATCTGTGTTTGATGCTATTCCAACAACCTTGACATTATCATCGAGTTTAGTTTCTAGCTTTGTCTGTTTTCTACGAATGACCTTGGTCTTTCCTCTACAGATTCCGAGCAATGTATTTTTGAGAACCTTTTTGAACCACTTCAGGTCTTTGTTCTTTGATTGAGCGTAGGTTAAAACTTCCTTGTATTCTTCAGGTTTCAATTTGATAACAAAGTCATGTTCTGAATAGAAAGGAACTCTATAATGACCAAGATAACCTTTCCTTTTCTTTGACCCTTTGAACTGTTGTGTACTTGACTCTCTTCTCGATAGAAAGTCTGTCTCTTCAGGTGTCAAGTCTGTCATTGGTTTCCTTGATAGTCTTATCCCTTTGAGAATTTCTTGAGAAAGTGGTCTTCCTCCATCATGAATTACTTGATAGTTATCCATGATGTACTTCTGATCATCAGGTTTGGCAAGAGATATCTCTTCATAGACGTATAAGGGTATGATATCGCCGAGCGATACCATTCTTTCTAATGTTTCTTTGACTTCTGGAATGATATAGGCTCTACTTAGAATCTCTGATACTCTTGGTTGTGATAATCCAGATAGTTGAGCTATTTCTATCTGTGTCTTTCCAGAGTCTAATAGTTGTTTATAGGCTTCTGATTGCTTGAAGGCATTCACCTTAGAGCCTCTGGTTCTTTCCTTTATCATCTCTGTTAGAGCTTGTGTATCATCCAAGGTTTGAATTATGATTTGTTCATCTGGAATCTCAGTCTTTCCAAGTTTTTGACAAGCTTTTACTTTGTGATGTCCATTTACTATCTCAAATTTGCCATCACTTAGAGGTCTAACCTTGATTGGAATGAGAAAACGAATGATACCATCTTGAGAGTCATTTCTGATTTGTTCAAAAAGTGCTAAGAATTCTTCTTCTGTCATCTCATTATAGTTCCAAGGACTAGATTTCATATCTTCTATTTTCATTTTTGCTTATTCACCTTCCTATCATGGTTTAAGTCTGTTTACCTATGACTATGATTTCTCCTTTCTTGATCTTCTAATCTTGGAATCCAACATAGAAAATGTCAATATGATGTTTCTTCAGAAGATTCTCAGTCAGCTTGATTCTATCTTGCTCAGACCTAGGTTGTTTAAGATTTCTTTTGTAAGGATAATTCGTATACCTAAAGTTCTCAGGAAAGGATACAACCAATACTCTATAACAGTCATATCTCTTTAGATTGGATATATACCGAAGAAGGCGACTGTTGGGCATGTTGGAACTTAGCTTATAGTTTGTTACTTCAATGCACATGAAATCTTTTCCTTTGAGTTTGACTAGAATATCAGGCCCAGCGTGAGAACCTTGGTTATTGAATACATTGAAGTCAGGATCATTCTTGAAGAAGTTGACTAGCCAATTATAAAGTTCAGTCTGTCTTCTTTCTCCTATTATCTCTGCTTCCTCAAGTTTCTGTCTAATTTCTTGAGGACTTATCTTTCTCTTAGAAGGGTTCAATTCATTCACCTGATTATCTTGTGTCTTCCTCAATCATACACAAAAGAAGCTATCTTGGACTAGGTAGGTTGAATATAAGGAAATATGGTCAAGATTCAGACTAATTTCTCTAGGATTTCCTCTAGGTTTTTTGTCTATTCCGAAAAGGATTCTTTAGTCTTTCAAGAAAGAGAGAGACTAATAGAACTCATCAACCTCATAGACAAAGAAGCCATACAAAGCTTCTAGGTCTTCCTCTGTCTCTTCCTCTGTCTCCTTCTCCTCTACCTCTACTGTGAATCTAAAATCACATTTCTGAGACTCACAGTAGAAGAGAATACTTCCATCTTTCTCTTTTCTAGTCCTTAAAGGAGATTGACACTTAGGACATTTCAAGACTATTCCTCTGTTCTTCTTCTCTTCTCTACTTCTGCTTCCTTCTGTAGCTCTACCATCCTAGTCTTTAGTTGTGTTATCTCACTGAGGAACATCTCATTTCTTTCTTTCACTACAGTATCAATGATTTCAGACATATCTTTTCCTTCCCTCTGTAGCTCAATGGCTCTCTGTGTTAGTTGTTCCTTAACCTTGGTCTCATCAAAGAAGAGATCAAGATATGGTTCTAGCTTTTTGAATGCTTTGAGAACCTCATCATAGTTTTCATAGTCTCTAGCATAGTGACTCAAGATAGTTGGTAGTTTATGACCTAAGAAGAAGTATATCCATTGAGAATCTTTTCCAAGTGTCCTTATTGCTATTCCTTGAGAGTAGTATCTGAAGCTATGACAACTTAGAGGAACTCCTGATTTCTTTCTGAGATCATCAAAGGCATTTCCTAGACTTGAGTATTCAAGAGGTCTTATTGTCTTTTCTCCTTTGTCTTCTGTGACATCAGAACTTGAGAAGATAGCTCTCTTCTTGAACTGATCTTCTGAGATAGGTATTAGATTGTCTCTGAATCTCTTCAATGTCTCTTCTTTGTATTCTATCAATGCTTTCCTTAGACTCTCACAGATAATCATAGTATAATGACACCCAGAGTATTTTCCTCTACCACCGCCTTTTAACTCAAAGTCTGAAAGGTCTAGTTTTGAATACTCTTTCTCTAGGTCTATCTTTTCCCAAGTGAGACCTAGAAGCTCCTCTCGTCTTAGACAGCAATTAGTCAAGAAATGAATTACTAGCTTGTCTCTTTTGGTAGCATAGGAGTAAGCCTTTCTAATGTCTGTCTTTGTTGGAACATAGTTCTTCTTTCTAGGTATAGCAATATCAAAGAGCTTCTGAAATATTCCTTTGTATTCTGTCTCTGTGAAGTTCACAAAGTTAGCCCTTAGAAAACCCTTAATGCTTCTTCCAATCGCTAGAGCTTGAGTTCTAGTAAGATACTTCTGAAGGTCTAGACTTGGATTGTCATAGGAGTTCAAGACAAAGGTTTCAAAGTCTGTTAGTAGCATTCTAAGTTTTCTAGGATTCATTTCTAGAAGTTCTCTAGGTGTCTTGTGAACTATCCAACAGAACCTCAATACTGAGCTTATAGCTATGTGATGAGTAGATTCTGATAGATTTCTCTTGTATCTTTCAATAGCGTTATCTTCTTCAAAGACAGATTCCTTAGACCTTGTGAATCTCTCAATAGCTTCCTGAGGTATTGTATGACCCATTAGACTAATACCTTGATGTCTAGTCTTGTTTCTAGAACAGATAGGACAGAGCTTCTTTACTATGTCTATTTGCATTTCTTCACTCCCTTCTATTTTTTCTTCTTACTGTGATATAGTCTTAAGGCTATATCAAACCAGAAAAAGAAGGAATAGCGTTCTATGAAATTGCTAAGTTCTCAAGCTATTCCTTACAGGGTTCTTAAAATGGTCTCAGAGCAAAAGATAATCTTAGAACTGAGGAGATTCACAAGCTTTTGAGTCTGAGTTGTCTCTAGACCCTGCTGAATAGACAGAACGTACAAGACCTTTTAGAACCTTGACCTTTGAGCCTTAGCTTGATTCCACTATGAACTTTATTTCAAGTTCCTTAGTATGTCTTCATTGCCTTAGACGAGTATCAAGGTCTATTATGTGAACGTGTCTGTTCACATCTCTAGAACCAAGTTCTGTCTAGATATTCAAGTTTGTTTAAGAACTCATTTCCTAGGGTTTCCTCTTCTCATTCTTAAGTCTTGAACTCTCAACTAGAATATAACCAAGGTGAAAGATTTAAAGGCTATCCTAAGAATTGAGTCTCTAGATACAGTATTATTGTTCAACAGAAAGACAACCAGAGACTATAAGATATGTCTCTCTAGAAAGACAAAACATATAAAATATGCTGCAAGATATACCAGCTATGCAAGAGGACAAAGAGAAAAAACTTAAAGAAATGATAGACAAAGACGAAGGGGGAGCGAGAAGAACCACAATAATTCTTGAGAAAGATGAAAGAG
>Ga0315280_10005326_pt1 | contig 18424 bp, 11 predicted proteins | sample YL17G06_40_MG_FD_203697 | JGI IMG/M metagenome (GOLD analysis project Ga0315280, IMG submission 203697) | Sediment microbial communities from Yellowstone Lake, YNP, Wyoming, USA - YL17G06_40 | ecosystem: Environmental > Aquatic > Freshwater > Lake > Sediment | place: USA: Wyoming | collected... | reverse complement strand
TGCTGACCCGCATCCCATCCTGAGCGATGCTTCCACAGGCTGGCACAAAAGCGTCTCTCCCCTCAATCTTGACTACGCACACCATGCAACTCGCTAATGGCTCGTAGCCCTTTAGAAAGCACATCGTTGGGATGGCGATGCCAAGTTTTTCAGCGGCATCCAGAATCGTGGCGCCGCTGGGCACCTCAACCTCACGATTATCTATGATCAGTCTGGGCATTAGTCACTCGACCTTGATGGCATTTGATGGACATACGCTTTTGCACGTGCCGCAGCGAATACACTTCTCGGCATCAATTTCATGTTTCTCGTAGGGCTTGGCTTGGATAGCCTCGCCTGGACAATGCTGGGCGCACAGAGTGCAGCCTATGCAGTCATCCGTCACCGAGTATGTAATCAACGCCTTGCACTTTCCGGCCGGGCAGCGTTTGGCAAGGTGGGCTTCGTACTCATCGCGGAAGTACTTGAGAGTTGTAAGGACCGGATTGGGCGCGGTCTTACCCAGGCCACAGAGGCTTGCCTTTTTGACGATTTGAGCAAGGTTCTCCAGCTCTTCCAGGTCGGTCTTTTTGCCCTCGCCGGCGCACAGGCGTTCGAGGATGTCCAGCATCCGCCTCGTGCCTATTCTGCAGAAGGTGCACTTGCCGCAGGATTGGTCCTGGGTAAAGGCCAGGAAATATCTGGCAATATCGACCATGCAGTCGGATTCATCCAGTGCCACCATACCGCCTGAGCCCATCATCGCCCCGACATCCTTGAGCGTTTCATAATCTACGGGGATGTGGGCCAGCTCGGCGGGCACGCATCCGCCGGAAGGACCGCCAATCTGTACCGCTTTTAGACGCAGTCCTCCTGCAATTCCACCGCCGATGTCTTCGATAATCTCGCGTATGGAAATGCCCATAGGCACCTCGATGAGACCGCCGCGAGCTATTTTCCCCGCTAGGGCGAAGACCTTTGTGCCCTTACTGCTTTTTGTACCGATGCCGGCAAATGCCTCGGCCCCGTTGCGTATAATCCACGGCACGACTGCGTATGTCTCCACGTTGTTAATAAGGGTTGGCTTACCCCAAAGCCCGCTCTGAGCCGGATAAGGAGGGCGAAGCCTGGGCATACCTCGGCGTCCTTCTATGCTGGCCATAAGGGCGGTCTCCTCGCCGCATACAAATGCACCTGCCCCGGCAACAATTTCCAAGCGAAGTGAGAAGCCGCTTCCGGTAATATTTTCGCCGAGGAATCCACGCTCCCGGCAGATGTTTATCGCCTGGCTTATCCGCTCCAGCGCAAGGGGATATTCCGCACGAATGTAGAAGTAGCCTTTATTTGCCCCGACAGAATACGCAGCTATCATCATCCCCTCAATAATCCGGTAAGGGTATGACTCCATCAGCATTCGATCCATAAACGCGCCGGGATCGCCCTCGTCTCCGTTGCAGATCAGAAACTTCGCCTCGGACTGCTGACTGCGAACTGCGCGCCATTTGAGATGCGTCGCAAAGCCTGCGCCGCCTCTGCCGCGAAGTCCGCTGCGCTCAATCTGGGCGATTATTTCTTCCGGCTTTAATTCGTTCAGGCATCTTTGCAGGGCCTTGAATCCGTCGTTGGCCAGATACCCGTCGATATCGGTAGGATCAAGGTGTCCGCGGTGTTCGGTGGCAATATATTTCTGCCTGCCCAGGAAATCGGCAACCGGTTTATCTCGCAGGTCTATCGAATAGCGGTCCACCGATTGCTGTCTTTCATCGGTTAGAATACCACCAATCGCGGCAGAGACAGCATTGGATACTTTCCTGGCAATTCCCCTTGTCTTAAAGTGCCGAAGTAGAATGGATTTTGCATCCTTTGGCTGCACCCTGGCATAAAAGAACGACTTGCTGGCGGGTAGTGCAACCTCTAGTAGCGGCGTCTGATGGCACATGCCGACGCATCCGACGCGTTTTACGGCCGCCCGCGCGCCGGTTTGGTCTAAAGCCTGCTGCAGCGCATCTCGCAGTTTACCGCTGCCGCGAGCCACACAGCATGAACCCAAACCAAGCCGGATTTCACCGTAAGAAGACACAATGTCCCTGTCTGCCTTTGTGCCTCTGTGCCTTTGTGCCTTTGTGCCCTTATGAGCTTTAGTTTCTTCTTCGCTTAGAAAATCACTGATTACGCCCGGCACTTTTTCGGGAGTGAGATGGCCGTATGTCACTTGCCCGATCTGAGTGGCCGGCGCAAGCGTGCAACATCCCAGGCATGCTATCTTCTCAAGGGTAAATATCCTCTTGGCGTCTGTATCCTGGTCATCGGGAATATCCAGATGTCGGCGGAAAGCATCATAAATCCTATCCGCTCCTTTGACGTGGCAGGCGGTTCCGACACAAACTCGAATTGTATGCCGGCCAGCCGGGCTGTGCCTGAACTGGTTATAGAAGGTCGAGACGCCGGCAATCGAAGCAGGCGTAATCTGCGTCAATTCACAGACCCGCTCCAGAGCCTCTTTCGGCAGATAGCCAAAGTGGGTCTGGATGGCCTGGAGAATCGGCAGCACTTTCTCCGGGCCCGTGCCAATCTTCTCTATAATCCCTTCTACAAATGGCAAATCCAGCTTGTCCACCGACTCTATTTCCCTATGCAGTACAAGTGTGTGCTCGACCGTATATAAATGCGGCCATCGACAAAAGCGGGCGACGCATTGCAAGGTGCTCCAAGCTCACATCTGGCAAACTCCTTATATTCAGGTCCAATTTCAACGATAAACATGACCCCCTCGGCGCTAAGCAGATACAACTTGTCGCCGACGATGCTCGGCGATGCCAAAAAATTCTTCTGCAGGTCTTTCTCCCATAACTTTTTGCCGTCTGAGACTTGATAGCACAGCAAAAGCCCGTCCGTAGTCAGTAGATATAACAATTGGCCATTGCTAACCGGTGAACAGATGTCGGGGGCGGCATCCTCGGCGCTCCAGGCAATGCCGGTCTTGGTGATGTCACCGCGGCCTGTCGGGCGGATAGCAACCAGCTTGGTGTAAGCCTCGATGGCAAAAATCAGTCCGCCAGCGTAAATCGGCGAGGGCACAATATCTCCGGCGATGCATTTCGCCCGCCAGAGTTCCGTCCCGTCGTTTGGGTCGTAAGCGATAACCCACGGGTTGCCGCAGGTGATCACCTGGAGATGACCGTCCACTTCGACGACTATAGGCGATGACCAGCTACCCGGGACAGGGCGCTTGGTCTGCCAGACTGGGCGACCCGAAGAGACATCCAAAGCGATCAACTTGGATTTTTCTTCTTCAACGTTTTCCTGGTCGTACTGAATCAAAAGAAGATTGCGATAAATCTCCAGTGAAGATGTGTACCCGTAGGCACTATCCGGCGTGCCCAGATTTATGGCCCAAAGTCTCTTGCCGGCAAAATCAAAACAGGCAACATCGCCCGTGGGGAAAATGGCGCAGACCCTCTGCCCATCCGTCACAACAGTAGGGGCGGCGTAACCGGTAGCCTCCCCCAATTCGAGGGGCTTGGCACCTGGCACAGTGGGGCTTTGGACGGGCCCCGTCCAGAGAAGGTTTCCCGAACGCGCGTCAAAACAATACACTTCACGCCTGTTCGGGTCAGCTCCCGAGAGAAATACACGGTCATTCCAGACAACGGGCGAATTGTGCCCGGGAAGCGGCACCTTAGTTTTCCATAGAATTCCCTCGCCGGTCTTGCCATTCCAGTTAGTGGGTATATTCGTATAAGCGCTTACACCTCCTCCGCCCGGCCCACGAAAGCGAGGCCAGACCACCTTCGGCGGAATTTCGAATTTCGAATTTCGAATTTCGAATTTTCTTTGTTCAGGGATCATTGCAAGAAGTAGTGCCGCGCCACCCAGCACAATCAGGCCGGTAGTTACTGCCCCGCGGGCCCATTTAGCGTCGCGAACCTGCTTATCATGCCTATCAGGCTGAGGCTGCGGCGCCGGCAGCTTCTGTCTGAGAGTCGCGGCGCACTTGCTGGCAATAAGGAGAGTCACCACACTCCCCAGCAGTAGATAGGCACCCTTAATCGCGAAGTCCTGCCTGCGAATCCGCAATTGCCTGATATGCAAATCCAGTTGGCGAATCTGTGATATAAGCTGCTCATTAGCGGGCTGGCTGCGGAGCTCTAATTTCAGGGCCTCCAGCTTTAGCTCTTGCTTGGGAAGCACTACGGCTCTCTGGAAGTGATTCAGGGCGATAAGTGCCAGGATAATGACGGAAAACGCCCCGCCGACCATCGCCGTCGCTACCGCAACCTCAGTGATTTGCGATGGTTCGACTGCGCTCACCACAAGTTTACGATTGTCAATTTTCAACTCTTTTGCGTCTAATGTGCTCTCTGGGACAATATGCAAAGCATCTGCCACAGGCCAGGCAGCTTGCTCGGTCGGCCTCATAACCGGTTCGGGTAACGCGCCGGGATAGTCCGATGAGCTTGCCCCCAACTATCAGCCCGACAAAGCCTCCGAGAAACCAGCCCCCAAGCGTAAATTTTGCCCGAATGTTGGAAGCCTCAGCATAAAGTTGCTCGGTTGTTTTGCCCGTGGCCCTAAAGGCTAAACTGGCATCGGTAGTTCCTTCCACCAGGCCCTCGTCTTCCAAATATACGCGCTCAGCCAGCCTGACTGTAGCATGCATCCGGGCCGTGACATTCTTTAGCTTAGACCCTGCCCAGCCGACCGAAAGTGCCAGCACTGGCAGAAGAACCATCAGAAGCGCCAGCCTCTTTTTGCCTGTAACATAATCCCGCGCTGTCCAGTCGGCTGTCGGCTCTCTGATGGCGCCAAGGGGGCAGGAATCTTCACAGAGCCGGCACCGGACACACTCATCTGGTGTGATAGTCACGTTCCATCTTGAGATGCGGGAAAGCTGCCTCAGAATCACTCCGTACGGGCACACAAAGCGGCAGTAAGGCCGGCCCACAAAGATACTCACCAGCAGCACGCTGCCTCCAAGAGTCAGAATGTTCCAGTTACCGCTCAGGCGGAAGAACGAGACGAAGGGGTCGTATCGGCATATAATAAAAGCGCTGCCCGTGGCGGCAAAAAGGATGGCAGCACCCAGGTAAACATAAGCAAAGAGGCGCAGTGCCCCCTCCAGCCAGTTCGGCACACGGACCGGCCGTACCAGCACCACGTCCTGAATCGCCCCCAGAGGACATACGCCGGCGCAAAAAACCCGCCCGAAAAACAATGTAAATATGAGCGGCAGCAGGAAAAACGCCAGCACCACAATAGGTACGGCATAGCTGCGGTCAAAAATCGACAGAACAATGTTCTGGATCGCACCTACGGAACAGACGCAGCCGCGACGCCAGAATCCGAAATAAAGCAGTGAAAATATTGCAAGGGCAAATATCGCCGGCCGGCTGCGCTTTTTGAGAACCAAATATGCACCGACCCCAAGTGCTGCCAAGAGCACTAACGCATCCATGTACTGGTAAATGTCCTGGGGCGGTGCCGGTGTGGTAGGGCTGGGCTGAACATAGCCACTTTCGAATTCGGGCGGCGGAAAACGCTGCCCGCCTTCGGCGAGAATTTCGAATTTCCCGATGGCGGGGGGGCTGATCATACACAGCAGCAAAAGGACAGGCACGGAGGCACAGAGGCACAGAGCTGCTTTGTGCCTTTGTGCCTTTGTTACTTTGTGCCTTTGTGCCTTTGTATAGCTGGAGAATTTCATCAGGCGTGACCTGCCCTCCCTTCGACTTCGCTCAGGGCAGGCTTAAGCAGGTAAGGTTGCTCAGCAGGAACTCGCTTCCATGCACCGGAAGGACAAGCAGCAGCAATCGAGCATTCGTTGCAGTTCAGACACCGGTCGTGACGAACCTGGAGAAACAACGAACCATTGCCAAAGGTGTTGCAGCCCTTGACGCATTTGCCACAGCCGTTGCACAGTGACTCATCAATGGTATATTCGTAGTACGGCTCTTCGACAAAGCGGCGTTTTATCGCCCCTGTCGGACAGAGTTGATTTTCTGCCCCCTCGTTAACATCAATAGGCTCCGGCCCAACAAAACCAAAGCATATTCTGCAGTATCCGCACACAGCGAAGGCCTGCACGCACTTGACCGCTGATTTGTCCAGGACGCAATATGTCGCGCAGTTGCCGCACGCGATGCACGTATAAGGATCGATTTGCCAAAGCGTACCGGTCTTTCGGTGCTTGTGGACTATAAAGCCGGTAAGACCACCAAGACCAGCCAAACACGTGCCCCAGAGAGTGTCTTTTAGAAAATGGCGTCTGGTAACTGGTTCTTTATTCTCGGTCATAATTACCTTTCGGTAAAGCAGGCACAGAGGCACAGAGGCACAGAGGCACAGAGCTACTTTGTGCCTCGTTTTTTCTGGCGAATATTCTTACAATGTTCTTAATCGTATCCAGCACAAGAATTCGCCCCTGGTTGTCAACGGCCACATCAAATCCTCCTGCTTGGCACTGGCTGGGTAGCGTACAAATCCGCGAAGTGCCTCCTTCAACCAGTTGCTCCGGCCCGGCGACGACCCCGACAAAAACGCCTTTCGGGTCGTATATCTTGACCCGTACCAGCCCCTTCTCGCAAGTGACAAAGCTGCCATCCTCCAGTATGGCGAAATTTACCGGATTGCAGCAGCCGCAGAATCCTTCCAAAGCCGAAGAAAACTTGCCCCACCAGAATTCAAGGTCGCCGTCAGCCGTATACGCTTCAATCCGATGCAGTCCTGGGTTCACTACCCGCACCAAGCCATCGCTCGCTACTGCCAGATCGAAATAAGGACTCGGTATTACAAAGCCGGGAATATCTCGCTGCGGGTCTTTCCGGCCGATACGATTGATCAATTTGCCGGCTGTGTCATAATGCAGGACAATCCGATTGCCCGCATCCGCAACGAATACATCGTCTTTTGAAACAGCGATGCTCGTTAACACGGCATTATCGCCGAGGCTCTGCCAATTTGCCAGCCGTTTTCTTTGGCTGTCCCGTTCGACAAGCTCAGGGCAGGCATAAACCTCCACGTGGTCTTTCATGCCGATATAAATCTTGCCATCAGTGGCTACGGTCAGACATCCTGGTACGTCGGTAAGCTCAATTTCAGCCAGCAATTGTCCATTTTCAGAGAACGTGCGGATGGCTTTATCGCCCGCTACATAGATAGACCCTTGCCGACCCACCGCCAGGCCGCGAGCATTAGTAAAACCGGTCCTAATCGGCGAAGGTGTTTCCTTATAGAGAATCAGATTCGGATCAATCTTAGCCAGGTCTTTAACATCGTAGACAAACTGCTCGCCCAAGCCGCTGCCTTTCCTGCCGATTACATCAAGTCGTGCCAGAGCAAAGATTGCCGTGACAATAGCAAGTACAACGACTACGCCTATCAGCTTGCCAGCAGTTGTCGCTGCAAATCGCCCGCTCATATAACATCCTACTGCCCGGTAATGTCGAGGCATATCATCCGATTGAGGTCTCTGGCGATCAACCTTCCGGACGCGACCGCCATAGGTCCCCACGCCTCGGGCCCTTGGAGCACCTTCGCCTGTGCAAGCTGAATGTAACCCGAAGGCTTTGCTTCTGCCAGGGTCAGCACCCCTGAATCATCCATAATATATATTAGCCCGTCAGCGATGGTGTACGGACCAAGTCCGAGATTTCCGAAGCGATGGGCACTCGTACTTGTCCACACGACCTGTCCGTTTAAGTCGAGACAGGCCAACTGCTTGTCAGGCCGAATCCCATAAATATAGCCGGCCCAAAAAATGGGCGTCTGCTGCCCAGAGCCAAAAATCTCCGGTTTCAGCCGAAAGACCTCACGTGGAACCATCTTGTCCCCGTCCCCTCGGCCTGGCTCGGGGCGGGCCTGGGCTAATCGCAACATCATACTTCCTGCATTGTATCCGCCGGAGAGGAAAATAAGCCCTTGCCCGACAATTACAGGCGATGGTACATTTGCAGTACGAACCTGCCAGTCGGCGTGTTCCCATAAAATGCTGCCGTCTTTTGCCGAGACGCCCACCACGCCTCCGCTGGCACAGTAGACGTACATGCGGGCGCCCATAAACTCCGTAGGCATTATGGATGAATGAGTCATCAACCAGCCATTAGGGTTGGGCGTCTGCCATAGAATCTGGCCCGTCTGGCAATCGACCGCGATAATAAGCGCACTGCCGCCCGGAGCAATTATCGTCTTACCGTCATCAATCAGTGGGCATTGTCCCGCGTACCAGTCCGGCACGGTGGCGTCAAACTCCTTCACCAGATTCAGCATCCAGCAAAATGCGCCTGTCGCGGAATCCAAGCAGGTAACGTGACATTTCGGCCCAAGCGTCACGACATATTTATCCGTTACAGCCGGGGTAGTTCGACTCATTCCGTGCTGGCGTTTGATCTTGACAGGATAAGAATATCGCCAGATGTCTTTGCCGTCGGCAAGTGACAGACATCGAACGATGTCGGCCTCGTTCTTTTGGTCGTAGTCCAGGACATAGACTCGCCCGGCTAAGACCGCAGCGCCGGCGTAGCCTTCGCCAAGTTCGACAGACCAGAGGACTTTTGGCCCCTGCCCCGGCCACGTTCGGGCAAGGCGAACATCTTCACTGCTTATGGCGTCAAAGTTCGCCCCTCTAAACCGTGGCCATGCGCCGGGCAAATCCGCCGGCACGCCATCAAGCTGAATTAGCTTCCCCTCGATTTTTACAGCGGCCTCTGGTTCAAGGGCCGCTCTGGGGGCGTTCTCTGGAATGGGCACACGTTCTTTAAGCCCGATGACTGTGTCAGCAGTGAGCCATAGATATAGAAGCACCGTCCCGACCGCCACCAGTAACACAGGCACAGAGGCACACAGGCACAGAGGCACAGAGGTACTTTGTGCCACTTTGGGCTTTTTTCTGCTTTGTGCCTTGATGTCGCTGTTTTGAATTCTCAACTTACTCGTTCCTCAGGGCATCCAGCATCTTTCCACACAGCGCAAAGGCCGTTGCCAGGCGTATCCACACCACCGCACAGAGTGCGATAGCCGCCACTGTCACCGCAAGCGAAACGTATGGAATCCGCGCTCCTGGCGAACTTATAGCCGGCTTGACCGCCACTAAAGCGGCCGTCACACCGCATGTCAAGCCCCACAGGCAGAGCAGCCAGTGCTCGCAAAAGACCATCCGACCGACAGCGGCCTTACTAAATCCGACGGCTCGCAGCATCGCCAGCTCGCCGCGCCGGTCCAGCATATTGCGAAGCACTACCAGTGCCAAGCCCACCGTCCCAAGAATAAGCCCTAACCCTCCGAGGAGCTGGAATATCGATAAGTAAGTATTCTCAACGGCGCTGAATTCTGTTAGACGGTCTTTCGTTGGCGTAAGTGCCAGGCCAAAGTCTTTCAGCCTGGCAGAGAGTGTTTCGCCGGCCGCTCGGTAACCCTCGCGGCTCTGGGCCGGCACATCAATAAGAAAGACCCTGTATCCCTCCTCGGAGGGGAAACGCCGCGTAAAGTTGCCCTCTGAAATGAGCAGGCTGCCCTGCAAAATTGAGTTCTTCATCATTCCCACCAGCCGCAGGCGAAAAATCCGCCCCATTTCGTCAACGTACTCCAGTTCATCTCCAACGGATTTGCCGAGCGACCACACAATAGTCGGATAATCGCCGATAGCCGGCACAACGTTTTCATCCTCGTATTTAGAATTCAGAACTTCCCAGTGCCCGGCGTTACTATTGATAACCTCGCGGAACGCAAAAGCCCCGCGTGTTTGCAATTGTTCCGGCTGCACAGCGAGCAAGCGTGGTTTTTGTGCCCTATTTAGATTCAGGCAACTGGCATCATCACCCTCGTGAAGTCGCATCGGGACTATGCTGACGCCTTCGAGCCCGCTCAGGCCTGGACTTGGGAAATCGACAATTGAAAGGACTGGCACGGCCGATTCACCGTATAGCGCGAATCCGCCCGTACCTGAGTCACGCTTGTCGGCTTGGGCCACTGGGTTTTGTCTATTTGCGCCGACCGCGATGACCAAAAAAGTGCCGGATGCAAGCAGTCCCACGACCGCTAAGCTTCGGCCGCTTCGTCTGGTAGAATTCCGCAGTCCTAAGCCCGATAGCGACGCCACCGGCTTCTTCCAACTGCCCGCCATCATCTTCAGTAAGGCCTGTGTCAGATTTAGCCCAGCTATCAATAGCAGCGCGCCCGCTGCAAAGAAAGCTGTGGAAACTGCGGTACTGTTACGGCTACCTACGGTCCAGATAATCACCACTGCGCCGATTGCTGTGACCGCAGCCAGTGATAATGAGAGCCTGCTTCTGCGAACGTGGCCAGCAGTGAAGAATTGCCATCGCAAATCTCCGGCAAGAAGTTCACGGGCTTGCAGAGACGTCTGCTTGCGCACCGTCAACCATATCGCGATCATGGAAACAGCTACACCGACCGCTGCCCCCTCGAACAAGGTAAGAGGTCTGGCATAGAACTCAATCGTTGATCGCCCTACCGCCTGCTGCCAGCCGGTTGCCAGTCCGTAAATCATTGCCCTGGTATAAAGCAGTCCCGCCGCACTTCCTGCAATCGCCCCCAGGACTGCCAAAGTCCCACCTTCAATCAGCAACAACCGTCTTACAAGTCTGGGCGAAAAGCCCACCGCGAGTAGCATTCCGATCTGTTCGCTGCGACTTTCCACGCCGAAGACGAAGATAAGGCCCATCAGAATTAGAGCCGCTGCGATCAGAAATATGCTCAGACCAAGAAAAAGCTGGCTGAAATCTGTCGCCTTGTTTGCCGCCTCCGTTCCGCGCTGGCGGACCGGCTGAAAGAAAAGTCCCACCGAAGCGGGGTCAACACTGCCAAGTAGTTTCTCAGCGATTGCCTGGGCCGTCAACGGGTAGCGCACCGCTGTCAGGCTGCCGAATCTATTTGCCCAGAGTTTCTGCCCAGCGGCAAGGGTAATAAATGCCTTGGGCGTACCACGATAACGCTCCCAGTAGTCTTCGTCGCGCTTACGTATCTTACTAAGGTCGATGGGAATGCCGCGATCCCAATCTCTGCAATTATCGACTTTAGCTAAGCCCGGGAATTCCGGCATCAGCTCCGGATCAGGTCGCATCGGCAGAACGCCACGCACATGGAAAGCGGAGTTTTGCTCCTGAAGCTTTCTTCCAGAGCCTATGACGAAGTAGACAAGCTCGACAGAGTCCTCGACCTTGGCCTCAAGGTCGTCAGCCAGCCACTGATTGATGAGTATTTCGTCATCCGACATGCTCATTGGGATAGGACTGCCTGGCCCCGGACTTATAGCCGTAACCATCGAGTACGGCGTAGTCCTGCCGCCGCAACGCAACTCATTCACGAAGTACGTCAGTACCCCTACCGCGCCGTCGGCGGCTTTCATTGCCGCATCAGCCACCGGTTCATCGATAAATATCCGCCTGCTGCGCAACTGGAGGCACTGCTGTACATCGAGCCGGCGAAGTTCAAGACCAGTATCGGCAAGCTTCCAGCATTTTCTTATGGCAGCGTCGGCTTTTTCAAGCGTCACGCTGTCTTCGGGATTTGCTGCGACTAAAAGCATATTAGCCTGGCTGGCGTGATCGAGCTTATCTTGAAGCCATCGAATCGGGACAAACACATTCAAGGGAGCAACCTGATTTGCCTGCAAACTGAAATTGCCGAATTCTGATCTACCGGCGACTGCCTTTATCACCAGACGAGAAGCGACCGTCAAATCCGAATCGGGTGCGATTGGCACATCGCGTGACATTGTGCCGGGCTTTTCGATCCGCAGCAGCACTTCGTCGCCGGGGCGAACACCAAGTCTTACTGCCAACGATTCATTTACGATCACGCCGTCATTCCAATCCGCCGGGGAAATTGAAAATTGACAATTGAAAATCGACAATTGAAAGGCCTGGTCGACGCCGAGCACTTGTACGATATTTACTCTTTTGGCGTCGTTGCTATCGGCCATTAGGCCCCGCACCTGTAAAGCCGGTGTGACTTTCACCACAGATTTCACAGATTTCACGGATGTTGAATCTGTGCCCATCTGTGATAATCCGCGCAATCCGTGGTTATTTAGCTGCGTTGATAGTTCGTCAGCTAATTCTTCTCTGAAGAACCTGTTGCCTGTGGTCAGAGCTAATTCGGTTGTCCCTAATCGCTCCTGTACCGCTGTGGCAAGGCTGTGCCGCACAGAGTCGCCGACGGCAAGAGCACCCGTCAGAATGCCGGTGCATACCATCGCCGCCAGCAAAACCCCCAGGTTTGTCCGCCAATAAAAACTAAGACTTCTTAGGATGATTCGGTAGAAACTCACGGCTTTGGCATTCAGCAGTTTTTACTTCTCCACTTTAAGTTTTGAGTTTTTCAGTATTCCGCCGGTCAATTCCATCACCGGTCCTATACGTTCAGCCAGTCGGATCGAATGTGTCACGACAATCAAAGCAACTTTTTCAGTGCGGTTCAATTCGACCAGCAAATCCGCTATGCTTTCGGCGGTAGTTTCGTCCAGCGACCCTGTCGGTTCATCCGCAAGCAGCAGCCTGGGCTTGTTTATCAGTGCTCTGACAACTGCTGTTCGCTGTCGCTGTCCCACTGAAAGCTCGCCCGGCCGGTGGAACAGGTAATCCTTTAGACCAACACGCTCAAGGAGTTCGACTGCTCGCCTCTGGTTCGTCATCCCATGCCGTTCATCGCCGTGCCGGCGACGGCTAAACTTATCCACCAGAGTAGGGACCAGTACATTTTCCAGCACGGTGCACTGGGGCAGAAGATGATGCAGTTGAAAAACAAAGCCAATGTGCTGGTTGCGGATGCGGGCGAGCTGTTCCTCGGAAAGCTCTGCCAGGTCACTGCCATCGAACAGGACTTTGCCCGAAGTCGGCCGATCCAGAGCGCCGATGACGTTCAATAATGTGCTTTTGCCGCTGCCCGACGGCCCAACAATAGCCAGGGATTGGCCCGGTGCTATCTGTAATGTTATATCCTTCAACACACAAACGCCACCAGCGCCCGCCGGGGACTCATAGGTTTTTGTCACATTAATAAGCTGGACCAAAGGCATACAGAAATCCATCGTCACTGCCAACGATAATCATTCTGCCGGCTACGGCCGGCGACGAAGTAACAGCCTGGCCGATTTCGTAGGACCATACCTTACTGCCATCGGACAATTTTAGCATATAGAGGCGTCCGTCTTCGCAGCCGACAACCACTTTATCGCCGCAGATAACGGGCGAACTATCGACCGCTCCGAGTGTCGCAAATGTCCAGACCTGTTTGCCGTCGCTGCGCCGAATGCAATGAACGCGGTTGTCCCTTCCGCCGACCACGACCGCATCTTCATCCACCGCAGGCGAAGAAAAAAAAGACGCCTCCGCGCCGCTATATTTCCACAGGATTGTCCCGGCAGCGACATCGGCTTTCATAAATGAGTTGTCATAATTTCCAACATATACTTGCCCATCAACAAATGCGGCTGAACCCGCGATGTATGCGCCAGCATCGATTTGCGCCGCCACATTTCCGTCCACCAGCGATACAACATGAATCCTGGCATCGCAACCGCCGAAGACGGCCACGCCTTGACCAACCGCCGGTGCGCCATTTACGAAACTCTCCGTTTCATACGTCCAGACCACCTTGCCGGTTCCGGAATCTACGCAATGCAATTTGTTGTCGTAGCTGCCTACGAGTATCCAGATGCCCTGGCCATCCGGTGAGCGTGTCCAGTTGGCGGCTCCAAGAATCTGCCCGCCTGTCTGATATTTCCATTTAAGTGAGCTGGTCCTGGCGTCAAGGGCGTACAAGAAACCATCTGCCGAGCCTACGAAAACTGAGCCGGCAACTACGCAAGGCGTGGCCTCGATGGAGTCTGTTGTTTTGTGAGCCCAGACTCGCCTGCCGCTTTCCAGATCAATCGCGTAGATATTTGCATCGGCTGAACCAACAAAAACCAGGCCATTGTCAATTACCGGCGATGATTTGATTGGCCCGCCGGTCTTGAATTTCCACAGAAGCGTCATCGAATCCGCCAAAGTCCCTGATGCTTTGCCGGAAAGTTCCTGGCATCCTCTGAACATGGGCCACGAGGAATTTAGAATTTCCAATTTAGGATTTAGAATTTTTTGCGGGCCGACGGGGACTTGCTCATGGGTAGTTGGTTTAGTTCGGCTGGTGATAATCAAAGCCAGAGTCAGGCACACTGCCGCGACGACGCCTGCCAAGATGGTATTTGTCACAACTCTCATTTCTCAGCGGCCAGGTTCGCGCAGAGCAGCTCTTGGTCGTTTCTGATGTACACGTGCTTATAAGCAAAGGCAGGATGCGCCCAGCAGACGCCGCCGCGTTGGTCAAGTTGTCCGGCAGTTGGGTTAATAAGTTTGGCCCGGCTGATTTCGTGAAAACCTTGCGGAGAAAGTTTGCCGATGATGAGTTCACCTCGCTCGTTAAACATCCATACTTTATCTGCATTTTGGACTATGTGGATGTTTGCCCAGCGAGCTTTTGGCACGGCGGTAAGATTCTCCCAAACTCGGTCGCCGGTATGCAGGGCCAGGCATCGAAGTTCGCCGTAACTATCAACGCCGTAAATGAAATCTGCCTGAATAATCGCCGTCGATATGCAGCAGTGTAGGCTGTCGGTGTCCCTTTCGCTGGGGCCCTTGCGCTGCCAGACTTTTTCAACCGCGAGCTTGTCGGGATGAACTTTGAGCAGAAGCGAGCCGTCAAAAAAGCTGCTGACGAAAAGGCAGCCATTCTGGAAAACGGGCGTCGCGATGTTCTGGCTTATGCGGCCAGGAATGAATGCCTGCTCCCAGTAGAGCTTTCCCGTTGACGGGTCAAGCCCGACGATTCTCTGGGCGGTCCAGCAGACCAGCACACGTTTACCCGCCTGCTCGATGACGATAGGCGCCGAGTACGAAGCCTGGTCGTTCAACGCTCGCCATTTTTCTTGGCCATTTGTCTTATTAAACGCCACCAGACAGGCGTTATCTTTGCCGCCGATCTGGACTATGAGTAGGTCCTTCTCAACCAGCGGCGCAGCAGCGACGCCCCATAAGGGCATCCGAATCTGATACTCAGCGTCGAGGTCCTTGCTCCAGAGGACGTTACCTTTTGCGGCATCGAAGCAGAATAGATGCCCCATAGTGCCCAGAGAATAAGCCCGCTCTTGGTTGACTGTTACCGATGCGCGCGGGCCGTCACGCTGTTCGACCCTCTCATACTTGCAGTCGTATGTGTGCGACCAGATCGGCTCGCCGCTCATCGCGTCAAAGCAGTGGACGCGTTCAAGCTGATTGGGTGTTGTCAGCCGGTCAGTAACATAAACCCGCCGGTTAGCCACGGTCGGTCCGCTGTAGCCGGTCCCGATTTTAGCTCGCCAGCGGGCTGGAATTTCCGGCGTGCCGAATTTTGCCACAATGCCTTTTTCCTGCCAGACGCCATCGCGATTTGGGCCTCGCCATTGAGGCCAGTCGTCAGCCAAAGTCTGAACTCTCGGCAGCAGTCCCACCAGTACCGCTAATATTATTGCTCTTGTGCTCATTGCCTTATCATCTGAACTTTTGCAAAACTCTTGTTATCATAACAGACGATGGCGAAAAACACAATGTTCTTGCACGCAGGCGGACAAGGGATGAGCAGGCCGGCGGCAAGTGGCTCCTGCCGACTTTGAGTGCTCACCTCACCTGTCTATGCCTGTCTGCAGGCTGGCGGGGTCTTGCTGGTAGAAGCGTTTCAATTCTTCATATAGTTCAGGGTGGATGCTTTGCAGTTCCTTCGGTCTCTCGAAAAAAAACTCAGTGGCAACGGCAAAAAACTCGGCGGGATTCGTGGCGCCATACTCGTCTAGGAGGGTGTCACAGTTCCGGCTAACCTCACGCCGAAGCCTGTCATAGTCTTTCTGCAGGATGCGTGCCCAGGCGATATAGGTCGAGCGCCGCTGAATAACCGGTGTGCTGTCGCCTTTGCCGCCCGAACTATCCAGTTGGTGGGCGAATTCATGCAAGACAATATTGTGCCCATCATGAATATCAGAGGTAGTGCGCTGAACATCGTCCCACGATAGCACTACTGCGCCGCGATGCCAGGATTCACCTAAGCGGATGTCCGGCCCTTCCACCAGTAGGCCGCCCACGAGGTGTTGAGTTTTCTGGACCAGGTACGATTGAGGATAAACGAGTATCGAATGCAGGCCCGGATAATAATCGGTTTTGCGGTGGAGCAGCAGGATGCAAGCCTGAGCTGCGATGGTGACTTTAATCTCGTCGGTAATCTCGAGGCCGGCACAGCCTTCAAACTTTTTCTCTGCCGTGAAGATCAGGATATGCCGGTGCAGCTCCTTTTTGTCCTCCGCCGGCAGTCGCCTGTACAACGGGACATTCCTTTGGACAATTGCCAGCCACTGGTCGGGAAACCGCCGGTTGGCAAGCCGATTTCGTCGCCATTTTTTCAGTCCGAACATCTGTTTCTGCCTTAATAACAAGAGTTTTGCAAAAGTTCAGTTAATAAACAGGCGAGGCCTATGCCGGATCAACCAGCATAGGCCCCTAAGTTCATAGTTGATTGTTCGTTGTTCATCGATGAACTGTGAACGGTGAACAATGAACGATCTGATTACGGCCACAGAATCTCTTCGAGCCACGAATCCGCCAGAACCGCAAAGTCCTTGAAGTTAATCACATTATCCTGATGCAAATCAGCCGGTATAGAGAACGGCGATGTATAGCCGGCCAGCCATCCAATCTGAGCATCAGACAACGCCCGATTGTAGATGTAGACCTCATCAACGCGACCGGGGAAGTAGTTCTCATTGTCGTCACGCTTGCCGATATGGACATTGTCAGGGGTGTTAAGAACCAGGGTACTGTCGCTATTGATGAGTCGCCCGTCTGCGTACCACTTTATCGTGGTGCCATCATAAGAGGCAGCTAGGTGGTGCCACTCAAAATCTATCGGCATTATGAGTTGCTGCCAACCGTAGACGTGAATACCATAGCCGCGATTGCCGCCCGCATTGACAAGCTCGATGTCGAAGTGGCCGTAGTTGCCGGCTGGACCGGTAAAGCCAAAGATGTTGATCCAGTCGGGCAGCGCCTCGACCAAGGCGTTGGACCTGGCCCAGCCGGCTATCGTACGCGCAGCAGCGCCGCTGATACCGACAGCACCAACATCGACCATATCATCGATGCCGTCCAGCAGAATGGCCTGGCCTATCTTACCTGTCGTATAGGTCGGCAGACTAATAGTGGTTCCGTTGTGGCCGCCAACGACATCGTTGGCGTTGCCCTCGAACGGGTAGCGCGCTATCAGACCAATAGTGCCAGGATCAGACGGGGTAACCTGGAAGCCGGCATCCAGCCATAGATTAGCCAGAATATCCACATCAGCCGCGTCGACAACACAGTTGCCGCTCAAGTCCGCGGCGGGCTTACCTATAGAGGGAACGCATCTGCTGAGATACACCCGGATATCGTCGATGTATATTATGCCCGTGCCGCCAACCTTGGGGCTGGTCCGGTTGCCCAGGCCAATATACATTTTTTTGACCGCAGCCAGATTCACGCCGGCAGCGCTGAACTGCGTCAGCTCGATGTTCCATTCCTGCCAGCCGGCTTTCTGAACCGCCTCCGGATCAGGATGGTTCATGACCTTTATGTGGCCGGCATTATCTTCCAGCGCCACGTAGAGTTGCTCAGCGGCGTTGTCAAGAGCACCATAGAAATACAGCGTCAATGCCTTAACGTTGTTTCTGGCCCAATTCTGCGGCGAGGACCACTCGCGGAAGGTCTCTGAGTAACGGGCTTTGCCTGTTGCGCCGCTGTTGTCGTAACCTAACGGCATCGACTGGCTGCCACCGTGAACGATGGTCTGCTGGGCAAACGGCGCCTGAGCGTAACCCACAGTCGAGCCTGTACCGTTACCGGGATAGCCTGGCGCCGGCTCGGAGAATCCCCAGCCGTCTCGCCAGGTCTGGAAAATTCTGCTGCCGACATCGTCGGTGTATCGCTCAAAATCATCCGGAATGAGATAGTTGGCTACCGTAAAGGTCCATACTCTGCCTGTGCTGAGCGTCCCATCGGTGTTGTACTCATCTATACGCCAGTAGTAAGTCTGGCCCCACTGAAGGGCTTCGGGCGGAGTATAACTGGCAGCAGCCTGTCGAATCCGGTATACGCCCGTCGTATCGGATTTATCAGCGTTTCTGACAGCGATTTTATCGGTCCCTAAGTACACATCGTGCTGGGCAGCCTTATCTCCGGGCTTCCAGGTCATGGGCACCGCTGCATCGATGTCGGGCGTATATCCGTCAGCCGGACTTGGACCCCACGCAAGTGTCGGGTCGCCCCTCATCGTTTTGGGAAGGTCGGCCTGCGACATAGCGTAATTGTAGATTCGGAAGTCATCGAGTGTCCCATTGAAGTATCCGTCGGCGACATACTGCGATCTGCCGAGCCAGTTGCTGCTGGTCTGG
>Ga0315280_10005325_pt1 | contig 18425 bp, 11 predicted proteins | sample YL17G06_40_MG_FD_203697 | JGI IMG/M metagenome (GOLD analysis project Ga0315280, IMG submission 203697) | Sediment microbial communities from Yellowstone Lake, YNP, Wyoming, USA - YL17G06_40 | ecosystem: Environmental > Aquatic > Freshwater > Lake > Sediment | place: USA: Wyoming | collected... | reverse complement strand
TTGACTCGCCAACGTCCCGACGCAACTTGGCCGCCGAGTGGCGCAGCACGTGGACGCCGGCGGGCGGCAGGCCAGCCCGGCGCATGTATCTCTGCAAACTGCTGTAGAAGGTCCCGCTTGTCAGGCCCCGGCCGTTGGCGGCGGGGCTGCCGGACGGCCACAGCGACTCGTTCGGGTCCATGGTGGCCAGGCTCTTGCCCCAGGCGGCCAGGGCTCGCTCGATGGCCTCGAAGGCGGGACGGGGTAGCTCCCTCTTCGCCTGCTTGCCGCCCTTGCCCCTGTACTTGTAAGAGAGCCTTTCCGACTGGGAAATGTCACCGGCCTTAAGGTTCATCACCTCTGAACGGCGTCGGCCCGTCAGCGTCAACGTCAGGACGATGGCGCGGTCTCGCAGGCCGACTGGCTTGTCTGGAATGACAGCCAGAAGCCGCTTGATCTCTTCTGCACTTAGCCCGCGAGGCGGGCTCGGTGAGACCTTTGGCCGCTCTAGCTGGTCGCACGGGTTGGAGGCCACGATGTCCATGCGGATCAGGAACCTGTAGAAGGAGCTGACACACGCCATCCGGGCGCCGATGGTCACTGCGGACGGCTCCCGGCCCGATGGTCCGACGCCGTGGGCGTAGACGAACACCTCCTGGCTGGTCACCTGGTCCGGCGGCTTGCCGAGCGCGCCGAAGAAGTGCTGGAGCATGCGGGAGTAGCCCTCGACCGTGCGGCGGGACCCGCTGCGGCGCTCCTTCTCGGCCAGGAAGGCGTAGAGGGCCCGCTCCCAGGCGGGCAGGGACTCATCGAAAGGCACTAGCGTGGCGGTCATGGTCGTCTCCTCCTGTTCTTGGTTCAGCGACCATGTTCGCTCTGTGTGCCAGGAAGTCAAGCGACGATGATGAAATCGTGCGTCCTGAGGCTGCCGCTCCGTAAGGCCCTTCGAACGCGGCTCCGGCTCGTGTTACAATCCTGACGAAATCTGAAGGAGGGACATAATGGGAGGAAAGGGCCGCAAGAATGTCAAGAAGCCTAAGCAGGACAAGGTCAAGAAAGGGCCGAGCGGGACGCCTGCTCCTCGAGAGCCTGTAGGCGGCGCTAGAGGCGCTGGACCTCGTAGGCCGCAGTAGACCACGGGGCCGGCCCCATGTTCCGCCGACGCCGCCCTTGACGCCTTCGAGATTTTCTGGCATGATGCGGGCGCTGGCCTAGAGGGAGACATCCGCAGCCATCAAGGAGGTGTGTCATGGCCTGGTATCACGACAGGGGACGTACGACTTACGTGACCACCTACACAGACGAAAAGAGCATGCGGAGAGAGGTCGAAGAGGCCGCGAAGTTCGGTTGGGTGCCCCAACAAACCGCCGGAACGGGCGGGCACATCAATGTCGGCCGGACGGCCGGACGTGTGGCGCTTACGGGCGGGCTGGGTCTGCTCTTTGGCGCCAGCAGGTCGAAGGACAAGGTAACCATAACGTTCATCCGCGATGAACGTTGGCTAGCAAGAGCGGCTGTTGAGGATGCGTGTCGGACGTTGGAGGAGCGGCGCTCTAAGCTCCAGAAGAGCTCCCAGGAGCTAATGCGTGCCGAAGAACTGTTTGCAAGTCAGGTCGGGGCGGCAATGGAGAGCGACGACCTCAATCGCCACCGGCTCGAGAAGGACATAAACAAAGCCCTCAAGGAGCTCATCGATACGAGAGAGTCAGCAAACAAGCACCGGCATCAGCTGCTCACTGCTCTCTCTTCCACGCGAGATGCGTACTCCCGCGCGGCCACCGCGAGCGCCGATGTGCCTAAGCTGCCGTTCAACCTGGATGCGGAGATAGACGAAGTTACGCAGAAAGTTCAATGGGAGGCCGGCAGGCTGCAGGAGGAGCAAGCGCTGCGCCAGGCTCAGGAGCAGCTAGTTCGCGCGGCGGAGAGCTGGCAGGAGGCTTCGGAGAAACGCCAGGAGGCTCACGCCAAGCTTGAGAAGGCGGCTAACCAGGTAGCGGAAGCGCGTACGGCGGCGGAGGGGGATCCGCCCGAACGTGCTGAGAAGGCCGCGCGAAAAGTTCGTGACAGCGAAGAGGAGGAAGACAAGCGTAGGGCTGAGCTCAAGAAGTGGGATGATGAGCTCGAGAAGCGGGCCGTTTCGCTCGGTAGTGTCCTAGGTCAGCAGCGTGCGGCGCTCACTCGTTACAGGGAACAGCCAGTCCCCATCACAGGAGAGGAGCCCGCCGCGACGCCCCCATCAACCCTCCTTGAGACACCCCAGGCTGAGGGTTCGGCTCCCTCTGGCGATATCCTTGCGCAGATTGAGAAACTCGCTGACTTGAACCGCGCGGGAATCCTAACAGATGAAGAGTTCGCCGCAAAGAAGGCTGAACTTCTTGCACGGCTCTAGCGCCGCCCGTCGGCGGCATAGTGGAAATCCAGGTTAGTGGTTCGGGCTCCGCGGCTAGTTCGGCCGCCGGTTCTTCGGGCACCTCGGCGTCGCCCGGCCACATCGCCCTGGCTGGGCTTGCGGGGCTGGCGCTGGTCGCCCTCACCTCAGGCGCGTGGTATGCCAGGAGGCGGTGGCTGGGCTGATGCGCGGCCGGCTCCTCGTCCTGACCCTCGTTGACCTCGCCCTGCCTAACGCCCTGGTGTGGTTCATCATCGCCCAGGGCTGGCCGTAACCGTCTCCTCGCCACGTTGTCGGGAGACAAGCCTCCAACGCTTACAGGTGGACGCACACTATGACCTGATGGTGTGGACTGTGACGCCGCGCTACTGGGGTTTCCCGCAAGTCGGCGGGGAATACAACCTCCATTTCAGGCCACTCGACTGGCGTGAGCCACCTAGAACCTGAGTCCACAAGCCCTTGATCTCAACCACAGTCGTTCTGCTCGGACGACTAGAACCGCTACCAGTCTCAGTGGAAGCAGGTCGCTGGCCGCTGGCGAAGGTCCTCACATCGCGGCCGAAATGGCTGTTCTACTTGAAATCGTCCTCGCTTTGGGTTACATTCGAGGCCGACAGTCGCTCTTGCGCTATGGAGGGTGGTGGCCCATGATGCGGATGATCTTTGATACCTGCAGTCCCCGCCAGGATGTGCTCTCGGGGGAGCTCCGCGACGACATGTTCGCGGCAGGCCTGGGAGACGTCATAGATGGCACTGCAGACCCTATTTACCAAGATGCGGCCCGATTCTTCGCGAACACCTACCCAACTGCTGGCTTGAAAAGCCTTCTGAGCGAGGTTTTTGGCCGCCTTGCTGGGTCAGCGAGTAGCAGCGCAGTGATTCGCCTTGAGACCACGTTCGGCGGCGGCAAGACGCACAACCTCATTGCTGTCTATCACCTGGCGCGAGCGTCCGTCCCACCAAGCGCCGTTGCCGGGTTTCTCGACCCGGGGCTGTTGCCAGCGAAGCCTCTAGGGCGAGTGGCGGGCGTGGCTGGATCTGACCTAGAGTTGGGCGGACTTGACCATGGCGATGCTAAGACCTTCACGCTTTGGGGGGAGATCGCTTATCGACTCGGCGGTGCGGAGGGCTACAAGCTTGTGCAAGAGCTAGACGAGGCTGGCTCCGCACCTGGCTGCCAGTTCATCGAGCAGATCGCCGGACAAGAGCCTGTGCTCATCATGCTTGACGAACTCGCGCGTCACCTGCGTTCAGCTCGGGGGAAGACAGTGGGTGATTCCACGCTGGCGGAACAGACGGTAGGCTTTCTAATGTCGCTGCTGGAGTTGGCTTCCAGCCGCGACCGGACTGCAGTGGTAATTACGCTCGCGGGGCCTCAGGACGCGTTCGCCAAAGAGACCGAGATGATGCAGAAGGAGCTGGCCGAGGCCAAGAGCGTATCAGCCCGGCGTGAGCGGGTGCTTACCCCCGCAGCCGAAGATGAGAGGCCTGCCATCGTTGCCCACCGCCTGTTCGCAAGCGTTGACCGTTCAGCGGCGGCAGAGACCGCCCACACCTACCGAGAGTACTTCGAGCGCGTCGCCGCCCAGGATGTCGAATTACCTGAGCGGTCGCAGCGAGCCGAATATGAGCAGCAGATCACGGCGAACTATCCGTTCCATCCCGAACTACTAACAACGCTGAACCGTAAGACGTCGACGATACCCAACTTCCAGTCCACCAGGGGCGCCCTTCGGCTTCTGGCGATGACGGTGCAGCAGCTCTGGAAGAGCCGCCCTCCCGATGCCTGGCTCATCCACCCACATCACCTAGACCTGGCCAGCGAGGGCATAGTCAATGACCTCACGAGTCGCCTCGACCGGCCGCAGTTTCGACAGGTGGTCGAGGCCGACATTGCCAGCCCCGTCGCGGGGACGCCTGCGCATGCCGCCAACGTAGACCGGGTGTTCACCGAGGCTGGAAAGCCGCCCTATGCGCGGCGGGCCGCGACCGCCATCTTCTTGCACAGCCTCACCCAGGGTGTGGCCTCGGGGGTCGGCCCGGCCGACCTGAATTTGGCGGTGCTTCAGCCCGGTGACGAGCCAAGCCTCGTGCGAAGGGCGCTTGATGAGCTGGTCGACACCTGCTGGTTCCTTGACTGGGACGGTCGGCGCTACCGGTTCGGGACCGAGCCCTCGCTCAACAAGGTCGTCGCCGACGAGATTGGAAGCGTTGGGCGAGTAAAGGCGAAGGACGAACTCGACCAGCGCATTCGATCCGTGTGGAAGAAAGGTTTTCTCCATCCAGAGTACTTCCCCAGCGAGGCAGCAGAGGTGGACGATGACGCCCGCGAACCCAAGCTGGTGACTATCCACTATGACGCAGCATCTGTCAGGGCGACGGATGACGGGCCGCCGGAGCTGGTGCGGAAAATCTTCGATTATGCTGGCTCCCAGTCTGGGTATCGCATCTACAGGAACAACTTGGTGTTCTTGGTCGCTGACCACGATCAGGTCGATAACATGATCGACCAGGCGCGCCGCTATCTCGCCACCGGCCGTATCGTCGGCGCTTCAGACCGGATGGCCGAGTTCGGCGACGAGCAGCGGAAGAAGCTGCGGGCGATGTACGATGCAGCCGACCTTGAGGTACGTGTTGCCATCACCCGTGCCTACCGGTATCTCTTCTACCCCAGCCAGGATGCTCCCGAGAAGCACAGCCACCTTCAGCGCGAGACGTTGCCCGCCCAGGATCAGGGCGATGTCAAGAAGGACCAGACAGAGGTCGTCCTGCGGGTGCTCAAGGGCCTCGACAAGGTTCTGACGGCGGATGATGCACCCATGCCGCCCGCCTTCGTGAAGGCAAAGGCATGGACAGCCGGCCGCGATAGCGTCACTACAGAGGAACTGCGGAAGGCGTTCGCGCTACGTACAGGGTTGAAGATGCTGCTGGATGTGAATCAGCTCAAGGCCACCATCAAGGCGGGCGTGTCCTCCGGCGCCTGGGTCTACTACGATGCTCAGGAGCAGATGGGCTACGGCCGCTCCTCGCCGGCACCCCTCGTTCAGATCGGCGAGGACTTCGAGCTGTATACGCCGGAGGAGGGCGCACGGGTGGGCATCGCCATTAAGGGTGAAGGCGTTGGCCCCAAGCCGGTCTGTCCGGCGTGTCATGAAGACCCCTGTGTCTGCACCGTGCCTCCACCTCCTCCGCCAAAGCAACTGCGCGCCGAGGGTGCTCCGGCGCAGGCCTTCCAGTCGATCATCGACCAAGCGCACGACAAGGGTGTTCGGGCCATCAGCTGCCTCATCATTACTTGCGAAGGCTCGGGCAAGGAGGGGATGAACGATGTGCTGGCCATGGGCCTGGCCATCCCCCAGTTCGGCAAGGGTGAGTACCGGGTGGAGCTCTCCCCTCTGGTCGCTGAGTTCGGAGTGGACGAGTACCTTCAGGCCACATTCCGGGGAGGGTGGGATCGCTACAAGCGCCTGAAGACGGTGACCGACGCCTTCGGCCAGGAGGCGAGCAAGGTGGTGGTCAAGATGACCGTGACGGCCGATTTCCCCGGCGGGCTGGCGCTAGATGAGGCCCAGTACCAGACCATACGCGACGTGCTGAGCAGCCTGAACCTTGGTAAGCTGGTCGTGCTGGCCGACCCATTGGAAGGTGGTGAGGCGAAGTGATCGCTCGCGCTTTCAGGCTGCGCGTGTATCCTCAAGACGAGCGCGAGTTCGGGATAGCGTTAGATCAGCTATCCTTGACCCCCGCCCGCAACAATGCGTCGGAGCCGGTGCGAGAAGTCGTGCGGGCCTGGGGGCCACCACTGCGAGCCGTCACCGACCAGCTCCTTGAGACCCTCCGCCGCTCCGGCTATCGTCCTTCGGAGCTGCGACCCGAGCGGCGCGAGCCTTTTGCCCTGGAGGAACCCATCGGTGTGCGCTTGGGCCTCCTCCTGCTGGCCGTGAAGCCCCTGCGCAAGCAGCAGCGCATCGAGGAGGTGGCGGCCGGCGTGCGCGCCCTGAGCGACGAGGAGGCCTACTACTGGTACAGCAAGTGCACCGACCGCCGTAATGGCCGGAAGGCTCAGCATGCCCTGAGAGTGATGTTCTCAAAGGAGACCTGACGTGGCGGAACAACGCTCTGGAGTCCCTTTGCATCCTCTTCTGGCAGTCGAGTGAACGACGAATAAACCGGCTGCAAAATTGAGACATGCCGCGCAAAACGACTGAGGTCACGGTAAGCCCCGCGGTCCTGAAATGGGCGCGGGAAACGGCAGGCTATTCGCCTGAGAATGTCGCGCGGCGGTTTCGCATTCCGCAAGAGCGTGTTGCGGCGTGGGAAAGCGCCGGCCCAGCGCGTTTGACCGTTCGACAGCTAGAGGAATTGGCGCACTACTACAAACGGCCGACGGCCGCCCTGCTGCTGATCGAACCTCCTGCTGAACCACCCCCACCTCAGGACTTCCGGCGTCCTCTCCATCGGGACACTCCGTTCTCTCCGGAGCTCAGGCTAGCCGTCAGGCGAGCCCATCGCTTGCAGCGGCTTATTCGCGAAATGATGGAGGCGATGGGGCACCCCTATACCTCGGACATCCCGCGGGCTAATCCTCAAGAGGACGCGGAGGCGGTAGCCAGGACCCAGCGGGCAGCCTTCGGCATAACCGTTGGACAACAACTGGAATGGAGGACTCCAAGTGAAGCGTTCCGCCAGTGGCGAGATGCCCTCGAGGGGCGTCGAATTCCCGTATTCCAAGCAGATTTCCCGCGGGGAGAGGCTCAGGGATTTTCCGTCGCTCATACTCATCCTTACGCCATAGTTGTCACCGGGACAGACCCATTCACTGCACGATGCTTTACGCTATTCCACGAGTTCGCCCACCTTCTGCTTCGGGAGGGAGGTATATGCCTCATGGAGGAAGCGATGGAGGAAGCACGTCCGTCAGACGCGAATAATCTAGCCAAGACAGAAGACTGGTGCCATCGGTTTGCCGAGGCCTTTCTCGTTGACGCTGACACATTGCGGGAAAGACGCGAGACTGAAGTGGTTCTTAGGCGCGAGCCCGGCTACGAGCGAGCGTTGCAGCATCTAGCTTCCTCTTTCAAGGTCAGCCAACACGTCGTGCTATTTCGCTTCCGGCATCTTGGCCTAATGTCGGAGGCGCGATTCTGGACGGAATACAACCGCGTACGAGAGGAAGCAGCAGCAGCGGAAGCAGCTCGGCGACAGGAAAGGAAGAGGGAAGCCAAGGGCGGCCCCTCGCCGGGTCGCCAGGCAGTACAGGAACGAGGTCGCTTCTTCATCCGCCTGGTCTTGGAGGCACTGGACAGAGAAATGCTCAGCGACGTCGAGGCGATAGATTATCTCGGTGCCCGACTGAAGCACTTAGAAAAGATCCGCCAGGCGGCCTATGGCTAAGGGATCATGGAGAGCCAGCCGACCCAAGTCATCTACGTAGTGGATACCAGCTCGCTCGTCAACGTCCAGCGAACATACCCGCTGGCCGTCTTCCCCGGTGTTTGGGATGACCTGAGCGAACTGGCCGGGAAGGGTCGCCTGGTTTCTGCGAGAGAAGTGTTCAATGAACTGGCACGTGGCGGCGACGACGAGATTCACCAGTGGGCTAAGAATCACAAGGTCATGTTCTGGGATCCGGACGGGGAGCAAATTGAAGTCGTAAAGGAGATTGTCAACAACCCCGAATTCAAGGGGCTCTTTGACATTGACAAGGAAACACCGGATGCCGACCCCTTTGTCATCGCGCTCGCGGCCGTCCAGCAGCGCCGTGGCTCAATGTTTCCTGAGCAGTACATTGTGGTGGCCGATGAAAGCAGGGTTCAGCCAGGTACGAAGCCCAGAATCCCTGATGTCTGTGACTACCCGTGCTATCAGCTGCCATGCATCAAGATACTGGAAATGTTCAGACGGGAGGGATGGGAATTCGTGAAGAAGGTGCCAGGAGGAGTGACATGAGCGGCCGCCGACCCCGCGTACTCATCGAGGAGTGGCTGCCCATCGAGGAGCTTGGCATCGAGAGCCGACGGGAACGGGGAGTCAGCAGTGCGCTGCCGCCGCTGTACTTCTTGCATGTCTGGTGGGCGAGGAAGCCGCTGACGGTCAGCCGGGCGGCGGTGTTGGCTTCCCTCTTGCCGGCCTACTCCGAGGGCTGGCCAAAGGAGCTGCGCCGCCAATTCCCCACGGAAGACGCCTACCGACAGTGGTTCGTGCGCTTGCTAGGGATACTGGGCGATCCCCGGGCAGCTCAGCGGCTCGTCAACTGGGCCCGAGCCAACGATAGACGCGTGCCGAACCCCTTCCCGTATCCTCGGGCTTTCACAGCCATCCCAGACGAGAGCGAATTGGTCGTCATGCGAAACCTCGTTCAATTGGCTTGGGGAGACGCCGATTGTCTAATTTCGGACCCCATGGCCGGCGGCGGGTCGATACCCTTCGAGGCTCTCCGCTTCGGCTTCGCCACCCATGCAAACGAGCTCAACCCGGTAGCGTCCCTCGTTCTGGCCGCAACCCTAGACTATCCGGCAAGATACGGCCCGGGGCTGGCTGAGGACATAGCTCACTGGGGGACCGCCATCAGCCAGCGGGTCCGTGCGGCACTCCGCCGTTTCTACCCCAGCGAGGAGCAAGAGCAGGTGCTCTGTTACATGTGGGCGCGCACGGTAGCCTGTCCAATCACGGGCAAGCCCGTGCCGCTCAGCCCCAATTGGTGGCTCCACAAGCCCAAGGGCTCACCCGTGGATGAATGGGTGGGCGTCCGTCTCCTCGCCAGGCCTGAGGCCCAGGAGTGCCACTTCGAGATCGTCCGCGGGCGGGCCTGCCAGGCAGCCCACCCTGAGGTGGGGACGATCAAGCGGGGCGTGGCCCGGTCTCCCTGGACCGGCGACCCCATTCACGGCGACTACATCAAGCAGGAGGCCCAAGCCGGGCGCATGGGGCAGCAGCTCTACGCGCTGGGTGTACAAAGACCCCGCGGCAAACAGTTCCGTCCGCCTACCGAAGTTGACCTAGCTGCCGTCAAGTTGGCTGAACAGGAGCTCAAGCGTGTGCCACCCGTTTGGCGATCCCAGGGAATACTGCCGGACGAGCAGATCGCGGATCCGTCAAACTACACGCGGGGGCATCGCCTTTACGGCATGACCCGCTGGAATGACCTATTTACTCCCCGTCAGCTCCTGGCCCTCGGCACGTGCGTGAAGGCTTTGCGCGAAATGGAAGAGGACATTCGGTGCCAGCTCCCGCCGGACCGCGCACGAGCCGTGCTGACCTACCTGGCCCTAGCCGTCGATAAGGCATGTGACCACAATTCCCGCATGGCGCGTTGGGAAAGCACGCGTGACGTCATCAAGGGCACGTTCGACCGCCACGGCTTTGCTTTCAACTGGAGCCACGCGGAGATGAACCTCATCGTGCCGGGCCTGGGATTCGACTGGGCAATTGGCCAGGTGGTGGACTCCTACGCCGGCATGGCCCGCCTGGTGGAGTCGGCCAACCTCCCGCTTTTCTCCGGCGACGGGCCAAGGGTCGTGGACCACCTCACAATAGAGAACCGCAACGCCGCTTCTTTGCCCAGCCTGGCCAGTGGCTCGGCTCATCTGGTCTGTGCCGACCCGCCCTACTACGACAACGTGATGTACGCTGAGCTGAGCAACTTCTTCTACGTCTGGGAGAAGCGCACCATTGGACACCTCTACCCGGAGTGGTTCAAGACAGAGCTGGTGGAGGTGGATGAGGAGGCGGTGGCCAACCTGGCCCGCTTCGCCGCTTTCGGCGGAAAGAAGAAGAAGCTGGCGGAGGAGGACTACCAGCGGAAAATGGCCGCGTGCTTCCGCGAGATGCACCGCATCCTGCGAGACGACGGGGTCCTCACCGTCATGTTCACCCACAAGCGGGTGGACGCCTGGGACAGCCTGGGCACCGCCCTCATCGAGGCCGGCTTCGCCATCGAGGCCTCCTGGCCCGTCCACACCGAGAGCGAGCACAGCCTCCACCAGGCCAAAAAGAATGCCGCGGCGAGCACCATCCTTCTGGTCTGCCGCAAGCGCGCCCCTTCGACAAGCTCAGGACAGGCCCCTGTGTGGTGGGAGGATATCCGTGGCCGCGTCCGGCAGGTGGCCCGCGAGAAGGCCCAAGAGTTCGAGAAGATGGGCATCCGCGGCGTCGATCTGTATATCAGCACGTTCGGCCCCGTCCTCTCCGTTATCTCTGAGCACTGGCCTGTCCTTACTAGCGAACTGGACGAAAGGACGGGCGAGCCCAAGCCCCTGCGGCCGGAGGTCGCCCTAGACCTCGCCCGGGCCGAGGTGGTCGCCTTGCGCAAGCAGGGGCTTCTGGCCGGCCGCACCGTCCAGTTCGACGACATCACCGACTGGTACCTCATGGCCTGGGACGCCTTCAAGGCGGTGGAATTTCCCGCTGACGAGGCCCGCAAGCTGGCTCTCGCTGTGGGCATCGACCTGGAACGAGACCTGGTGGCGCAGCGGGTCATCGCCAAGAAGCAGAGCACGGTGGTGCTCCAGGAGCCCGTCGCCCGTCGCAGGAAGGGTCACGTAGACCCAGATTTGGACACCTTCCCGAGCTGGCTGGACGCCGTTCACACAGCGATGATGGTCTACCAGGAGGACGGGGAGCATGCCTGCCGGCGCTTCCTCAATGGGGCTGGCCTGGCCGCCGACAGCACCTTCAAGGCCGCACTTCAGGCCGTCATCAATGCCATCCCGAGGACTCGCGAAAAGGGCAAGTTCGTCCGCCCCGAAACGGAGGTCCTCGAGAACATGCGTCTGACCTTCTTCCGCGACATCGAGGCGCCGCCAGAAGAGCCGGAGCCAGACCTGGCGGCCCTACAGCCCCGCCTTCCGCGCTTTGAGGAAGGCGAAGAGGAGGCGGGCGAGGAGTTGGAAGAACAGGAAGAGGAGGACGGTGAGGTGGAGTGACGCCAGCCACCCTGCGCGAGTGCTCCTTCAAGATCTCCTATGGGCCGGCTGACGACCGGCTGAACGAATTCTACATACCCGCTCTCTCTTGCTCCGTCCGCTACGACCGCGCCGCGGGCTTCTTCTCGAGCAGCGCTCTGTCCGTGGCGGCGCAGGGCGTCGCCAAGCTCATACAGAATGGCGGCCGCATGCGCCTGCTGGTGGGCGCTGAGCTTTCACACGAGGACGTAGAAGCCATCCGTAAGGGCACGGAGCTCTCCGAACAAGTCACGGAACGACTTCTAGCCTCCCTCACCGATCCTGTCTCGGAACTGCAACAACGCCGACTGGAAGCCCTTGCTTGGATGGTGGCCGACGGTACGCTCGACATCAAAGTCGTCATCCCGAAGGGCGCGGACGGAAAGCCCCTGCCAGCGGATGAGAGCATCGACTACTACCATCCGAAGGAGGGCATCTTCACCGACGCCGCCGGGGACCAGGTGGCATTCAGCGGCAGCGTTAACGAAAGCAAGACCGCCTGGGAGCACAACTACGAGCAGTTCGCGGTCTATAAGTCGTGGGACGAGAGTCGACCCTACCTCAGGCAGTGCGTTTATCGGTTCGAGGCGCTATGGGAGGGCCGGGAGCGGGACTGGGTCGCCATGCCCGTCCCTGAGGCCGTCCGCCAGCATCTCGTCCGCTATCGGCCGACAGAGGCGCCGCTCTACGATCCGCTGGAGCGAAAACCGATCCCTGTGGGGGAGGAACCGACCCCGTACCACATTCGGCCGTCTCAGAAGGAGCGGATCATCTTTCAGTTCTTGCGCGATGCCCCCTATCTTATCAACGCTGGGGACCTGAGCATCGCCACGAGCGCAGTCGATCCGTGGCCGCACCAGCGGCGGGTCGTGGAGGATGTCGTCAACCGCTATCCCGAATCCTTCCTGCTATGCGACGAGGTCGGGCTGGGTAAGACCATCGAAGCTGGCCTGATCCTGCGGCAGCTATGGCTGTGCGGACTGGTGAAACGGTGCCTCCTCCTCGTTCCCAAGGGTGTGGCCCGACAGTGGCAGGAAGAGCTCTACGAGAAGTTTGTCTTGAACGTCCCGTTCTACGACGGGTTTCGACTGGTGGACTACTTTGGCTGTGAAGTTCCTATCTCCACATCGAACCCCTGGAATGCAGCCCCGCTGATGATGGCGTCCAGCCAGCTCGCCAAACGTCGCGAGCGTCGACAAGACCTCTTTGCAGCAGAGCCTTGGGACCTCCTCATAGTCGACGAGGCGCACCACGCCCGCCGGCGAGAGTTCCTCACTGCTCGATACCGGCCCAACCGCCTGCTTGAGTTGCTGAGCGTGCTGAAGGACCGAACGAAGTGCACGCTGTTTCTGACCGCCACGCCGATGCAGATTGCGCCGGTGGAAGTCTGGGACCTGCTGAGTCTGCTTGGCCTTGGGGGAAAATGGGGTGCCACTGAGCGGAACTTCTTGCGATTCTTCGAGGAGCTGCGGAAGCCGGATAGTGATCGAGACTGGGGGTTTCTCTTCGGGCTCTACCGTGACTACCTCGAGATGGGGGGGACGCTCGACCCTGTGTTCGCTGAGGCGGCCCAGTCTCAGCTAGGCCCTGTGGAGTGGCAGGGGGTCATGCAGGCGGCCCATTCGTCGGATTCAGGCCAGGCACTGAAAGCTCTATCTGAGCAGGCTAGAGCGACGGCAGCTGAGCTCCTGCGCCGCCACACACCTCTACGGGAGTTCGCCCACCGGAACACGAGGGCGCTGCTCAGACGCTATCAGCAACTGGGCCTCCTCAAGGAGAACGTTCCTACGCGGAAGCCGGAGCCGATATGGATCGCCATGAGGCCAGACGAACAAGCCTTGTACGACCGCATCGAGGAGTACATCAGCGACTTCTACCAGAAATACGAGGGCGAGCGGAAGGGGCTTGGGTTCGTGATGACGGTCTACCGGCGTAGGCTGACAAGTAGCTTCTATGCGATGGAGCGGAGCCTTGAGCGTCGGCTGGCCTTTTTGCGCGGTGAAGGCGCGCTCGCAGGGCTTGATGACGACGACATTGAGCAGGCTGACCTCAGTGAGGATGTTACCGAGGAGCTTGAGGAAACTGACAGGAAGATATTCCAGGGCGAGATTAGCTACGTAGAGAACTTTCTTCACGATTTGCGCCGCTTGCAGGGCGACTCGAAGTTCGAACGGCTCTGCGTGGAACTAAGCCGGATCTTCCAGCGCCGAGAGACCGTGGTGGTCTTCACCCAGTACACCGACACAATGGACTACCTTCGCGACAAGCTGCGGGCTGTGTACGGGAGCCAGGTCGCCTGCTACTCGGGACGTGGAGGCGAGTACTGGAATGGGCTCACCTGGTTGGAGACGACCAAGGAATACATCAAGAACCAGTTTCGTGACGGGGTCGTCAAGATTCTCGTCTGCACCGAGGCGGCCAGCGAAGGCCTCAACCTTCAGACCTGTGGTGTGCTCATCAACTACGACATGCCCTGGAACCCCATGCGCGTTGAGCAGCGAATCGGGCGCATCGACCGGATCGGCCAGGTACATAGCGAGGTCTGGGTCAACCACTTCTTCTATGAGGAGACGGTTGAGGCGAAGGTCTACCAGCGCCTATCCGACCGCATCGGCTGGTTTGAGGAGGTGGTCGGCGAACTGCAACCGATTCTAGCGCGTGTTGGCCGCATTATCGAGCAGGTGGCGTTGTCCCGGCACGAAGAGCGCGAGCAGCGGCTCGAGCAAGCCCTTGCCGGCCTCCGGACGGAAATCGAGGAGCGTCAACTGGCGGAACTAAACCTCGATCAATACGCGTCCCATGAGCCGAAGGCTGCGTCGGAGCCGCAGGCGCCGGTAACTCTGGTGGACCTTGAGAAGACCCTGGTCAACTCAGAGGCGCTTGGGCAGTTCTTCAAGCCTCACCCAACCATTGATGGAGCGTACTTGTTCTCCTTCAATGACAGCGAAAACGCGGTCACCTTCCGTCGCGACGTGTTCGATCAGCATCCCGGCTCGGTGCGGCTGATGACCTACGGCGAGGGCCTCTTAGCGACGCTCCTCGCGAGCGTCGAGGAGCCTGAAGCAGCCACGGAGGGATCTGTGGTAGGAATCGCCGTCGAATCCGAGGCTGTTCGAGTCTGCGGGTACTCTGCGCGACACAATGGAGGCGCAGAGCCGATTGCTAATCTTGAGAGCCTGAGTGTCGCGCTTGATCAGGGGAAGACGGTGGACCCACCAGAGGTGGAGTCGGCGAGAAGGGTCGTGGAAGACGTGGCTCACGCCTTCGCCCACATGATTCACGAAAGGGAACGGACACGGAGGGACGCAGCCTACAGGGCGCTGCAGGAAACGGCCCGTCAGGCCCTTGTACGGGCTGCGTACCTCGACCTGGCTCTCGCACAACGGCCTGAACTAGGTGAGAAGAGCGCGGCTCCCGTGTTCTCCGCCGAGGCCATACTGAGGCTCGCCCGCCACCGGTATCCCTTCAGCGGGTTAGTAGGGCTCGTACCCTTGCACGGACTGCAACTCTCTCCGACCGCTCAGGAGTACTTGGAACTCGCTGGCGCGTCACCGGAAGCCCTCAGGGGCAAGTTCGAAGCAGAGAAGCAACGAGCTGGCGAGCTTCTGGCCAAGCTGGCGGATTGGCACGGCGCGCAGCCCTCTGACGGTGGCGAGTTTCGATCCTCGATCAAAGCTCTTCAGGCTTCAGCACCAGGACAGAACGCAGCGAGTGGTTGATAGTCGGGACCAGTAGGTAACGTCCGGCAGACGTGTATTGAACGAACAAGTGTATTGTTGAGGCTCGTGGCGAGGCACGCCCAATCTTCGCTATCTGAAGCTGAGGGTCGGACCGAACTGGCAGGCCCAGCTCACCGCCTGATCATCGCTCACTATCCCCTCTCTGTAAGGTAGAGTCTGGGCACGGCAAGACAGGCTGACCCGACTAATCCCCTGGCCCGGTGCCCTTTATGTGATCTGTCGCCTGCTTGCTGGGCCCACGGGGCTTGACCTGATAGGAGCGGGTCTTCGACTCGAGAGAGGTTAGTCAGCCCCAGGGACCACTACCTGCTGAAAGGAGGCACGGGTGATCACGATAGGGGTGGACGCCCACAAGGGCGTGCACGTGGCGCTGGCACTTGATGAAGCAGGCCAGGAGGTCAACCAGTGGCAGGGACTGAACAACGCTGCCGGCTGGGAGGCCATCTCACAATGGGCACCTTCCTCCTCCAGTATCTCATTCGCATTGCCATGATGAATGGCATCGAAGGGTTCACCGCCCTGGTGCTGGCCGACAACCGCCGCATGCTCCGCCTCTTTCAGCAAACGGGCTACCTCATCCGCAGCAAGTACGAGGAGAACGCCTGGGAGATCACCTTCCGCTTCGACGAGAAGGCGGAGCAACCGGCGCAGTAGGGGCCCGTGCCGGGCGAGGCAGGCGGCGGCTGGCGGGTGAACTTTCCAACCCCTGCGGGATGAATCCCGCAGCCTCCGTCGAAGCCAAGGGTTTCAATCCACGGGGAAATCCATCCCAGGAGAGGTGGCGGTCAAGATCATACCTCTTGCGCAGGAGGCGTGGCCAGGCAGGAGAGGGCCAGGGGGGAACGCGGAAGCCTTCAGGCTACCGCCAGCGGCTTTGACCCCCAGGTCGGTGCCCAGGAAATCCGCAAGAGGTGGCCACCGCGCGGCCCGGGCCAACGCCGTCGTGTCGCGGGCCTGACCCGAAGGTTCATATAGGGGGCCGAAAAGGTTCGGAGGACCAGACCTTGCGCGGGGTGAATCAGGGGGGCGGCGACCGACGCCGCAAGAACTCTTCTAGAAATGGAGTCTCAGGTGCCTGACCAGGGGCAGGAGGCGGCTTTCTCTCACCCCCGTTAACCAGGCTGGCCTCGCCCTTCGCGGGAGTATGCCGAATTATCCCCTCGAACTCACTATCTGTCGGAAACAGGAAAAACCCGTCACCCTGCTGGTTCTGACTTCGCTTATCACACTTCCAACTGAAAGAGTATGTCCGCTGGCTGACTTGCCCAGTCAGTTCCCAGTCGTAGTAACCGTCTTTGAATCGCGCGAGCAACTTGTCCCCCCGCCGCTCGAAGGTCATGTCGCCGACGCTGGTTCTCCAGGTGCCCTCGATATCCTCCACCCTGAGGGAACTCAACTGCTGGCGTTCCAGCTCGAACCGCTTGAGCACCAGCGAACGTTCAACCTTGCCCGCCTCCCCTATCTGCTTAAAGCGTTCCTTCTCGTTCTCTTCCCACCTAGCGACGTTCAGATAGACCTGATGGACTCGCTGGTTGACATCCTCCTCCTTGAGGGCTTCGTCCAGGACTCCCTTCGCTTCGTCTACCAGCCCCGCTTCCGCCATTAGTCCGGCCAAATTCCCTGCGGCGAGCGTCTCCTTCTGTTCCCACGCGCTACGATAGAATTTGGCCGTTGTGATGGGCATGTCGAGCTCGCTGAGAATAACCGCCAAGTTGTTCAGCACTGAAGCGTCCCGCCGCAATATCCCATAGTGGTAGAAGGCCGCGAGTTTGTAGCCCGCCTTGGCGTAGCGATAGGCCAGTTTAAACCGAGCATCCACGTCCCCTGGATTGAGCTCCAGCGCCTTCTCTAAATGCAGCAGCATCTCGTCTTGCTTGCCCCAGTCCTCATATAGCGCCGCCAGGAGCTTCTCCACCTCCGCCCTCTCTCCGTCACTCTTGGCCCTCTCGAGACCTTCGGCCAGACAGTTCTCGGCTTTCTCGAAGAGCTTGGCCTTTCGCAGCGCCTGAGCCTGCCGCGACAGAAGCGTTACACGCTGCTCTCCGGTGAGTGTAGTTATCTCGTAACCTTCGCTATAGACCGCAGCCGCCCTCTCGTACTCACCAGTTGAGTCATAGCAGTCGCCAAGCCGCATCACTGGGTAGTGTGATGTGGGGTACTTGTCCCGAAGCGCCCGCAGTTCCTCTAGTCTTTGCGTTTGGCCAGCGGCGTATAGCTCCTGCAAGCGGAAGGAGTCGAACGCAGCCTTCCTATCGTCGTCCGTCTCAGCCTGAATGGCCTCCTGCAACTTGGAATCGAATGTAGAGTAGTCCTTCGCCTGTAACGCTGTGAACGCTTCGCCGAATGGCTCGCGCTTCTCCACCTGTACCGTGTCGGCACCCACCCCCTGGTCTGAGACTTCTATCTGCGCTCCACCTAGGTCGGGCTCTTCCGGTGCGGGTGGCGGCGGTGCTGCCTGCTCTGGCGGCGACTCCCTCGGAGCGGATGTGGGGTAGTCAAATCCATAGTCCAGTCTCGGTCCCGTGGGGGCCTGATAAGTGAGACGAGGAAACCGGCCGACTACACCAGCCGCGAACAGGGCGAATCCGAGCACCAAGGCGGTAACGGCGACGTAGTTTGGCCCATCCCGAACCCCCGAGAAGCATCCAAAGACCATCAGTGCGAATCCAGGGATCGCGCAGATGATTCTCAGTCGAATACCCAGCGCGAACCCTAGGGCGGTGCCAGTCGGCTGCGGCTGCTGAGAGTCCTTAGGAGCCTGGTTCGTCGTCACGGGGCGGCCTTTCAGATGGATAATATCACAGAATAAGGACCCCGTCGCGCTGTTGCGCTTACGCCTCTATGAGAATGCCGTTGGCGCCTTCAGGGGCGCACCTCGTCCAGCGAGCGGATCTCGTTCGCCAGCCTTGGCCCGCGCACGCCCACGGCGAGGCGGGCGGCCGCTGCGCCCTACCTGCGCTGCTGCGCTAGCTGGTGCTTCTTGCCCTCGGTCTTGGCCGAGGGAAAAGGTTTGCCGCCTGGGCTTTCGGCAGCGGCTGGCGGAGTAGGCCCGAAGGGTGCCGTGCGCACCTACGTCCACGAGCACATTCTGCTCACAGTCGTGGAGGTTGGCAAGGAACCAGTTATGCCCATCGCCACACGATGCAGACTTAGTGTGCGTTCCTCTCACTCAGCGCACCCGGTAGTACTGCGTCAGCATCCGCTCAAAGAGGCCACCAGGCATGAGCTTCCTGGCCACCGGTGCGAAGCGCTGGAAGGTGCTCGCCACCGGGTAGCGGAGCCGTGGGGACCGGCTGCGCAGGATGCGCTCGAGCAGCCGGGCGACGGCCTCAGGGGAGCTCCCGGTGTGCTCGTCGTGTTCGATCACGGCCAAGG
>Ga0315280_10005324_pt1 | contig 18428 bp, 16 predicted proteins | sample YL17G06_40_MG_FD_203697 | JGI IMG/M metagenome (GOLD analysis project Ga0315280, IMG submission 203697) | Sediment microbial communities from Yellowstone Lake, YNP, Wyoming, USA - YL17G06_40 | ecosystem: Environmental > Aquatic > Freshwater > Lake > Sediment | place: USA: Wyoming | collected... | reverse complement strand
AAAATCCGCGGCTGAACTGGCAAGCCTCGAGGCCAGGCTCGCCAATAACGAGACCTGGAACAACCAGTCCGAGGCCCGCAAGCTTCACACCAAATTCGACCGGATCAAGACCCGCCTGGAGGAACTCCACAAGGCCGAAAAAAGGCTAGCTGACGTGGGGGGATTCCTCGAACTTTTGAACGAATCGCACGACCCCTCCCTGGAAACCGACGTGGCCAAGGAAATGGGGGAACTTTCCGCGCTCATCGACCGCATGGAGGCCGACTATTTCCTTTCGGGCGAATATGACCACCTCGGCGCCATCCTTTCCATACATCCTGGCGCGGGGGGAACCGAAGCCCAGGACTGGGCCGCGATGCTCCTGCGCATGTATTTGCGGTGGGCCGAGACACGCGGATTCAAGACGGAGCTGGTGGACCAGATGCCCGGGGAAGAGGCCGGGATCAAGAGCGCCACCGTAATGCTGGAGGCTCGGTATGCCTTCGGCCTCCTGAAGCCGGAAAGGGGAGTCCACCGGCTTGTCCGCATATCGCCGTTCGATTCCAACAAGCGGCGCCACACTTCATTCGCCTCAGTTGACGTCATCCCCCGTATTGACGATGACATCAAGGTGGACATCAGGGACGAGGACCTGCGCATCGACACCTTCCGCGCCTCGGGAGCCGGGGGCCAGCTCGTCAACAAGACGAGTTCAGCCGTCCGTATCACGCATATCCCCACCGGCATCGTGGTCCAGTGCCAGAACGAGCGGTCCCAGCACCAGAACAAGGCCACTGCGCTCGGAGTACTTCGCGCCCGCCTTTTTGAAGTAGCCAGGCAGGAGCAGGAGGACAAGCTCAACAAACTGCGCGGAGAGCACAAGAAGATTGAGTGGGGGAGCCAGATACGCTCCTACGTCTTCCAGCCCTACCAGCAGGTCAAGGACCTTCGCACGGGGCTGGAAATCCACGACGTGTCGGCGGTGATGGACGGGGCCATCGACCCTTTCATCACCGCCTTCCTTCGCCAAACCGCCTCGGGCGGAACGCCGGCCGGATAGGAAGCGCGGTGCCCATAAGGGTGCTCGCCCCCGATGTGGTCGCCGGCATATCGGCCGGCGAGGTAATCGAGCGGCCCGCCTCCGTGGTCAAGGAACTGGTGGAGAACGCGCTCGACGCCGGGGCGGCAGGCGTCCGGGTGGACATCGAGGCGGGCGGCATGGGGCTTATCCGGGTCGCGGACGACGGTGGCGGGATGGCAGGCGCGGAGGCCGCCCTGGCCTTTCGCCGGCACGCCACGAGCAAGCTGGCGGCCCTGGACGACCTCGGCAAGCTTTCCACCTACGGTTTCCGGGGAGAGGCGCTTGCAGCCATTGCCGCGGCCGCCGACGTGGAGATGCTCACCCGCACCAAGGGCAGCGACGAGGGGACCAGGATCTCCGCCGTTTTCGGCGAGGAGTCCATCACGGGGCCGGCCGGGTGCGCGAAGGGAACGGAAATCCGCGTGCGCAACCTTTTCCTCCGCATGCCCGCCCGGCTCAAGTTCATGCGGAGCCCCCGGGCGGAAAACGCGGCGATACTCCGGGTCATTGAACCCTACATCCTCGCCCGCCCGCGTGTCCGCTTTGTCCTCACGGTGGATGGCGAGGAAAAGCTCAACGCAATCCCGTCCGCGGAGGGCTCTCCGCGCATACGGGCGGTCATGGGGGACGCGGCGGACTGCGTCCTTCCCTTTTCCTCCTCTTCATCAGGCAATTCCGTCCGGGGATTCACCGAGGCGCCGGGCAAGGTCCACGGCCGGGGAAGGCAATGGCTGGTTGTGAACGGCCGGCCGGTGGAGGACCGGGGCCTCCGGCACGCCCTCATCGCGTCCTATTCAGGCCAGATTCCCCGCGCGGCCTGGCCATGGGCGGTCGTCTTCGTCGATGTTCCCCCCGACCGGTTGGACGTCAACGTCCACCCCGCCAAGTCCGAGGTCAAGTTCGCCGACCAACGGCAGGTTTATGACCTTATCGCCGGGGCCATTCGTGAGGCGTTCCGGACGGTCCATACGGCGGCGCCTGCGGCTAAACCGTCAAGCCGCGCCGGGACGACCCCGGCCATGTCCGAAATCCCCCTTCCGCTCGAATCAAGCGAAGGTTCGCCGCGCGGGGGAGAGGCATTCGTGGCCCAGCCTTCCCCCCGATGGTCATCGCCGTCCACAGCGGGCGGCGCGGTGGAAATCCTCGGCCAGTTCCACGAAACCTATATCGCGGCCCGGCTTAACGGCAACCTTGTTTTGGTGGACCAGCACGCGGCGCACGAGAAGGTGATTTTCTCCCGGCTCCTGACCCATAGTGAGGGCGCTTCGCAGCAGCTCCTCATTCCCCTCACCATCGAACTTTCCCCTGCCGAGGCGGCGCTGGCCGAGGAATACCGCGTGGAGCTGGGCAAGCTGGGCTACGAATACGACGGGCTGGGCGGCCGGACGGTGGCGCTTCGCGGGGTTCCCGCCGGGTGCGGTCCGTCGGCCGACGCCGCGGCGGTTCTGCGCGGAGTGCTGTCCGACGCCGGCTCCGGAACCGGCGCGACGGATGAGCCGGTCCGGAAGCTTGCCGCCTCGGTGGCCTGCCATTCCGCCGTCAAGGCGGGGGACCGCCTGGAACCGCGCGAGATGGAGGCCCTTCTGCTGGAACTGCTTGCCCTCGAGGACCCCGGAAGCTGTCCGCACGGCCGTCCCACCATGGTGACCTGGGACACCGGCTCGCTGGCGCGCCTTTTCAAGCGGCCCTGAAAGGGGCGGACGGAGTGAACAAGACACCCCTCCTGGTACTGACCGGACCCACCGGCGCCGGGAAGAGCGTGGTGGCCGTCGGCGTGGCCGAATCGCTTGGCGCGGAAATCATCTGCGCCGATTCCCGCCAGCTCTATCGCGGCCTTGAAATCGGCTCGGCGGCGCCGCCCCCCGCCCTTCTCAAGCGGGTTCCTCACCACCTCTACGGAGCCCTTGACCCCGCCGAACCCGTGAGCGCGGGGACCTGGCGCGACATGGCGGAAAAGGCCGCCCGGGAAATCGCTTCGCGTGGCCGCATCCCCTTCCTGGTGGGGGGGACCGGCCTCTATATCCAGGCCATGGCGGGGACGCTTTCCCTCGCACCGCCGGCCAATCCGGCCATTGTTGAGCTGCTTTCCGCCCGTGCCAAGAGCGAAGGGACCGAGGCGCTCTGGCATGAACTGGAAAAGGCTGACCCGGCGGCGGCCGCGGCCATCTCACCGGGGGACTCCTTCCGGATTGTGCGGGCGCTGGCCCTGGTAACCGAAAAGGGACGGCCCTTGGCCGAGCTTCGCGGGTCCCGGGAGGTTCCCTGGTCTCCGGTCGCCCGGGCCGGCCTCGGACTTCCGCGGGAGGCCCTTTACTCACGAATCAACTTTCGCACGGATGAAATGCTGAATCACGGCATGCTTGATGAGGCGCGCCTTCTCCGTGAGCGCGCGCTCAGTCAAGCGCTACCGTCCCTCCGGGCGATAGGTTATCGCCACCTTTTTGCCGCACTGGAGGGGCGGATGGGAGTTGAGGAGGCCGCCGAGCTCATCAAACGGGACAGCCGTCGTTATGCCAAGCGCCAGATGACCTGGTTCCGGGGGAGGGAGGCGGACCTTCGTTGGTTCCGCGGCGAGAACGCCCCCGCTGCCGTAACGGCAATTTCGCGTTATTTCCAGGATGTGTTAGGTTGATTACATGCGAATAATACTTGGAACCGAGGATTATTACCCCAATATAGACGGGGGAGCCGTCGCCGAAAGGCGGCTGGCATGGGGCCAATCGGCCCTTGGCCACAAGGTTGCTATCATAGCCCCCGGAACCAAGGGATTGGTGGACTACAAGGAACAAGACGGCCCCACGGTCATATACCGTCCGCGGGCGCTTACGTTCCCGCTCTACAAGGAATACCAGTTCGCTGTCCGGCCTTTCCCCTTCGTCGATGGCATCGTAAGGCGATTCAAGCCCGACATCATCCACATCCACAACCCGTATCCAATCGGCTACGCGCTGGTGAAATCCGCGAAGCGCCACGGAATCCCGCTGGTGGGAAGCAACCACCTCATGCCCGAGAACTTCTTTATGACAATCCGGAAGCTCTATTTTCTTTACCGGCCATTGCGCAGGCTGGGCTGGAAGTTCCTCTCCCGCTTCTACAACAGGTTCGATGCGGTAATATCCCCCTCCAAGACGGCCATCCGCCTCCTGCACGAGGCTGGCGTGCGCAAGCCGCTGTACCCCTTCTCCAACGGCGTCGATGTAAAGCGGTTCCGCCCCGGGCTGGACGGAAGTTACCTTCGACGCATTTACGGTATTCACCCTACTAATCCAGTCATCCTCTACAGCGGAAGGCTGGGTGGAGAGAAATCGCTTGAGGTTCTCATCAAGGCCTTTGCCATTGTGTCCAGGAAGGTAAAGGCCAGCCTGGTGCTGTCCGGCTCAGGACCTGACGCGGGAGTCCTCAAGGACCTGGCGGGTAAGCTGGGCATCTCCCACATTACGCATTTCGTCGGATTCGTTCCCGACCGCGACTTCCCAAGCCTATACGGCATAGCTTCCATGTTTGCCATTCCCTCAACAGCGGAACTCCAGTCCATTGTGACACTGGAAGCGCTCGCATCCGGGCTTCCCGTGGTTGCGGCGGACAGCAATGCTTTGCCGGAGCTCGTCCACCATGGCAAGAACGGCTTCCTCCATAAACCGTTCGATCCTCCTGGAATGGCCGTATTCATCGAACGGCTTCTCCGTAACCGCGCAATGCGCAAACGCATGGGTGCTGAAAGCCTGCGAATAGTCGCCCGGCACGACTACCCGTATGTATTCAAGATCTTTGAGGAGCTCTACCGCCAGGTGATAGAATCCAAGAAGGCTTCCGCCCGGCATTAGGCTGCCTGACTGCTCGGATTGGGCGGGATTTAAGTTTTCCGTTTTTTTTCGGGGCGTAGCGCAGCCCGGTAGCGCACTCGCTTGGGGTGCGAGTGGTCCCCGGTTCAAATCCGGGCGCCCCGATGGCTTTTTCTGAAGGACATGAATCCGCTTATCGTCATCCCCACCTATAACGAACGCGCGAGCCTCCCCGGGCTCCTGGCGCGCGTATTTTCCGCCGTTCCCCGCGCCTCCGTATTGGTGGTGGACGATTCCTCGCCGGACGGCACTTCCAGGCTGGTACGGTCTCTCGCCGGCAGGGGAGCCTGGAAGGGGAGGCTCTATCTCCTCTCCCGTCCACGCAAAATGGGGCTGGGAAGCGCCTACGTGGCCGGCTTCCGCTACGCGCTGACCTCACGGCGCCGATTTGACCCCGTCATCCAGATGGACGCCGATGGTTCGCACGATCCCAACGCCCTTCCCCGTTTCCTGCACGCCTTGCGCAATCATGACATGGTCGTGGGCTCCCGTTACCTTGGTGGTCTCCGGGTTATCGACTGGCCCCTGCCGCGCCTCCTGCTCTCGCTGGGCGCCAATTGGTATGCCCGCTTGGTGACTGGCGTCCCCGTTTCCGACCTCACCGGCGGTTTCAACGGTATCCGCCGCCGCATGCTTGGCCTCATCAGTCCAGAACGCCTTCTTTCCCAAGGCTACGCTTTCCAGGTTGAGCTCAAGTATTTCTGCCGCAAGTTCGGCGGGCGCATCGCCGAAATCCCCGTCGTGTTCACCGGCCGGATGGAGGGCCGCTCCAAAATGTCGCGTTCGGTCATTTTCGAGGCCATTTGGGCCGTCTGGCGCATGCGCTTTTCACGGCGGGGGAGCCGTCCGGCCGGGTTGCCAAAAGGGGCGCGATAGGGCAAAATATAGCGGTAGTCGGTCTTTTTCGGGGCGTAGCGTAGCTGGTTAGCGCGCCTGGTTCGGGACCAGGAGGTCCCCAGTTCGAATCTGGGCGCCCCGATGTTCTTGTGATTCAAATCGGGGTCATCGGCGGCCATACGGCATCCCCCCGGCACCTCGAATGGGCCCGCCGAATCGGCAGGCTCATCGCGGAATACCCGGCAGTCCTCGTCTGTGGAGGTCTCGGCGGCGTAATGGAAGCCGCCAGTGCCGGGGCGCGCGAGGCCGGGGGAACCACGCTGGGCATCCTGCCCGGCGATGACAGGCGCAGCGCCAATCCGGACATATCAATCGGCGTGGCCACGGGAATGGGAATCGGCAGGAACATCATGATTGTCCGCTCCTCCGACCTCGTCTTTGCCATCGACGGGGGACCGGGAACCCTTTCGGAAATCGCCTACGCGCTCCAGCTCAAGGTTCCCGTCCTGGGCCTCGACGCATGGAAAATTGACGGGGTGGAACAGTTCGACGACCCGGAAAGGGCGATGGAACGGGCAAGAAAACTGCTCGGAAACAAGCCGTGAAAACACCGTTAAAACGCCTTATTACGGCGCTTTTCCTTGTTTTGGCCGCGTCATCCGCGTTTGCCCGCGAATTTACCGGACTCACCTCTGGCGGTCCGAGCGGACTCGTTCTTTCCCCCTCCGCCGATGTTATCAAGCACAACTGGTATGCCGTGGGGCTTCATCGCGGCGTGGTAAAGCTTGCCTACGGCCTTTTCGGTTTGGTCGAAGCGGGCGCGGTCACACCCGACCTTTTCAACCAGCCCGACAAAGACGACTGGCACAGCCAGACCCGCGGGTTCGTCAAGCTCGCCTTTCATGCCCCGGAGCGTTTGTGGTGGATCCCCGATTTGGCCGCTGGAACCTCGAACTCGATTGACCGGACCGTAGAGAGCAATTACGGGGTGGCCACCTGGTACATCGGAATCAGGGACTGGACCATGGAAACCCTCGTAGGTTACGGAACCGGCCGGTTCATGAATGAGCCGTTCGGAGGACTGGGAATCATCCCGGGCCGCCTGCTCGGCAATGCGGTCAAATTCATAGCGGAATATTCGGGACACCAGGCGGATTTGGGGGCCCGTTTTGCCCTTTCCCGCGACATGCGGCTGGACTTCGTGATGCTTCTGACCGCCATCCCGCCCCATGACGAGCCCGGGGAATGGCTCATTAAGCTCGATAGGGGACTGCTGGGGGCCAGCCGGGCCGCCCCAGCCATCAAACCTCCCAAACCCGGCAAATCCTGAAATGGCAGGTCCGGAACGCCTTCGGGCGATAGTCCGGGGAAGGGTCCAAGGGGTAGGTTACCGCTGGTTTGTCATGGCTGAGGCTCGCACTATCGGAATTACAGGCGAAGTACGTAACTTACACAATGGTTCCGTGGAAGTTATCGCAGAGGGAAATCGCGACTTATTGGAGCAACTGGCGGGTCGTCTCAAGGAAGGCCCGCTGGCAGCAACGGTGGAGGATGCGACCCTGGAATGGGGCGAAAGTACGGGTAAATACAACGATTTTGAGATTTCCCCCTCCAGATAGCCCCCCAATTAGTGGTCTTATTAACATAAGATACATTATTGGCACTAACATTACTCTAACTATATATGGTGCAAGCCTGTAATTCTTTCATAGGAATCCTTTATGCGATCCAGTCCCCCTTCATTTCGGCTGTGTCCCGGTTTGCAATAAAGACGTTTCCCTTAGGCCATTGCTCTATTACCCATTCCTTGTCTTCCAATCCCTTTGCCAATATGCCAAATTTAATCATTCCAGGATGCTTTCTGTGTCCCAAAATGGCAATATTTGCTTCTATTATGGAACCCCAGCGGTATTCCACTCGTATTGACCAGTCCTCATTGATAATCGAACCAGAAACCATTGATATTTCAGCCTTTTTGATAACAATGTCATATGACAAAGGTTCTAGTATTCGGATGATATATGACGTATTATCAGCTATATTCTGTATTTCATCGTCATTTGGATCAATTCGTATGAATAATTGACCGCCGCTATCCATCCCGAAATAGATACCCCGGATAAGCACCACCCCCCGGTGCATCTCGCTTGATACGCGTCTGACATCATAAAAGGCCGCATTCAGCCATTCAAAGTAACTGCTTACCGCTCCGTCAATTTCGACCCTTTCCATGAAGGCGGTTTGTGGCGTCATCAAGGCCCCCCCCGTTTCCGGCTTGATTGCCTGCATGAGTTCCGCAGGCGCCTTTGCCCCGGCTTCCCGGTACACTGCCGCCAGATTCTCCCGGAAGAGCCGGTCAAACTCCCCCGCCATCGGTGTGAAGTGCTCGTCCCCGTACCACCAGGTCCAATCGCTTCCCTCCGCCCTCATCAGGTTTTTCCATGCCGCCTTGAAGGCTTCCGGTGTTATTTCCTTTTCAGCCTTGATAAGCGCTTCCCTGGTATCCGACATCAACTCCCATGCGCGATGGTCCTCTTTATGGCCAATCCAAATCGCGAAATCCCGGTTTATCCAGGAGCCCGCTATTATTTTTTTCAGCCTCTTCTTCGGGTTGTTACCGTCCAGATAGCTTCCCGGAGTAACGCTTTTCACCGCCGTATCCGATTTTAATGCCGCATAAAGTGCCCTTAGGAAATCCTTTCCGTCATTTTGATACGCTTCCCATGCGTTTTCGCCGTCCAGTACCACCGTGACTATCCCGCCGTCCCCTTTTTCCGCACCCAGCGCCTTCACGCGCCCCATGAAGTCACTTGCCGCCATCCCAGGGTCCCAGTGTGAATACTTGAAACCGATCGAATCCGATAATTGCCTGTCCCGGAAAAATACCGCCGCTTCAGTTCCTGTTTCACCTATAATATAAGGCTCTAAATGCGGGGCCGGACCCGCCTCGATTCGGTCCCTGCGCAGGCTTTCCAGGAGGACCGCCTCATCCGTTGCCAGCCATTTGATTCCCCGTGACGCGGCCATATTGATGAACTCGCCGCTAACCCCACCCTCGGCAGGCCACATTCCCGCGGGACTGCGCCCGAAAAGCTTCTCATGAAGCGATAGAGCCGAATCGATCTGCCATTCCGCATCCCGCCTTCCATCGAACCTTTTCGAGGGCATCTTCATTTCCGGCCTGGACTCGCGGGCCGTTTCCTGGTTTATCAGCAGCGGACTGATTGGATGGTAAAACGGCGTTGTGGTCAATTCCAGAACGCCGGCATCCTGCATTTTCCGATAGCATGGAATAACCTCGGAAAGAAGCCTCCGTTGCACTTCTAGGCAATATTTCTTCTCCTCCTCGCTGTATCCCTCCCCTTTTTCCGCCAGCCCCCGTAGTTCCGCATTGCGCGCCATCTCGAGCCCGCCCGTCCATGCTAGATGGAAAAGAACGACCAAATCACGCAATTCCTGCTCGGAATATTCCTTTTCCGCCTCAATTGGATTGAAGGCTTCCCCTCCTTCCCCCCGCTTTGCCGCCAGCTCACGGTAGCGCCTGCTAGGCATAATCCGCCTTTCCCTGTTAACCATGAAGCAATAGCGGAGAAGGTAGGCGCGTTCCGATGGCACAAGGTCGGAGGTGTTTTTCGCCGCAACTTCCATCAATCCGTCGTTCTCGCCTGCAACCAGCGCCCCTATTTGGTCAAGCAAAACCGGGGTCAGGTTGAAGGTAAGGCGGATTCCCTGGAATTCACCGGCCAGCTGGGCCATATCGAGGTAATCCTTGGCCGCATGAAGGCGGACCCATGGCATGGCTGGCGCTCCCGAAATTGGATCCCGATAATCGGGCTGGTGCATGTGCCACACCAGCGCCACTGAAGTGCGGACTGCCATCAGGTTTTCCGGTTGTTCCCCGCTATTTGGACTTTGAAAGGTCGACCAGCAGCTTTTGAAGCATTCTCGATGCCTTCTGCCCGTAGGGGTCCTTTCCGGATGCAAGTCCCTGGAGTATTCCCGCCGCCTCGCCCCACCACTTGTTCGCGTTTGGACGGTCCACCTCGGTCATCTTCAACAGGCACCTTACCGCGCCCAGGGATGCCTCGGATACAAGCGGCCCCTTTGAAGCAATGACCTTCCGGTATGATTCGAGCGCCTCCTGGTGCCGGCCAAGCTGCTCAAGCGTGTCAGCGCGCCCCAGCATGGCTTCCATGGCAAGATGATTGCGCGAAAAACGCGAAAGGAACTGGTCGAACGCCTCAAGTGCCGAGGCGTATTGGCGCAGTCGATACCGGCAGTTGGCCACGTAATAGAGCGCCGGAGGCGCGTAGCGCGAACCAGGGTAGTTCTCGATTATCTGCACGAAATACTGCTGGCACCTCTGGAATTTCTCCTCGTCACTTGAAACAACCGCCGCTTCCCCGCCACCCGAGGGTGGAATCCTGTACTGGTACAACGCCTGTCCCTCACGGAATATTGCCGACGAACGCACCTCAACCGTTGACTGGTGCCGGGCGGTCAGGAGCAGGAATATTATCAACACTCCCCCGATGACCCCCCCCGCCGCTATCCCCGCCCGGTTCTTTTTTACGAACTCGCGTGCCTTGGTTTCATCGACCCAGGCGGGCAGCTTGATGTTGAACGACTGGGCAATCGGCTTGTTGGATTGCAGCGGCTTGAGCGGCCGTAATTTCATCAGTATGAAACCAGGGAAAGCACTTCGCGTTTCCCGACCTTGTCGCGCCCCTTGAGGAAATTGAGCTCGACCACGAAAGCCAGTCCGTTCACCACGGCACCCATTTCCTCGACCATCCGCGCGATGGCCTCCGCAGTGCCCCCCGTCGCGAGCACATCATCGACAATAAGCGCCTTCTGCCCCCTTACCAGCGCGTCGACGTGCATCTGAAGGGTGTCCGTGCCGTATTCAAGCGCGTAAGTGGCACTGACTGTCTTTCTTGGCAATTTCCCGGGCTTGCGGACCGGAATGAATGGCACTTTCAGGACCATGGCAACCGCCGCGCCCCAGGTAAAACCGCGCGCTTCCGGGGCCACCACTGCCTCGGCGGATTTTGCCCTGTCCCAGTTGGAAATCCTTGTCACCGCATCCGTAAACGCCTCTGGATTTGCCAGCAAGGGTGAAAGGTCCTTGAAGGTCACTCCCGGCTTCGGAAAATCCGGCACTTCCGCAATATATTTCTTCAGGTCTGTTGCCATGCCAGGTGAATATACCATCCCGGGGCGTAAAAGTCATTCATCCTCGATAAGGTCTTCGAGCTTCTGGCCCCTTGCCTGCATCATCTGGCGCAAACGCCTCAGTGCACGGCCCTCGATTTGGCGCACCCTTTCCCGTGACAGCTTTAGCGCCGTTCCTATTTCCTCGAGCGTATGGGACTCCCTTCCACGCAACCCAAAACGCATGGAAAGAATATCCTGCTCGCGTTCCGGTATCAACTTAAGGTATGCGTCCATCCGTTCCTCCACTATTTTCTCGGACGCCTCCTCCACCGGCGAGCGCTGACCGCTATCGATAACCTCCATAAGGTTCCGGTCGTCATCCTGGCTGACGGTATCCTCGAGCGAGCTGGGCTGCTGGGCGTAAACCGTCAGCTCACGAATCCTGCGTACGCTCAGTCGGAGCTTCCTGGACAGCTCCTCCATCGAGGGTTCCCGCCCGAGCTTCTGTGAAAGGACCTGGTGGACCCTCAGGTACCTGTTCAGCTGTTCCGTTACATGGATGGGCAATCGCACCACCTTGCCGTGCTTGGCCAGCGAACGGGTGATTCCCTGCCTTATCCACCATGTCGCGTAGGTGCTGAACCGGAACCCCTTTTTGTAGCTGTAGAGTTCCGCAGCCCGGATAAGCCCGATGTTGCCCTCCTCGATAAGGTCCAGCAGGGGCATGCCCCTGTTCATGTATTGCTTGGCTATCGAAACCACCAGCCTAAGATTCGACTGGACCATCTTCTGCTTGGCAACCAGGTCACCCTTCTCGATTTTCTTGGCAAGCTCGCGCTCCTCGAAGGCCGTAAGAAGCCTCGTTTTGCTTATTTCCTTCAGGTATATCTGCAGGATATCGGTGACTGCGGTGTCACCCATTGGAAGGGCCGGTGCGGGTGTTTCGCTGGATGGAACGGCCTGTTCCTGCCCCTGCTCCTCCGTCGGTCGCACGATTTCAGAAGCCTCGGTCCGCGGAGGCCGTCCGCGCCTCTTGCCCGTCGGCACGGCGGGCCGTAGCGTTGGCTTTTTCTTCTTCAAAATATGGGCCCCAGCCGCCCGTATACCGTCGGATGCGACATATTGGTGTCAATCCTCCGCGCAACTTCCAGCGAAAACATCACCGCGCTTGACTGGAAAATGAATCCCACGAAGTTGAGCCCCGCCCCCACGCTGGCCGGACGGAAATTGTCGATGGTTACCTTGTTGCCATTGTCGAAAAGCCCCGCATTATCAAGGAACGCCACCCCCTGAACGTCAGTCAGGAGGATTCCTATCAGCGGCAGGTTCACGTTCAAATGACTGAGGACGTTGTACCGAAGCTCGTGGTTTCCGAGGAACGCCCCATTGCCGTTGAGCTTGGCGCTGGGAAAGGCACGCAATGAATAGCGTCCACCCAGGTAGAAGAAACGGCTGTTCCGTCCCGTGGAGAGCCCGCCCCACCACCTTGTCGCCAGCGACAGGTCGTCGAGCAGCCCCCAATACCCCTGGCATTCCCCGCTGTATTCGGTGAAATAAAGCGAGTTTCTCGAAACCGGGAGCGCCTCGCTGGCTTCAAGCCTGATACGGCTTCCCCCGATGGGCATCAACCGGTGCCAGCGGGAGGTGTCCCGCACGAGCGCAACGGACACGGGGAACAACGTGGAGGTTTCCTCGCCGATTTCCTCCCCCGTCGACTCGTCGGCAAAGACCTCCGTAAATTGCTGTATTCCGCCTGACATCTCAATCCTGTCATATGTGTCGAATGGATAGGATACCATGACACCGGCGTTTTGGAGGCCTGTAATTATCGGGGGATAACGGAAGCTCTCTGTTGACATGGTGCCCTCGACTATCGCGTACCTGCTCCACTCCATCGCCTGGAAGGAAACACCTATATCCGGCCTCCATCCCGCAAATTCATACCCGATGGAATAGGTGTTCTCCCAGCCGGGAACCGCGTTGGCCTCCAGTGCCAGGCGGTTGTTCCCCAACAGGTCGCTCATCTGTATGTTGCCGTACCCCGCGAAGCTCGCCCCCGCCCCTATCTGCAGGCTTCCCACCAGGACGAGCAAATCAACCAGCTTCTCGTCCAGGGAAAACCTGTAGGGACGGGCCGGCCACACCTCCAGCCTCGTTTCTATTGACGTTTCACCCGTGGCAACCACCCCGCCCCGGGCATCCAGCGCCCTCACCCGGTAATAGTAGGTCCGGTCGTAAGTCCATTCGGAATCCTGCCATGAACTTGAGCTTCCCCGCACCGTCGCCTGCGGGGCCCCGGGATACCGTGCGGTGGTGGAACGGAACACCCGGTAATTCGACACGGCCGCCACGGAAACCGGCGGTGACCAGGAAACCTTTATGGTTGGACCGGTCAGCATCGCGGAAATCGCCCATGGGCGCGCCGTCCCGGAGGCGGCCAATGATGTCGCCGAAAGGGGTGGGGCCTCGGTGGCGTGGGCGGGCGCAGCCGGAAACAGCACGCTGTCCAGCGAAATCCATTCGCGCTTTCCTCCAACCGCTCCTGCCGACGAGAATCCCTGCGAATATTCCTTCCGGGGGGGAGCAAGCCGGGACGCAGGAATGGGCGGAAGTTTTCCGCCATTTCCAGTCTTGCTTCCGGATTTCCTTCCCTGTTTCCCGGTTGCGGAAGACGATGCCGGTGTCCCCGCTGGCAGCGAATAAACGGACGGCATTACATCATTGAGTAAATAGATGTTCTGGGAGCCGTTTTCCATCGTCGCGGCAAGCACCCGCCTTCCATCGCGGGCCCAACGCCCCGAAAATATGCCGGTGCGCACGTCGGTCAGTTTCCTTACATCGTTTCCGTCCAGGCCGGCCGTCCACAGGTTAAGTATTCCGTTTTCCGGATTGTCATAGAGGACCCACTTGCCGTCAGGTGAAACGTCCGGGTGGTTGCCCTGAATGGGCTTTACTCCGCCCAGCCTCCGGCTTCCGGGCTCTTCCTTTTCCAGGTCGTCGATGATATTCAACACCTGCGCCCCCCCCACATTGCAGACATAGACCAGCTTTTTGCCGTCAGGGGTAAAGGCGGGACAGCGTGCGGCATCGTTACCGAAAGTAATCTGGCGACACGTCCAGTCCTTCAGAGAGGCAATAAACAACTCCGTGCTCCGTCCGTTCGCCGCGGCAAACGCAATGCGGGTCCCGTCCGGCGAGAACCGCGGCGTGGAAACATCACGGAAAGGGAATTCATGTTCGGCAAGTATTTTCCCGTCCGGCATGCGGACGATGGAAATCACCGTGTGCGAACCCCGGGCGGCTGTCAGCACAACGCTTTTGCCGTCAGGCGACCAGTCGGGCGGACTCCCCAGGATGTGGTCAAACCTCTCCGCGGAAAGCACCCGCTTGGGGTCCCCCCCCTTCCTGACCAGGTAGAGGTCGCGCGCGCCGCCGCGGTCTGACAGGAATATTATCGAGTCGTCAACCGGCGACTGGGCCGGGCCCGAGCTTATCCCGGTCAAATCGGGGCGCATCCGGAATATCGGCGTCCCGTATTCCTCCGCCTCCTTCTTGCCCCTGACCTGCGACCAGAACACCTCCTTCAGGTGGTTCCGCCATTTCCGGTCGAATTCCTCAAGGGATTCGCCGGTCTTCTCCTTGAAAACCACTGAAAATGTCTTGGCTTCCTCCACGCTTTTCAGGATTGCGGGTATCTTGTCCTCGCCGTATTTATCCGCCATGAAGGTGAGCGCGGACTGCCCGGCCTTGTAACCCAGGTAGGCATCATGGGGCTCCAGGTGGTTGAAACTGTGAAGCATGAAAAGCGAGGGGAGGCGCTCGCTTATGACGGCGTCACGCAAGACCATGTCGCCTTCCGGGCCGGTGGGTTGCGAGAAATATTCGGCCATCCCTTCGATGAACCACAGCGGTATCAGCACCGACTTGTAAAGCGTATAGGAGCGCAATCCCTCGCCATAAAGGACAAAGTACTGCATCGCATGGGTCAGTTCGTGGGTGAGGACATGCCGGCGCTCCTCCGCGCTTGCCACCGCCGGCACCACCACCCTGGTCTTGAAGACCTCGGTGAAGCCTCCGACTCCTTCCCCCAAAACCTCCGGAATGATGTTGGTCTGCTGGAAATCCGCCGAAGTGGCATAGATAAAAACGGGCACGCGGCGCTGGGGCATGTGCATGAGGCGGAACGATTCCGCAAGCTTTTGCCAGTATTCCTCCGCCGTCTCGCACGCTTCATGGGCGGCGTCCTCCACGCCCGGGTAGTAATGGACTTCAAAGTGCTCGGTGGTAAGCACCTGCCAGTCAAAGGCGCGGTCGCGCACCTTGTTGGTGCCGAATCCGCCGGCTAGACTTTCATGGCCCACCGTCATCCAGGCCGCAGCCAGCAGCAAAGCCGCGCCAAGTTCGCGGAAGCCCCTCATTTGGCCTCTCCCCCGGATATTCCGGCTAGGCGGGCCGCCTGGGCCGAGGATACCCATGCTTCGATGGGACCTTCATCCCCCTCCCGGCCGCCCGGAGACTCCTTGAATGACGCGCCCAAACGGACCAGTTCGGCGCGAATCTCGCCGGATGGACTCTCCCAGGTCACCTTCTTCCAGTATGTTTCGCGCAACAGCTGTTCCAGCCTTTCCATGGCTGCATCCAGCCCGGTCCCCTCCCGCGCGGAGGCGATGACCGCTCCCGGTTCCCCCGCTTCCATGGCCCGGAGGACCGCCGCCGTATGCCCGGAAAGGTCCTCCTTGTTGAAGACCGTGAGCCGGGGAACCTCGGCGGCGCCCAGTTCCGCGACTTCCCCGATTACAGTCCTCACCTGTTCCGCAAAAACGGGGCTGGAAGAATCCACCACATGAATCAGCGCGTCGGCTTCAGCCATTTCCTCGAGCGTGGCCCGGAAAGCCACGCGGAGGTTCCCGGGCAGGTCGCTGATGAATCCGACGGTGTCGCTTATCAGCGCCCGGCCCCCTCCGGGCAGGCGGACCAGGCTGGATTTCGGGTCCAGCGTCGAAAACATCTGCTGGCGGACCAGCGTTGCCCTCCGGGTGAGGCCTTTAAACAGCGTGGATTTCCCGGCGTTGGTGTAGCCGACCAGGACGACCGAGGGCATGGCCCGGTCCCGGCGCTTCTCCCTCTGGTGCGACCTCCGCGAACGAAGGTCCTCAATCTCCTTCTTCAGCCTGGAGATGCGGTCACGGACCCTCCGTTTCCCGTATTCCAGCTCCTGCTCGCCGGGGCCACGAGTGAACCTGGCACCGCCGACCCCGCCCCCCGCCGTGCGCCCCGCGCCGCCCAGGCGGGACATTTCCCTTCCCCTCCCCCGAAGGCGCGGAAGCCGGTACATCAGCCGGGCCAGCTCCACCTGGAGCTTGCCCTCCCGGGAACGGGCATGCCGGGAAAATATGTCGAGGATAAGCGCGGTACGGTCCACCACCGCGCAGGGCAGGGAGTCCTCTATGTGCTTCTGCTGGGGAGGCGTCAGGTCCTGCCGGATAACCGCCGCGGCGGCCCCCAGCTTGCGGCACATCCCCCCCAGCTCGGCGAGCTTCCCCTTGCCCAACAGCAGGGGTCCGGCGTCCCGCGGCCTCCTTTGCATCATTGAACCCACTACGCGTGCGCCGGCGCTGAGGGAAAGCTCCGCGAGCTCCTCCATCCGCGCCCTTTCCTCGGCGGGATCCCCGTCGTAGGCCGAGACAAGGATTACGGGGACTCCCGAGCCTGGGCCCGCCGTCATCCCTGTCCTCCCTCCAGTGTTTCCACGATGCGCTCGAGCTCGTCCCTGACTCGCTTCAGGACGCGCCCGTTCTCCTTGCCCGCGCGGTCCAGCGGAAGCTCCATCTGTACGTGCTCCCGTAACTGCCGGGGCACCGCCTTCAACGAGTATCCGTCCCGCAGGAGACTGGCCACCCGGCGCAATCTTTCAATGTCCTCGGCGCGAAACATGCGCTTGCCACGGGGGGACCGCAGGAAGGTGAGCCCAAGCCGCCGCTCCCAGTACCTCAGGGTATGGGCGGAAATGCCCGCCTGGCTGCAGGCTTCCCGGGTCGAGAAAAAGAGACGGGGAACCCCGCCTTCCCCGTTCATGGGGCCCGCTTCCGCAGCAACTCAAGCAGTTCCTGCGACGGACGGAACCGCAGGAGGGTCCGTCCCTTCACCTCGCGCCGGGTGCCCGACCGCGGGTCCCACATGAGCGCCCGGTGGTTCTGCCGGAAATAGAATGCCCCAAACCCGTGGATGGCCACGTGCTCCCGCGCGGCCAGGCGCTCGTATATTCCGCCGAGCAAGGCCCGCAAGGCCCGTGCCGCCTGCGTCCTGGTAAGGCCCATCTTCATCAGCGCCGCGTTCAACTGCTGGCGTCCCGTGCTCACCTGGCCTCCCCGTCCTCCTCCGGACGCATTCCGCGGGAGAGAAGCCCGTCCAGCGCCTCCAGCACCGGCCGCCCCTCAAAGAGGACGGCATAGACCTGCTGGCTGATGGGCATGCTGACCTTCCTTGAAGTGGCCAGCTTGACGGCGGCCTGGCTGGCCCTGACTCCCTCGGCCACCTGGGTCATTCCGGCGAGGATATCGGACAGTTTCTCGCCGCGGCCTATCCGCTTTCCCAGCGCGCGGTTGCGGCTCAACTCGCTCCCGCACGTGACAATCAGGTCCCCCAATCCGGCCAATCCCTGGAAGGTTTCCCGTTTTGCCCCCATGGCCATGCCCAGCCGGGTCATTTCCGCCAGCCCCCGCGTCATCAGCACGGCCCGCGTGTTGTCCCCGAAGCCCAGCCCGTCACCTATTCCGCAGGCCACCGCGATGACGTTCTTGAGCGCGCCGCCCAATTCCACCCCCAGGGTGTCCGTGTGCGTATACACCCGGAACCGCGGGGAGAAGAAAGCCTCCTGCACGCGTATTGCCGTCTTCGGGTTGGTGCTCGCCGCAACGATGGCCGTGGGAACCGTCCGGCCGACCTCCTCGGCATGGCTTGGTCCTGAAAGGACACACACGCTGCCCGGGTCAAGACCCAGTACCTCCGACACCACCTCGCTGGGACGCTTCAGGGTTTCGACCTCGAATCCCTTGGCCACGCTTACCGCCACCAGGTCATCACGACGTTTCCTGCCGATCTTCTCCAGCACGCCGCGTATTCCATGGGTCGGCACCGCGATGACGACCATCCTGCTGCCGAGGCCCGCCGCCTCGGCGAGGTCGTTGATCACCCTGATGCCGTCGGGCAGATGGACACCAGGGAGGAAACGCCCGTTCACGCGGTCCCGGGACATTTCCTCGGCGACGTCCGGTTCCCGCACCCACAGCGCGACCTTTTGCCCGCGCCCGGACAGGTGAACTGCCAGCGCGGTTCCCCAGCCGCCCCCCCCAAATACCGTTATTCCGCCGGGCTCAGCTCCTTCCACGTTTACCCCTCCTTTCCCGCCGCTTGCGCCAGCTAAATCCATGCTCCTCACCGCGCACCAGCCGTTTGATGTTGGGTATGTGCGTGATGGTTATCAGGATTGCCACGACGAGCCCCGCCCCGAAGACGGCCGGATTCCTCCATTC
>Ga0315280_10005323_pt1 | contig 18432 bp, 18 predicted proteins | sample YL17G06_40_MG_FD_203697 | JGI IMG/M metagenome (GOLD analysis project Ga0315280, IMG submission 203697) | Sediment microbial communities from Yellowstone Lake, YNP, Wyoming, USA - YL17G06_40 | ecosystem: Environmental > Aquatic > Freshwater > Lake > Sediment | place: USA: Wyoming | collected... | reverse complement strand
CATGTCGGCTTTCAGAATTTGTTCGTCATATGGAATCAGTCCTAACAATGGCATGTCGTTCTTTGAGGTGAAGTTTTCAATGAGTTTTCCCTCTTCTGAATTTGCCACCTTGTTTCCAACGATGAATGCCCTCTTTATACCCAAGTCTTTCGTCAAGGCGTAGAGTTTCTTAGCTGTTTCCATCGACTTCAAGCTTGAATCGGTCACGATTAGCATGGTGTCCACGTGCTCCGCTGTTCCTCTGCCCATGTGTTCAACGCCGGCTTCCATGTCAGTCACCACCGCTTCTTTCCTCTTGACCAGTAAATGGTGAAGTAGCGCCCTTATCACGGTGTTTGCAGGGCACATGCACCCGCCGCCCGCATTTCTGACGGTTCCCATGACGAGCAGGCTCACGTTGTAGGGAGTTTTCACGCTGAATTGTTCAATTATGTCTTCAACCGTGAAGGAGAGGTTGTAAACCCCAGGCACACCAGTCTGCGTCTTCAACTCAATCAACGGAGTGTTTTCAGAAATTGGAACAATCTTGCTTGCCTCTTCCCTTGGAACGCCGAGAGTTAAGGCAAGATTGGGCGATGGGTCTGCGTCAATGGCCAAAACTGTGAAGCCTTTATTGGCAAAGAACTCGGCTAAGACGCCTGCTATGAGGGTTTTGCCGACTCCGCCCTTACCTGAAACGGCGATTTTCATGTTTGAACCACTGGCTTTTGGCGCTGTCTTTTCACTTTTTGATGGGCGACAACAGTAGGCGTTCTGAGCCCACATCAACCTCGGCGATTGTGCAGTCTTCGAAGATTTTGGATACTCCGAGAACGTCTCTAACTGTTACTCTTTTTCCGTCGGCTTTGGCGTAGACGGCGTCTTTGAACACAATCTCGTCTTTCTTGAGCACCTTAAACTCGCACATATGGACATATTCCTTGAACCTTTTATGAAGCAACGCCTTATCCTATAAGGCTTGTTTTAAGGGCAATGGGCTTTTAATTCTTCATAGGCTTGTTTAGGGTCTGAAAACTTGGCCACCAATCTTTCAAAGGGGCAAACATCAACTCTCTTTGAATCAAGGATGCGAGGAACCCGCCTTCCAAACTCGTGAAAAACATGGTTATTTTTCAAAACTTCGATTCCGCCGTCGCTGGCTGTGACCGCAAAAACCGCAATTACGCCTGAGTAAACTAGGAGCAGTGCTGCAGCTTGTCCGACTATTCGGTCGGCGACTGAAGAACCTGCCATGTTGTCTTGAAGTTGTTTTATAGCTTTTAACAAACCGCTTATGCCGTGAGATTCTGTTTCAAAGAGCACTCTGCTGTTCTTTGCGATGACTAGGCTGAGATTTTTCTGAATTAGTCTCTGCTTGGCGAGGTTGAGGTCGGCTTGCATTTTTTGGTCACTTTTTCTTTATTGTGAACAATTCTTTTTCAGGCGAGGATGCAACTTCTCTGGCTAATTGGATGTTCTTGTAAGACCGAGCGGATTTGGGCATTGACTTTTTCAGCTCTTCAAATTTTGTGGTTTTCAGTGTGACGGTCACTTGCCTCTCTTGGTTGAGCTGGAATTTTGTGGAGATTGTCTCTGGCATGCTTTTCAGCTTTAGTTTTCCGTTTCCAACGGTGCACTGAGTTGTCACTTGTATTCCGTCAATGACGCAAGAGAAGGGCACAGCATGTTTTAAAAGGGTTGTTGCTTGAAGTTTAGGGTCACCTCGTGTTGTTTTCAGTTCTCTTAAACCGATAAGTCCAATGCGTACGCCTATCACTAGAAAGGGTCCGAGGTGTCCGTGAAAGTCTACAGCTTCTCTTACGATTGAGTCTAGGTCTTGTTCTTTTTTTGGCATGTCATTTCACTTTGTTGTCGATCTTGATTCTAAGCAATTAAGAACGTTGTCTCTAATAAGCCATACAAAACGCTTTTACTGAAGCGTATTCTCCTATGTTTTTTGCTCTCGGGAGCAAGTTGACACATATTGATGGAATCCACTCAAAACGTCTTCGACATGTTCGTCAAACCCATTCGCAGATTGATTGAGCAGCGGGGTTTCTCGCCGACTGAGCCTCAAGCCAAAACTATACCAAAAATTTTAGAGGGCAAGAACGTGCTCCTTTTTTCGCCAACCGCCACAGGCAAGACTGAGGCAGCTGTGCTTCCGGTTCTTCACATGCTAATTACGACGCCCGAGCGTCCTCCGGGGATTAAGATATTGTATATTACGCCGCTTCGAGCCTTAAACCGTGACTTGCTTGAACGTCTACAATGGTGGTGCAACAACCTAGACGTAAAATTGGCAGTCAGACACGGAGACACCGAGACAAGAGAAAGGTCACGTCAATCTCGAAGTCCGCCAGACATGCTCATAACAACGCCCGAAACTCTGCAGGCTATCATGCCTGGGTGGGTGATGCGTCAACACCTGCAACAGGTGCGTTGGGTGATAGTTGACGAAGTGCATGAATTGGCTGACAGCAAACGGGGCAGTCAACTTGCTTTAGCTCTGGAGCGGTTGCGATGGATAACGGGCAAGGAGTTCCAACTTATCGGCTTGTCGGCGACAATTGGTAGTCCAGAAAAGGTTGGGCAATTTTTGGTTGGAAACGGTCGCAGCGTAGAAATAGTGAAGGTGCCTGTTGCTCGACTTATGAAACTGAAGATTCTTTTTCCTAAACCAACATCAGAAGATAATGAACTCGCTTCCACTTTGTTCACTCACCCTGAGGTTGCTGCTCGCTTGCGCATAATTAGGCGGTTCATTGAAAAACAAAAGTCGGTGCTCTTGTTTACCAACACACGAGCCATTGCAGAGGTTTTAGCCAGCCGATTCAAAATCTGGGATGTCAACTTTCCAGTTTCTATACATCACGGGTCATTAGCCAAACCGTCGCGTATAGCGGCTGAAAAGGGATTAAAAGAAGGCACCTTGAAGGGGCTGGTCGCCACAAGCTCTTTGGAGTTAGGCATCGATGTGGGCAGAATTGATTTGGTTATTCAGTATATGAGTCCGAGACAGGTGACTCGTCTCATTCAGCGGGTTGGCAGAAGTGGGCATCGCATCGGGCGCATAGCAAACGGAATCATAATAACAATGGACTCAGACGATACCCTAGAGGCTATGGTCATTGCTCGCATGGCGGGTAAGGAACAATTGGAACCTGTTGATATTCCTTATAAGCCGTATGACGCTCTCGCCCATCAAATCATAGGTTTGTTGATGAAGAAGAAACGTTGGTACTTCTACGAAATCTACGACATGTTTAAGAAGGCTTACCCATACGCTGACCTCACCATAGAAGACATACAGAAAGTTTTAACCTACATGCATTCTCGTTATCCAAGGTTGGCATGGGTCTCCTTCGAAGACCAGCTTGCAATAAAGCCTCGCCAAACCAAGGCTCTTTACGAATACTATTTTGAAAATCTATCCATGATTCCCGACGAGAAACAATACTTGGTTGTGGATGAATCGTCAGACTCAGCCGTTGGTGTGCTCGACGAAGCTTTTATGGCAGAGTATGGAAAACCAGGCGTCAAATTCATCATTCGTGGCAGTGCATGGAAAATATTGCATGTTTACGGTGACAAACTCTATGTGAAGGCTGTTGACGACCCAACTGGCGCCATTCCCAGTTGGATTGGAGAAGAAATTCCAGTTCCGTTCGATGTTGCTCAAGAGGTTGGTCAATTAAGAGGTTTGGTGGAGCAAAAAATTAGGCGAGGCGTGAAACCTGAAGAAGTCGCGGTTCAGCTGGCTAAGAAGTATCCTGCAGACAGCGAAGCAGTTGGGCGAGCAATTTTAGAAACCGTTGAACAAGTGCAGAGAGGCATCTTGGTGCCAACTGACCAGCGAATTGTCGTCGAAGATTGGGAAGAGTTTGTCATCATTCACGCCAACTTTGGTTCATTGACAAACCGTGCTCTGGCGCAGTTGCTGGGTCACGTGTTGTCGGAACAGACAGGCTACACTGTGGCTGTTCAACATGATCCCTACCGCATTTTCATACAGACAATGGGCACAGCCAACACTGACGCTATAATTACGCTGTTTAATGATCTGAAGCAGATGCCAGATGCTACGGTTCAAGACCTACTCACTAGGGCTACGGTTAAAACGGGCTTGTTCAAGCGGAGAATGATTCATGTGGCTAGGCGTTTCGGCGCTCTCAAAAAATGGGTGGACTTCGGAACAGTTAGTCTACGCAGTCTTGTGAAGAGTTTTGAGGGCACAGCCCTGTATGAAGAGGCGTTGAAAGAAGTTTTCTCCAAAGACTTGGACCTACATCACATGTTGCAGGTTCTTAGCGACATCAAAACGAACAAAATCGAAGTCACAAAGTTAGAAACCAAAGGCGTGGCAACACCAATCGCTCGTGTGGGCATCGAACGAGTAAGCATGAAAACCGATTTGATTCCAAGTGAACGAATGAAATTAATCTTGGTTGAGTCAGCTAAAGCCCGATTGCTAAACGAGTTTCGCACCTTCGTTTGCACCCAAAACTGGGATTACATGGAGATGATTCGCATAAACGACCTGCCAGACAAGCCGACATGTCCAAAATGTGGGTCAACAGCCTTAGGAGTATTCAGCAAGGAAGAAGACCAGATTCGGTCGCTTGTGGAGAAGAGAGGCGAAAAACTAACCAAAAGCGAGCAGAAATTGCTGGAACAAGCGTTGGAAACAGCTGAACTTATGTCTACATATGGGAAACCAGCGGCTGTAACCCTCTCTGGACGGCGTGTGCGAATAGACGACGCCTTAACTGTACTCAGAGAAGAGCATGTTCTTTCCGATCGCCTTTTTGAATTAGTCATTGAGGCTGAACGAAACGCATTGAAACGAAGGTTCTGGTGAATCAGTAAAGCATTGTTAGTAGAAGTATGGTGGCTGCAAAGGAGAACGTGGCTCCATACAAGAACGAAGTTGTTGGAGAAAACAAAAACCATAGAAAACCCGCGACAAAGCTGGAAACAAAATCTCCAACGCCATCCAGTGTATTTAGAATTCCATAGCCAGTTCCTCGAAGATCGGTTGGTAATAAGTCTGCGGAATAGGCTTTTTCTAGTGCTGTGACGGCAGCAGCACTTATTCCAGAAAACACGAAGAGTAGAATAAGGAAGGGTATGTTTGGTGTTACGTATATGAACCCTACGCACATCAAGCCGAACATGAAAAAACCTAGAAAAGCCAATGGCTTTTGTTTACCCACCTTATCGCTTAGTGCGCCCACAGAGTAATCTGCTATCGCTTGAGTTACGTTTCGTACAAGGTAGAAGAAAACCGCTAGGCTTCCAGCAATTATTATCCCTGTTGTTGGAGTGTAGATCTCTTGCACCCTGAGCAAAAGGAGTGTTCGGTTGAAGTTTCCCATTCCAAAAATGAACATAACAAATAGAAACATCTTAAACCTTTTTGGTAGGTTTTTGAGGCTTTCAACCAGTTTCAATCCCTCTTTTGGCTTTGTCTTTTTTTCTTTTACGAATATTGCGAAAATCCCCACAGCGAGTATTCCTGGTATCAAGGATATCAGAAACACGTCTCTAAACAAGATCAGTGGAATAAGAATGAACGAGAGAAGAGGACCAACGATTGCTCCTAACGTGTCCATTGCTCGATGAAAACCGAAGGCATGACCATAATCTCTTTGTTCAACCGAATCCGCGAGCAACGCGTCCCTTGGGGGTTCTCTTGTGCCTCTGCCCAGCCAGGCAAGCACTCTATAGAATAAGACTTCAAACCAGTTTGTAGCAAAACCTATCATTCCAACAAAAATGCCTGTAAGAAAGTAGCCCAAAACAGATAAAGGCTTTCTTCGACCCGTCTTGTCGCTTAACCAGCCAGAAAGTATCTTCACAAAACTTGAGGAGACATCGGATAAACCACTTATAAGGCCAAGCAGAGCTGGTGCCTCAACGGGTCCGACTAGACTGGTGAGAAAAGAAGGCAAAGCAGAAGTTGCCATTTCGTGACTCGCGTCACTAAACAAACTCGTAAATCCCATTGCGGCAACATTTCTATTAAGCCATTTTCCTGCTTTTTGATCATTCTTTAATTTATCTTTCAAGCTAACGCCGCCTTAGTCTAGAAACAAGTTTGCTAACCTTTTGCTTCTTAAAGTCGCTAAGAATTCTTTTGAAAACATCAGGAAGCCTCGGAGATGTCAGGGCATCCGTTACACGTAGCCACGCATATTCCATGGATTCCTCAGTTGCCATTATCTCTCCGCCAATAATATTTGTCGTATATCCCATGATAATATGGTGAATCGGACCGTCTTTTTCTTCGTTGATAAAATCATCATATATCCCAATTAGTCCAGCAAGGATGACTTCCAGACCTGTTTCTTCTCTAACCTCTCGTGCAACTGCTTGTTCCACAGTTTCTTCTGGTTTCACATAGCCTCCAGGAAGAACCCAGCATTTGTGATAAGGCATATCGCCTTCCCATACAAGAAGAATCTTGTTCTCTTCTCCTTCAATCACTGCGGCTACGCTAACCAGTATCTTGCCTTTAACTGCATCTCTTTCAGATATCATACTCCAATCCTCTTATTCCCATGGTGAAAAAGCTTTGTAACTTCTGCAGTAGAGCCCCTTTACGCCAACCAGCAGGTTCAAAACCATGGGATTTGCGTTGGCTTCTGGTCCCCATGGTTCATGTCTGAAGTCCCAGCTTTGCTTTCTAATGAATTCCGAGAGATAGCGCTCTACTAATCGAAGACATTTTGCCTCCACTTCAATAAGTGTTCGGGCTACGTGAACTGGATTCTTAAGCTTGCTTCTGCCAGCCATTCGAATAGCCGATATGAAGTGTGGGAGGCATAGCCCTTTTGAGGATTTGAATTCTTCTCGGAACTCCTTGCTATCCAGCATCTGAATCAGTGTATGCAAATTTATCTGGTCTAACGACCACAAAGATTCGCAGGCGGGACAGGGTTGTTGTCCTTGAACTGCATGTTCCACTGTGTTGCCTAGAAGTGAGAATGCGTTTCTTTGCTTTCTTCTTCGAGTAAGGATATCACTGTTTGCTGAGTCTTCAAGTCTACTTAGGCAATCAGGTAGTGATCCAATATCTTTGTTGATTCTTTCGACGACGTCCCTCATGTATAAAGCGTAGCCTGAGCCACTCTCATTGCCTTGATGAGTAGTGTTGTAGAGTAGATGCATGTGGTGGTTGCAGAAGCCCTTAGCAGCTTGAACTTTTTCTCTGAACTCTGGGCTCATTGTTACCTCATTTGTGAGTAGATACTCCATAAAGCGCTCCTCGCTCTTCACCCAAAGGTAGCATAGTGGACATCCTTCTGATCTTTCAATTCCTTCAAGAATGGCTATTGTCATCAGGTTCTTCTTGATCAACTGAGTTTAACTCCTCGTCTACCAGCTATTTTTTCGACGCTTCTCAGCACTATGTCTTCCACAGACGCGCGGTCTTTCTCTGAAAACTCATAGCTTTGCCTTCTTACATACTCGGCAAGCTCTGAATTCAGCCTTTGGAGGTTTTTCTCTTCAACATCGGCTATAGTTTCAATGATGCTTCGGCTTCGGTCAGGCACGATCTCTTCTATTACGTTCATTAATATTACAAAGTGAGGAATGCAGAGGCCTTTCGACTCCTTAAAAAGCTTTAAAAACTTTTCATGATTCGAAGAAAGAATCTCCACAACCCCTTTGGTGTACATTTCCATAAAGTCGGCTAAATGAGTACATGCTGGGCACTTTTTCACGTTCGTAAGCATCTCGTGAAAATCATCTCTGTGATGACTCTTTTGTTTGTGTAAATCTTGAATGAGCTGTTCAGTGACGCTTTGCATGACCAAAGCCATTCCATGACCATTGGAGCTCCCTGGTTTGCTTGCTGCAATTAGCATTTTGTAAGAGTGGTGATTGCAAAAGCCTTTACTCTCAACGATTTTCTGTCTTGATGAAGCATCCATGACAAGTTCGTAGAGATAAGTGTCTATGTATTTTCGTTCAATTTCATCTTCCAACGCACAGAGGAAACACTCTTTATTGCTTTCGATAGCTCTTTTCAAGTGAAGATACGTTACGTCGGCGGTCATGTTTTTACCTCTATAGTTTACCAATCTTTTGCAGTATACTTACAGCGTAAAAAGTGTCTTCGAATGTGGATATCCCAAGGTCTGATCTTGCGAATCCACCGTTTGAGTTTTGGCAACCAAAAACAAATTTGGCAGTTTTTTCGGGATATCTTGAATATTCGCCTAGTGAATGAAGAGTTGATACTCCATAGTATACATGCTCCATGTATGGAGGATAACTACTTGGCACAACTGTGAAACCTCCAGACGGCTTCTCACAAGACCTAACATATCCAAGAGTCTTCTTGAGAGACTTGATAGGATAACCCAGATTTAAGAGAGAGGCTGCAGCGTAATAGGTCGAGTTCAAATTTGAATAACGGTGAACCCCAAAACCGCCATCTTTATTCTGATAACTTAGCAAGCTGCCTATGGTTTTCTCACGGTCAATCTCGACACCCACCATGCTAATAAGTTCAGTGAACATAAAAAAGGCTTCAAACTCTGAAGCGACCTCCACATAAACATCTGCCGTCCCAAACTCTTCCATTGAAGCTAGACGAGAAAGAAGGTAACCCTTAAGGTTCTTTTCTGGGTCTTTGCCACATAATTTCAAAGCCTTAGCTATGTAAAAATGTGAGTAGAGACTGTCTGGAATAAATTCATGCAACCACTTAATTGTTTGCTCTACGTTTGGAAAAGGAATTTTCAACAAGTCGAAAATTGCAAGTCCATAGTAAGTGTCTTGGGCGTTTGACTCCAAGCCTTGAGCGAAAGCGTAACCACCGTCATCATTTTGCCGTTTCACAACATAATCTTCGATTCTCTTAACCCGTGACACATCGACAAATTGCTTCTCCAGACCTAAAGCGAACTGCCCTACTTCACGCAACCTAACATCCACTCTTTTGTTTTGAATGTCGGTAGAAGCTATCAGCCCCTGCAAGCGTTGAAGCAGAGGCGGTTAAAGGCGAGCCTCATCGCCTCAAAGTAACTTCAAACCTCAAACTAATAAACATTTCACCACGTTGCCAGCATCTCCTCCTCTCGTGTAAAGAGTATAAAAAAACAAAAAATCAATACAAACACTGCATTGAAACGAAGGTTTTGGTAGCTTTATTATTGCGAAATGAATTAGTAGTCCTTAGATTAGATTCCAAAAATATAAAAGAGCCAACGAGAAACTAGTTCTCTTCGCCTGAAGAGTTGTGGAGAACATGGCAATGGAGTTAAGTCGTCAACAGCTTCGGGAACAAGCCATCAGCCGATTCAAATACATAAAAACCTGCGTCTTAGCTAGGGAATTATGTCTGTTAGTGAGAACCAACCGGGTCGCGTTCAGCCTTAAAGACGCTCATGAATGTTGTAATTTCATCTCCCAGCTGTGTAAAGAAGCCGGTTGCACTGAGCAAAGCGACTTGTGCGGCAAAGCAGCCGAAGCCGTCTTGACCAGCGAGGAGAAATACCTTGAGATCTGCCAACAGAGCTGCATGAAGTGCGGTGAAGAACGCAGACCAATACAGAAGAAGCCCACAAACTACGTCGCATAAAGCAGTTCATAGTTTCTCTAGCTTCCCGAAAAACAGAGAAATCTCTGCAAATTTTTCTTCTCGGTTCGAAAAGGAAATAAGCATGTAGTATAGACAAATAGGCAAGATTGATTAACAATTATGGAGTGTCGGAGAAACTTGTTTATTGCACCATTCGTTGCTACCCCGCTTCCTGTTGTAAAGCAGATGCTCACGCTCGCCCAACTAAAACCAGGCGAAATCATTTATGACCTTGGCTGCGGCGACGGCAGAGTGGTCATTATGGCTGCTCAAGAATTCGGAGCCCGCGGCGTCGGCGTTGAAATGCGAGAAGACTTGGTCAAGCAAGCGTTGAGCAAAGTTTCTGAACTAGGCTTGGATGGGCGAGTGAAGATTGTTCAGAGTGATATGTTTAAGGTGGACTTGGCTCAAGCTGATGTTGTGACACTCTATTTGACGACCAGCGCCAACGATAAGGTGAAACCCAAACTGGAGTCAGAACTGAAACCTGGTGCAAGGGTTGTGTCGCATGACTATGAAATCTTGGGGTGGCGATCTGTCAAAGTCGACAACTTCTGTGAAAACCCTCGACTTGGTTATCCGTCGCACACAATTTATGTATACAAAAGATAGTGTTTGACGTAGCGCAACATCTTATTACTTTTAATTAATATTCAAGAGTTTTGAGTTTTCAAGCAAGAGCGTTTGGGTTGAAAAGTGGACATATGATTTGATTCGAAATAATGGGTATATTAAGATGTCATATATGAAATTCTTTGAAGACACATGTACATCAGTTTTGTCGAAGACGGAGCGCCCAAGTGCGTTTGGGTTCAACTAAAACTAGAGAACCTTTTGCGCACTTACATTTTTAAGAAACAGACGGACAGTTGAAATCCAAAAACTACATTTTCATTACAAGCTCAGTTATATTTATAAAACCTATTAAGTGATTTTTACTCGATGTGGTCTATGCTGCCAGTTCCTTGGAGATACGTACAAGATTGGAATTGCACAGCTTGCGGTCTCTGCTGCAAAGGCTTTGACGTTGTATTAGACTTTCCAGAGTGGGTAAAAATTGTCAAGGCTTATGGAGTGGGCTTCACCGAACCTAGCATAAGCAAATTCTATCTCAAACGCAAAAGCGATGGGACTTGCGCCTTTCTCTACAATCTTAATGGAAGATGGCTCTGTGCTCTCCAACACATGAAACCTATAGCCTGCAAACTGTGGCCCTTTAAGGTTTCAGACAAGCCCAAGTATGGAAGACCAAACGAAGCAGTCTACAACTACGGAGACGAAATGAAACTGTACGTTTACGTGGATCCATCATGCATAGGACTAAAATGGGGCACTCCGACTCAAGATTTTCTAAGCTCGACCATGCCAGAGTTTATCAACCTCGCTTTCGGATTGAGAGAAAAACAGTTCTATTCAACCTCTGCAATTTTCCGCCCTAAGCCTCGGAGACTCATTTGAAAATAAAAAGTTAAAATATTATAGGGTTTGAACTGGATACCTTTCATACTGCAATTCGTACAGTTTCTTTAATTTGTTTAAATCGTCGATTTCGTCAACTTTTTTGTCTGGTCGAAATCGCACAACTTTCGGCACTCTTAACGCATAGCCACTTGTATATTCGTTGGTTTTCTGAATTTCTTGATAGGTTGCTTCCACAACAATGGTTGGTTTGACCATAACTCCTTCATTGTCGGCGCTGATTCTGTTTTGTTCAATTATGTCTCGAAGCTCTTCCATAATCTCTTCTGACAAGTTAGAGACCTTTCCAATAGTGTACAATTTTTTCTCCGCTGGGTCTCGAACTGCAAGCATGAAGGACGAGTAGAAGCCTGCTCTTTTGCCTTTTCCAAACAGAGCTTTCACGATTGTGCAGTCAATTGTGTCTCTTTCAGGTTTAAGTTTCAGCCACGTATAGGTTCGTTCGCCAACTGCGTACACTGAAGTTAAACTTTTGACGATTATGCCTTCCAATCCAGCGTGTAAAGCTTCTTCATAGAATTTCATCAATTCAACCTCGTTTCTGCAGTCTAAGCCTTCAGCTAAATATTCTGCTGGAACAACCTCTAACAGATATTTCCTCCTTTCCAGAAGAGGCAAATCGATGAGTTCTCTGCTGTTTAAGAATAAGATGTCAAAGACACGAATGGTCACTCTTAATTTTTGTTTTCTGCGCTCCAACTCTTCTGGCGGCAACTGTCTCGGCACGGTTCGCTCAAGCAGGGATTGAAATGGTTGTAAATTTCCTTTCTCATCTACAGCTACAAGTTCACTGTCCACGATGCAGCTTTGTGCATTAAATTTTTGAGCGATTTCAACGATTTCGGGCAAAGTTTGCGTTTTCTCTATAGCGCGTCTGGAAAACAATCGAATTTGAGTACCCCATTTATGAATTTGCAGGCGACTGCCGTCATACTTGTACTCGACTCTAACAGGATACGAGACCTTATCAGGCTCGTACAAATGCGCAAGCTGAGGCTTAAGAAACTGTCCTGGACGCAATTTTACTTCTGAGAGTTTCAATTGGCCTTCAGGTGCCAGCATTAAGCCTTCGGTTATTCCCAGTATGGCTGTGGCGCTTTCAATCAGTTCTTGCGGAACATTGTAGGCTTTGGCGGCTCCTCGAATTATGGTGCTCTGGTAGTATCCAAGTTTTAAATCGCCAAGAATTAAGCGAACAATGTATTTGGCTTCTTCAGGCGTGCTTACTCTCAGTAGGCTGGATATAAGAAGGTAGCGTTCGTTTAATTTTGTAATTTTAGGGAGAAGACGGATTGCTTCATAGATTTCTTCCACAGTTAACTCTGTTTTCTTGGGTTTTTTCAGTAGGTAGGCTACTTCTCCATGTTCTCCATAGTCGATTAGGAGTCGCCGCACCTCGTTTATTGATGTTCCTGTCGCAAGGCTTATGGCTCGTTCGATGAGACCTGGACCAACTTTCAAATTTTCGTCTGTGATTGTTCCAAGCGCCAATCGAGTTTTAACTTCAAGGCTGAGGTCGTCTCGCTTGAAGAATTTTGTTAGTTCGGTTTCTTTTCCCTTCTTGCTTCGCAACAAAGCTAAGCGTTCATAAGCGCTGACTACGCTGGAAAACAATGTTGGGTTAATTAGTTTTACTCCTGCCATAAACAGCCGTATCAAGTAGTAGGGGACATTCATTTTCCACTCAATGTCTTCGGGATTGAACCCTGAATCCAATAGGTGCTGCACAGCAGCCTGACGACTACCATAAATGCGGACAAGCTCGTCGAAAGAAGGCGGCTTCACCACAGTCATGATGCGTTTTCCCAGTTAACTAAGTCTACTCTGGCGGCTTAGGAATGGGTTCTAGAGCTTTTATGAATCCGTCTGACGTGATGTCGATACGGAGGCGTCTACGCTCGAAATTGCACATGCGACAGTCTAATACTCGGGCAATTCGGACAAACTCGCCACGTTTGGCTTCCAAATCCACCTGCTGGTCCTGCCAATAAACTCGTCCATAATCGACCAAGATTGTTCCGTCTAGGTTGTGTGCCAAGCCTATGCCGCCAGCCATTTCGTAGGTGTCCCACATTTCAGCGCTGCGCTGATTGATGTATAATCCTGTGACGCCGTGCAATTGATTGTATCGGGCTAGTTCCATAACCCTATATTTTAAAGCGCCTCTGTAAGCTTCGAGAACAGTCACAGAATCTATGATGGCTAACTCGATTTTCTCCCTTTCCACCACGTAGCGATAGGTCTCTGCGAAGGTGTTCCAATCACGCAATTCAGGAAAAACAACAGTGTCTAAAACAAACAGGTTTTCCATGACTTTGTTCCAGTCTAATCCTAAAATCTCGGCTTTCTGCTTCATGCGCGACTGCAAGTCAAAACGAGGCGTAACACTCTTCCATGTGTCCTCAGCTGTGGCGAAAAGAATCCTCCGACCCGCAGCTGCAACCCTGACGGCTATTTCCTCCACGAGAATAGACTTGCCAGCGCCAGGCAAACCAGTTATGGCAAACTGCCCACAGATGGGCACGCCGTTGAGAGGTTTACCTTCAGTTGTCAAAAACATGTAATCAATGAACGTGCCTGTTGGAAATCCCACAAGCAGCTTCTTTGCCTCAGCCGCCACATCTGGACGCAGAACCAGCGTGCTCAGTTTTTCCTCTTTACGTTCAATCTCTGTTTTCATAGGCTTGACTGCGAGTTCCCACTCGTCAGCAGGCGTTCTGGCACCTTTCATGGCTTCTGCCAACGTCTTTGCCATGGCTTTCATGATTTTTTCAATGTCAGGTGCAGCCTCTGTCTTCTTCTCCTCTGGCGGAGAGGCAGTCTCAGTCTCTTTTCTGGATATCGTTGTTTCTGGTGCTAGAAGCACCCATAATTCGCCTCTTCTGTCCACAACTCCTCTTGAGCGCAATGACTGAAGTAATGCGTAGGCTGATTTGGGTCCGTATTTTGGCACGCCTAAGGCTTCAGAGATTTCTTCTAAGGAGGCTTGTCCCTGGTGGTCTTTGAGGAACCCAATTATGTCGCTCTCTTCCACCATTATTTTTTCACCTTTCAAATCTTAGTGTCTCTGTTGCCCACTATAAGTTTTCTCTGAGTTCAAGTTTACGAATGGGCTAAGGCTCTGAAGAAGCGACTCTGAACCTCACGTCAGCTAAATCATATGGCTATGCGTCGGATATATCCGACCATGACGTTGAAGGTTATGATGCCGTTTACTGCACGTCTCTCAATGCCCGTGTGATAACTAATTTCTCTTACGGTGAGAGGTTTTGAACTATAGAGCGCTCGAAATATTTTTTCAGTGTATCCTTTGTATTTCGGAGTCTTCTGTAGGTAAAATTCGTTTTTACTGCATCTACTCTCTCCCTTGACTGTTAAGGAGTATCTATACCTTAACATACGAAAACCGCCAATGCATCATCTATTAAAATTGCCTCAACCCAAGTATTTAAGAATTATCGAAGCCATTTCCAGTTTTTTCTTCTGTGTGGAAGTCAAGTTTTATCTTTTCAAAGCGATAAATACTGGGCGAAGTGTTGCTTTCATGTCTCTGAAGGCGTCCATAAGCGAGAAGGGAGCTGTTCTATTGGGTAGGCGTGTCGCCTGCGACTCTTTTGATATGGCTCGACCTCTGAGAGTGGTTACACATGTTCATTATGACCATCTCACTGGGTTGCAGCAGAGTCTGCGAAGCTGTGAAGCGGTAGTTATGACGTCTGCTACCAGAGATTTGTTAGAGGTCATACATAGTAATCCCTTATCTCTCATAAGAGGCAACGTGAAGTCGTTGGCTTATGGAGAAACGTTGCAGCTTGAGAATGAACGTTTGACTCTGTATCGTGCTGACCATATTTTGGGTGCGGCTCAAGTTTTGGTTGAAGACGAGGAAGGAACCCGCTGTGTGTACACTGGTGATTTTCGGCTTTCTCAGACACCTATCCTAGATGCTGATGTGCTGGTTATCGAGGCTACTTATGGGAATCCGTTTCAAGTTCGCCCTTTCGAGAAGGTTGTTGAAAACGCCCTAGTCTCCCTAGTTGAGTCGGGTTTGAAGCAGGGTCCAGTTTACGTTTTTGGTTACCACGGCAAAGTGCAAGAAGTGATGCAGATTCTGCACAACAATAAAGTGAGAGTACCCTTTGTTGCTCCCGAAAAAGTGTTTAAGGTTTCGAAGATTTGTGAAAGGCACGGTATGCGCTTGGGCAAGTTTCTGCTGTCAAGCGAGGATGAAGCCAAGGAGATGATAGAAAAATGCGAGCCGTGCGTGGCTTTCTATCATATGAACTCGCGCCGTTATGTGGGTAAAGAAGCCTTTCGCATCAGTGTCAGCGGTTGGGAGTTCAGCAGCCCTAGACGACAGATAACTGAAAATGAGCATGTTATTGCTTTGAGCGACCACTCTGACTTTAATGGGCTACTTCAATACGTGAAAGAGAGCAAGCCGAAGCTGGTGATTACAGACAACTATAGAGATGGTGACGCCAAGGTTTTAGCAAGAGAAATCACGAAGCGGTTGGGCATTGAAGCGAAAGCCATGCCAGAATGAGATGATGTTTACGTATTTCATACTGTGACATGTTTTTTCTTTACTGAATGTTTAGAAGGACGACGAGAAGGTTTGGTTGTTGTTTTACTTTTATTTCCGCTTTTGAGGAGGTACATGGCAGTTCCGAGAATAGCGACTATGATTGTTATTGCAATTATGATTTCCAATATCAAATAGTTTGGTCTCGAGGGTTGACTTATTTTAAATGTAACTGTTTCTTGTTTGGTGTTTCCAGTTTTGTCATAGGCTCTAAGGTTGATTGTGTGGCTTCCATCATTTAGCCCAGTGAAAGTGTGGGTTGTGGTTTTTCCTGCAATAATCCACTGGTCATCGTCTACTTTAATTTCGTAGTAGTTTATGCCTGAGCCCGTATCTGCGCCTGTCCATGAGACTGTTATGTTAGATGACTTTATTTCAGACCCGTTAATAGGGGACGTTATAGAGATTGTTGGAGGCGTAATATCTACTGTAATCTTGCCATACTGATTCATTAATGGAAATCTATCAATGTTATTTTCATCAATAACGTAGGGAATATCACCTATGCCATCTCCATCAGCGTCTACTCCAGTATAGTTACTCCAATAGTTTCCGCCTGAAAGGGACTCGTTATCCCAAGTGTTTGTAGACATGTAGCTGTCCACTTGCAGGTATGTGTTGTCGATGAAGTTGTTATGGTAAAAAACGCTGTTGTTACACGAGTAGAGGTCTATGCCAGCGCCGTTTTTTAGTATGGTGTTGCCGTAAATTTGGTTGTTGTTAGAAGATTCGGCTCCAATCCCTTTCGGTTGGAAAATTATGGTGTTGTTGCTAATTGTGTTATTGTCACAATAATACAGTGCTATGCCTGCATATCCAGCCTTTGCATTATTTGATATTATATTATTGTTGATAATTGTGCCAGTGGCGTTCTCAATGTAGATTCCTTCATAAGTGTTTAAGATTATTATGTTGTCACTTATGGTTGTTTGATTAAAACAAGAAATAATGATGCCCTCGCCTGATCCATCTTGAATTGTGAATCCTCTAAGCGTCACGTTGTTCGCTTCGATTATGACGACGTTTCCTGTCTTTTTGCTGTCAATAATAGTGGTAGTTTTGTCAGCTCCTATCAACGTGAGAGTTTTATTTATGTCAATGTTCTCATAGTAGGTTCCTGACGCCACAGAGATGGTGTCTCCGAGATTTGCTGCATTTATCGCCTCTTGTATAAGGGAATAATCCTGTGGGACTCTAATAATATTTGGATTTGCAATTACTCCATCAAGCCATAAGTTAGGCGCTATCAAAGAGGATAGTATTAAAGCAAGTAAGAAAACTTCTTTGTTCATCGTTCACGCTTTCCAAGTATGTAGTCTTCTACCCATTGTTTAGCTTGGTCATCTGCAACCTGCACTGGCGGGTGTTTGAAGGCGTAGGCTGATATGCCAGTTAAAGCGCCGCCTATGCCTCTATCCAACGCTATTTTTACGGCTCTTACAACGTCTATGACCACGCCTGCGCTGTTGGGTGAATCCTCAACTTCGAGTTTGGCTGTCAAAGTTACTGGTCGATTGCCGAATTTTCGTCCTTCGAGGAAGATGTAACATATTTTTTTGTCGCCTAGAAACGGCACGTAGTCTGAAGGTCCTATTCTCGTTGGAACCTTGTAAGGTATGAGACTCGTAACAGCTTCAGTCTTGCTTATTCGTTTGCTGTGAAGTCTCTCTTCAACCGTCATATTAAGAAAATCTGTATCGCCGCCCAAATTGAGCTGATAGGTTTCATCCACTGCAATGCCTCTGTCCACACACAATTTAACCAGATTACGGTGCAGAATAGTGGCGCCCAACTGACTCTTTATGTCGTCGCCCGCTATAGGCAAGCCAGCCCTTTCAAACCTTTTAGCCCAGTCAGGGTCGGAAGCAATGAATTCTGGAATGCAGTTGGCTAGGGCACACTTAGCCTTCAAGCACGCTTCGGCATAGGCGCGAGTCGCCTTGTTACTTCCAACAGGAGTGAAATTCACGAGCACATCTGCTTCAGCCTCACGTAAAGCTTCAGCCACATCCGCAGGCTTCATTTTCTTTTCATCATAAGTGTAAAACGGCTCCTTCATATGAGGCGCAACACCATCAAGAATGGGACCAGGCAAAACTTTCACACCAGTTTTAGGCACTTCAGCGAATTTAACGCAAACATTAGGCTTAGCCCATATAGCGTCAGCCAAATCCTTTCCAATCTTGTTCTTGTTCACCTCAAAAGCAGCCACAAACTTAACATCACGAACATGATACCCACCGAAGTTGACATGCATCAGCCCAGGCACAGTCGCCTCTTCTTTCACGTCTTTATAGTATTCCACGCCTTGAACCAAAGCTGACGCACAATTTCCAACACCTGCAATAGCAACACGAACCTCTGGCAAACAACATACCCCAACTTATAGTCAACGGCATTGTTAACAAACCCTCATTAACCTTACGCAAAACCATACTAACCAAATCCTATTTGGATCCTAATAGAGGGGCTAGGTCACTTGTGCGCACACACATAAACAAAATACAGTCAGCAACAAAACACAAATAAAAAATAAGAATGAAAAATTATAAACACGAAGTTCCTTACAACCACACACAAACTCTTCCATAATATTTAATTTTTATAGTGCAGAGAACACTCTGCATTCTATATGGCGAGGAATAAACATGACTAAGAAGGTTGCAATTGAAGAACTGCTTGAAAAAGCCAAAAAACCCAGCAAGCTTGCTCTTGCATACCATCCCTTCTATGAAGGAAAAGTCCAAATAATGCCAAAATGCCCCATAAGAAGCCCAGCTGACTTTGCAATATG
>Ga0315280_10005322_pt1 | contig 18434 bp, 18 predicted proteins | sample YL17G06_40_MG_FD_203697 | JGI IMG/M metagenome (GOLD analysis project Ga0315280, IMG submission 203697) | Sediment microbial communities from Yellowstone Lake, YNP, Wyoming, USA - YL17G06_40 | ecosystem: Environmental > Aquatic > Freshwater > Lake > Sediment | place: USA: Wyoming | collected... | reverse complement strand
CGGTCACTCTCAAATTAGGGACCAGATTTCAACCAGCTAATAAAGAAGTAATCTATTTTTGTTCCCAAACCAAATTTACTATCCCGGCCAAAGGTTTTATCGATCTTCCAGTAAAGGCCTGTTTGGTGAAATCTGGCGAAGCTGAAAAATACAATATCGGTCCTTCTAAATTTTCGGTCCCTGGTTTAAGCGGAAGCGAATTGTTTTTTAGTGTTTATGGCGAATCTTCGGAATCGATGAAAGGCGGAGGGACATTTTTTCAAGTCACCAAAGATGATTTAGATAAAGGGAAAAATATTTTGACCGAGGTTCTATTTTCAAAATTGGAAGAATCTCTAAAAAAAGAAAATCTAAATGAAATTTTTGTTTTAAATGAAACAATAAAAAAAGAGGTTTTGGAAATCAACTCCAATTTAAAAGAAGGGGAAATTGGTGACTTTTTTACCTTGGCTGGGAAGGGAAAACTCACCACTTTTTCTTTTCAAAAATCTGATCTAGAAAATTTTGCCAAAGAGATTATTTTAGCCCAAGTTCCCAAGGGTATGAAGTTTCAAAAAGAGAGTTTAAAAATTGATTTTCAGTTAGAGTCAATTGATTCGGAGAAAGGAAAAGCCATTTTAAAATCTAAATTTTCGGCCAAAGTTTTTCCGGAATTAAATTTGGCTTTGCTTAAAGAAAATTTGGAGGGAAAAACTTTAGCCGAGAGCAAAAAGATTTTAGAAAATCGAGAAGATATTATTAAGGCCCAAATTAACACCTTCCCTTTTTTCTTGCAAAGAATTCCCAAAGATGAAAAAAAGATTGAGATATTGACTAATCTTTAAAACCTTGCTATCTTAATAAATTATAAATGACCCTTCAATAGGTTCAGGGTCATACTGAGTTTATCGAAGTATGAATCCCCAAAAAAAGATTTTGAGAAAAGGAAAAGTTATTGAGGCCCTACCCGATACCCTTTTTCGGGTTTTATTGGATGATGGAAATGAAATTTTAGCCCATTTGGCTGGCAAACTCCGCCTTTTTAGAATAAAAATTCTGCCTGGAGATAAAGTGACAGTGGAAATGAGCCCTTATGATTCAAAGAGAGGAAGAATAATATATAGGGGGAAATAGAAAACATACGAATTAGGATGCGAATTCAATGCGAATAATGCGAATATACGAATTTGCATATTGGCATGATTAGCATAAAATTAGCATTGAAATTCGTATGGAAACTATGAGAGTTCAGCCATCGGTGAAAAAAATTTGTAAATATTGTAAGATTGTCCGGAGAAAGGGCAGAGTTTATGTTATTTGTAAAAGAAATCCGAAGCATAAACAAAGACAAGGATAATTTAGTTAATGAGTAGATGAGTTTATGAGTTGATGAGAAATTTTCACTCATCTACTAAAGGCGCGAAGCGCCGTACTCATAAACTAATTACTAATTATGCCAAGAATTGCCGGAGTTAATATCCCGGAAAAAAAACAAATAGAAATTGCTCTAACCTATATCTATGGGATTGGTTTGCCTTTGGCAAGGAAAATTTTGGCTGAAACGGGAATTGAAAGGACGAAAAAAGCGGCTGATTTAACCGTAGAAGAGGTTAATAAATTAAAAGAAATTATTGAGAAAAAATTAAAGGTCGAGGGAGAATTGAGACGGGAAATAATGATGAATATTAAGGGGTTGAGAGATATTGGTTGTTGGCGAGGGATTAGACATATAAGAGGTTTGCCAGTGAGAGGGCAAAGGACAAGAACCAATACCAGGACAGTCAGGGGGAATGTCAGAAAGACTGTTGGTTCCGGAAGGAAACCACCACCCGCCCCCACCTAAATCCTACGAAATTACGAATTTTTTACGAAAGTACGAAATGAGAATAATAATTTTTTCGTATTTTCGTACTTTTTCGTAATTTCGTAGAATCAAATGGGAAAGAAACACATTGTCCAAAAAGCTAAAGAAGAGCTGATTAAGGAAAGGGAAAAGATTGAAGCAGCCAGTAAAAAGGAAATGAAAATCGGGGTCCCTCAAAAAATAAAGGAGGGTAAAATTTATATTTCCTCGTCTTACAACAACACGCTTATGACTTTAACTGATTCTCAGGGTAACACTTTAATTCAGACCAGTGCCGGAAATATTGGATTTAAAGGGACAAAAAAGGGCACTCCCTTTGCTGCTTCGAAAGTGGCAGAAGTGATGGCTCAGCGAGCCCAAAAATTGGGGGTTGAGAGGGTCGAAGTTTATGTTAAAGGCATTGGTTCCGGTCGGGAATCAGCCATTAGGTCTTTGGCTAATCGGGGATTAGATATCATTGCCATTGCTGATGTTACGCCCATTCCCCACAATGGTTGTCGACCACCCAAAGTAAGGCGAGTATAAAACTATGCGAATTTAGATGCGAATTTTATGCTAATTATTCGAATTCGCATTATTCGCATAGAATTTGCATTATAATTCGTATGATTAAATCGGTCTGTAAAATTTGTCGCCGGTTAGGAGTGAAACTTTTTTTGAAAGGAGAAAAGTGTTTGTCCCCGAAATGCCCAATGGTGAAAAGACCCTATTCGCCGGGAATAAAAGGTAAAAGGAGAAAAAAAATGAGTGCCCTTTCCGAATATGGAAAAGAGCTAAGCGAAAAACAAAAACTGAAAAATTGGTACAATTTGGGGGAGAGACAATTCAAAAAATATGTCAAAGAGGTTTTGGCTTTTCGAGGGAAGGTTGAAGATGCCACCTCGCTTTTGGTTGAAAATTTGGAAATGAGATTGGATAATGTTATTTTTCGTTTAGGATTTGCTAGTTCCCGAATTCAAGCCAGGCAGTTAGTGAGCCACAGCCATTTTTTGGTCAATGGGAAAAAGGTAAATATCCCCAGCTATCAATTGAGAAAAGGAGATAAAATTTCCCCTCACCCCAGATTTTTGAAATCAAAATTTTTTCAAAACCTTCAGCCAAAATTAAAAAAACAAAAGCCCCCTTCTTGGCTATCTTTCGATTTAGAGAAATTAGAGGCGGAAGTTAAAAATTTACCTACAATTGAAGAGGCAGCCCCGCCAGCTGAAATTTCCGCCATCTTCGAATATTATTCGAGATAAGGACATCCCATATTGGAAGGGGGTCGGGGAAACCCTTCGGTTTCCCCGTCTAGGAAAATATTAAAAACCGAGGGTTTTTAAAGAGCAAGCCCGAAGCGAGCCGAAGGCGAGCGCCAGCCGAAGGCTGGATAAGGGCGAGCGACTAACTCGGTATTACCACTATGATACCATTGCCACTCACACCAAAAGTTATTGAGAAAAAAGGTAACAAGGCCACTTTTGAAATTGAAGCCCTTTATCCAGGGTACGGAGTAACTATTGGCAATTCTTTAAGAAGGATTTTATTTTCTTCTTTACCGGGAGCAGCTGTAACTCAAGTAAAAATCAAGGGCGTTTCCCATGAATTTTCAACGATTCCTGGAGTAATGGAAGATGTCATTTCCATTCTTTTAAATTTAAAACAGTTGAGATTTAGAGTTTTCAGCGATGAACCGCAGATTGGCACTCTTAAAATCAAAGGCGAAAAAGAAGTGAAAGGTTCAGATTTTAAATTACCTCCCCAGGTTGAACTTATAAATAAAGATGCCCCGGTGGCTACCTTGACTGACAAAAAAGCCCAACTGGAAATGGAAATTCAAATTGAAAAGGGGTTGGGCTACTTGCCGGTGGAAAGAAGGAAAAAGGGAAAATTGGAAATCGGAGCGATTGCTTTAGATGCCATTTTTACTCCGGTTCGCAATGTTGCTTTTCGAGTGGAAAATATGCGAGTGGGAGAAAGAACTGATTTCGATCGGTTGATTCTGGAAATAGAAACCGATGGGACAATTTCCCCTGAAGAAGTTTTTTATCAGGCAACCCAAATTTTAACTCAACATTTTTCTTTTTTGGGTGAAAAATTTAAACCAAAAGAAATAAAAGTGCCCAAAAAACCAGAAAAAGAATTTGAGCAAATTGGGATCGAAGAATTAAAAATTTCAACTCGAACCCTCAATGCATTAGTGAAAAATAATGTAAAGACGGTGGCTGGTCTTTTGAGAAAAAGTGAAAAGAGTTTGTTAGAATTAGAGGGGATGGGAGAGAAAGGAATAAAAGAAATTAAAAAAGCCCTGAAAAAACTGGGGTTAGAACTGAAAGAATAATTTTAAATTGCCAATCTGATAAATAATATTGCTCGGCAAGTTGGATTTCAGGGTCGTTCGCTCGCCCAGCGCGTCTCGCTCACTCGCGTAAAAGCCTGCGCTCGTCGCCTTCGGCGACACCTTGCCCGCTCGGCTTTTAAGCGTCCCTGAAACCACTTGCCTCGCTTAAAAGCTTATTCGTAATTCGATTAAATTCGTAAATCGTAAGGATATGCGAAAACTTAAAAAAGGCAGAAAATTTTCCAGAAAAAAGGATCAAAGGAAAGCCCTTTTGAAATCTCTAGCCCTGGCTTTTATTTTGGATGAAAAAATAAAGACAACCGAAGCTAAAGCAAAAGAATTGCGCCCTTTTTTCGAAAAATATATTAATCGCGCCAAAAATAAAGATCTGGCCACTCGGAGGTTTCTATCAAAATTTTTTCCAGCCAAAGCAGTTAAAAAATTAGTTGATGAAATTGGGCCGAGATATAAAGATAGAAAAGGAGGATATACAAGAATTATAAAATTGGAGCCGAGAAAAACAGATGGAGCCAAAATGGCTATCATTGAGCTAGTAAAATAGAAATTAGTTTTTGGAAATTAGAAAATAGTAATAGAAATTAGAAAATGGAAAATAGAAAATTACCAATTTCTAATAACCAATTTCCATTACCAATTTCCATTTTCTATTAACCAATTTCCAATTTCTAAGTCATGGAACATAAGACTCATACCATTGATGCTACTGGCAAAGTTTTGGGTAGATTAGCAACCGAAATTGCCATTTTACTAAGAGGAAAGCACAAGCCAAGTTTTCAACCAAATAAAGATCTGGGAGATTTTGTCATTGTCCAAAATGTTGATAAAATCAGGGTTACCGGAAAAAAAATGGAAAAGAAAAAATATTATCGCCATTCAGAATATATGGGTGGGTTAAAAGAAATTTCTCTTAAGGAACTTTTTGCTAAAAATCCAGCTCGAGTTTTGAAATTGGCGGTATTAAGAATGATGCCCAGAAATAGATTAGCTCGCCAACAAATTAAAAGATTAAAATTTGAATAAACTATGCCAAAAGTAAAGAAAGAAAAGAAAATTAAAAAAATAAAAAAGGAAGTAAAGAAAAAAGGGGTAAAAAAAGAAATCAAAAAACCAAAGGTTGTCGAGAAGCCGGAAAAATATTATCAGGCAATAGGCCGAAGAAAAACGGCTATAGCTTTGGTTCGTCTTTTTACTCGCCGACTCCAACCCTCCCTTCCTCCGGCCGAAGGTAAACCATTGGAAAGCGATTTTTTAGTCAATGGAAAACCCCTTAATGTTTATTTTCCCAATCCTGAATACCAACAAGTTGCCCTGGCTTCTTTGAAGAAAATGAAAGCCGAGGATCGGTTTCGGGTTTTTGCTCGAGTTAAGGGAGGGGGTCTCCTTGCCCAAGCCGAAGCCATCAGACATGCCACGGCCAGGGCTTTAGTTTTATTTAATCCTGATTATCGAAAGCGTTTAAAAAGAGCAGGGTTTTTAACCCGCGATCCCCGAATGAAAGAAAGGAAAAAATTTGGATTAAAGCGTGCCAGAAAAGCCCCCCAGTGGGCAAAAAGGTAGAGTTCTTCGGGCAGGTTGCCCCGGGTGACACGCAATCGGCTCAAATGGTAAGATAAATTTATTTTCCGTCGTTGCTATAGGGGCCCATTCCGAGCTTAAGCGAGGAATGGGAGGGTGGTGGGCGGGTTGTAGTCTTGCCGAGCCTCACATACTTTAAAAGAAAATTCAAAATCCTTACGGGGCTCGGCTGCGAAGTGTCACGCCTCGGCAACTGCCCTCAGACCTACGAAAGCTACCTTGAAACTTGTTCCCGCGCTTATCCGAGAGAAAATCTTGGGCTTGCCCTCCAAACTTTTGCTGTCAACAATGATATTCTAAAAGACTTTCATATAATTTTTATACTGGAGTAATATCATTTAGAAAAACATGGGCAAAAGTTAGGAGGGCTTGATTTTTTATTAAAATTTTAGTAAAGAGAAAATAGTTGTTTTAAAGGAGAAATAAAAATGGAAATAAATATTATTCCAACCAGCCAGGCAGAACACCTTGCTAAAAGGTTAGCTAAAAAAGGTTTAAAAGTTGTTTTTCCAGAAAAAAACAGAGAAGGAAAAAGATATTTCCCAGATGGCGAGGTCTATGTCAAAATTTCCAAGGCAGAAAAATTGAGAGGAAGAACAATTGTTTCGCATTCAGGGGCACCCAATCCCAATGATGGGTTGATAGAACTGGAAATGATTTTGGAGATTTTGAGGAAATCAAAAGCCAAGCCAATAGAAGTATTTTTTACTTATTTCCCTTACGGAAAGCAAGACAATATCTTTGAAAAAGGAGAGACAAAGGCGGCTGAAAATTTGATTAGAAAATTGGCTGACTATTACAGAGTGAGCAAAATCTATGTCATTGATGCTCATTTTTGGGGCCGGGAATGGGTGAAAAAATATCCAATGATTAATGTCTCGGCAGTTAATTTACTGACTCGATCGGCTCTCAAAGATTATCCCGAGGCGATTTTTCTGCCACCGGATATTGGCTCGGAGCGAAGAACCGGATTGGAACTCAAGGGTCTGGAAAAGAAAAGAATTGATTCTTATTCGGTAAAAATTAAAAGCAATGAAGAATTCAAGAGAATTGTTAAGGGAAAAGTGGTTGGCGTAATAGACGATATGGTAGAGACTGGGGGAACTTTGATTTCTTTTTACAATCAATGTAAAAAATGCCGGGCAAAAGAAGTCATTGCCTTAGTTACTCACGGTGTCCTTTTAGAAGGAATCGAAAGGATAAAGTCGAAATATTCCAAACTTTATTTAACAAATACTATAAATAGAAAAGAGGCCAATGTTGATATTACTGATTTGATCTTTAAAACAATAACTAAATGGCGATAGGAAAATCCTATCGCTTTTTATTTTTGACATCTAACCCCTCTTAACTTAAAATAAATAAAATACCGTGCCTTTTCTTGTTCAAAGTAAAACGAATTGGATTTACATTGCAATTATATTCATTTTAGCTGTGATTGTAGGTGGGGGAATTTTAGTTTGGATAAAAAAACAGGAAGTTTCTCCTACTAAGTTTCCTGAAATCGAGATAAAAAAAACAAAGGAAGAAGGAACTGCTCCAGAAGAAGTTACTCCCCAAAAACCAACAATAAATATTAAAGAAGTTCAATCCATAATAGCATCTCTTATTGAGGAGCTAAATGCCATCTCGGAGATGGCAGACCAAAGAGATATTCCGCCGCTACCAAAAGCTTTACAAGATTATAAAGAAAAGTTTACTAGTTTTAGTTCAAAAAGTGAACAAATAAACCTCAAAGAACAGGCTAAAGAGGATATAACTGATTTACGCTACAAGGAATGGAAAAATTATAAACTTTTTTTAGATTTGAAACAGAAGGTAGCCTCATATTCTCAGTTGTCTGACAAAATTACTGATATTGAAAATCTAATAGAAAACCATTTAAAAAACCAAACACTAGAGGCAACAAAAAATCTTTTAATACCTAACCTTAAAGAAACAAGTTATCTTGATCAAAATTTTCTTCTAGCATCACTCAAAGAATTTCTCGGTGTAATTCCAGTCCAAGCAGCTGCCGAAAAAGGGGTAATCCACAAAAAAGTTATCATTGATCCAGCTTATGCCAAAGAAACCTCGACTATGACACTTATTCAGCCCTGTTGGACTTATGAGAGTTGGATAGATTTAGATGCTAACAGATATCGTCAAGAATTACATGTTTCATCTTCTCGGCCTCCAGGATTTGAGTATACCGTAGAGTCAACCGGTGAGGCTGGAAATCCTGTAAGGATAAAGGAGTATTGCGATGTTGAAATCGATATCACGGATGGAGAAACTGGAAAGAAATTGGCCCTTAATCCTTATTTGAAAACAGCAGAATGGATTGACCCCAAAAAAGGAAAACATGGAATAGGCGAGGAGAGAACTAAAGATCCTTATACTATTTTCAAAACAAGATTAGAGAAAGAGGAGTGCTATTTTGATGGGGTAGATACTTTTGAAGGGAAAGAAGTTTATAAGATAAAATGCCCGACTTACGATGTAAATTACCGTCTTTACTACATTGATGCCCAAACTTACCTATCCTTTGAAGAAATGCTGTTCGAAGAAATTTTAGAATACGAATGGCAGCAAGAAACTAAAACAAGTAAAGTTGTTCACACTGGGAGAATGCGTCTTATTATGGCTTATCGATACATAATTGGGGAAATAATTAACAGAGATTCCTTACCAATTGACCTTTTTGAATTAGAGATTCCACCCGATTATAAACTTCAAGAGTGGACAGGTTACGGTTAATTTATATGAATTTTGGATTGAAAACTAGACTCTAATTTTATTTTTCATTTTTTGCCTGCCTGTTCTTCGGGCAGGCCGGCTTTTAAAAACATCGAAAATGATTGTGATTCAAAAAAGTTATGTTATGATTTTATAAAATATGAAATTTCCGTCAGATAAAAGAGATATTAATCAATTAATTGGAATTTTTCTTCTCTCTTTCTCTGTTTTAGCTTTCGAGACGGCTATTACTAGAATTCTTTCGGTGGTTCTTTATTATCACCTGGCTTTTATGGTAATTTCCTTGGCTATGCTTGGTTTTGGGATTGGAGGAGTTTATGTCTACTTTTCAAACAAACTTAAGGGAAGAGCCGATTTCTTTATTTCACTTTTTACTCTATTTTTTGCCATCTCAATCGTTCTTACCCTAATTTTAACTTTATCTTTTTCTTTTAAACCCTCTGTTTCAATCAAAACTTTTTATGACCTTTGGTTTTTATATTTTCTTTTTGCCCTGCCCTTTTTCTTTGCCGGGCTTTCTTTATCACTGATTTTTTTCCAGTTATCAAAAAAAATAGGTAAAATTTATTTTTTTAATTTGATTGGGTCTGGAATTGGAGCATTATTGGTTATTCCATCTTTATACATATTCGATGCCCCTACCCTTATTATCCTGATTGCTTTTTTAGCTTCTCTTTCTTCATTCTTTTTTAGTCTAAACTGTGGAAAAGGATTAAAAATAACTTCTGGAATATTAACAATTTTTTTGCTCTTTTTAGTATTTTTTAATATTCATTATCAAATTATCAAGGTTTCTTATGTAAAAGGAGAAAAAGAAACAAACTTGATTTATCAAAAATGGTCTCCGGTAGGGAGAGTGGTTGTTTCTCCTATGAAAGAAAATGTTATTCATGCTTGGGGATTGAGCCAAAATTATAAACCGGAAAAATACCCAGAACAACTTCAAATAATGATAGATGGCGCCGCAGGGACAAATTTAGAAAAAATTACTGATCATCCAGAAAAAGATTTAGCGCATTTGAAATACGATATAACTTCTCTTGCTTATTACATTGCTCCCAAATCAAGATCTTTAATAATTGGTTTTGGTGGAGGAAGAGATATCCTAACTAGCCTTTTGTTTGGTTTCAAAGAAATAGAAGGAGTAGAAATAAATCCAGTAATGAAAGAGATTATATGCCAACGCTTTAAAAATTATTCAGGAAAAATTTGCGAAATGGAAAATGTTAAATTGGTAACTAATGAAGGGAGGCTTTTTTTAAGCCAGAGTCAAAAAAACTATTCTCTTATTCAATTATCATTAACCGATAGTTGGGCAGCTACTGCTGCCGGAGCCTATACTTTGTCTGAAAATTCCCTTTATACTAAAGAAGCCTTTTTAGAATATTTTAAACATTTAGATGAAAATGGAGTTTTAACCATTTCTCGATTTATCTTTGATCCTCCCCAACAAACTTTAAGAGCCCTTTCTCTTTGTCGGGCTGCTTTAGAAGAATTGGGAATTAAAAATTTCGAAAAGAATATAATGATTTTTAAAACCCCTGTTTTTTATAACAAAGATTTGTTTGTAAGTAATTTGATGTGCAAAAAATCTGCCTTTACTGATGAAGAGATCGAAAAAGCCAAAAAAATAGCTGAGGAAATGGCTTTCGATATTATTTACACTCCAAAAGATCAAAAAGATAATTATTTTACAAAGTTTATCTTGGCTAAAGATGAAAAACAATTTTTTGCCAATTATCCTTTTAAAGTGGAACCGCCGACGGATAATGAGGGATTCTTTTTCCATATGTTGAAATTGAAAGACTGGTGGCGGATTTTTCAATTCAAAAATATAGAAGGCGGACAATTACATATCTATTATTCGGTGTTTATCCTAATAGCCCTTCTGATTATTGCTTCTATTCTCTCTTTTTTCTTTATTTTTCTGCCCTTATTTTTTTTGAAAACTCAACTTTTAATTCCAAAAAAAGAAGCTTTAAGGTATATTTTCTATTTTGCTTTTTTGGGCTTAGGATTTATGTTAATTGAGATTTCTTTAATTCAGCGATTTAGCATATTTTTTGGCCACCCAATTTATTCAATTAGTATTGCTTTATTTTCAATATTGTTATTTAGCGGTATTGGAAGTTTTTTAACTAGTAAACTGAATGTGAAAATTTCAAAAATTATTCTTGTTTTAATTTTTATCGGGACAGTTTTTTTAGCTATCTCTTTTTCTTTTTTTAAAACCAAAAGTTCGTTAATTTTAAAGTCTTTCCTATCAATTTTATTTTTGGCTCCTTTGAGTTTATTTATGGGGATGCCTTTTCCTTCTGGGATTAATCTTTTGGACAAAAAAGATCACAACCTTATCCCCTGGGCTTTTGGCGTAAATGGTATAACTTCAACTATTGGCTCTGTTTTAGCCCTCATTCTTTATCTGAATTCTGGATTTAGAATGACATTCTTGGCAGCCTTAGTTTTTTATTTTTTCGCCCTTTTTATAATAAAAAAATTAGAATAAAATTAAAAAGTTGATATCTTTTTTAGAAGTTTTATAATTAGATAATGCTCAAAGAACTGATAAATAAGTATTATTCGGAATTAAAAAAAGATAGGGAACAGCACCATTTTTATATTACCGATGCCGGAAAATGTCCCCGGGCGGTCTTTTTTAAATTTAAAAAAGCACCGGCCGAAGCAATGGAGCCAAGAATTTTAATGATGTTTGATCATGGTGACCACATTCATCAACTAATTATGAAACCCTTGTTTGGCGTTAGAGATATCAGGGTGATAGCGGCTGAAATCAATATTCCTCCTCAAGAATTAATTACTGGCCGGGCCGATGCTATAATCAGCGACGGCAAGGATTTATATGTTTTAGATATAAAAAGTATCAATGGTCAAATCTTCAAAAGTTTAGATGAACCAAAAGACGAACATATAAATCAAATTCAACTTTATTTGCATTTTTTCAAACAAAAAAAAGGAATCTTGCTCTATGTTAATAAAGATACCCAGGATTTGAAGGAATTTTTCGTTGATTACAATCCCCAAATAGTTCAAAACCTTCTTAGACAACTTAGCGATCTCAAGATTAAAATTGAAAAGAATATTATTCCTTCCCGAATTCCCGGTTGGCCAGAGGATTGGCAGTGCCAGTACTGCCAATTTAAAGAAATTTGTTTGACGGCTGGCGAGGGAAATGTTGGTTGGGAAAATTTCAAAAAGAAAATCGAGAGTGAGGCGGAGAAAATTTAGGGAATTAACCTTTCTGAGATCAAAAAATTTCCATCTTTTAGAAGATAAACTTTTTTGTCAAGATCATCAAAGAAAATTTTTGACTTTTTAGATTCGGCCAAATCATAAATATTTAAACCATCTCGGTCGTCGATTTCGACGATTTTTATTGTAGAATCGGTGTTAAATATTAAATAATGGGCTGTAAACCAAAACAAATCCCCAATTTTTTCTGAAAATCGGGTTAAAAAAACTTTCTCTTTGGCTTTTTTCCAGGGTTGGTCAAAGGAGTTTTCTAAAAAGAAAAGCCAAATTTCATGGTCATTGAAATAGGCGATCTTCTTTAAATCAGGGGAAATTTTCAAGGATTTTACCGGTTCAAAAAATTTTTCAAAAGAATTTAAATCAGGATCAAAAAGGTAAAGCCTTTCCCCATCTTTTAGGAAAATAAAATTGCCAAAAATTTCTATTTGATAGTTAGCCCCTTCTTTTATTGGGAAGACCCTTTCATTAACTTTCTCTTTTATTTTTTGACTAAAATCGGTTTTAAAAAGAAAACCTGTGTTATCAAGATAGTAAATAAACCCAGCTGAAATTTTATAAGTTGAGATATCTTTTTCAAATAAGACGGTTTCTTTCTTTTCAATATCGGCCTCGAAAACTTCGCCATTTTTAAGAAAAAATATTTTTGCGGAATCTTTAGGGTGAAAAGTGATTTCCTTAATTTCCGGATCTAAAAAATCAAGATCGGTCAAAGAGGGTGGGAACTTTGTTAAATCTAAAAGTTTAAATTTTGAATCAATTTTTAACAAAATTTTTTGAGAATCGGGAGAGAAAACAATTTCTTCATTTCCTTCTTTACTTTGAGCTTCGATTAGATAATTTTCGATTTTTTTTTCAGTATCAAAAAGTTTTAGTCCTTCTTTGTCTTCCAAAATAATTTTTTTTCCATCTGGCGAAAAAAAGAAATTTTCTGACTCTTCTTTTAAAACTTCAAATTTTGTCTTTTCTGGAACTAAAACGACATTTTTGGCTTCGGTCACCACTTTTTCTTCAATTTTTAAATTCTTTTCCCAAGGAAGATACCCTTCTTTTTCAATTTTCACCCCGTACTCTTTTGGCAATAAGTTTTTAATTAAGATTGAACCAAAGAGAATATCTGTTTTCTTTTTGATTTTTCCGTCAATTGAAATTTGAACATTTTTTGGCAAAACCTTAAAATAAAATCCACCGGTCTGGACAAATTTCTTTTTTTCAAAATCAATTCTATAACCCATTGAATAAAGAGTAATTGTCGGAGCAATCAAAAAAAACAAAATGGCACAAAAAGAAAACAAAATTGTCCTAATTCTTTTCGTCATAAATCTTATTCTTATTTTAAGCTAAAATTAAAGAATAGACAATAAAAAATTTGACCCCGCAAAAATTTGACCCCGTTAGAAATTTACTACAAAAGACTCCAGAAATAACAAGAACTCAACGGATTTGCCAACAGATATTTAACGGGGTTGACAAAAATTGAGTATTCGTTTAAAATCTTTGTATGGAGGAAATTAGACAAAAACTAATTCATAGCCCTTTAAAAGAGAGGAGTAAGTATGAGAAAAATAATATTAGTAACTCATGGAGAGACTGAAAAAGATACACCTGATCCTTGCTTTAATGAACGAGGAAAAAGACAAATGGAGGAAATAAAGCCCTTTGTACAGAAATTAGACTACAACTTCGTGGTCTTAGGCATTGGAAAAAGACATCGAGAAGCATGCGATATTATTATTGGCAGAGATAGGAAAATTGATTTTCGGTCTGAGCTAGCAGGAGTTTCTGAAACACTTTCCTCTGATGGAAGTAGTATGATTTTCGCTGACGGTACAAGAATTTCAATTAGAGAATACGAAAGAACTCGATACAGAAAGCTTTTGCAAAGAATACCGATTTTTTTGAAAAAGATTTTAACAGCGAAATCTATTCAAGGAGATGTTTTGATAATAGGGTCTAGAATTACGGCGATTGGTGCCGGAATCGCGCCTCAATCAGTAAAATCAGGGCATATCTACTCTATTCAACTTACATCGACAGGAAAGATTTCGATAAACGATTATTTTTCAGAAAAATAAATCGTCCCCGAGGGAAAAACTCTTCGGGGTTTTTTTATTTTACTCCTTATTTCAGCGACCGCGTTTTAGTGAGAAAAATTTGACAAAGATTTAAAAATTTGTTACATTTCTTTCCGGAGGGTTAGCCAAAAAATGGCTAATTCGATGATCTTTGAAAAGTGAGTAATAAAAAAGGAGGTGAAAGGTTTGATTAAATTAGAAAGGGTAATAAATAAAGCTCGCGAACAATTGAATCGAGGTGGAGCAATAGCAACCGGAATTGGAGTTTTTGCAGCAATTTCCGACGGAACAAACATACTATTGAGACTTAGAGTAGAGAAGGGAAGTCCCATTTATCCAAAGGATCTCAGTGGGAAGTGGGAGCTACCCGGCGGAACCATGGAACTAAATGATTTGGGAGAAGAATACTCAAGCAGTTTCAGGAATACTTTGATACGGGAAGTCAAGGAAGAAACAGGACTTAAAATCACAAACGGTCCCAAAATTGTACTTTTACCCGCGGTTTTAAAACGGAGCTCAATAGAAAAATTAGGCCTGATTGACTTTGCATTCGTAATTCCTATATTGTATCCGATATCATATACAATGTATGTAAAGTATAATACCCCAGAATACGAGGCAAAATTAAAAAAAGGGGAAATCCAATGGATTTCCATTAGAAAAATAGACAAAGTAGAAATCGTTTCCGAAAGAATGAAGTATTTGCTCAATGTTGCGATTGACCATATCAAACAGCACCTTTAAATAACAGAGGCGAGAGAAGAATCTGCCATTTCTTTCTCGCTTTTTTATTTTTTGAAAATTGTTAAAATAAAATTATGATTTTACCTAAGATTGAAAAAATTACCAGGGATATCACAATCTCTCATTTTTTGTTGATGTTTGGTTATAAACTCTTTTCTTTGTATTTTCCTTTATTTTTGGTTGCTAAAAATTTTTCTATATCGCAAGTTGGCTATACTCACTTTTTAATTTATCTGCCAATTGCTCTTTTTGCTCCGATTATTGGTTTTTTCAATCACAAAATAAATCCAGCAATTTTAGCATCTCTCGGAATTTTGGGCTATGGGATTTATTCTCTGGGGATGATTTTGTTTCCAAATCTTTTTATTTTTTATTTATTTCAGTTTATTTTAGGAATTTCGGCTGCCCTGTTTTTTGTTTCTTCTCGAGCAATTTTAATGGGTTCGGAATTAGAAAGCCCAGATAGGGCTTTTGCCTGGTTTTATTCTGCGTCCTTTTATGCAGATGCCATTGCTCCGGCAGTTGGTGCCTTTTTCATCTGGAAATTTGATTTCTTCGGTATTTTTATTTTAAGCCTGATTTTGCAATTTTTTAATGCTATTTTTTGTTTCCTTTCATTAAGAAGAAAGACCACCTATTTAACAGACAGCGTCGAAATTAAAGAATCAGGTCAAAATTATCTAAAGGTTTTAGAAACTACCAAAGGAAGAAATATTTTGCCTTTCGTTTTAACCTCTTTTTTGGTTTTAACCTTAGCTGGTTTTAACAATACCTTTTTTGTTTTATTTTTAAAAAATCTCGGTTGGACGCAAAGTCAAATTTTAATTTTTGATTCAATTTTATCTTTAGTATTTTTACCCGTATCTCTTTGGGTCATACAACAGGTTGCTAAATTCCCTAGCGAGACGAATGTTTGTTGGGGGAGCCAAATTGCTGGTGCTTTTTCAATTTTATTAGGAAGTTTAGCTTCGATTTTGAATTCTTATTTAGCCCTTTTCATTATGGTGGGAAAGTATATCGGAGGTTTAATAACTGGTTCTGGTAGATCAGGACTTTTGACAACTAAATTAAAAGGGTATCCCGAGGAATCAGCAGCCATTGATACAATTTTCTCTCCCTTGGCTACCGCTTTTGGGGCTTTAATTGGTGGATTACTAATTTCAATTTTAGGTTATCCTTTAATTTTTATTCTTGGCGGAATTCTCATTTTCTTAGCCGGGACTTTAGGAAAACTTGCAAAATTTTGAGATTTGATTTAGAATAAAATCGATATGACAGATAAATTTCTAATCAAAGGAGCAAGAAAATTGGAGGGCGAGGTTGAGATTTCGGGATATAAAAATTCAGCCGGTGCTTGTCTAGCGGCTGCTTTGCTAACCGATGAGGAAGTAATTTTGGATAATTTGTCTCAGGTGGAAGATATTTTTACAATCATTGAGGTTTTGAAAGGAATGGGAGCAAAAATAGATTGGTTGGATGAAAGAAAAATCAAAATCTCTACTAAAGATTTGGATCCAGAAAAAATTGATTTTGAAAAAATTGGCCAGACCCGGCTCTCGGTTTTATTAATTGGTCCCCTTTTGGCAAGATTTAAAAAATTCAAAATTTCCCATCCTGGAGGAGATCGAATTGGTTTGAGACCAATCACTGCCCATTTGGAAGCCCTAAAAAAATTGGGAGCCAAAATTGAAAATGAAGGCAATTTTTACTTTTTTGAAGGCCAAAATTTAAGAGGAAATGAGATTATTTTGAAAGAATTTAGCGTCACTGCCACTGAAAATTTAATGTTATCGGCGGTTTTAACTCCCGGTAAAACAATTATCAAAGGAGCAGCCGCTGAACCCCAGGTCCAAGATTTGGGCTTTCTGCTTCAAAAAATGGGGGCAAGAATTGCCGGTTTAGGAACTCATACCATTTTGATTTTGGGAGTTGAAAAATTGAAGGGTTGCCCGCATCAGATTATACCTGATCTTTTGGAAGCCGGAACATTTATCACTATTGGGGCAGTTACTCCCGGTGAAATTTTGATTAGAAATATAATTCCTGAACATTTAGATTTATTTTTGGATAAATTGGAAGAAATTGGAGTAAAATTTGAAAAGGGAAAAGATTTTGTTAGGGTGGGGGATTTTGAAAAAAATTTTCGAGCCACCCGAGTTCAGGCCCTGCCTTATCCCGGTTTTCAGACCGATTTGTTGCCCATCGTCGTTCCTCTTTTGACTCAAGCCAGTGGCAAAAGTTTAGTCCACGATCCTCTTTATGAAAATCGTTTCAATTATATCCAGGAAATCAAAAAAATGGGGGCTGACATTGAAATCGTTGATCCCCATCGAGTTTTCGTTTATGGCAAAACCCCTCTTTCCGGTCGAAGGATCGAATCTTGGGATATAAGAGCCGGTGCTTCTTTGGTTATCACTGCTCTTTTAGCTAAAGGAGAAACTGAAATCGATGGAGTTTATCAGATTGATCGGGGTTATGAAAAAATAGATCAGAAACTCCAGAAATTGGGCGCCGACATCAAGAGAATTAAATCGTAAAGCGATGCTAATACGCGAATAACACGCGAATGTCGCGAATAATTAGCGTCATTCGCAATAATTAGCGTATTAGCGTCGGGTTCATGTTTATCAAAAAAATTGGCATCGATTTGGGAACCTGCAATTCAGTTGTTTTTGTTCCCAAAAAAGGAATTTTATTTCAAGAGCCATCGGTAGTGGCAGTGACCTTGGCTGAAAATAGGATTTTGGCAGTGGGGAAAGAGGCAAAAGAGATGATTGGTCGAACCCCTGATACTTTAAGAGTTTATCGTCCTCTTCGCCAAGGTGTCATTGCCGATTATCGAGTAACCCAGGCGATGCTAAAATATTTCATTGACAAGGCCCTGGGCTCTTTTCGTATTTTCAAACCAGAATTGTTAATTGGGGTTCCGGCTGGTATTACTTCGACCGAAAGAAGGGCGGTGATTGAGGCCGGAATGGCTGCCGGAGCCAAAGGAGTCTATTTGGCCAAAGAGCCAATTTTAGCTGCTATTGGGGCTGGTATTCCTATTAATTCTTGCTCCGGGCATTTGATTTGTGATATTGGCGGGGGAACATCGGAGGTGGCAGTTATCTCTTTGGGCGGAATTGTTACTTCTCATTCGGTGAGAATTGCTGGAGATAGAATGGATGAAGCCATTACTGAATATATTAAGAGAAGATATAGCTTAGCCATTGGCGAGCAAACGGCCGAGGAAATCAAGATAAAAATTGGTACCGCTTTACCCGAAAAAGAGCCGAAATTTTTTGAGATTCGAGGCCGAGATTTGATTTCCGGCTTGCCCCGGACAATCAAGGTCAGTTCCAACGAAGTTTGTGAGGCAATCTCCGATACCTTAACCGAGATTGTTCAGGTCGTTAAAACTGTTTTAAGAAGCACTCCGCCCGAATTATCGGCCGATATTATGGATAAAGGTATGGTTTTGGCCGGTGGCAGTTCTCTTTTGAGAAATATTGATGAACTTTTTGCCAAAATGACTGGAGTTCCGGCTTTTGTGGCAGAAGAGGCGATGTTTTGCGTTGCCAAAGGCACCGGGGTTGTTTTGGAAAATCTGGAAACCTACAAAAAAACTTTAATGACCAAAAAGTAACCCTAGACCCTAAACTTTAAACTTTAAACATGCTACTAGGTCATGGAAAACAGTGGCAATTTCTCAAAGAGTCATTTTTATTAGGGAGAATTCCTCATGCTCTTTTATTTGAGGGAGAAGAAAAATTAGGCAAAAAAACCTTAGCCATTGAATTTATTAAATTCATCAATTGTTTAGCCCCGTACCGCAACGAAGTTGGGTACGGGGCGGGGCCCTGTCAAA
>Ga0315280_10005320_pt1 | contig 18435 bp, 18 predicted proteins | sample YL17G06_40_MG_FD_203697 | JGI IMG/M metagenome (GOLD analysis project Ga0315280, IMG submission 203697) | Sediment microbial communities from Yellowstone Lake, YNP, Wyoming, USA - YL17G06_40 | ecosystem: Environmental > Aquatic > Freshwater > Lake > Sediment | place: USA: Wyoming | collected... | reverse complement strand
GTTCTTTCTCTCTTTAATTACACCTCAAAGCATGGTTTAATTTACTTTAGATACTTGTTTGTGCTTGATGTGTTTTCGGTATATGATTTTGATTTTGTCTTTACTTACGTATAATATACATACGATGAGTGTGACTATTGATATTGCGCGCGCGGTTGTAAACGTTGGAAACGCTCAAGAAGTGACTATTCTGGAATTGGCTAAGAGGATTAAAGAGGTTACGGAGTGCAGGTCTGCGATAGAGTTTCATCCCTTGCCGAAAGATGACCCGAAAAGACGATGCCCAAACACAAACAAACTAGAAAAGCTTGTAGCTTGGAAGCCTAACGTAAGCTTTGATGATGGGCTTGAGAAAACAATTGCCTGGTTTTTGCAAGGGACAAGTCTCATTGAAGGGAATTGAAAACACGCTAGAAGTAGTTGACCCCAAACGCGTACAGCTCAACAACTAGCCTTCATTAATGCGAAAAGGTTATTAGAAGACTTAGGAACTAAACACTTCTCATGAAGTGACTTAACGTAGGGATTGTCGGATGTGGCCAGATAGCAGAATCACGTCACATACCGGCTTGAAGAAGCGCACGTGGTACTCTACTTCGCCAATATGTGGGTAATACAATGAACAAACATGTATGACTTTCATAATGCTTTTCACGGGCTTTTCCGTTATAGGCGAAAACTTTAGTCTACAGAATGATTAAAAAGGGAGAGTGGTGTGTGCTGTAAAAGATTATGCGAGTTTCGACTTCCAATAACTGACCGTTTGCTTAAGTCCTTCGGAAAGATTGACTTTGGGACTCCAATTGAGTTCTTGTTTAGCCTTAGTCGGATCTAAAATAATGTAAGGTTGGTCAGAGACAGTTGGTCTAAGAGGATATCCGGGGGGATATGAACCAAAGACCACTTTATTTTCATCGTAATTAATTTCTTCGGCAATTGTCTTAACCAAATCGCGATTCTTTATTCCTTTTCCTGCGGCTATGTTGTAAGCTTGTCCTTTTCTGCCTTTTTCCATGGCTGCAATGTAGCCGCTCACGTGGTCATCAATATATAAATACTCGCGTACCGATTCAGGTGCACCAACGTAGATTTTCTCTCCCTTCAGCATAGACGTTATGATATACTCCACCATAAAATTCGTCTCAAATCTTCTTCCGTATGTGTTGACTGGACGTAGCACAACACCATCGACATGGTATACTTCTGATGCCATCCTAACATACATGTCTGCGGCTGCCTTAGAAACTGCATACGGGGAGCTTGGGTTCAAAAGTGCAGTTTCTTTCAAAGGCTTCTCTTCCTCTCCATGATTGCCGTATACTTCCGCAGTAGAAGCGACTAGCAGTCTCCTTTTCTCATAATCGGGCAGTTGCATCAGGGCGTGAACGACGCTCATTGTACCAAAGTAATTGAATTTTTCATTCTCGAAAGGTTTTTCAAAGGATAAACGAACAGGAGTCATAGCCCCCAAATGAAAAATGTAGTCCGGATTAGCAGATTGAAATGCCTGTAAAATGGATGCAGGATCAGTAATATCTGCTGTTAACAGAACTATCTCCTTCAAGATTTCTTCTATTGGTTTAAGACTTCGGCTAGCGCAATGCCTCGTTACGCCGTAGATTTCGTGGCCTTGCTCAACCAGCCTCTTTGCTAAGTTACTCCCAATAAAACCAGTTATACCGGTTATTAGTACTTTAGCCATTTCCCATCTCTCACTTTTCTTTTTAGGATACTCTCAGCTGCTTTTAAATCTTTCATACTGTTCACAGTCAGCCATGTTCCATTAATAGGAAAAGCCCTTAGGAGTTTTTCACTAGCTAACAAAGGAAACGTAGTTTTCTCAATCGAACCCTTCTTAGGAAGATAATCTATTATTCGCCTGCTGAACAAATATACGCCCATGCTTACCAATAGGGAAGGTATAAGCGGCTTCTCTACAAATGAATCAACTAATCCATTTTCTTGGACTTTAATTATTCCGAATGGACATCTTGGATGGGCTACTGCAATACTAGCAACTGGATCATGTGCAGTATGAAAAGCAATCAAATCCGTCAAATTAAAGTTTGTCAGTTCATCACCGTTAACTGCAACGAACGTATCGTCTGTGACATGACGTGATATTGCAAGTCTGAACCCCTCACCAGTTTCTCCCTCAACGCTATGAACACTATATTTGATCGTCACACCAAACTCAGAGCCATCTTTAAAATAGTCAATCACTGATTCCTTGCGATAAGCTACTCCAAGCACTACGTCAGAAACGCCGTTACTTTTTAGCCACTCAATAACCCATTGAAGAACTGGTTTACCAAGAAGCTCAACCATAGGTTTGGGACAGTTGTTTGTGAGAGGTTTCAGCCTTAATCCTGCTCCACCAGCCAAAACGACGGCAGTTTTAACATTCACACCCGCCATGTTAACATCTCCTCATATTTTTGAGCACCATATTTTTTTATGTTTCGAGTATTAAATCATTTTCACCGCGCTGGCTTGTCCTTAAATTGAGTTAATGTTTATTTTTGGGTTGGGGTCTGGTATTTTGAGTTACGTCCAAGCTTAGGAGGTGCATCCTAGAGGGACAAGATGAACACGAGACCCTTGAGCCCCTCTTTAGAAACATTGACTTAAGTTTTGCTGAAAGCATAATGCGCGATTGTTTCAATGCGTTTGGGCCAGGCAGGCCGCCTAGAAACCCGTTGGGGGATTGAACCACTGATTAAGGTGAGAAAGAACTCTTCCTTCAAGGCTATGGGGTGCATACCTCGCAGGATTGCGGTGGTGAGCAACTTGGCAATGCGGGTTGGAAGAAGATGAAGGGCTAAGTCGGCTTTCTCATCTGTAAAGCGGGTGTTCGGAGAATACATATCCTCGATAAAATGGGGGAACATAGTCAAAGAACTGCTCCTTAAAGCGTCAATATACAACCTGTTCCTGGCAATGAACCCTTAAGCGACTAATCGACCGATGACCTAAAAATCTGCCAAGACGCTATGGATTAGTTGTTCAACACACCAAAAAAACGAACGCAAAAAATTCAGTATATGTTTAAGGAACGCTTAAATCTACGGGTCTGCTATGTCATGAATAGTCTGATGCTTGGAAAATAACCGATAATCAGTAGGAATAAAATGAAGTTCTGTCTGCCATCAAATAAAATTTTTTATGACTGGGAGCATCTACTCGGCTCTTATCAAAAACACGTTACCAAGAATTCTATCGTTCTAGAGATAGGGGCCTCAAATGAAATCTCGAGTGGGTTAGATGGTATTGCATGGTCAGGTGAAATATCGCCTGATTGGTTATAAGTCAATTGTTGAACTAAAAAAGAAGGCGTTTCGAAAAAAGAGCGTCCTGAGTCAAACGATTAAAAATACCAACGCTAATGAGAAGAGGATTCTCCGTTAATTTCGCCTCAACAGTCTGTTTAATTTATTTTTAGTCACTTGTTTGTTTTTTTATGTATTTTTGGTATATGATTTTGATTTTGTCTTTACTTACGTATAATATGCATAAAAAGAGCGTGGTTACTGATATTGCAGAGCTTGCGTAGAATAAGTTTTGGGGCCAAAATTCCAGCGTGATAGTGAATACGCCTGTTTTGTTAATGTACCAGCCGTTGGCAAAATCGTTAGCAGTGAAATGGTATTCGTTTGGTACTTGCTGTCCATCGATGTATGCAACCCAATCTTCATGATAGGATTCGCTGAAAACGAGAAAGAAGGGCTTAGAGGCGTTGGCATGGACAATATACTTGGTGGGGTTAATTTCTTCGAAGTTTATGGTAGTATTTGCAGGATAATTTGCGTTGTCTTGGAATGATTTAATGATTAGCTTATCAAGCACTATGTTTACATCTGAAGTTACAAAAATGGAGTGATTCCCTTCGTTTAACTCCATTGGCGCACTCCAAATCCACATCAAATCGTTGACAGGAGCTTTTGGAATAGTTATATTTAGAGCCTGATTATCAACTTTAATCTCTAAAGTCCCTTGCTTCTGCGAATATATTCTGGCGCCTATTATGTGTGCCGAGGATTCTTGTGTGCTAATGTTTGCTTGGATAGTTTTATTCGTAGGAAGAAATAGTGCTACCCGATCGGTGTAATTGTCGCCCTCTATGAGGGGAGGACCTTCGAGCCTCAAATCATTTAAGTATAATGGCATGCTTTTGAAGTTCAAACTGTAATCGTAGAACTGAAACCGGAGAAATGTTATGTTATCTAAGTTTTGGCTGGTTAGATCAAAAGTCAAGGGATTCCAACCCTTTTCATTTATGTTTGCTTGGGTTCTGTATAGGATGTTCCATGAATAATCAAACAAAATTAATTCTACATTAGCATTATTAGGGGGTATCTCTGGATAGTAAAACCATAAACTAAGCTTACCAAAATCATTCCAGTTTTGATTGCTATCAAATTTTAAATTTATGTTTCCCCCACCTTGTGCTAACGAATAGTTGAAAAACGTCCTTAAAGAATAATTTCCTTCTTTAACATAATTAGAATCCAAAGATAGCCTTTCTGGCTCAAAGTTTGGAGACACCCACCAATTTTTAAGATCGGATTCGTTTTCGAAACCACAGAGTGGCAACGAAGACAAGTAAGAAAAGTCTTTTTCATTCAGCAAATAGAGTATGCTAAATATTTTTTGGTTTTGATTGAACGCTGTCGCATCCCAAAAGTAGGCATTTCTTAATGGAAGTTCCAGATTCATTACGGATGGGAAATCCTCAAATCCTTTGGGAATGTATGTAAGTTCATTCGTAGCATAAATATGAGGAAGAAAATCTTCATTTTCCCAGAGAGATACATATTCGTATTCTTGGATCAATTTAATGCTATTTATTTTTTTTAGATTATTGTAAACCTGCGTGTAATTCCATACATTTGCGAAAGGACCGAAGATTGGTGTTACATCTTTTCTGAGAATAATATATTTCACATTTGCAAGTCCAAGTAATTTAGAAGCATCCTTGGGAATATTGTTACCAGAAAATGAGGCTTCTAACAAATTGGTAAATTCTCCATCAGCTGTAATAACCGGCCGAGAAGAGCCACCTATCGTTGGATCTCCACCTTGTCCAAACCATTGATATTCAGTTTGTAAGTAAAGTGGAGAAGCGGCTGCTGGAAGAAAAAGAACTCTGAAATCTCCTTTTTCTTGATTCAATTGATTCAAAACTTCTACGTAGTCTGGAGACAATTGATACACGTTCACATGTGACCAGACTTGATAGTAGTTATCCCCATTTAAGCGATCCCATCCTAGATTCCCTGTAAAAAACGGGGATACCCACACCGAAACCATGATGATAAGCATTAAAGCTGAAACAACGATCTTTTTCTTGTCTGAATAAAATTTACTTAAATACGTTATGAAATAAGCAACACTTATCCCTAGAAGGATTGCTAAAGATAAAGTTGTTAAAACCATTAATTGCTGAGGACCACGGAATAAGTTCATAAAGAAAATGTTTGCAAAAAGCCACAATACCAACTCACCAAATGGTGATTTTCCACCCGTAGCAAAAAGGATTGAAAAAAGATATAACGCAACCCAGAACATGGACTCTCTGGTCTTCTTACCCATAAAAAATAATGATAGAAATGTGATAATAACCATTCCATATGCGGAAAACACCCATAGAACCTTAATCGTTGGATCAATCGATAAGGCGAAAATCGGTCTGCCAGCATATCCCGTATCCACTAAAATTTCTAACATTGATGGAACACCATACCTTATAACATCTAGATTGATATTGCCATAAATTTGGACAAGGGATCCAATGACCGTGCCATGGACAGCGAGTGGTAAAATCCAGTAAAGGTTTATGAAAGGATATAAGATGTACACCTTTAATAATTTCTTTATGTTCCTTAACCTATTTGGTTTTGAAAGCAGATATAACAACAAAATTACAGAAATCAAGAAAAAACTCTGCAACGCGAAAGTGATTAAGCTAAGTAGGATTGCCAAAACTAAAATGTATTTTTCTCTATCACTCGTTAACATTTTTCTGAATACAAATATGACCAGAGGCAAAATGGAGTACGTGAAAAACTGGGTCGCAGCACCGCCTATTAAATCGCAAAACAAGAATGGAGATAGAGCATAGAAGTAACCTGATAGTAGAGATGAAAAAAACACAATCTTATCTTTAGAATTATTTTCTTTAAGCGTTTGATCCAAAATGTCTTTCACGAGGTAAAACATCGTGACTCCAGCTAAAACAACTGTGACAAACGGAAGGAATTTGGAGACAAACTCTCCTGTGAGCCCCAAGTAGCCAAAAGATGAAAACATAAAAACGAACGGCAATGTGAGCATATCTAAAAGACGAGGGCGGCCTAAAGATTGCGTGACCCAAACGTAAAATGAACTATCCGCCGTGTGTTTAAGCTGGTTCGACAAAGGAGATATGGACCAGTCCCAATTATGCCCTAGAGTGCCCGGTGCCAACAAGAATTCCCTAAAAACAATAAAAGCCAAAGCGCCGTAAATAAAAAAGACTACTATAAACTCAAATTTAGTTCTTTTCTTGTGAAGCGCAAATTGAGATATTATTTTTGTAAACCCACCTTCTTTGCTTTTACGACAATTACCATAAATAACGCTAAAGATGCTTTCTTAGAGAGCAGTTTTTCTAATAAATTCGCTGGCAAAGGTAAACTTTCAGCAATGCTTACTCCAAAAGCCTTTTTGAAATCAAAGTCATGTAGTTTCAGTAGCTCTTTTAAAGATTTGTATGTAAAAGGTCTAATGTGCCCACTAATGTCATTTAACTTGGCTTTAAATTTGCCAACATTATACTTTAGGCTGACTTCGGTGAGATATGGCTGAAAACCTAGCAAAAGGATAAGTCTATTATGCCAAGATGCGAGATTTGGCGTTGTAATTATACAAAGACCATCAGGTTTCAATACGCGGTGGATCTCAGCGAGCAAATAATCAGGATCATATAGATGCTCAATAACTTCCCCACAAAAGACGGCGTCAAAAAAATTGTCTTCAAAAGGCAGAGCCTCCTCGTCCACAGTAACTACACATGCTTTGGTGATTTTTTCATTAGCAGATTCAACTGCTTTTTCGCTGATATCAACTCCATACACTTCATTCGTGAAACTTTTCAAGAGGACAGAAAATGAGCCATCACCACATCCCACGTCTAATAAACGATTAAAATGATAGTTTTTAAGGACAGAAATTACTTTTTCCAAACGATGACTATGATAGAAATTTTTTGCAAATTTCTCTGAGTAAAAATCCTTTTTTGTCATTTTCCCCCTCTTTGCGCGTGCTCTTGTTTATTTTAGGGTTATATTTGAGATGTATACTTTTTGGTTGGATGGGCGTCAAGCGCCGAAATTTATTTTGCTTCTTTTACAGGTTAAATCTTCAAGGAGGTCAAGCAATTCTAAAATAGATATAGTGTTTTTGGGTACGCCCCTATATTGAATACGTCGCCTGCAAGCTGATTTTTATTTTGAAGAAATGCACTGAATGCATTCACTAGATCATCCATATATAGAATATCGCGGACTTGTTTTCCGTCGCCGTAAATTGTGATAGGTTTTCCAGTTATGGTTGCTACAGTGAAACCTCTTCTCTTATTTTACATAAGTAAATCACGCCTCTGGCAAACAATGAAGGATACAAGTCCGCCAATATGGTCCAAATTCGATCTGGAATCCAAGACAAACATTTTTCCATTTTACCTACACCTAAATGAACCCAATATGATTTTTTAACTATTTCAAAATGCTTTTCCATAAATTCACTATCCTGCTTCAATGTTGGAAAATGAAGATGATAACATGGAGCAAAACCTGTTCCATCTATACCTTTTCCAAAAAGTACCTTCAGTCGGTGATAAATAGTGCATTCATTTGGCAACGATATTAGTATTACACCACCTTTTTCAGCTAAACACTTTATTTCCAAAATCAGTTTCTCAGGATCTCTTAAATGCTCTAGGATCTCTGTTGCAATAATAACATCAAATTTCTGCTTCAGTGGGATCTCTTCATTGTCTAAATCTAGTTTCATTGTTTTTGCCCCACGCTGCCTAGCAATTTCTAAAGCATTTTCATCGATGTCAATCCCAAAATATTCAACGAAGGGGGGCAAAAACCGCAATAAATTGGCGGTATAGCATCCGATTTCTAACATTCTTGTACCTTGAATTAAATATGGAGAAAGTAGTCCCCTAAATATTCCAAATCTCTTTCTAACATATTTGTCTTCAAATGTCTCATTGTCTGATTGGATTTCTGTCAAGTGTCATTCCTCATGCCATTCGTATTAATATATACTATTGCATAACTGCAAAAGAGTGCCATATTAAAATATACGCTTCAGCCATGATATGCCTTTTCTAGTTATGAAAGCTATGTTTCTTTTTCCAAACATAACAGACATTATATCCGAATCCGGCACTTTTCTTACGTAATGTTGAACTTTATATCTGTTCTTTAGGGTTCGTCTCAAGTTTCTAAAATGCCAATAGACACCTTTGAGTATCCATTTAGATTCTGATATTCTACCCTTGAGAGCAAAAACTAAAGCAATACCAAACCAACAAAATATGTGCAGAGGCAGCATCCAAAACAGACTATCCAAACCCAAATTTTTGATAAGATTCTTTATATTATTTTTCGAACCTTCATAGAAAATACGATGATAAAAAGTGCTTGCCTTGGCACTTCCCGCTCCAGCATGGAAAACTACAGATTCCGGGGCAAAAACAACCTTGTATCCATTCAGCCTTACTCTCCAACATAAATCTGTGTCGTCGCCGTAGATAAAATAGTCGTTATCGAAATAACCTATTCGGTCCAGTATAGGTTTACGAATTGCAACAGCTGCACCACGCGCTGCAAAAATCTCGTAAATATTGTCGTATTGCCCTTCGTCTTTTTCACCTACCCCAATTTCGTAAGGAAAACCAAAAGAACTCAAATAAATTCCACAGGAGTCAAACTTCTGTCTATCATTGGCTAACAGTATTTTACATTGGATAGCGCCAATTAGAGGATCTGATTCAAATACTTTTACCACTTCATAAAGCCAATTCTTTTTAACTTCAGTATCATTGTCCAAAAAGGCAATGTAATCACCTTTCGAATAGGTAATACCCACATTTCTACCCTGAGAACAACCATTATTGCTTTTGTTCTCAACAATTCTTAAATTGGAAAGATCACCAAAATGCTTTTCAACAAGGTCCAAACTGCGGTCTGTTGATGCGTTATCAACAAGAATAATTTCAAAACTTGGGTAATCCGAATTTGCCACGGAGGAAAGACATTTGTATAGGAATCTAGCTCCATTGTAATTGGCTATTACCACAGAAACTAAAGGTTTTTTCATAGTTTTCTCTACACTTAAACGTTCATCATTTGTATATATTTATTTTCTTGCGCAATTCAGCTTTTGGCACATGTTTGCTTGTTACCCGAATTTTGGGGAAAATAATTCTCATTTCTTAAGAACAACTGGAATATTGCTGCTCAGGACAAGACACAACAAGAACCTTGTGGGCAAAAGCAGACTCTATTAAATTTCGAACCGATCAGAAGCCAGCATTTGGTCCACAAAGCCGTTCCTTCCATTGAATGTCTCATAACTATAGTCAGTTCCAGGCACCGTCTCACTTTAACTATCTCTAAAACCCGATTTATCCATGTAACAAAACATAAATCACTTTCAGCTTCATCAGTTGACCAAAATGACCTCAAAATCCTAGCAACTCTGCACCTGAAGTGTTCAAGCATTCTTTAGGGGGTTTCCCATTACTATTTGGAATGGGCCAAAACAAAAGCTGAGTCATGACCAAGTGCTAAATTCTTCCTCTTCTAAACTTATATAGGAAATATTTTATGGATGCCTTCCTCATGATAGACTTTTCGATGTTTGAGCTCATGACTTTTCTTTGGAGTCTCCTTCTTTTTCGGGTCAGTTCACGGAAATGGAAAAAACAATACAGAAGACCATCCACAATGTAGATGCCTTTTTTCCATTTACGCCTTGAAAAAAAGAAAATAACCATACCTACCCACAAAATTATATGTAACGGGAGAATTCTCAGTAAATCTATCGCCCCTAAATCCTTTATGAGAGTCATAACGTAATTTTTGCTACCATGATACCATGATCTATATTCAATGTTTGCATCTATTTTGCTTGAGCCTGCAAAAGCGTGGTAAACTATACTTAATGGAATAAATACTACTCTATACCCGTTTAGCCATACCCTCCAACATAAATCTGTTTCTTCCAGGTACATAAAGTAGTCTTCGTCAAATCCGCCAACTTCAACAAAAACTTTTTTCAGAATAACCATTGCAGCAGATTTCGCGCTCAGAACTTCATCAACATAATCATATTGCCCATGATCAACCTCATTGAAATCTGCCTTTTGAATTAAGAAGCCAAACTGACTCAGATAATCTCCCGCATAATCAAACTTTTGTTTATCCATCAAAAGTAACAACTTGCATTGACAGGCCCCAATTTTTGAATTCGATTCCATTACTTTCACTGATTCGATTAACCAATCCCTAGTAGGTTCAGTATCGTTATCCAGAAATGCAATATATTTCCCCTTTGCCAATTCAACCCCCCTGTTCCTTGCATAGGCTGGACCATAGTTTTTGTCGAGGAAAATGGTGTGAAAATGACTATTTTCTCTCTCGAAATTGTTTAGAACGGAATCGCTTCCGTCTTTCGAACCATTATCTACGACGATTATTTCTATATTTTGATATTCGCAACTCAAAATAGAATGTAGACATTTTTCAAGATATTCCTTGCCATTATAATTTACAACTAAAACCGAGACAAGTGGCAATGTTTCTGCAGGCAGAGTAGATATAGCTAATGCTTTTGATCTTCCGAAGGCTTTCGGCAAATTCGATTTTTTGAGCGAATTCCGGATTGAATTCTTAGAAAACATATCATTGTACCTTTCTCGGTTCACTCGCTCTGCGTTTGAGATCAGGCTTGAGCTATGCGAAGTCGTTTTACGCATTGGAGCCCACCGTAATTGAGTACGCGGTATAGTCGCTCACCAAGACAATGAACAAGATTATTTTTACATCCGGTCTTTAGTTTCTATTAATAAGAGGTAGGTTCTTAACAATGCCGGTTATTGTACCAGTTACACCTGTCAGATAATCTGTGTTTCCACTTTGCATGCACTTGTAGATCCAATAACCATTAATAAAGACTAGGTATAGTGAGAACCTTACAATTTTATTGAACCTGTCGGGTCTTATGTGTCTAAAATAGAAATACACAAAGTTTAGCATTCGATCATAAGCATATGTACGTTCAACAAATATGCCGCTGCGGCTTACGTTGTGATACACGATTGCTCTAGGATTGAAGATTAGCCTATAACCAAGTTTTTTTATTCTGAAACAGATATCAGGTTCAGACCATTCTGCAAGGCTTCGATAGGCATAATCAAAGCCGCCAACTCTTTCAATTAGGTCTCTTCTTAAGGCCATATTGCAAGCCTCAAGGGTGTCAACATTAATTGGATAGTTTAAGGCAAGACATTCAGGAAAATTTGATCCAGGAGCCCAAGCACCTGAGCTGAAAATGTGACCTACGGTGTAAGGCGCCCCTTCAAGAAATATTTTTGCATAAATTTCCCCAAGCAATCGAAAAAGGATTCCGCTGTTTCTTTTAGACCTTCTTAAAAAAGTAAAAATGTCCCTATACTCTAATCTATCTTCCGGTATTATAGTAGGTCCAGTTACACCTCCAACCCTTTCTGAGAATCTAAATATGTTCACGATCTCAAGTAACCATTGCGAACTGGCAACAATGTCATCGTCAGTACGAATGATTATGTCACCGCTTGCAGCCATCCATCCGCTGTTCATTTTAGAGACAAGCCCTGCCCTTTTCATTATAAGTTTTATAGATAACTTATCGGAATACTTGTACACCAAGTTGCTTGTCCCATCAGTAGATCCGCCATCTACAAGGACTACATCGAAGTTTCTATAGGTCTGTTTTGTCAATGATTCCAGACACCGCTTAAGTGAATTACACCTGTTATATGTTGGGATGATGATTGAGACTCTCGGTTGATCAGGCAATTTACGTATTGCCGATGAGCTTTCTGCTTCCATCATCTGTACCACCTATCCACAATAGACTGTTGGAAAAAGTACATATCTTTGCATTGACGCTTAGCTGTGTGTGCGCGCGCTTTAAGACGTGTTCCTGAGCCCCCGCTTAATACTATTGCTATATCAATCTTCACGCCGTTTTCCTCGAGTTAAGGGGTACACCTTTGAAGGATTTTGATTTACAGCGCACGACCTCAAGGCTTTTATAGGTCTGCTCGATGAGAGAGTCCAAGCACCGTTCTGGCGCACCACATCTATTTTTTGTCGGTATAATCACAGAGATTTTCGGGTCGTCAAAAAGCTTTATCATTCATAACTTCCTTCTGTTTTTCTCTACCACGTCCCTTACACGGGATTTACTGGTAGTAGGATCATGAAAACTGCAGGCAATGGATACAAAACCGTATATAGTAGCCGTAAGCGCACAGAGTATGGGATGCAGAAACCATGCTTTATCACTAATTCTTTTGTATCCTTTAATGCTATCATAGGATGGCCTAGCAAAGGTAAATGCATAAATCAAGAATTTGAAGAGTTTTTGTCTTTCAGCGCTAGAATACACGTGATATCGACGTCTCGATTTATCGACGAAGTAAACTCTCATGTATTTTATTCTTTTACGAAGGTAGACGATGAAACTGTAGCCAGTCTGATGAACTATGTCTGTTTTCACGATGCCGTACGTATTATATCCCATTTTTATCAGGTCATAATTAACGTCTATATGGAAGAAGTTCAATGGACGACAATCGGCCTTGAACAGTACATCTTTTCGGATAATAAACCCGTTTGCACCTAATGTTGGAACATTTGTCGGACTAAAGGAAACTATGAAGTATTTGCCAACATCAGTAGCTTTGCCAGCTAGAGTCCAAGAATTTTCAGTCCATGACAAACGATCTCGCTTATTTAAATAATAAGGTAAAGGATCGTTGATTCCAAATAATGCAAAGTATCGGTCAAGCAAGGAATCGGACTTACGATAAGTATATCTCAGGGGTTGCGTAGCCACTATCGCTTCGTTTTCTTCAAAAGGTTGAACCATCAGTCTAAGCCAATTGCTATTAGGGAGGACATTGTCTGAGGCCACGTTAGCTATAAGCTCCCCATTTGCATAAGCTACCCCTATACCAGTAGCAGATTCCGGGCGACCAGTATTTTCGAATATTATCCTCGCACCATAGCGCTTTGCAATCTTAACAGTAGAGTCTCTAGAACCACCATCCACAACTATGATTTCGACCTTATCTTTCGGATAATTTTGATTAGCGATACTAGCAAGGCATTCTTCGATAATATCTCCGCTATTGTACGTCACAATGACAAAACTTACAGATTTCGTCTTAACTAATCACTCCTTCTGCCAAAAGATATCTCTTGATACCATCTTTAAGACAAACAGGACTAACTTTCAACAACTCCTTCATTTTGGCAGTATCTGCCAATGTAGTTTCAAGGTAATCCACTGGCTTATCTATGTACCGAGCTTTTACTCGTTTATCTAACACTTCATTGAGGACATCTAAAACTTCGTTAAAAGAGTACGATTGCCCGCTTCCCACGTTTATTATTCCCCGGATATGTTCCTCTGCAGAATTCAATATTGCATCAGTAACATCGTCTATGTAAACAAAATCTCTTCTTTGACACCCGTTCCCATATATTATTGGGCTTTCTTCCTTAAGAACAGAGTTTAGAAAAAGCGTAACTACGCTTGCAATCCTTCCTTTGTGATCTTCTCCAGGACCGTAACCTGCAAATATCCTAAGACCTACTGTTGGAACAGAATAAAGAGAAGAAATATACTCACAAATCTGTTTGCATTTTCCGTAGAGATTAGTCGGCTTCGGCACTGACCTCTCTTCACTATGAGGAACGGGAGCCTTACCGTAAACGCTACCACTTGAAGGAAAAATTACCTTTTTGACATCACGTGCACTTGCTAAATTCATAACATTTATGAACCCAGAAAGAGTCTCGTGAATATTCCTTTGAGGGTTCTCATTAAATAAAATAACAGAAGACGCCGCACCAAAGTGAAAAATGTAGTCTATGTCTCCAACTTCTTTGAAAGCCTCGGCATCAGCTACATTTCCATCGATTATATGACACCCTTGCGGAACTTTGCTAATCTTCCCAAATGAAAAATTGTCCAGCACTACAACATCTGCCTTCTGGTCCACCAGTTTTCGAGCAATATGAGATCCGATAAAACCTGCTCCACCCGTAACTAACACTCTTTTGTTGCCCCAGTTCACATCATAGTACATCCTTGTTTGTGGTTTTACTAAGTTCCAAAATCTGAATCACCTATCAAAGTCCTTCACATGCCCCAAAACTTTTGCAGCACCTTTAACAGAGTACACATCTTTCCAATGCTCATTGATGGCAAATTTTCGTTCAAGGTTTCCTTGCCTTAATTATCATGAAATGAGCATGACTCGGGTTCAAGTTTGATAGTGGTTTAGAGATCTTTCCCTTAAAGGGAAAATATCCAACCCCTTTAAGACTTTCGACGTGAAAACCTTGAGCTAAGAAGATGTCTTTAAAAGCTCTATAAGCAAGAACTCTTACATGGCCTCCTGCTCCGCCTCCCCCAGAGTCTTTATACTTCTCCAATAAAACATTCTTTGGTTCATCTAAATGCCATGTCAAAGGATTCCCCAAAGAATAACCGCAAATGTTGGTTGAAGAGAAAGGCTGATATCCACTGAGTAATGCAAATATATTAGGCCAGCTTGCTAAATTTTCAGTTGCTACTACGGCGTAGCTGTGAGACTTAAGCACTCTAAATATCTCACTGACAAAAAGCCTTGTGTTCCATAAATGCTCAATGACTTGGTTCGATACTACGACATCAAAATCGCCAGATTTGATGCCTGACCATTTTTGATTAAGATCCATGGCGTAGACTCCTATACCATTGGATTCAGCCACCTTCACATATTCATTGATGATTTCTATTCCATAGATATTTTTTGTCCCAACTTTTGAAGCGTACTTCAGAGTGTTGCTTCCCTCACCGCAACCTAGGTCTAATAATTGAGCTTGAGGATTAGGCTCCAACATATCGAGCATTGTCTCCAACACTTCATTTAAACCGGAGTTAAATATCACAGGCGCAATCTTCTTAAGACCAAGTCGTACAGCAATTCTTCGAACCAGATTACCTTCCTGCAAAATCCTTCACATGCCCAAGGACTTTAACAGCCCCTCTAACAGAGTACTTCATATCTCTCCAAGACCTTATCCGAATCAAATGTTTAAACATGTACTTAGGTGACAAGAACACCCTGTAAATCTCATCACAGATTCTCATAACTTCCTCCGGTTCCATATTCACTGTCTTCAAAACAGGCTCCTTCATGTCAAAACGATCATAATCCTTTGGATCAATCCGGAACCACCCATTCTCCAACGCTTCAGCATACAATTTAGTCCCTGGATACGGAATGACAATCGTAGACTGAAGCGTAACAGCCCAACCTTTCTCCATCAACATCTTCGCGAGATTCAATGTACTTAACGCGTTCTCGCGCGTCTCCCATGTATAATCTTGCTTTCTTATCGACGTAAATAACCTTTCTATTTTACTCCCAGAGTTATAGACAGGTATGACGAAACTCAGTGAAGGTAGCTCTTCAGGAGACGTGAAACTCCATCTCTTAATTTTGTTTCGGGTGTCCATCGCAATAATCTTTTAGCATTTTTTATATTTGCAATAAAGCGTTCAACTTCACCTTTCCTTTTCTCCCGCAGGATAATTTCACTCTTGTCATTTGTAATTCCTTTTATTATTTTTGCAAGGTCGATTACCGTTACGCCTTCTCCGCTACCTATATTGAAAATGATGTTCTCACTAAAATCAAAAGCTTTTAAAAAGGCTCCAATGACATCACTGACATGGATAAAGTCCAAGATTTGTTGTCCTCCGTATACAACCAACGCTTCATTTTTTAACGTTTTTTCTATAAAAGTAGGGATAACCCTTTCAAAATCTCTTTCGCCATAAACATTTGTGAGCCTTAAAATAGCGTAATTTAAGCCATAGCATTTTGAGTATGTATCTATTATTTTTTCTCCGCAAACTTTTGAAGCGCCGTATGGGTTTTCAGGAGTTAACGGGTGTCCTTCATCGACAGGAATATATTTAGCGGTCCCATAGACTTCACGGGAAGATGAAAAAACCAGTTTTTTATTATACTTTGAGCACAACCGTGCGATAACTTCAACGCCATGAACATTAGTTTCAAAACATATCTCTGGATTTTCGATGCTTGGAATAACCCTTGATAACGAAGCCAAGTGAAAAGTGATATCTGAATTTTTGACTAACTTGCTCATCAGGTCGTAATCAGTTATGTTGCCTTTAACGAATTGTATTTCATTTAAGATAGTAGACAAATTTCGTAAATTTCCTCGGGACAGATCGTCAACAACAGTAATATGGTATCCTTCAGCTATCAGCCGCTCTGTCAAATGGCTGCCTATAAATCCTGCTCCGCCGGTGATCAGTACACTGCCCACTTCAAACACTCCCACATATTGAGATAACTAAAGCTACCAGTTCGTCCTATTACTTTCAAATTTTTAAAAGAGTTTAATTTGTCAAATACTTCCTTGAGCTTTTGTTTATAATCAACAGCGTAAATTGGATAGGCATAGCCATATTTTTCCACTCCTAAAACTGCCGGTTCTTGAGATTCTTTAATTACCCCCAAATCTACAAGCTGTTGGATAACTTTTTCTCCCAGATATGCATCGTTCCAGTAACTATCGTTTTGAAAACATGTTACTTCAACACAAAAAGAGGTGTAGCCTTTTGGTGCATGATACTCGCCATAATATAAAGGCTCATAAATTCTACTAAAAATAATATCAGAGTCGTGAAAGTATATCCAAGAAGAATCGAACATTTTCTTTCCATTTAACTTAAGGAAAATACAAATGTCACCCCGGTAGGTCAAATCATTCTTTATTTTTAACATTTCACAAAGAGAAGTGAGAGGGATGGTAGAAATTATTAAGCCCTTGTTCAAGTTTATTTCGGTTTCTTCTCCTTCCTTTTCGATAATTAGCCTTGTTATTTCGTCACCATCATATTCCAAACCTTTTACCTTCGAATTTGCTACAATTTTTCCTCCAAGATTTTTTACACTCCCCTCAAGCGCTTTCGCTATTTCAAAAATTCCGCCCTTTGTTGGATATATTTCATCTGAAAGCCTTTCAAAATCTGTCGTTATATGACCATACGATTTCACTCTATTTATCGCGAGATTCTTGGGAGCGAGATCGGAAGAAAGATTTTTAGGATCTATACCCCACCATTTCTTGCTGTATTCTCCGAAAAACTCCCAATAGAGGGTCTCACCTATTTGTGAAACTATACAATCCTTAAAGTTACTTAAGTCCATTTTCGCATGTGGATTTTCTAATTCTTTTGTCACTTTTTCCTTTATTTCGCTCGGTAATTTCTCCAAGTTTTTGTAAGTTATTGAAGGTATCACGTTCTCAAAGAATTGATTACGCTTAAAAATGGCCGGATTGGAAGAAACGTGATGATGATTGTGACTGAGAAGGTTTTTAGTGAACTCCATTATCTTTTCGTCTTTGCTCCTGAAAATATGTGGAGCAAAATCAAATAGAAAACCATTAAAATCGAAAGTTCTCATTAAGCCGCCTATTTCTTTGCTTTCTTCAAATATTATGACGGAACTGTTCTTTTTCTTGATTTCTCCGTATGCATAGCTGAGCCCAGTCAATCCTGCACCTAAAACTATACTCAAAAAATCACCATTAACTTTTGCAAAGATCAGTTTTCTGTGCGAGGCCACTTGCTTTTTGCAAAATCTTTCACATGCCCCAAAACTTTTGCAGCACCTTTAACAGAGTACTTAACATCCCTCAAAGACCGTATCCGAACCAACTGTTTAAGCACATACTTCGGCGACAAAAACACCTTGTAAATCTCGTCACAAATCTTCATCACTTCCTCAGGCGTCATATCCGGCGTACTTAAAACAGGCTCCTTCATGTCAAAACGATCATAATCCTTCGGATCAACCCGGAACCATCCATTCTTCAACGCTTCGGCGTATAATTTAGTCCCTGGATACGAAATAACAATCGTAGACTGAAGAGTAACAGCCCAACCTTTCTCCATCAACATCCTCGCAAGCCTCAACGTCCCCAACGCATCCTCACGCATTCGCATAATTTTTTTGTTTACAATAAGGTACGATAATCCAGCGTATCTCTGCAACTACTTGACCATCATAACCCATGC